>ERZ857757.1536-NODE-1536-length-17853-cov-16.535678_pt1 | contig 17853 bp, 11 predicted proteins | sample MGYA00519764_ERZ857757 | MGnify/ENA primary metagenome ERZ857757 (study PRJEB31778, sample SAMEA3449359) | human gut metagenome | biome: human gut; feature: human-associated habitat; material: faeces | place: United Kingdom | collected 2010/2012 ... | reverse complement strand
ACCTTCTCGATAAGTCCCTGCTGCGCCTTCAGCTCGGGGAACTGGCCGCCCATCTGCTCCACCAGTCCGGGGACCAGGCGGCAGAGCGTCGGCTCGGTGAAGCCGAGGTAGGTATAACCGTAACGCACGGCGCGGCGCAGGATGCGGCGGATGACGTAACCCGCCTTGACGTTCGACGGCAGCTGGCCGTCGGCGATCGAAAAGGCGATGGCCCGCAGGTGGTCGGCGATCACGCGCATGGCCACGTCGGCCTTGGCGTCCTCGCCGTATTTCTTGCCCGACATCGCCGCGATACGGCCGATCGTGGGCTGGAAAACATCGGTGTCGTAGTTCGACTTCTTGCCTTGCAGGATCATGCACAGGCGCTCGAAGCCCATGCCTGTATCGACGTTGCGCGCCGGAAGCTCCTCCAGCGAACCGTTGGCCTTACGGTTGAACTGCATGAAGACGAGGTTCCAGATCTCGATCACCTGCGGATGGCTCATGTTGACCATCTCGCGGCCCGGCTTCAGGGCGATTTCCGCCTCGTCGCGCAAGTCGAAGTGAATCTCCGAGCAGGGACCACAGGGACCCGTCTCGCCCATCTCCCAGAAGTTGTCGTGCTTGTTGCCGCGGATGATGTGGTCCTCGGGCAGGAATTGTTTCCAGTAGTCGTAAGCCTCCTGGTCGAACGGCACGCCGTCCTCCTCCGAGCCCTCGAACACCGTGGCGTACATCCGCTCGGCGGGCAGCTTATACACGTCGTGCAGCAGCTCCCAGGCCCACTCGATCGCCTCCTTCTTGAAGTAGTCGCCGTAAGACCAGTTGCCCAGCATCTCGAACATCGTGTGGTGATAGGTGTCGTGGCCCACCTCTTCGAGGTCGTTGTGCTTGCCCGACACGCGCAGGCACTTCTGGGTGTCGGCCGCACGCGGATATTTTCGGGGCGCGTTGCCCAGAAAGATGTCCTTGAACTGGTTCATGCCCGCATTGGTGAACATCAGCGTGGGGTCGCCCTTCACGACCATCGGCGCCGAAGGCACGATCACATGGCCCTTGCTCTCGAAGAAGTCGAGAAAGGCGCGGCGAATTTTATTCGATTCCATATATAAGATTTTATCCGATTCTTTCGTTTGTGATTTCGGGTTGCAAAATTACACAATTAAAGTTAAATTTGCATCCTATTAACAGGAGTTTTTTCCACGATGGGGCAAAAAGGGCAAAGATCGGATACACACACGCTGACGCACGAGGCGCAGACACTGACGCGCGACGTGGTCACCGCCCCGTTCCGCCTGCGCACCTACCGTCTGATCCGCAAGATACTCATCGGCTTCATTCTCGTCTCGATCGCCAACGTACTCTTCTCCTACTTCTTCTACACCCCGAAGATGTACCGCATCATCCGCGAGAACCGCGATCTGGTGATCAAATACCGCATCCTGCAGGACCGCATCCGCACGGCGCAGCGCCACGTGGACGAAATACGCCACCGCGACAACTACGTCTACCGTTCGCTCTTCTCGACCGACACGATGTCGATCGAAGGCGTCTGGCAGCCCTACCCCGACACCAAATACGCCGCGCTGCTCGACGACGACTACGCCCCGCTGATGGTCGGCACGTGGCGGCAGCTCGACGCGCTGGCCCGCACGCTCTACCTCGAATCGGTGTCGTTCGACGAACTGCAGGCCTTCTCGCAGGACAAGGAGAAGATGTCGGCGGCGGTTCCGGCCATCTGGCCCATCGACCGTTCGGCGCTGCACAACAACCACATCGGCGCATTTTCGCCGCGCCGCTACCACCCCGTACTCCACCGCGTGCAGGCCCACACGGGCGTCGATTTCGGCTGCGACCGGGGTACGCCGGTATACGCCACCGGCGACGGCGAGGTGGAGCTGGCCGTCGGCAGCGGCTACAACGGCGGCTACGGCTATCAGGTGCTCGTAAACCACGGTTTCGGCTACAAGACCCGCTACGCCCACCTGAGCAAGGTGCTGGTCAAACCGGGCGAACGCGTGACCCGCGGTCAGGTGATCGCCGAAACGGGCAACACGGGACGCTCGACAGGCCCCCATCTCCACTACGAAGTGATTCACAAGGGTACGCCCGTGAATCCGGTCAACTATTTCAACCGCGACATGACCGCCGCCGAATACGACGACCTGATGGCGCGGATGCGTGAAACCAATTTCGAAATGTAACGTATGGCCGGGAAAAAGGACCTGATACGGCTTCGCAAGCGTAAGCGCCGCAAACAGAACATCATACGCGCCACGATCCATTTCTTCGTATGGGCGGGCGTCGCCGTGCTCTACTACATCGGTTTCTCGGTGTTCTTCGACACGCCCGTCGAGTACGAGCTCAAGCACTCGACCGACCGCCTGCGCCGCGAATACACGGCCCTCGTCCAGCGATACGACACGCTGACGACGGTGATGCGCAACCTCTCGGAGCGCGACCGCAACGTCTTCCGCATCCTCTTCGAGTCGGACCCCTACGACTTCGACTCGGAGTACGAGCGCAAGCAGGCCGCCACCTACGAAAACATCTTCAATCGTTCGTCGCGCCGTCTCAAACGCGAGCTGCGCGAACGCGTAGCCGAAATGGAGACGCGGCTCGACGAGCTGAACGACACCTACCTCGACCTGCAGGCGCGCATCGACTCGGCCGGCAGCCGGTGCGACAACATCCCGTCGATCCAGCCCGTGATCAACAAGCAGCTGACGCTGCTCACGGCTTCGTACGGCATGCGCATCCACCCCTTCTACAAGACGCTGCAATCGCATCAGGGCGTGGACTACACCATTCCCGAAGGGTCGCGCGTCTTCGCCACGGCCGACGGAACGGTGCGCGAGGTGGCCCAGCGCAACTCGACGTCGGGACAGACCGTCGTCATCGACCACGGCAACGGCTACGAGACTTCGTACAACCACCTCTCGAAGATCAACGTCCGCAAGGGCCAGCAGGTGCGCCGCGGCGACATCATCGCCCTTTCGGGCGACACGGGCCTTTCGCTGGCGCCCCACCTCCATTACGAAGTCCGCTACAACGGCATGCGCGTGGACCCGATCCACTACTTCTTCATGGAGCTTTCGCCCACCGAATACCAGCGTCTGATGCGCATCGCCCAGTCGGGCATGCAGTCGTTCGATTGACAGCCTGCACCGCAACTCAAAAAACCGCGCCTTCTGCGGCGTTCCCTATTTTCCGCCACGACATGACACACCCCGGCTCCGAAATAAAACTGATCCTTCTGGATTTCGACGGCACGCTGGCCGACACCCGGCGTGCCAACACGCTCGCCTATGTCGCCACACTGCGCGAAGCGGGTTATACGCTCACCGAAGAGGAGTATGCGGCTCGCTATTTCGGCATGCGGTGCGACGAGTTCCTGACCCGGATCGGCATCGCCGACCCGGCCGAACGCGAACGGCTGCGGCTGCGCAAGATCGCGCTCTACCCCACGTTTTTCGACACCGTGCGGCTCAATAGGCCGTTATGGGATTTCTGCCGGCAGTTCCGTGCGCAGGGCGGCCGCGTGTGGATCGTCTCGACGGGCAGCCGCGCCAATATCGACAACGCCATGCGGCATCTGGGAATCGCCGGACCGCAAGCCGTCCGACGTCTCGAAACGCCGGACGAAGACACGTCACGCAAAGAAGAGAGACTGCCGGAGGAAAACGTGGTGGACGGGATTCTTTCGGGCGCCGACGTCGCGCGCAGCAAACCCGCCCCGGACTGTTTTCTGGAAGCCATGCGCCGCGAGGGCTGCACGCCGCGCGAAACCCTGATTTTCGAGGATTCCGAGATCGGTCTCGAAGCGGCCCGCCGCAGCGGAGCGTCGTATTTCAGGGTGAAACTCTGAGCCGTCTCAGCCCCGTTTGCAGATTATCCGGAAATCGCAGAACTTGCACGTATCGGCGTCCTCGCACTGGCGGAACGGCACCGCGGGGTCGTACATTTCGGCCAGCTGCGCGCGCAGCAGCTCCTCGAAACGTTCGCGGTAAAGCGTATAGCGCGCCCCCCTGACGCCCAGCTGCTTGTCGTCCAGCTGCGGCGAATAGTCGGGGCGGTTCATGCTGCGGACGTAGTAGAGCGCGGGTTCGGCGTCGCAGCCCCGCGTATGGTGCAGGATCATCGAATAGAGCAGCGTCTGCAGGATATTGGACAGCCGCTGTTTGCCGGTTCCGGTGAAAAGGCTCTCCACGCCGTCGAACTCCAGATGCGGCGCCCCGGTCTTGTAGTCCACGACCCGCAGCGCGCCGTCGCCGAGCATGTCGATACGGTCGGCGATGCCCCCGAACTTCATCTCCAGCTCGCGCTCCCCGGCGCGGAACGGGAAGGAATAAGCCACCCGCTCCTCCAGTCCCGACACGGCGAACGCATCGTGCGCCGCATCGTAAGGCATCACCCCGCCACGCAGGTAGCACGTGACGATATCCTTCACCAGCAGCAGGTTGCCCGTATAATCTTCGGCCGAAGCGCGTTCGTCCTGCAAATAATTTCCGTTGATCGCCCGCTCGACCGCCGCGGCGACCTCGCCCGAACGGATCATCGCCCGCAGGGTCTGGCCGGGATGCTCCTCGCCCACGATCCGGGCGTAGAGCGTCTGCACGGCGGCGTGAAGGATCGTGCCGAACATCGGCGCATCGACCTCCTCCGAAATCTCGTCGTCGGCTTCGAGCCGGGCCACGGAGTGGAAATAGAAGCGCAGCGGGCAGGCCACGTAGCGGAAAAACGCCGTCGGCGAAAGCGCGGCGGGACTTTCGGCATCGACGAAGCGTTCCAGCCGCCGCATCACCTCCCCGTCCTTCGCCACCTCGATCGGAGCCGTCTCGGCGAGGTTCACGTCCACCCCCACCTCGATCTTGCGCACGTCGAAGCCGCTCTCGTAATCCAGCTGGTAGATATAGCGGCTCGGCTCGCCCGTCGATTTGTCGTCGGCATGCGAACAGTAGAGCATATGCACGCTCTTCGCGCGCTGGATCAGGCGGTAGAAATAGTAGGCATAGACCCCTTCGTGGTGTTCCGGCGTGGGCAGTTCGTAGGCCGCACGCAGGTTGTAGGGAATGAACGACGACTGCGCGACGTGGTTGCCCGGAAAATTGTCGTCGTTCATCGAGAGAAGGATGACGTTCTCGAAATCGACATTGCGGGTCTCCAGAATACCCATGATCTGAATCCCCTCCAGCGGTTCGCCCTCGAAGGGGATGCGCAGCGTCTGCAAATGGCGGCGCAGCAGCGAGGTATACACCTCGGTCGCAAGCTCGATGTCGCATTCGTCGAGCGAGTTGCGCAGTTTGGTCACCTGCTCGGCGATGACGGCCAGAAATTCGACCCGCTGTCTGGCGTCGTCGCCCTCGTAGGGCTGGCGCGCCACGGCGGCGATCACGCCCAGCAGGTAATCGGACAGCTCGCGCCACTCCGCCGCGGGCGAAAAGATCCGTTTCAGCAGTTCGTTGCGGCCCAGCCATGCGGCATCGACCGAAATCCGCCGGTCGCGGACGATCTCCTCGTGCATCGTGCGGGTCAGCGCGGCGTCGCACTCGGCGACATAGGGATGCGCCAGAATACCCGCCACGTCGGCATGGTAGAAGGTCCAGCCGCCGCCCTTTTTGCGGCGGTGGTTCTGCAGCTCCACAAGGCGTTCGACGAAGGTGTAGGCAAGGCTCTGCCGCAGGGGAAAACCCATCGTGACGTTCACACGGCCTATATCGGCGGGCAGGGCGTACAGCAGCGGCAGCAGCAGGTTTTCGTCGGTCAGCACCACGGCGGTCTCCTTGCCCAAGGCGGGCTTCAGCCCGGCGGCGACTTCGGGGTCCTCCTGCGCGCGGCGGCGTGCGAGGTCCGCGAGAATCGCCGCGGCGTATTTGCACTGCACGGCGTTCGACACGGCGGCCACGGAGACGACCTCCTTTTCGCCCCGCATGTTGTCGTGCGCGAATTCGGTCCGGGGCGGAAACAGCGCGACGTTCGAGCGCACGAACATCCCGGCCTCCTGTTCGGGGTTGTCCTTATAATAAGCGTCGTAATCCCAGTAGAAATCGGTTTCGGCGGCAACAGCAAGGAATTTGAAGAGCTGCTTTTCGCACTCCGACAGGGCGTTGAATCCCGCCACTACATACCTCCGCGGTTCGGGAAAGGCGAACGCGCCTTCGGCGATGCGGTCGGCGGCGGCCCGCTGGACCATGCCGTTGTAGGCGATGCCGAGCGACACGAGCCGCCGGCGGAATTTGCGGTAAACGGGGCCGAGCGTCTTCCAGATCGCCAGAAAGCGGCGTTTCTCCTCCGAAAGATCGGCCTCCTCGCCCAGCGAAGACCAGAACGACAGAATCTGCAGCTGGGCGGGCGTCAGGTAGGAGATGTCGGCTTCGATCTCCTTGATTTCGGAGATGTTGCGGAAGAGCATCTGCGCGTCGATCCGGTACTTGTCGATCGTGTCGAAGTCCGTGAGGAGCATGTCGCCCCAGAAATAGAACTTGTCGAACGGCTCGGTGTGGAATTCCGAATAGACCTTATAGAGTTCGGTGATGAGCCGCACGCGGTCGCCCGCATGCAGGCCCGATATTTCGCTCATCAGGTCGTCGACGGTCACCCATTCGGGCTGCCACATGGGCCGCCCGGCGATGCGCGTCAGGGCATCGACGAAAAACAGCCGCGCACGCCGCGACGGAAAGAGCACGGCCCTCTCGGACAGTCCCTCGCCGTATCGGGCATACAGGTCCCCGGCGACCTCTTCCAGAAATCCTTTCATAGCCGCCCTACAGTGTTTTCAGTCCCGTAAAACAATGGCATCCCCACCGGCCCCCGCCGAATCGTCTCCGTATCCCGGCAGGTGCGCCGGTTACACCGGCAAAGCCAGACAGCTCCGCCGTCCGCCGCAGGAATACCCGTTCCACCCCGCCCGGAGAAGCCGGCAGGCCCCGCCGCAGGAGCGCTCCGGCGGGCCGATATGCGAAAACCCTTCATCCGCTACTCCACGCGGTTGATTTCGCCGCCCATGAACTTCGCGCCGCCGCGTACGATCTTAGGATCGCCCTTGTAGCTGATCCGCGCATTGGTCGTCGTCTTGCCCACGAAACGGTCGGTGATCCACAACGACACCTCGGCCTTGCTCTGGGCATTGACCTCGGCCGACATCACCTCCAGATCGGATGCGGCCACCTTGCCCGTCGATACATACAACGTCAGGTAACGCACCGAACCCGAAAGGTTCGCCGTGCTGTATCCCGTCTGCTCCATCTTGAGGTCCTTGACGTCCAGCTTCGCCGTCAGCGAAGCCTTGCGGTTGACCGTCACGTCGAGCACCGCGGCGTCGAGCGTCCCCACGAACGTCGCGGCCGCGCCCGACAGCGAAACGGCCCGCAGCGCGTTGTAATAGACCGTCACCTCGGTGCGTTCGGGACGGCGCGAATCGGGCTTCTCGCTGATGCGCAGGGTCTTGTCCTTGACCTCGGCGCGGAACTTGGTGGTGTAAGAGCCTTTGGTGTCGTATACGATTTTCGGGGCCTCGGTGTCGGGAACCCGGACGAATTTGACGTCCAGATCGGCATCGACCGCAACCGCCTCGAAGGTGGGCAGCCACTCGTTGCGCTCTCCGGCGCCCGCAGCGCCCGTTTCCTGCGCATAACCCGATGCGGCAAAAACCAGCATCACCGCGCTCAGAATCATCTTCTTCATACTTTTCGGTTTTAATACGTCGCTAATTTACGAAATTATTGCAAACCTCGGTTTGCCGTTCGGGATTTGTTTTGTACTTTTACTACCTAAAACGACATTTCGGACAGTGAGAGCGAAAATTCTGAACGCGAGCGCCGGATCGGGCAAGACCTACCAGTTGGCATACAAATACGTGCGCGACGTGGTCGAACAGCCCTCCATCTACCGCCACATCCTCGCCGTGACCTTCACCAACAAGGCCACCGAGGAGATGAAGTCTCGCATCCTCAAGGAGATACACCTGCTGGCTTCGGGCGGCGAAAGCTCCTACCTCGAAAACCTCTGCCGCGAACTGGACATGGACGCCGCCACGGTGCGCAGGCGGGCCGCGGAGGTGCGTTCGAAAATCCTGCACGACTACTCGCGCTTCACGGTGCTGACCATCGACACCTTTTTCCAGCGCATCCTGCGCGCCTTCATCAAGGAGCTGGGCATCGACCTCAATTACAACGTCGAGATCGAGACCGCCTCGGTGCTGACCAAGAGCGCCGACACGCTCATCGAGCAGATAACCACCGACCGCGACCTGCAGCGCTGGCTCACGGACTTCGTGCAGGAGCGCATCGACGAGGGCAAGAAGTGGGACGTCCGCGACGGCATCCTGACGCTCGGCGGCGAACTGTTCAAGGAGAAGAACAAGGAGGCTCTATCCCTCGCCCGCTCGCGCGAGGAGCTGGGCCGCATCGTCGGCGAAGCGACGGCGCGCGCCGCGGCGACCAAGCAGCAGATGCGGGAGCGTGCGGCCGAGGCCGTACGGATCATGGCCGATGCGGGCGTCGGGCCGACGGACTTCACGGGCAAGAGCCGCAGTTTCGCCCACTATTTCCTCACGGTCGCGGCCGGAGAGCTGAAACCCTACACCGCCACGGTCGGCAAAATGAGCCTGACGACCGAAGGCTGGGCGCCCAAGGGATCGCCCGCCGCGCCGCTCGCCGCCCGGCTGCAACCCCTGCTGCGCGAAATGTGCGATCTGTACGACGCCAACGTCCGCTCGTGGAACACCTGCGACCTGCTGCGCGAGAACTACCGCAGCTTCGCGCTGCTGTCGGACCTCTACGCCAAGGTGCAGCAGTTGTGCGACGAGCAGAACATGATGCTCCTCTCGGAGACCAAATACATCCTCTCGGAATTCATCGGCCACAACGACGCGCCGTTCATCTACGAGAAGGTCGGCAACCGCTTCGAACACTTCATGATCGACGAATTTCAGGACACCTCCGTCAAGGAGTGGGAGAACTTCCTGCCCCTGCTGCAAAACGCCATGTCGCAGAGCGAGGCGACGTCGGTGCTGATCGTGGGCGACATCAAGCAGTCGATCTACCGCTGGCGGGGCGGCGACTGGAAAATCCTCCACTCGCAGGCGCAGGCGCAGCTCGACCCGGCCAGCACCGAGGTGGAGATACTCAGGGAGAATTACCGCAGCCTGCCCGCCGTGGTGGAATTCAACAACGAGATCATCGGCCGCGTGGTCGAGACCGACAACCGGGCGCTGAACGAGACGCTCGACGAAGCGGCCGCAAAGGGCGGCATCGCCCCCGCGGCGGCGGCCGCACTGCACGACACCCTGCGCGACGCCTACCGCGGACACGCGCAGACACCCCGCCGCCGGAGCGACCGGCCGGGCTACGTCTCGGTCTCGACCTTCGCCGAGCAGCCGCCCGTCGTGGAGCGCATCTGCGAGGTGCTGGACAAGGGATTCCGGCCGCGCGACATCATGATACTGGTGCGCGGGGCCACCGACGGCGCCAAGGTCGCCGCCGAGCTGCTCGACTTCAAACGCCGCAACACCGATCCCCGCTACCGTTTCGACGTGATGACGCAAGAGGCGCTGATCGTGGGCAACGCCCCCGTCAGTTCGTTCATCGCCGCGTCCCTGCGGCTGTCGCTCAACCCCGACGACTCGCTGAGCCGCGCCGTCTACAACCACTACCTCGGCCGCGGCTTCGCCCGCCCGCTGTCCGACGACGAACGGACGTTCTTCCGCTCGATCCGCCTGCTGTCGCCCGAAGAGGCGTTCGAACGCATCGTCATGCGGCACGGTCTGCAGGACGACAAACAGCAGACGGCCTACCTGCAGGCGATCCACGAACAGATCATCGGCTTCTGTTCCAGCAAGATCGCCGACATCGCGCTGTTCCTCGACTGGTGGGAGCAGCAGGGACAGAACCGTTCGCTGAGCGTCGAGGAGAGCGAAACGACCGTCGAGATCACCACGATACACAAGGCCAAGGGACTAGAAAAGCGCGTGGTACTGATCCCCTACTGCTCGTGGCAGCTGGACCCCAAGTCGGGCGGCAACGTGACCAACATCGTCTGGGCCGAGGCGCACGGCGACGCCGAAGCCGTGGGACGCTTTCCGGTGAAATACAAGAAGTCGATGGCCGAATCGGGATTCTCGGCGGAGTACTACCGGGAACTGGTCTACTCGCACGTCGACAACGTCAATCTGCTGTACGTGGCGCTGACGCGCGCCGCCGAATCGCTGCATGTCTTCATCCCGCAGAAAGGCGGCAAAACCGTCGGCGGACTGCTCCTCCAAAGCATCCTCACCGACGGCGACAAAGCCCTCGCGGGCAGCGCCGAAGGGCGTTACACCGTCACCGAAACGGGCGAGCGGTTCGAATTCGGCCAGTTCCGCGGCCCGGTCGCCGACGGCGGCAAAACGTCCGGCGCCGAACACGTCGTGCTGGAAAACTACCCCACGGCACGCGCCGACCTGCGCCTGCGGCTCCCCTCGCAGCGTTATTTCGAGCAGGAGGAAGAGGTGGAACTCTCGCCCCGCAATTTCGGCATCCTGATGCACAAGGCCTTCGAAAACGCCGACGACGAGGAGCAGATACGCCTCGCCGTGGAGCGGATGCAGGCCGACGGCACGCTTTCCGCCGCCGAAGCCGCCGCCCTGCGGCGGATGATCGCCCGCGCGCTGGCACACCCCGCGGCCCGCGAATGGTTCGCCGGGGGCTGGGAGCGCGTGCGCAACGAAAACGAAATCATCATTCCCGGCGGCTCCTCCGCGCGGCGTCCCGACCGCGTAATGATCCGCGGCACGCGGGCCGTGGTCGTGGACTACAAGTTCGGCGGCCGCGAACCCGAACGCTACCGCCGTCAGGTGCTCGAATACCTCGCCCTGCTGCGGCAGATGGGCTACACCGAAACCGAGGGGTATTTGTGGTACGTGAAACTGGGAAGAATCGAAAAGGTGGAGGAATGACATGAACGAAATCATCGGCATCATACCGCACAAATTCCGCCGCAGGGGCTTCGGCGTGGCCTGCACGCTGCTGCTGCGCGCAGGGCTGAACTTCCTTGGACTGGCCGTGCTGCTGCCCGTGCTGGCGCTGGCGCTCGACGCCCGGAGTCTCGACGGCGGCGGGCAGCTGGCCCGCATCTACACGGCGCTGGGCTTCACGTCGCCGCGCAGTTTCGCGCTGACGGTCTGCGCCGCCGTGGTGGCCGTTATCGTCCTCAAATGCCTGACAAATCTCTGGCTGGCGCGCATCGAGCGCAACTACATCTACGACCTCTACCGCACCCTTTCGCGGCGGCTCTACGTCACCTACCACGACCGGGGACTGCCGTTCGTCAAGTCGTCGAACTCGGCCGTGCTGGCCCGCAACGTCAATGTCGTCTGTCTGGCCTTCACGGCCGGCGTGCTGAAACCCGCCGCCGCCATCGCCGCCGAAGCGCTGCTGCTGGCGCTGCTTTTCGGGGCGCTGCTCTGGTACGCGCCCGTTGCGGCGGCACTGGCCGTCGCTGTCTTCCTGCCCTCGGTCTGGATCTATTACGGCTTGGTGCGCAACCGCATCAACCGCTACGGCGAGCTGGAAAACAAGGCCCAGCGCGAAAAGGCGCGGCTCGTGGCCGAAACCTTCCGCGGCTATGCCGACATCGAGATCAACAACGCCTTCCCGATGATGCTCCGTTCGTTCGACCGGGCGATGGATCAGGTGATTCGCACGCGCCTGCGCGAAACGGCGATCGGCATGCTTCCGCAGGCCTTTACCGAAATCGGGCTGGCGCTGGGCATGGCCCTGCTGGTCGCGCTGAGTCTGGGCGCGGAAGAAGGACGCACACAGCTGCTTTTCGGCGTCTTCGCCGTAGCCGCGCTGCGCCTGATGCCTTCGGTGCGCAGCATCATGGCGGGCTGGACCTCGATCAAGTACAACCGCTACACGATCGCCGTCCTGCGCGACGCAACGGCCGGGGACGAACCTTCCTCCGCATCGCCGGACACGCTCTCCGGAGCCGCCGAGAGAGCCGGGAAAGGCCCCCATACTGATGCCGCCGCTATCCCGCCGTCGGAATACTCCGCAGCGGAGAGCGACAAGACCGCCCGCGGCAGGCGAACGGCTCCGGACAAACGAACCGCATCCGGCAGACAAACGGCTCCTTACGGCCAAACAGCCCCGGCCAAACAGCCCTGCACCGCAAAATCAACGAAATCCGTTTCGGCCGGCGGCACATCCGGAGCATGCGCGTCCGAAATACTGTCTTTCGAACATGAAATCGCCGTCCGCAACCTCGGCTTCCGCTTCGCGGACGACGGGCACGAGCTTTTCCGCGGCCTTACGCTCTCGATCCGCAAGGGCGAACGCATCGGCATCCGCGGCGCATCGGGCGCAGGGAAAACGACGCTTTTCAACCTGCTGCTGGGACTTTACGAACCGACCGGGGGCGAAATAACGATCGACGGCACGCCCCTCACCGCCGCCAACCGCCGCGCATGGCAAAACCGCATCGGCTACGTCTCGCAAAACCTTTTCATCGCCGACGGAAGCTTCGCGGCCAACGTCGCGCTGGGCGTTCCCGACGACGAAATCGACCGCGGCCGCGTAGCCGAAGCGCTGGAAGCCGCCCGGCTCGGAGAGTTCGTCGCGGGACTTTCCAAAGGCATGGACACCCATGTCGGCGAATGCGGCTGCCGCCTTTCGGGCGGACAGCGCCAGCGCATCGGCATCGCCCGCGCGCTCTACCGTCGGGCCGACGTGCTCTTCTTCGACGAGGCGACCTCGGCGCTCGACAGCCGCACCGAGGAGGAGATCAACCGTTCGGTCGCCGAGCTGGCGGCGCGCGACAAGGGGCTGACGCTGGTGGTTATCGCCCACCGCGAAAGCTCGCTCGAATACTGCACCCGAATCATCACAATAGGAGAATAATTATGGAATACATCATAGCAGGCATACGCATCGCCGTCCCGCAGGAATTCACCGCAGGGTCTTTCGGCACGGCGCTGGCGCCCTTCGCCGCCGCAGACGAAGGCCCGGCCGACCTGAGCGTCGAAACCCGCGGCGAAATCCGCCAAGCGGACGGCTACCGCGAACTCGACGAATTCGACTTCGCCGATGCCGACGCCGACTGCCGTTTCGGCCGCGACTCGGAAGGTTACCTGCTCACCATGACGCCGCGCGACGGCTGCGCCGCCGCCCGTTTCCGCAAGGCGTTCGGCGCACCGCTCGTCACGACCGACGTCACACTGCGGCACAACCCGGCGCTGTTCCGCTTCGGATTATGGTCGATGTTCAACATCGCCGCCGTGGCGCGGCAGGCCGTAGCCATCCATTCGTCGGTCATCAGCCTGAACGGCGGGGCCGTGCTGTTCCTCGGCGAATCGGGCACCGGCAAAAGCACCCACACCCGTCTGTGGCGTGAACATATCCCCGGCGCGGAGCTGCTCAACGACGACAGTCCGATCGTCCGCATCGTGCAGACCGCAGATGCAGACCCGATTTGCGGAGCCGTCCAAAATCCGGCGAACGCCCCCGCAGCTGCGGCTGAAACTCCGGACGCAAGCGCAGCGACAACCGGCGCCCCAAAACCGCAGGCCATGGTCTTCGGTGCGCCGTGGAGCGGGAAAACGCCCTGCTACCGCAACGTATGCCAGCCGATCCGGGCCATCGTACGGCTGTCACAGGCTCCGCACAACCGGATTCGCCGCCTGCGGGCGATCGAGGCCATCGGCGCGCTGCTGCCCTCGTGCCCGCCGTCGTTCGCCCACGACGAAACGCTGGAAGACGCCGTATGCGCAACCGTCTCGGCCGTGGTGGCGCAGGTCCCGGTCTATCACCTCGAATGCCTGCCCGACGCCGCGGCCGCCGAACTGGCCTGCCGCACGATTTTCGGCGGCGAATCCGCAAATCCCCGCCCGTGATGCAGCTTTCGAACCGTCTGTTTTTCGAGCAGGTCGAAGCGATGCTCGCCGAAGGACACGAAGTCCAGATCCGCATGAAGGGCCACAGCATGCGGCCCCTGCTGCGCAGCGAACGCGACATCGCAGTACTGACTCCGATCGCCCGATACACCGGAAATTCCGAAACGGCGGCAGCCGCCCGAAAGCAAAACAGGCTCGCGCGAAACGAAACCGCCCCCGACACCGCCGCAAATTCCCACCCCGACCGTCTTCCCTCCGGAAGTCAGGCCCTGCAACCGGGCGACGTGGTGCTGTTCCGCTGCGAAGGACGCCATATCCTCCACCGCATTCTCCGCATCGAACCGGAGAGCGGGGAGATGCCCCCGCAATCGGCAAACACGACGGTAGAGACAATAACAAAGACACCGGAAGCGTCGGCAATACCAACGGCCGCAACAACGGAAGCGGCGACAACAGCTGCGTCGGCAACGGCCTCCAACGCCGGAGATACTCCCGCTCCGCTCCCCGCGCTCCGGGAAACCGGCAAGGCGACCCCTCCGCTTCCGGCACGCCCCGAAAATTCCGAAAATCCCCAAGCGACCAGCAATCCCGGCCAAACACCCGCAGAAACGGCACCTGCCCCGCCCCGGCTTCGTTTCACCCTCGCAGGCGACGGCAACCACCGGATGACCGAACATTGCGCAGCGACAGACATAGCGGCCGTTATGACGGCTGTCATCCGCCCTTCCGGCCGCATCGTCTCCACCGCTTCCCGCCGGTGGCGACGACAGTCCCGCTGTTGGCTGACGCTGCCCGCCGCCGTCAGACGCTTCATCCTGCGGGCGCTCTGGCGGCTGGGGATCAGATAGAACCGGGATTTGCGGCATCCGAAAAAGTCTTGAAAACAGAGCGTGAATAACCGGGAAAGCGCCTTTCGGTCGTTTCCGACCGATTGGCCGAAAAGATCGGGCGCAACCGGAGACGACGCAAAAACAGCCGACGACATAATACAGCCGGGCAAAACAGACAATCGAGAACAACCGGAAAACGCTCCGGGAAAATCCGGACAGCGTTATTTCCGGCAAGCGCAAAGCGCCGTACGTTCGTTCGGCATAAGGACACAAGAAACCGCCAAGCCGACACCCTTCGGCAATCGCCATTCGGCTTCTTTCCGGCCGCTGCCGACTATACGTCAGGCATACTCCGCACAGAAGCCGGCCTCCTATGAAACATCCTATGAAACATCCTATAAAAGGCTCCCACAAGACCATACACACGAAAAGACCGGAACTCATCGGAGAGTTCCGGTCTTTCACAATATACGAACGGTCTTCTTGCCGTCCTTCGGTCGGATTATTCGCCCAGTGCGAAACGCTTGTAAGCGATAACCGTCGCCTCTTTGTCTGCCTTGTGGATGAAGTCGGCGATCGACTCTTTCTCGCCCACTACGGCCTGAGCCAGCAGCGTGTTCTCCTCGAAGAACTTGCGCATCTTGCCTTCGGCGATCTTCTCAAGGATGGCTTCGGGCTTGTTGGCGTTCTTGGGGTCCTGCTTCATCGCCTCGACGGCGATCTTGCGCTCATGCTCCACAACCTCTGCGGGGCAGTCGGCCTCCGAGATCGACACGGGAGCCATAGCCGTGGCCTGCATGGCGACGGTGTGGGCAACCTCTGCCGGAACCTCCTTGTTGAAGCCGAGGATCGTACCGAGCTTCTTGTTGAAGTGTACGTAAGCAGCGCAGTAGGGAGCCTCGATGCGGGCATAGTATGCCAACTCGATCTTCTCACCCGTCTGACCCGATTTCTCGGTCACCATCTCCTCGACGGTGTGGCCTTCGGCGTTCTTGGCAGCCATCAGGGCGTCGCGGTCTGCGGCGTCGCTGTTTACGGCAACCTCCAGCATCGCCTCGGCCGAAGCGGTATATTCTGCATTCTGAGCCACGAAGTCGGTCTCGCACGCCAAGCAGAGGATATAGGCCTTCTGACCTACGATCTTCGTAACGACGACACCCTCGGTAGCGGTGCGGTCGGCACGCTTGGCAACGACGAGCTTACCTTTCTCGCGGATAATGTCCTGAGCGCGTGCAAAGTCACCTTCGGCTTCGATCAGGGCTTTCTTGCAGTCCATCATACCGGCACCGGTCATCTTGCGGAGCTTCATTACATCAGCAGCTTTGATTTCCATAATCTTTTCCTTTCTCTTACGGTTCGTAATACAATTATTCTGCCTTTTCCTCGGCAGCGGCCTCGGCAACAGCTTCGGCAGCCTCCTCGGCGGGAGCGGCAGCGGGCTCGTCGTCATCGTCATCAAAAAAGGCAGGCAGATCATCCACATTGATCGAATATGAAACCACATATGTGTAAAACAGAGCGAATGCGAGAATAGTAAAACGGAATCGCATCCTCCAGAGAATGGACAATAGAACAATACGAGAACGCGTTTCGCTTCTGCAAAAATCAGTAACAATCTCATAGAATGCTCTCGTGTCGTCAGTTCATTCGCAACACTGCTGTTACGAGTATCGAGAAGACGTTACGTCTGAAAGCAGCGACATCTGTTCAGACGATGTTCACACGCGGATTTTCCAGTGTGGAAAAGGAAGAGGAGGATGTGCAAATGGAAAACCAACCCATGGAGACGCGCAGTTACTGGCGCTCAGAGATTCCCGTTCCGAATTATGCCAAGCAATATATTCGTTCACTATGTAAGCGCTTTCCACATGTGAAGCGGGAAGAAGCGTGGAAAGAGTAGATGTGCGAAAGGAGTGTGATTCGTAGGTATCTGGCATCGAAGCGATCAAGGGATGCGAAGAAGAACTTTTTGGATTGGGGCAATGAACCGATCGTCGGAACAGACAGAATGGCGCCCTTGGTTTACGATGAAATTACGTCGATAGCGCACACAGAGTTCCGAATTGCCAAGGAGTACGAATGGCTGTTAACACGATATGTAGTTACGGTATCGTAACGCGCATCCTTTCGGAGACAAAGAAGAGAGTTCCGAATTCGTTTGCTCCCACTCGCTTGTTGGACATTGGCTGTGGCAGCGGCAGCGCTTCTCTGTATGTCTGTATCCTGTCTCTTAGGTAGTGCGTCGTGTGAACAGTTTCCGTCGATCCAGAGCGTTTCATTAGTCGATGGCAGTGAGTACATGACTTCGATCGCTACGGACCTTCTCCACTCCAAGAATAGGGACTTCACAATCACTTCATTCTCCTCTCTATTGTCGATCGTGAATCAGGTTCCAGTGATTGGTTTCTGTCACGTAGCGTGAAAAGCCCTTCGACATGGTTCTCCTCGATCGATTTCTAACAGATCTTCCGTCGAATAAAGCGCGAGCGTCTGCTTGCGTCATTGCATGGGGTGGGTCTTTGTGTCAGCTACTATTGCAGAATTCCTTCGTCCAGGAGGTCTGATGGTCGTCGCTGAGGAAGGAGACCGCTGGGGATTCCATTCGGTGCGATGTGCTCGCGATTTGCTTCTCCACATGGAGACACAGGGAAACCAATCCGCACAACAAGCAGGAGAATCACCGACAATTCAAATCATCGCACCGTGTTCGCATTGTAAGGAATGCCCATTGAAGGGGAACAAGCGCTCTTGGTGCCATTTTGTTCAGCAATGCGAAGCAGGACCAACGGCGGTATGAATGACAATGCTGTTTCATGAAAGGCTTTCCATTCCAGACGACGCGCGGGTGAAGTGTTTTCCTATTTGGTTTTACGTAAGCCAGATGGTATAGCCATCGAAACGCGTCCGTATGGACGTATTTTGAGCTCTCCGTTAAAGCGAGATAAGCACGTGATTGTCGAGATGTGCTCTCCAAACGGTTCTATCGAAAAGAGAGTCTATTCGAAAGGGAAACTGAAGGATAATACCGAAAAGTACCGCATGATCCGAAAAGGAGAGTGGGGAGGTATTCTCTCCGAATAGTGTCATTTAGTGTGTCCGTTGTTTCTTTTCACATTTATTGTAGGAGGAGGAATCTCGATTGCATATCCAATCTCCCCTTTTCTCTCTACTAGG
>ERZ857757.1531-NODE-1531-length-17873-cov-27.168874_pt1 | contig 17873 bp, 19 predicted proteins | sample MGYA00519764_ERZ857757 | MGnify/ENA primary metagenome ERZ857757 (study PRJEB31778, sample SAMEA3449359) | human gut metagenome | biome: human gut; feature: human-associated habitat; material: faeces | place: United Kingdom | collected 2010/2012 ... | reverse complement strand
AGATATTTTTATAAGGAGATTTATCTCCGTTTTCAGTCACATCATCATATTCAAGGCAGTTGTTCTCGCTTGGGAACGGCTGTCTTTTTATATATTTACTACATTTATATTCCCATGAGTCCTTATCAAAGGCAGGGAGAAAGGAGAAAAAACATGGATTTACGTGCCATAGACACCATGATTCCGAGACCAGTTCTAAAGCACGAAAAGTACCACGCCAAGGCTCTCGTCATGGAGAATGTCCGTGATACCATCATTGATGTTGTCCAAAAGGCGTTCAGCAATGAACCTGACTGTGAGGGCGACCCCTTTGGAGTGAAGCGTTTGGGTATTGACCCAACTACATTCTGCCGGACAACAGAGACTTATGTATCCTACGGAAGTGATTTTCCTGATGCGCTGGCAGACATCAAAGTCTCCGATGACGATGAATGCTTCTATCTCACACACTATTCTGTGAACATCTTGCTTCTCGAAAAGCTATCACTGCTTCTCGAAAAGCTATCACAGATGGGGGCCCCGCAGCCGACGTTTATAGACGAACTGCAGGAAAAGTTGGAACGGGCCGTAAAGGTAGCCGCTGAACAGTGGTCAGCACGTTGCTTTGTGAAAGGCATAGAGAAACGACGGTTCTCCCTTAATGGAGCTGCATTTCCCCTCTTTCACTTTGATTTCACCTTCGCCCACTCGACGTATTTCGACAATCCGGAGATTCCAGACGAGAAAATCTTTTGGGATGCCTACTGTCGAAAGGCAATGGTTGACCGGAGAGTAAGCAAAGAGTCGCTTCCGAAGCACGAGCTGTGTGCAGCGGACTTCGGTCGTGAATTCCCTCTCAAGCCGGGAAATTCTCGTAGTCCTGTTGTCCGTATTCTCAGCATCAACCATGAGAAGCCAAATTCCTCTGTCGTACTCGAATACGTCAAGGGGAAAAACGCTGGCAAAAAGGTAGATGTGAGGGCTAAGGACATTGAACTTGCACTTTACGAGGATGACTTCAAGGACAAAGCTGTGCTGTTGGCTGTGCTGAAAGCTAAAAATGAGGAGGCATTGTTTTATAAGAATAAAAGGAGTCTCACAAAACGCATGGCCCACTCACGGAAGACGAGTATGTCGTCTTGGACTGAATTGCTTGAAGCGTGGAAAGAGCTCGATGTAACCTACAGAGAGATTTTCGATACGCTCGGTACGAGTTTTGTGCTTACCGAAATCTTTCCAAATGCACGGACAAACATCTTTGGCGCTGTCTGCTGTGATGCAGACTCTCCCGAATATGGACACCGTGTTCTTTTCGGGTGGGACCTCATCGAGCTCATGGCGGAATGCAGGGACCCTGATTGATTCAGGCAGGGGAGAGGTTCGCCTCCCCCCCCTGCTCTGCGCGGTTCGGGCAGCGGTGCAGTGTGCGTCGCCGCCTGAGCTGCAGAAGACAAAAGAAAGGAGAATACCATGGATTTAGATGCTTTGGATACCGCATACGGTGCCGAGAAAATTGACGCCGTTTTGCTGGAGACGGACATCAGAAGCCGGCTTGAATATGCCCTTCGGAACGAGACCTATTGCGGACGAGACCCGTTCGGTAAGAAACGCTACGGTGCTGATGCTGGGAATATGTGTTATGTCTTCGGTAAGGAGTACAACATCTTAAAGTTGGTCATCAACATTGCGTTGGATGGCGGCTACGGAATAAACCCGCTGCCTCGTGACGTGGCTGCGGCCATTCTGAGGGACGTAAGCGCTGCGATAAAACCTATTGCAAACAAGCACTCGGCACGAGCTATCATCAAGAAGCAGCCGTTTTGCTCTGCGGCAATGGGTACTCGTTCAGGTACCTTATTCCAATCAGCCGCATTATACGTCTACATCATATCAACGCCCTACGCCAAGGATACCGGCATTCCTGATGAGAAAATCATCTGGGATGCCAACAGAGACATTTGGTGTAAACGCTGCGGTAAGATTCGGGATACGCGATTTGCTGCCGGCCAGAAAACTGATTACACCATTCAAAATTCCGATTTCGGGCGGGTGTTTCTTCTCGGAGGCTCCTCGTATCGCATCATCGGAATGGGTGAAAACAGTATGGACGAGGTACTCGTGCAAGGTGTAGACGGTCAAGATAAAGGCGATACCATGGAGGTAGCTTTGTCCCTCGTTGAACACGCCCTGTACCTTGCAGAAATGCAGAATGTCAGTGTTTCAAGGGATGCGGAAACTGCTTTTTATGAAAATAAGAAGCACATCCAAGCTCTACTGGACCGTGTTGGCGTGGACGTGATGTATCGTGAGATGTTTGAGCTTGATGGCTTGACCTACGCACTGGTCGGCATCATACCTACCAAGGCCAAAGACATCTTCGGTGCTGTCTGTGTGGATGAATCCGGCGAAACCTTTGATGATGTCCTGTTCTTCTCGTTCGGGGACGTCATTGAAGCAATTCGCGCCGAACGCGATGAACCCAAAGTCTAAAAGAAAGGAGAAACGCCATGAACTTGCACACACTCGATACCACCGTTGGTGCGGGTACAATCAGCAGCAAAGACGGACTTTGCGAGTTTATCAAACAGGTTATTGAGTTCAATGTGAAGGGTCAGGCCTATTGCTGTAAAGACCCCTTCGGAAAAGAACGCTACGGAAATGACCCCGACCTTCCCCGTCCGTGCAAAGTTTCGTACGAAAAAGCTAATATCACAGAAGTCACACTCAACCTCATCGTAGACGCAGACAATCCAAAGTACGTTGAGTCATGTGTTGCTGAGATGCGTGATGATATTAAGGCGGCTTTGTGGTATGTGGCGGACACGTATAAGGCGCGGATTTTCGTGCAAAAGCCGTCATTCGGAACAAAGCGCAATGGTGCTGGACGGAGATTCAGGTTTGCGGTGTTCGGTATCGAGTTCATCCGGACGCCGTACCACAACAACCCCAACGTGCCTGATGAGAAAATCGTCTGGGATGCCCGATGCCTGCGATTGCAAGAGGATATTGAAGATGAAAAAGGACGCACCAGCGGCCCTCCTCATATGCCTTTCTATCCGCTAAAAGCAACCGATTATGAGCGTGAGTTTCTCTATGAGGGTGCCATGTATCGTATTGTTGGCTTTGCGGACGAGTTCAGTTATTTGGACGTGCGACTGCAGCCTGCGGGAAGTACGGGAGACGAAGGCATCATAGTGGTTCCGTTGGCAAATCTTCGGCGACCTCTTTTTGATGATGACGCCGATATCCCCGCACGAAAGCTGAAGGCTGCGAAGGACGAGGAAGCTGATTTTTACGAAGGCAAGGACTGCATCAAAGCCGCCCTCGCTCGTGATGGTTTGGACCTCATATATCGTGAGATGTTCCAATACGGCAAACGCACCTACGCCTTGACTTCTATCACGCCGAGCGCGCAAAGTCAATCTTACATCTTCACCGCTACTTGCGTTGAGGACGAAGAAGAAAAAGCTGTCGGTGAAAAGCTCAAGCTCACGTATCAAGAGGTAATTAAACGAGTTATCGCCGACCGTTGCGGGCAAATCACTTGCACACCAACGAAATAAGAATCTATACAAACATCTGAAAAGCGTCCCTCTGGGGCGCTTTTCTTCTTTTCTTCAAAGCCATTGACAAAATACACGAATGTGGTAGTATAGTGGTATAATTACGAAGATATTTCTATAAGGAGATTTATCTCCGCTTCAAAGTCACATCATCATGTTCAAGACAGTTGTTTCCTTTTTTGGGGGAGCGACTGTCTTTTTATATATACTACATTTTTATTCCCATAAGTCCTTATCTGAGGCAGGGGGAAAGGAGACGATTTTGTTATATGAGCGCATTCAGTCAAAAGCTGGATACAGCAATGCAGAGTCCTTTTCTGAAAAACGACACTTACTGTGCCCACGATTCCGTAGCAGAAAATTTGCACGACGACCTCATTGATTCCATTACAAAGAAGTTCTCTGACGACTATTTTTGTGATGGAGACCCTTTCGGCGTAAGGCGCTGTGGTACACCTCCTTCACGTTTTTGCAAGCTGGTTCCTAACGAAGTCGCAAGTCCGTACTTTACAGAGTTTGTGGTGGGCCTGCTGCTGAACGAGAAACGAGGGCAAAACCTGCGCCTGAGCGGTCTTTTTCGAGACTATATCATGTCCGAATTTGAACCGGTCGTGTCGAGTGTTGCGTCTCGCTGGTCTGCCCGCTACACAGTGAAGCCGAACAGTATTCGTACGTCAGACGGAAGAATCTTTGGCATCTCGGCTCAAAGCGGAAACCAAAGTGAACCTCAACCATACTGGTTCTCTGTGAGGTTCTTCCACTCGGTCTATGCGAACAGCAGTATGGTTCCCAACGATAAAATCATCTGGGATTCGTACTGCCGTTGTGTGAGTTTGCAGCGGCAGGATGAACTTTGTGCCGCCGTCCGCAAGCAGGGTGAGAAGCCAAAGCGAGACCTTCTCGCAGAGGATTTCGGTAAGGCGTTCCAGTACCCACTGGGCACGGGAAGCGACGCAACAGTCCGCATTATTGGCGTAGACGCTGAAACTCCATTCACCCGCGTTTTGGTGAGACGCGAGACCGGCGAAAAAGCCGGCGAGGAGGAAAGCCTGTTTCGGGTGGATGTAGAAAAGGCCCTCTTTGAACAGGAAGGAAAGGACGAAGAAACCATCGCCGTGGAAACAGCGAAAGATGAAGAGGAGGCATTCCTCAAGAATGTACCTCTCGTTGACAATGAACTGGCCGCTGCAGGCATTAAAACCCTCTCGTACAAAGAGATTTTCGATGTCAGCGGAAAGAGCTTTATGCTTACGGCCATTTATCCCAACGGACGAACGCGGAAATTTTCTGCTGTTTGTATTGAAGATGGAAGCCCCGATTGCGGGCACGTCTTTCCCTTTGGCTGGGAGCTTCTGGACTACGTTGCACAGGCGCGGGAAACGGGCTGAAGGCTCAAGCATTGGGGGAGGCTTTGCCTCTCCCCCCTGCCCTGCCCTGTGCGGTTTGGACAGAGCAGCGTTCATCGCCGACTGAACCCGAACAAAAGGGCTATTAAAGATTTGATGTGGAACCCCACAAAAGTCTAATAGTCACAGCCACACCGACGTATGTAAGTCCCTCAGGTAGAGGCGATGGATGTACCTGCGGGTTTTCCCAGCTCGCAGTTCTGCCAAGCATACGCCGAGGCAAGGGAGACACTACCGCCTCCTCCGGAGGCGAGACACTGCTGAAAGGAGATGAGCGCACATGACAATGGTCTATGTGCAAAACAAAGACGGTAAACCTTTGATGCCGACAACTCGCTATTGCTATGTGCGCCTTCTCCTGAAGGAAAAGAAAGCACGAGTTGTTTGCACTGCCCCGTTTACCATCCAGTTGAACTATGATACCCCTGATATTACCCAAGACCTGATTCTTGGCATCGACCCCGGCAGGACGAATATCGGCGTTGCTGTCGTCAAGGAGGACGGCCAGTGCGTGTTCTCCGCACATTTGGAGACCCGCAACAAGGAAGTACCTCTCTTGATGAAGAAGCGTGCTGCGTTTCGGAGAAACCATCGTACGCTGGACCGGCGCCGTAAGCGCCAGCGTCGTGCGATAGCTGCTGGGACTACCGTGGAAAGCAACACCATCGAGAGACTGCTCCCCGGCTACGAGAAGCCCGTTGTGTGTCATTACATCCGCAATAAGGAGGCGCGGTTCAATAACCGCAGCCGCCCTCAAGGATGGTTGACGCCTACGGCAAATCACCTGCTGCAGACCCACATTAACCTGATTGCGAAGATTGCAAAGTTTCTACCCATCACAAAGGTGGTGGTAGAACTGAACCGCTTTGCTTTCATGGCGATGGATAATCCAAATATCCATCGGTGGGAATACCAGCAGGGTCCGCTGTACGGACTGGGTTCCGTGGAGGATGCAGTGTACGCACAGCAGGACGGACATTGCCTGTTCTGCAAGAAGCCCATTGACCATTATCACCATGTCGTCCCACGCCATAAGGGTGGGAGCGAGACGCTGGCAAACCGGTGTGGGCTCTGTGCGAGGCATCACGACCTCGTCCACAAGGACAAGGCGTGGGCGGAGAAACTGGTCACACGCAAGGGAGGTATGAATAAAAAGTACCACGCATTGAGTGTGCTGAACCAGATTATCCCACACCTCATGGAATACCTCGGAAGAGAGACTCCCTACGATGTCTATGCCACGGATGGTAAGTCCACCAAGGGCTTCCGTGTTGCCAAGAATGTGCCGAAGGAACACTATACGGATGCCTACTGTATTGCCTGTTCCATCTTGGATACCGATATTGAGGTCTCCACACCTGTCGAACCCTTTGAGCTGAAGCAGTTCCGTCGGCATGACCGGCAATCCTGCATACGCCAAATGGTTGACCGGAAGTACCTTCTGGACGGCAAGGTCGTTGCAACAAACCGGCATAAGGCCATTGAGCAAAAGTCCGATAGTCTGGAGGAGTTCCGCGAGGCTTACGGCGACGCTGCGGTATCGAAGCTCACCGTAAGACCCCACTCGCCCCAGTACAAGGACATGGCTCGTATCATGCCGGGGGCGGTGATGGATTTTGATGGGGCTGTTGGCGTCTTTCAGGGCTCATCAGGACGGAACAATGGTACACCGAACTATTACAATTCTACGAAAGGAGCAAGGGTTTTAACAAAGAGGTGTGCGCTTCTCGCAAAGAACATAGGCATGGTTTTTATCCCTGCCTGAAAACTAAGTTTTGTGGGAACAACACATCAAATCTTAAATACCCAACAAAAGAAGAAAGGAGAAAAAAACATGGATACACAAACCCTCATCACCAAGTCCGGAAACTGGAGCGACGACAACCTGACCATCCCTTTTGAAAAAGGTATGGACAAACAGATTCGTGATATGCTGCTGGACTCCGTGGAGGAAGCGCTGAAGGACAAGGAATACTGTTGTAAAGACCCCTTCGGCACAGGTCGCTTCAATGTTAAGCGTCAAGACAGTGCCCGCATTAAGAAGGTCGGCAGCAACGCTGTTGTCGTCTTAATCCGTGTTGTAGTGGATAAATCCTACTGCTCACAGGTGTGCCGCGAGCTTATTCTCCGTGATGTACTCCCATGTATTCAGCACGTTGCATCACAGTTTGGTACGAGGTCTGTCGTTTTGCCGAGAGACACGGTCCGTGTTACTGAAAGGCAACTCCCCCAAGCGAGTGGATTTGCTGGCAAGACGGTGGGGCTGGCAGATGAGTTCGAGTGTCGGTTTTACCGCACATCCCACTACGATGACGAAAGTATTCCCACCGAGAAACTCGAATGGGATGCCTTCTGTGCTTGCCTCGCTGACCTACAGCAGAATGTTCCAACTAAGCGCAAGTTGAAGCCGAGTGATTTCGGTATCGTGTTCAAAATGGGACGGTACGAATACGAACTTGCCGCCGCCGATAAATACCGCCCGGAGAAATATGTCGTCGGGCGGCGCATCGGAAACGGGTCTGACCACAAGGAAGTTCGTATTCTCCGTGAGAAGATGTCCGAAATCCTCTATGAGCAAGAGTATGAAGACAAGGATGCGCTGGCTCTGGAAAAGGAACGAGACGAGGAGGCTGCTTTTTACAGAAATAAGTCACACATCCAACACTGGCTTACATGGAGAGGTATCGACATTGCGTACCGGGAATTTTTTTCTGTGGTTGACCATGATTATATTATCATCGGCATCCAGCCCAACGCACGCACCTATCCTATTGTGGTTCGCTGCGTGGACGAAGACGGACCGCTGTCAGGGAAAGTGATTCGGCTACCGCTTGAAGAGACACTTTCTGCGATTGTGGAAGACCGAAAACGGCATTAAAGAGGTAACTTCAATGTCACCATTTTGTTCCCATAAGACCTTAAAGGCTGGGAGAAAGGAGAAAATAATGAGTAGAATTCATCTGTCCTTTTTAGCCCCCGGAAAGGATTCCGGATACAAAGATACCGTAACGGACATCTACTACAAGGGTATGAATGTGGGGTACATCCTTGAGAACAAAGATACCCTCCGCGATGACACCGAGAACTATATGGCATATCGGTTCGCCCATTGCGGCACTGATTATTGGGCTCGCGGCGAGTACATCTACGGCAGCCAATCTTCTACCATCGCAGGGGCAAAGGAGAAGTTCAGAGCTTGGTTCGAACGCGACGGCGTGGGAACTTACGAGAAGTACGCGCCCAAGGTCAGACAGCGGCACGCCACCGCACCTGAAACTCTCACCTCTTACGTCTGCGGTAAGGCGCTCCGCATGGTGGACTGGTCTGCCGTGCGCGATGGCGACATTCTGAACCCCATTTGCGGGGACATGAGTGAGCTGCAGCTTCACGAGTGCTTCCGTCGCTTTGCCGGCTGGTACAGAAACAAGAACAAGGTCTGGCAGCACGAAACCGCATATTACGGTGAAAAGTATTTGGATACCGTGGTAGAAGATGTTTGTGTGGCGGAAACGCTGAAGGAAGAAGGCATCCGTGTCGTCTACGACGACTTTGCAAAGTTCAACACACTGAAACCCTATCCCCTCATCATGTTCGCCCACACATCGTCTGTATCCCCCTCCTTCGCTGCCCGCTGGGTTGGTAAGGCTGTAACCATGCTGCAGAAATACGGCGGTCAGCTTCTTGCCATTGTTCCCTACTCTACACTGGCTGTAGATGCGAGCCTGTCCTTCACACTGAAAAAGACGGACTCTTCTGTCTTTCTCGTGGAGAAGGCGTTTAAGCGCGATAGGGCGAAGCGGACGGCTCCTGAGTGGGCTATCATTTACGCCAACATTAAGCCTACGCGCAGAGACAGTCGGAACGAGGCGGATATTCTGAGCGAGAGCATCTGCGACCTGAAGGACTATGAGACGGTCAAGCCGTTCCTACCCGACTGGCGGAAGAAGTTTCCGCAGGACATCATTGAGGAGTTTGCGCTCAAGGCTCGTATTTGCAACTCCTTCATTGGCTCCTACGAAGAGGTCAAGCCCTTTATAATGAGCGGCTCTGAGTATTACGACCAGCCCTATGTCAAACTGGCCGTGGACGACCATCCTTGGAGGGACTCCGGCGTTGAACTTCGAATGGCGTGCTTGGAAGGCGTTCGCTCAAGGTACTGGGACACTTTCATCCACAAAGCCGCGAACATCGGTCTGATGCCCGCCAACATGGAAGAAGACTACAAGCGTCGTCGTGCTGAATTGAAGGATTACGACCTCAACGACTACACTGTGAGGACTGCAATGGAGGATATTCGGCGGGAGCTGCGTAGAGGTTGCACCACTTCCCTGCTGAACCTGTTCGATAGGCTGGGGAGCATGGGAAGTAGGCAACGGTATGATGTGTACGATTACGATGCGGACACGCTATCAAGTGAGAACACCCAGAAATATTGCTCTTTCGATAAGAAACAGACCTCTGGGTTCCGTTTGGCGTTCCCGAAGCTCTCTATGTATTCCTACGTCTTCGACTGCTATAGAGACGACTTCAATAAGGAAAAGGCCGCACACATAGTGCATGACATCGAGTGCGCTCTTTACCTGCTCAACGGAGGAAAAGAAGCATCCAAGGCTATCGACCCGATGAGTGCCGTAACGGACAACGCCATTTGCGGAAAGAGCCTTGGCAAAAGCATTACCTTCACATTCTTCACTGGTTCCTTCTACAAGAACGGAACAATGAAGCTGAAGTTCAAGGACTCCGCCAAGCGGCTCATCGACCGGCTCAACATCTTCGTCGGAATGAATCGCGGCTGGCTGCCTGCTGACTATGGCACCAAGCCGTATGATGCGTTGAGTAGCGCCGAGAAGAAAGTCATCGACAGTTTCCAGAGCCGTGAAGAGTATGATGCAGTCGTTGCAAATCCTGATAAGTACATTGTCAAGGATTTCGACATCGACACGCTGCTCGACGCAAAAGAGTTTTGATGAATCTTGAAAGGAGATAAATTCTTTCTAAAACGCTCCCCAACTGGGGAGCGTTTTCTTTCGCGCAGAAGCAGTTGACATTATGAGGAATTATGGTAGTATATTAGTATAATTACGAAGATATTTCTATAAGGAGATTTGTCTCCGTTTTTAGTCACATAATTATATTCAAGACAGTTGCTTCCCTTTGGGAGCGACTGTCTTTTTATATATTTACTACATTTTTTGTTCCCGTAAGTCCTTATCACAGGCAGGGAGAAAGGAGAAAACAATGAGTATCACCAACACACGTCTCGCATACCTCTATCGTGACGCGGACAACTACAAGGTCCGGCATGAGGTCGTTTTCGCCGGCCAGATGTCGGAGGACGAGAAGATGCGTATTATCGCCAGCCTCGAAGCCGGAGAATACTTTTTCCCCGGCCCTCTTGGTCTGAACGACGAGCGTTTTGGCAGCGAGACGGAGGCCGACCATCCCTTCTTCGAGTTTTGCTACTTCGAGGAGACACCGGATAAGCCGACGACCGACATCTCCATCGCCGAAATCGTCAAGCGGTTCGAGGATAACGCACATCTGTGGAAGGACTACGAGGATTCCACGGGAGACGTTGAACTCAAGGAGGACGGCGATGTCGGGCTGGCTGCATCTGAGGCCAAAGACGACCTTTCCCCTCGTGCCAAGGCTCTCCTGTTTGAGACGCTGGAGCTGTTCCGGAAGGAAATCGGCCCCAAGTTCTCCGACTGGAAGGATGCCGATGACTGGCTGTTCAGCAGCCTGAGCATCACCAAGGACGAGCTGCAGGCTATTTACGCCGGCCACGACGTGTTGGTCTACCGCGAGTCTGCGGCGGATTGAGAGGCTGCTATGGGTATTGGACGAGTTCTCACATGGAAGTTTGTTATCCGCGATAGCGATGGTTATACGCTTTGTGCTGACCCCAAAGCATCCGGCTACGCCTATTACTGGTCGAAAATCGACCATGATGGCGTGCAGCCCATCGTCTTCGGCGATAGGGCTCAGGCGCAGAGCTATCTCGACGCTATGCGGCACAACGAGCCGCGCAATCGCAGATGGGACCAATGTCTGGTCGAAGGCCCGTTCATGGATTTGTAAGTCAAAAAATTGAAAGGAGAAAAAAACAATGTTCAAAATCATCAGCATCGACGAAACTCAGTTTTTCTGCAACGGCTGCGGGGAGGTATTCGTATGGGAGTTCAACACCCCCGACAAGAAGCCCCCCAAGGACTGGGATGGGCGGTATGACACCGCTTCCCTGTGCAGCATCAACGTTCCCGACTATCGCGGAGCGTCCGGACTGTACCCCTCCGGCTTTGATACCAAGCTCGCCGAGTACGATAAGGAAAAGTACGAAGCATTCCTGAAGGGAGAGTATCAGCCTCCTGTGGAAGACATGGACTGGTACACGAAGGTGCCTCCCCTGCTGCGCTGGGCCTATTTCACCTGCTGGACCGACAGCCTGAGCTTCCCCACCTACATCGCCACTGTGAACGGTCAGCCGTGTTTGCTGGTCATCGCAGAGGCCGGCGAGGAGATGTCCAGCAAAAAAGGAAAGCGCGATGTCGGTGTCCGCGTGGCACTGATGGACTCTGGCCGCAAGCTGGCTGAGAAGCTGAACGCGGACGAGAAGCTGAAGAAACTGCACGCAGACGTACTGTTCCCCAAGGACACGGATACCCCGTTCTGCCAGTGGGAGCTGTACGTCGCCATCCCTGTGACGGAGAACGTCACCTTTGAGGACATCAAGCTCGTGGCAGACGTGATGAACGAGTGCATCTGCTGCTGAGAAACTGAGGGGGCGGGGCTTCCTGCCCCCTCTAAAAAGAAGAAAGGAGTAAAACACTATGACGTTCAAAGCTGACAGACCTGTTGGGAGGTACTACATTGTGCCAAACAGTCTGGTCGTGGGCTACGACAAGACTATTGTTTTCAGAGACCGGCACTCTAATCCCGTATTCACACTTCCCAACGGCGGAAAACTTTTGATTTCCGACGGCCACCGTGCTGAACCCAAGGTCTACACCTGCCGGTTCATCGACCAAACGCACTTTAAGCTGGCTGCGAAGGGCGAAGGTTCTTGGCCGTATCATCACGACCAGTTTGTCGAGCGCATGGAGTCTATGCGTGGTTGCACATATCGCCCTGAGAAGTTCGACACGCGGCTGGAAGCCTATCAGCGTATATTCTCTGATAGGACTCGACTGACCGAGGACGGCAATCCTGTCGCGTTCCGCGTCATGCTGGCGCAGGAATTTGAAGACTTCGACCGCCGCTGCTATGTGTCCTACTGCCGCAGTGAGGGCGTTGTGGCCGTGTCCACCCCTGTCGTGTATCCCAAAAGGGAACGCCATACGGAGGTCATTCCTGCAAAGGAGTTTCTGGAGATGCTGCGCGGTGAGCGTGCAATGTCCGAAACGCTCAATAAGATGCCGCCGTTCACAGACCTCAATATCGAGTTTGTGACGGCGTTTATCGTGGACAATGATAATGGCGAGAAAGGAGCTTGATTATGGAGCGACTCACCATCCGCCTTCCTGATGGGCAGGCTTGCGTAGACTGCAATCGGTGCAAATCTGAGCGCACGAGCGAATCCAGCGAGGCAAAGGAGATGTGCTCTACCCTCTATTGCCGTAACCGGCTGAAAGACCGGCTGGCGGCTTTCGAGGACACTTTCCTTGACCCTGAAGAGCTGCTGACGCTCAGGCAGGAGAACGAGACCCTCCGCCGCATTCTGGGCGAGAGGTTCGGACCCGCCCCAGATGCCTCTGTATCTGAACTGGTCGGAGCCATCAGCGATAAGATGCGAGAGACAGGCGAAACCATCTACGCGCTTCGGCACGAGTTGGATGTTCTCAAGTCCACTTATCGCCCGAACTGCGTCAATTGTGAGCATATCCACAGGGATAACTTCAACTGCACAGCCGTAGGTGGGTTCTGTACCGCTGTTCCTGCTGCCCATTGCCCGAAGCTGAAGGAGCTGATGGATGAAAAGGCGGCGTCTCAGGAGAAGCAGGTGAACGTACCCAAAAGAGACCACAGCGAGTTTCTGGAGCGATGGGCAGTCGAGCTGAACAACCGGAGCGAGCGGAGTGTTTTTCCGGCAGCCCTGAAAGCCGTTAAGGGTCTCGTCGTTGTCTATGCCGCATCGGACGACCTCGTGGAAGTTGAGGGCTCCATGACGCAGGAAATCGGCGCTTACGATGGTGTCAAGTTGACTGTGAGTAAGGCTCAGGGCTTCTATGAGACAACCGCAGGCGAGCCAGACATCGAGTTTCGATGGTGCGATGATTCCTCTGCGGACTCTGTCTGCCCGTGGTCTGTTATCTGCAACCTCCCTCATCGCAAGTTCGACATTCTCGACGATGAGGGCTATGTGTGCAGCGTTGGTGTTGTGCTGCATATTGATGACATCCGCGAGTAAAAAAATTCAAAAAAATGAAAGGAGAAAAACTATGAAAAAGAATGCAGGCACTTATGAGGTCGAAGTCAAGGATGAGACAGCGAACAGCACCGAAAAGGAGAGTTATTGGGCGGAAATCCGTCACGATTTCCGTGAAGACTCTCCCGTTGGTTGCGGTGATGTGGTTGCTGCTGTGTCTGTCGATGCTTGGCGCACGTCCGACGACAATGCCGAGGGCGAGGTCATTGCCCGCGTCTTCCTCACCAAGAAGGGCGACGTGGTCATCGACTATATCAACGCCATCGCTCGCACCGACGTGCTGGCACAGGAATCCATTAAGGAAACCGTGAAGGAGCTGCGGGAGCAGCTTTTTGACGGGGAGGTGCGGGACAAATGAGAACCGCATCCATCACTCAGGATGCCTTGACAACTTCTTCGATTCGGGATATACTCGGTATATCCCGAATGAGGAGGTTTGTGAGCCGTATGAAAACTACCCTAAAGAAGTGGGGCAATAGCCAAGGTATAAGGCTTCCAAAATACGTTTTGGAAACAATGGGATGGAGTGAAGACGAAGCCCTTGAAGTTTTAGCCGATGGTGATAAGCTCATTATCAAAAAGGCAAATAAACTTAAAACGATTGATGAGCTCTTTGAAGGGTATGATGGGGACTATAAGCCGACCGAAATCGACTGGGGTTCCCCACAAGGACGGGAAGTATGGTAAGGCAAGGCGACATTATTTTGCTCAACTTCAACCCTGTTGTTGGGCATGAGCAGGCTGGATATAGGCCCGCTCTTGTCGTGAGCAATGACTCGTATAATCGGTTGACGCACCTTGTGGCTGTATGCCCCATTACAAGCACAGTTAAGCGTTTTCCTATGCACATTCTTCTCGACGAGAGAACAACGACACAAGGTTCCATTCTGTGCGAACACGTACGAGTCGTGGATATCGACGCAAGGCCGCACAAAGTTGTTGACCATGTTCCGGAAGATATTTTAGCTTCTGCTCGTGATTTGGTCGCTGCAATCTTTTAACAGATGTGTGAAAAAGCTCCCCGAAGGGAGCTTTTTCTTTTCGTTCAAAATTATTGACAAAATGCCGAAACGTGGTAGTATAGTAGTATAATTACGAAGATTTTTTATAAGGAGATTTATCTCCGATTCAAAGTCACATCAAATATTCAAGGCAGTTGTTCTCGCTTGGGAACGACTGTCTTTTTATATATTTACTACATTTTTTGTTCCCATAAGTCCTTATCACAGGCTGGGAGAAAGGAGAAAACATGAAAACTAATGTTGTTTTCGAGTACGCTGGCGAGAACATGGAGACTGTCCACGATAAGGTTGCCGTTACCGGTGAAATTACCGAGTGTGGTTTTGCTGTTATGATGGCAGCCACCAACCGCGACGGTGCATTTGTGCCGGCTACTGTAGGGCTTCGCAAGGTAAACTATGCGAAGCTGGTTGGTGTTGAGCCCTGCGAAACTGATTCTGTTGCCGTGTGCAGTGCGGACGTCCTTGTGGGGCGCTTCGTAAACGCAAGCGGTGCGTGGGATGAACTTTCGTCCAATAGGCAGGTGCAGAGTGGCGCCGTTCGTGTCGGTATCCCATTTGTGTATGGGCTCTACAACTTCACGCCGGTGCGTAACGGGGCAAACAAGAAGATTTCGTGGTGGATTTCCCGCGAGGGTATCGGTCACGCGCTCTACTGCTTCACCGCAAACTACACCCCCGAAATCGGCTATCAGTTCCAACACATCAGCAACTATATTTCCATGTTCGAGGAACAGTTCGGCACGCCCGATGGCAAGCCGAAGTTCAAGAAACCCCCTGTTGGTGGACGCAATGTGGCAGTTGTCCGCATCAAGGTCTATCCTGATGTCGGACCGGCCTATATCGTTGAGGTCCCTTCTGATGAAATTGGCAGTATCGGCGAGTGGGCGAGCGAGCATCTGGAAAAAGGGACCTTTGTTGAACTGAAGGATTCCAACTCCGCTCCTGAGGTTCCCCCCTCATCCGAAACCAGCACTCGTGTCCGCGACATCTGCGGCGATATGTGCCGCTGCCATGTCTATCACGATGCAGCTTCTGGAACGGACAAGATGCGTTTTTGGCTGAGAGCCGCGTTCTCCCGTCCCTCCGATATGCTTGAGGTAAGAAAGGAGCTGAAAGCGAACTTCGGCAGCGGTGCCGGCACGCACACTTACGATGATGGTTCCTTCGACGTCATCATTCAGAGGTTGGTGCCGTTCGCTTTTTCCAATGCGGATTTGGAGAGCTTCGCAGACAATGCGGTTACACTCATCGAGAATGTTCTGCACGCCAAGGCAACCAGTGTGAGCTGGAACGCCGGCCATTGTGAGAGCGATGATGATGTACTTCTCACTGCGGAAGAGCAGAGCATCGTAAGCCGACAGGCGTAAGGAAGTGTCTTCGGTGAACACAGTGAAAGAAAAGAAAGGAGAAAATAATCATGGATTTCAAGAAAAAAACAAACAAGACTCGTTGTAGGGCTTGCCCCGCATCCGGTTTTTGCTCCGATGTCTGCTACAATAGGGACGTTCCTGATGTCACCTGTGCTCATGCCGTGAAGTACGATAAGCTGAAAAAGCGTATCGCCGCTCTGGAGGGACAAGTGGAGGCGGTGAAGTTTATGAGCTTGAAGCAGAGAGACGTCGAGCTGGAAGCGCTGTGGGACGAGTTCACCGATATTCCGATGAATCCGGACACCGAAAAGATGGAGGGGGCATTCCTCCACTTCCCCGCCGGAACTCCTCGCGAGGACATCTGGCACTGGTTCGACGAACGCTATTCCAAAGGCATCGCTGCGCTGCTTTATGGTCGTGGCGAGGACAACACCGCTACCATCGCTACTCTGACCTATCGAAACGAGCTGTGCTGCGAGTGCGACTCTGAGTTGTGCGCCTTTGCAGATGCTTCCGGTATTTGCCGCGCTCCGTTCATTACCGGCGCCGCGCCACGTATCCACGAGGATGGCTGCGACGATTTCTGCAGCAAGTGCGATGCGGGTTGCACGGCCAGCGTCGCGGACAAGGCTTCTGAGGCTGGACGGTATATGGTCTTCACGGACGGCCCCTACGTCAGAGACGCTCAGATTTACTGCGGCACCATCGACGAAGATGAAGATATCTATTCCGAGGAAAACGAGGCTAACTGGTACGATACCAGCGGTCCTGTTCTGCTCATTGACAGGGATTTCAAGACCCTCGATGAGCTGCGGAAAACGGTGATGAACTTCTATCCCGACATGGACCTTTGTACCTTGCGTGCCATTCGGGTCTCAGCGGAAACTGTCTGCCTGTAAGGGAGGTGCCCACAATGGATGCCTTTTTGGAAAAGCTCAAAAAGTCTTTTGTCGAACGTTTTACGTCTTTGATGGAAGACAACGGCGACTCCGTGACGGAAGCTGCAAGGATTATCGGTGTCGCTCCGGAAGCTGTCTCAACGTGGCTGCGTGGGCGTATCGTGCCGAGCATTGATTACTTCGCTAAAATTGCGGATGTTTACAATGTCTCTGTTGATTATCTGCTGGGTCAATCTGAGACCCAGCAGGTAAAAGACATCCCCGATGAGGCGGCATATCCGGCTGTTCCCGCACGAGCCTTCTACAACTCGGCGTTGCAGCTTATGGCAAAGCAGAATTCTCTCATTGCCCAACAGAATGCGTTATTGCAGCAACAGAACGCTATTCTGAAGGCGATGCAGCAGAAGCTCGCTACTGAGTCCGTATCTGTATCTCTGACAGATGGGTCTGTTGATTTGCCGTTTTGATGGAGGTACAGATGGAAAACTTTGAAAAAGAGACGGCTAAGGTTTTCGGTAAACGTTTCCGTGCGTTGATGGCTGCCAACGGTGATACATCAGCAACAGCAACCACAAAGCTCAATGTTTCGGCGGCGATAATTGCGAAGTGGCGTCAAGGGAAAGTCGTTCCCAGCGGGGAATATCTCAAGCGAATCTCGGAAATCTACTGTATTTCTTCAGATTATTTGCTTGGGCTCAGTAATGATGCTCTTGCGCGGGCTGATGAGCTGTCTGGTGCAAGCCCCAGAAAACTGGCAAAAGTCATATATGAGTCCTGTCGAAATGCTGTGGAACCGCTTGAAGATTCCCAAAAGGATAACATCTATAAAGCACTTACGAGAGAGAATCTTGATGAGGTGTTTGAGCGAGTTATCGCTTTGGTGAAAGTGCAAGCAAAGTGCAAAGTGACAGGGGAAGGTGCGAAAAAAACAGTATTGTACCAATCTATTAAACACCAATCAGAAGAACTCAGCGAGTTCTTGCGATTGATTTTAGAGGGTGCAGACACGGCTTGTAACGAAACGCTGTCTACTTTAAGCAAGGAGGCAAGTGGCTGCGTTGATGCAATTCGCCCCTGAAAGGAGATTTTTACAACGTCTGAGGGCTACCTTTATGGTAGCCCTCTCTTTTTACTCACAGAATTATTGACAAAATACTGAAACGTGGTAGTATAGTAGTATAATTACGAAGATATTTTTATAAGGAGATT
>ERZ857757.1526-NODE-1526-length-17904-cov-3.661101_pt1 | contig 17904 bp, 13 predicted proteins | sample MGYA00519764_ERZ857757 | MGnify/ENA primary metagenome ERZ857757 (study PRJEB31778, sample SAMEA3449359) | human gut metagenome | biome: human gut; feature: human-associated habitat; material: faeces | place: United Kingdom | collected 2010/2012 ... | reverse complement strand
TCCAGCGGCTATGACGCGGATTTCGATGCAAACTGCTATGCGTATACGCTGACAGACCATACCGCGACCGTGCAGGTGCCGGACAGCTTTACGGGCCGCCTGTATCCATATTTTGAACTGAGCACCACCGGTGCAAAGGTCAAGGCTGTCTACACGGATGTAAGCGGCGCGGCCAGAGAAAAGGACATCCCGGCCAAGTCCAAGGCGACCAGCATTGACAATGCGCTCTCCCGCGGTGCGGCAGGCAGCACGGTCATTCTCCGCGCCAGCAAAGCTGGTTCAGACAACTATACGCAGAGCATGGATCTGACGCTCCGGCTCGACCGTATGCCGACGCTCGGCAGCCTGCGTGTCACAAATGCAGCAGGTACGGCGCAGGCTGCGACGGAGAGTTTCTCCAGCACTAAAACGGAGTATACTTATAAGATCCTCGATTCCGAGAATACGCTGAAAATCTATCCGACCGCCACGGTTTCCGGGTCATCCATCACGGTCAACGGAAACGCACTGGACACGGACGGCAGCGCGACCGTGACAATCTCCGGCAATACGACGGTCATGATCACGGTTTCCTCCGGAAACTATGCGACAACCTATACATTGACGATCCAACCGGGCCAAGGAAAGAAGGTCACGTTCAAGACTGCCAGCGATGTGACGCTGACGGTCGTAAACAGGAACGGCGAAGAGCTGGCGTACACAAAAACGAGTGGCAGCGGAGGTACGGTCAATTATCTCTATACGCTTGTACCGGGTGACGACTACTCGTATGTCGCAACGCAGGGCACCTATTACCATGCGAAGAAATCCTTTACGCTTGGCAGCAGCGAGGTTATTCAGGTGTCGGTCAAGCAGGAGGACTGGCTAACGTCTCTTGCACTCAGCAGTGCTGCCGATGAAAAGTACAAGGGGGATATCGAGTTATCACCGAGCTTTGCAAAGTCTGTGCATACCTATACGGCTACGGTTCCGGACAACTCCAGTTCCGTCTATGTATGGAGGACGAACAGCAGGGGCAGTTGTACGGCAGTTTATAGTATGCTGAGTACAGCCTCGGACTGCGGAAAAACGAACGAGGTCACACTGGAAAGCCGATTTGAAGGCGATGGCCTTGCAAAAGTTTTGCTTCCGGGCAGTGCGTATGGCAACACAGTTACCATTCGCGTAACCTACACGGATAATACAGACGGTGTGACCTACTATACAGATTATCTTGTTTCATTGGAGCGCAGCCTGAGCCTGAAAAATATCAGCGCAAGCTATAGCGGCAGTTCGCTTCCGCTCCAGAGAAAAAACAGTCAGCAGACAGGTTACAGTCTGGATGAAAAAGAATACAGCATATTGATCCCTGCGGCTGCAACGACGTTGGATCTGCTGCTACAAAAGCATACAGAAAGCCCGAAGTACGGTGACACGGACAATGGTTATGTGATCACGGTGAACGGGAAGCCTGTTTCTTCAAAAGGCACCGCGACTGTGAATCTGACTGGCAGTGAGGAAGAGGAAACTGTTCAAATCAGGGTTACGAATCAATATGCCCCCGGTACTTCCAGCGATTATATCATCACAGTAAAAAAGGCAGCAACAACTGCCGTTACATTCCAGACAGATCCGCAGAATGCTTTGATCTATATTTACGAACAGGGTGCAGGAAATCGTGTCTGGCCGGCAGACGATGGGAGTTATGCACTGTCAGAAGGTTTCAATTATTATTGCAGCATCTCACTGTACGGATATGCCGCAAAGGCAGGTACGCTGCAAATCACAAATGAAAACGGTCAGACTGTCCTGCATTTTGGCGGGGAAGATTATACAAATCTCTCCGCAGTACCGGTCACACTTCAGGCTGCGGCAGAAAATCCGGAAATCGACCGTGATCTTGATACCGAATGGTCAAATTTCCGCGGCACAGACAGCAACAACGGTATTACAAACGCAAAAACGCCGGTCAGCGCGGCGGACGGTATGCTCTACTGGGCTTCCCCGCTGGGCAAGGGATGGGATAATGGCGCGGTCAGCAGCCCCATTCTTGTGGACGACTGCCTGATCGTCTATGCCGGTGAGCACATTTACCGTGTAAATAAGGCGACCGGTGCAATAGAAGCCACGGGCGATATGGCGGGTGCGTCCAGCTTTGCCATCAACGGCCCGACTTATGCGGACGGCATCCTGTTGGTCGGCCTGTCCAATGGCCGGATTCAGGCTTTCAACGCAAAAACGCTGGAATCTCTGTGGCTCTATACAGACCCGGTTGGCGACCAGCCAAACTGCCCGATTGCAATCTTGAATGGCTATGCTTACACGGGCTTTTGGAACGGCGAAAGCGAAGACGGCTGCTTCGTGTGCATTTCTCTGACGGATGAAGATCCGGAAAACGAGATGGAAGAGAAAGCTGCGACATGGCGCATGACACAAAACGGCGGCTTCTATTGGGCCGGGGCCTATGCCTGCGGTGACTTCGTTATGGTTGGCACAGATGATGGCGAGGCACAGTGCTCTTATCTCTATTTGCTTGACCCGTTGACAGGCAAAGTCCTGGACGCGAAGAGCGGCCTCGATGGTGATATCCGCAGTACGATCTGCTATGACAAAGAAACTGATGCGTACTATTTCACGTCAAAAGGCGGAAGTTTTTACAGAGTAAAGGTTCAAAACAAAGTGATTACCGACTGTGATTCGCTGACGTTAAAGAATGGAATTCAGGATGAGTTGGCTATGAGTACCTCTACGCCGGTCGTCTATAATGGCCGCGCGTATATCGGTGTCAGCGGAACGGGCCAGTTTACAGCATACTCCGGTCACAACATCACGGTTATCGATCTGGCAAACTGGAAAATTGCGTATAGCGTAGAGACGCAGGGCTATCCGCAGACGAGCGGCCTTCTGACGACAGCCTATGAGCAGGACCCCGGATATGTCTATGTCTACTTTATCGACAACTATACGCCGGGAACGTTCCGTGTCCTGCGTGACAAGCCGGGGCAGACAAAAGCGGATTATCTGACAACAGAGACTTTCAATGGAGTAACATATCGAACAGCCTATGCGCTGTTTACACCGTTTGACAAGCAGGCGCAGTATGCCATTTGCAGCCCGATCACAGACAGCGACGGCACGCTCTACTTCAAAAACGATTCCGGCTATCTGATGGCGTTCGGCAGAAGCATTGAAAAGATCGAGGTCACAACGATGCCCAAAAAGACGAAGTACGCAGCCGGTGAGACCTTTGACAAAACCGGCATGGTCGTGACGGCGACGCTTACGGACGGTTCGACGCGCGATGTGACCGATATGGTGTCCGCCCCGTCGGAGCCTCTGGCAGACGGCACGGAGGAGATCACGCTGGAGTTTGGCCGCGGGCAAACTATGTACCGGAATCTGCCGGCCGGCGATAAGATGAGCACCGGCAATAACGTTACCTCGATTACGACAACGATTCCGATCCATGTGGGTGATACGACCGAAACCGGTGCGCTCACGGACGATATCACATGGAGCTTCCGCCCGGCGGCAAATACGCTTTCTATTGACGGCGAGATCCCGGAAGGGCATAAGGTCCTGATCGCCTGCTATGATGAAAACGGAATGCTGACAAAGCTGGAGGTGCTGACCATCAGCGGCAGTGTGAAGTTGCCGGACAGCGCAAGAATTCGCGTATTCTATATTGACGGAGACAGTAAGCCGCTCTGTGCCGCCGCAACGGTTCTCGAATGATAAGGAGATGCAGCGCATGAAACGATCTGGTTCTAAATTACTTTGTATCCTGCTCCTGCTTTCTCTGCTGCTCTCCCTGACCGCCTGCGGCAAACCGGAAACACAGCTTGAAAAAACGGCTGGCTATCTGCAAGCGCAGATCGCCGAGCCGGGGACAGGTTCTGTCGGCGGAGACTGGCTGATCTTCGGGCTGGCGCGCTCCGGCGTGAAGGTCCCGCAGAAATACTTTGACGCCTATTACGAAAATGTGGAAGCGGCAGTCCGGGAGAAAAACGGTGTGCTGAGTGACCGGAAATACACCGAATATTCTCGCACGGTGCTGGCGCTGACGGCTATCGGGAAAAATCCCGCTGATGTGGCCGGATTTGACCTTCTCAAACCGCTTGCCGACTTTGAACAGGTCACCAGGCAGGGCATCAACGGCACGATCTTCGCGCTGCTGGCGCTGGACAGCGGGAACTATGAAATTCCGGAGAATCCGGACGCCGCCGTGCAGGCGACGCGGCAGATGTATGTGGACGAGCTGCTTGCGCGGGCGCTGCCGGACGGCGGCTGGACACTGACCGGTGGGGAGCCGGACGTGGATATTACGGCAATGACGTTGCAGGCGCTTGCCAAATACCGCGACCAGGCGGACGTGACGGCAGCCGTGGAGCGCGGTCTTGCAGTCCTTTCCTCCTTGCAGGAGCCGGACGGCGGGTATGTCTCGTGGGGGTCCAGCAACAGCGAATCGGTCGCGCAGGTGATCGTGGCGCTGACGGAGCTCGGCGTTCCGCTGGATGACGAGCGCTTCACGAAGAACGGAATTACCGTCGAAGACGCGCTTCTGCGCTTCGCGCAGGAAAACGGCGCGTTCGTGCATGTGCGTGACGGCAGCGGCGGTGACGACGGCATGGCGACCGAACAGGCCCTTTACGCACTGGCCGCCATCCATCGCGCCGAGACGGGCGAAACCACACTCTATGACATGACGGATGTGATGCAATGAAGCAGTTTTACAGACTGGCCGCGCTTTTTCTGGCGCTCCTGCTCCTTTGCGGATGCGCCGCGGGAAACGGCTACGGCAAGCCCGAACGGAAAGAGGGTCAGGATCAGTACCTGACCGACCCCGTCCCGGAGGGTAAGCCGCAGCCGGTCGAGCCGCAGGACGTGACGGTCAGCGATACGGAGTACACCTGCACGATCTCCATCTCCTGCGTGTCAATTCTGGAGCACATGAACCTGTGCGACAAGGAGAAGGCAGAACTGGTGCCGGAGGACGGATGGCTGCTAAAGCCCGTGGAGGTCACCTTCAAGCAGGGGCAGAGTGTTTTTGACGTACTCCAGCAGGTCTGCCGGGATAACAAAATCCATATGGAATTTTCCATGACGCCGATCTACAATTCCGCCTACATTGAGGGCATTGGCAACCTCTACGAATTTGACTGCGGCGAGGTGTCCGGCTGGATGTACAAGGTCAACGACTGGTTCCCCAACTATGGATGCAGCCGGTATCAGTTGCAAAACGGCGACGTGATTGAGTGGGTCTATACCTGTGACCTCGGAGATGATGTGGGCGGCGGCTACGCGACTGGAAGCGAATGAGAAACAAAGACGCCTTTTCCGGCTACCATCCGACGATCAATTTTCTATATTTCGCGCTCGTTCTCCTGTTCTCCATGTGCCTGATGCACCCGGCCTATCTGGCAATTTCCCTGACCGGCGCGCTGACCTACGATATTTACCTGAAAGGCCGGAAAGCGGTGCGGTTTGCCGTCATGGGACTTCTGCCCATGGCGGCGCTTGCCGCGCTTGTCAATCCGGCCTTTAACCATGAGGGCGCGACGATTTTGACCTATCTGCCCTCCGGTAACCCGCTGACAATGGAATCCATGTTTTACGGCGTGGCTGCGGCCGTCATGCTGGCAAGCGTCGTATTGTGGTTTTCGAGCTACAACGAGGTCATGACCTCGGACAAGTTTGTGTATCTCTTTGGACGCATCATCCCGGCGCTGTCGCTCGTTCTCTCCATGGCGCTGCGTTTTATCCCGAAGTTCAAGGCGCAGATGCAGGTCGTCTCCGAGGCGCAGGCGTGCATCGGGCGTGACACGAAGAACGGCAGCGTGTTCCAAAGAGTCGGGAACGCCGTCAAGATCTTCTCCATCATGGTAACGTGGTCACTTGAGAACGCGATTGAAACAGCGGATTCCATGCGCGCCCGCGGCTACGGTCTGCCCGGACGCACGGCGTTCTCAATTTATCGTTTCGACGACCGCGACAAGGCCGCGCTTGCGTGGCTGATCTTCTGCGGCACGTATCTCGTTTCCGGCTGGATGGCAGGCGGCACGTATTTCCGCTACTATCCGACCGTGAAAACCGCCGCATGGACGCCCATGACCGTGAGCTTTATGCTCGTCTATCTCGCACTGGTGCTGACGCCGGTGATTCTTGATCGGAAGGAGGACAGGCAGTGGAAGTCTTTACAATCAACCATCTGAATTTTGCGTATCCGGAACAGGAAAAGAACGCGATTTCCGACCTCACACTGTCTGTCCGACCGGGGGAGTTTCTGGTGCTCTGCGGCCCCTCCGGATGCGGTAAAAGTACGCTGCTGCGGCAGCTCAAAACCGTTCTCGCGCCGCATGGCCGCAGAAGCGGCGAGATCCTGTTCGACGGCAGAAATCTTGATTCCCTAGACCAACGCGAACAGGCGGAAACAATCGGCTTTGTGCAGCAAAGTCCGGAAAATCAGATCGCGACCGACAAGGTCTGGCACGAGCTGGCGTTCGGGCTGGAATCCCTCGGCTGTGACACGCCGACCATTCGCCGCCGCGTTGCGGAAATGGCGTCGTTTTTCGGGATTCAGACATGGTTTTATAAGCCGGTCACAGAGCTGTCCGGTGGGCAAAAGCAGCTCTTGAATCTCGCTTCCGTTATGGTCTTGCAGCCAAAAGTGCTGATTTTGGACGAGCCGACGAGCCAGCTCGACCCCATTGCCGCGTCTGATTTTTTAGCCACCCTCGGCAAGATCAATCGGGAGCTTGGCACGACGATTATCCTGACGGAACACCGTCTGGAAGAAGCGTTTGGCTTTGCGTCGCGCGTGGCGGTCATGGACGGCGGCAAGCTCCTTTGCACCGGTACACCCGCCGAAGTGGGCGCGGAATTAAAGTCCAGCGGCAATGCGATGTTCCTCGCCATGCCCGCCGCCATGCGCATCTGGGCAGCGTCGGCTTCCAAGGCGGCCTGCCCGATCTCCGTCTGCGACGGCCGGAACTGGCTGCTCGACTATGCGAAAACGCATGAGTTGCGACCTGTTCCGGAAGAAAAGAAAAACACGCCGAACGGCGAAACCGTCGTCTCGGCGCGGGAACTCTGGTTCAAGTATGACAAAGACCTGCCTGATGTGGTCAAGGGCTTGTCGCTGGAGCTGCACAAGGGTGAATTTCTGGCGCTGCTCGGCGGCAACGGCACGGGCAAGACCACCACGCTCAAGCTGCTGGCGAGGCTGCAAAGGTCGTATCGCGGGGAGCTGACCATCACGGGCAGCGTCGGGATGCTGCCGCAGAACCCGCAGGCGCTCTTTGTGAAATCCTCAGTGCGCGCAGATTTATTGGAGATTTTACCAAAATCCGAACGCAAATCCGAGCGGCTTGCACAAGTCGTTTCCCTCTGCAAGCTGGCGGAGCTGCTGGACCGCCATCCGTATGACCTTTCCGGCGGCGAACAGCAGCGCGCGGCGTTGGCAAAAATCCTGCTTCTGAATCCGGACATTCTGCTCCTTGACGAACCGACAAAGGGTCTGGACGCGGAGTTCAAACAGGTTTTCGGGCAGATTTTAAGGACGCTGCAAGCGTCCGGCGTGGCGATTTTAATGGTCAGCCACGACATCGAGTTCTGCGCAAAGTACGCCGACCGCTGCGCCCTGTTCTTTGACGGAAATATCGTCACAGAATCTACCCCAAAAACGTTCTTTTCCGGCAACAGCTTCTACACGACGGCTGCGAACCGCATTGCGCGCGATGTGCTGCCAGATGCGGTCACGCCGGAGGACGTCATTCTCGCCTGCGGCGGCACAGTTGAACCGGAAGCGGAATTACCGGAATATCAGCGCATCCCGCCCGCACCGGAAAAAGAATCACGGGCGATGAAAAAGCTCCCGGTCTGGCGCAAGGTGCTTGCCTCCGTGTCCGGTATCGCGTCGCTGGCGCTGATCGTGCAGGCCATTGGTGTGACCGATTTAACAAAGCTGGTGGACGCGGGTGGACTGACAACGCTTGCGGGCGGCCAACTCAAGCTCTACGGCATTCTGCTTCTCTCGCTGCTCGTGTTTGCGCTGTCCATTGGCCGAAAAGCGGACAGGCCGGATTATCTCATCCAGACGCCCGTTGAAAAGCGAAAGCTGAGAAAACGCACGATCCTTGCGACGGTTTTGATCCTTCTGCTCATTCCGCTGACGCTGTTCATCGGCGTGTACTGTTTCGGCGGGAAACGGTACTATTTCATTTCGCTGCTCATTCTGCTCGAATGTATGCTGCCGTTCTTCCTCATCTTCGAGGGCCGCAAACCGCAGGCGCGGGAATTGGTGCTGATTGCCGTGCTGGTCGCGCTGAACGTCGCGGGACGCGCCGCGTTCTTCATGCTGCCGGAGTTCAAGCCGGTCGTGGCAATGACGATTCTGGCAGGCGTAGCCTTCGGCGGAGAAACAGGGTTCCTTGTTGGGGCCATGACCATGCTTGTCTCGAATATGCTGTTCTCCCAAGGGCCGTGGACGCCGTGGCAGATGTTCGCAATGGGCATCATCGGCTGGCTGGCAGGAATTCTGTACCGCAAGGGCGTTCTGCGGCGGTCGAAGCTCAGTCTGTGCATCTTCGGCGTGATCGCCTCTACCGTGATCTTCGGCGGTATTATGAATCCCGCGTCCGCGCTCATGTGGTCAGAAACGATCAGCTGGAAGATCATCATGAGCTACTATGTCACCGGCATCCCGGTCGATCTGGTACGCGCGGTCGCTACGTTCGTCTTCCTCTGGCTCGGCGCGGAGCCGATGCTGGAAAAGCTGGACAGGGTCAAAACAAAATACGGCCTGGCGGAGTAAGCTCCGCCGGGCCGTTCGGTCTGTCAAAGAACTGCTGTTTTCCTATTTTGCGCAGGCTTTCCAAGGCCAGCGTTGGGGCGGGACGCGGTTTTTATTCATGTCCGGCGGCGCTTGGGATGTCCTGAAGCGCAAAGCGGTATTCCTGCTCTGCGTCCGGATACTTCTCCCGGTCGACCTTGCTCAAAAACATTTCAAGCGGACGGACCCACAGACCGCCGTCGCCGTAGAGCTTTCGGTAGATCACGCAGGCCTCGCCTGTCTCAGAATCCTTGGCAAGCGCCTCCACAAGATAATAATCGCCCTTGAAATGGCGGTAGACCCGTCCGATCTGGAGCTGCTGCGTACCGCTTCTCCCCTTTCGCATTCATGTCCCGCAGGCCGGTCAAACCGGCCTGCGGGCGTTCAGTTTTATTTTTTCAGTTTGTCTTTATCAAAGAAGTATTCCTTCGTCAGCTTCGCCACGACGCCGGACAGGGCAAACAGGGCGATGAAGTTCGGGATCGCCATGAGGCCGTTGAACGTGTCCGCAATGTCCCACACCACGTCGAGCGACGCGACCGCGCCGACCACAACGACGATGATGAACAGGACCTGATAAATCTTTGAAACCTTGAGGCCAAACAGATACTGCACACAGCGGCTGCCGTAGAGCGACCAGCCGAGGATCGTCGTGAACGCGAAGAGCGTCAGAGCAACCGCGACGAACGTAGAAGCGATCTTATCGCCGAAGACAGTTGCGAATGCGGCGGTGATCAGCTCGGAGCCGACCTTGTGGCCGAAGGTGATATCCACGCCGCTGCAGATGATGGTCAGGGCCGTCAGGGTGCAGATGACGATGGTATCGGCAAAGACCTCAAAAATGCCGTACAGGCCCTGCTGGACGGGGCGCTTGGTGTCAGCCGCCGCATGGGCGATGGCTGCGGAGCCAAGGCCCGCTTCGTTGGAAAATATTCCGCGGGAAACACCTTTCTGCATGCTCAGGAACAAGCTGCCCACTGCGCCGCCGGTAAATGCCGCCGGGTTGAACGCCCCCGCCACAATGGAGGTGAACACCTCCGGAAGACGCGGCAGGTTGAGCAGCACCACACCCAGAGCCAGCACCACATAGGTCAGCGCCATAAAGGGCACCAGCTTTTCGCTGACACTGCCAATGCGCTTCACGCCGCCCAGCAGCACCAGCGCCACCAGCATGGCCACTACAATGCCGATGACCAGGTTGACGGTTGCCATAGCTTTATCGCTCACAACGGCATACTGGTTCAGGGCGGCATCAATGGCGGTGATAATGGTGTTGACCTGCGTGGCGTTGCCGGTGCCGAACACCGTCAGCACGCCGAACAGAGCATAAATGGCGGCCAGCCAGCGCCAGTGTTTGGCAAGGCCATTTTTGATGTAATACATCGGGCCGCCCACCAGCTCGCCATTGGCATTGCGCTCCCGGAAGTGTACCGCCAGCGTGACCTCCGAAAATTTGGTGCACATGCCCAGCAGGGCGGAACACCACATCCAGAACACCGCGCCCGGCCCACCGATGGCAATAGCCCCCGCCACACCGGCAATGTTGCCGGTACCCACGGTGGCCGCCAGCGCGGTACACACCGCCTGGAAGGGGGTCATTGCACCATCGGAAGCATCCCGCTTGCGGAACATGCGGCCAATCGTGGTTTTGATGGCATAGGGGAATTTGCGGATCTGGATAAAGCCGGTGCGCACACTGAGCAGCAGCCCCACGCCGATGATGCACACCATGGCGGGAACGCCCCAGATAAAGTTGTTGACTGCCTGGTTGACAGCCGCGATCGTTTGCAGCATATGTTGTACCCTTACTTTCCCTTACAAATCTCGTAATCTTTACATTATACCGAAAAAGCTGTTCCCTGTCCAGTTTTTGCCGCCCGGTTTACTGGGTCTGCACGCAAAAAATGTTGCTCCTTGAGTTATACGATTTGCTTTGCGTTTGCATTGTATAACAAATAGTATAATTCAAGGTATAAATACAGCCCGTATTCCGGCTGCTTGGGGCGGAATACGGGCTGTATCATTGAAGCAAGACTTTTTCTGTTTGATCTAAGGCAATACCGCATAATTCCCGCCTTGCGGCTTAAGCACCGCTCCGGCAGCTGCGGCACCTCGCTCGCCGTATCGGCACTTAGAATTATGCGGTGTTGCCCTAACTCAGCTTGGAGGAAACAAGCTTGATGAAAAGGCTTTGGGGAAAATTGAAGGATTACTCCTTGACTGCCTGGAATGCCTGCTCCAGATCGGCGATCAGGTCGTCGGCATTCTCGGTACCGATGGACAGGCGGATGGTGTTCTGGTAGATGCCCTGGTCCAGCAGTTCCTGCTCGCTGAGTTGGCTGTGGGTGGTGGTGGCCGGGTGGATGACCAGGCTCTTAACGTCAGCAACGTTAGCCAGCAGGCTGAAGATCTTCAGGTGGTCGATGAACGCATGAGCTTCCTTCACACCGCCCTTGATCTGGAAAGTGAAGATGGAAGCACCGCCGTTGGGGAAGTACTTCTGGTACAGCGCATAATCCGGGTGATCCGGCAGGCTGGGATGGTTGACCTTTTCCACCTGCGGGTGGTTGGCAAGGTATTCCACGATCTTTTTGGTGTTCTCGGCATGGCGCTCCACGCGCAGGCTCAGAGTCTCAACACCCTGCAGCAACAGGAATGCGTTGAACGGGCTGATGGTAGCGCCGGTATCACGCAGCAGGATGGCACGCACATAGGTTACGAAAGCAGCCGGGCCGGCAGCGTCCACAAAGCTGATGCCGTGGTAGCTGGGGTTGGGTGCTGCAATGGCGGGATAGTTGCCGGAAGCAGCCCAGTCGAACTTGCCGCCGTCCACGATGATGCCGCCCAGGGAGGTACCGTGGCCGCCGATGAACTTGGTGGCGGAGTGAACAACGATGTCTGCGCCGTGCTCCAGCGGGCGGATCAGGTACGGGGTGCCGAAGGTGTTATCCACAACAACCGGCAGGCCGTGCTTGTGAGCGATCTCTGCGATAGCGTCCAGATCGGGGATATCAGAATTGGGGTTGCCCAGGGTTTCCAGGTAGACCAGGCGGGTGTTCTCCTGAATGGCATCCTCGATCTCTTTCAGGTTGTGGGCATCCACAAAGGTAGCGGTGATGCCAAAGTTGGGCAGGGTATGCTCCAGCAGGTTGTAGCTGCCGCCGTAAATGGTCTTCTGGGCAACCACATGGCCGCCGTTCTGGGCCAGGGCCTGGATGGTGTAGCTGATAGCGGCAGCACCGGAAGCAACAGCCAGGCCAGCCACGCCGCCTTCCAGGGCAGCGATGCGCTTTTCCAACACATCCTCGGTGGGGTTGGTCAGACGGCCGTAAATGTTGCCGGCATCGGTCAGGCCAAAGCGGGCAGCTGCGTGGGCAGAGTTGTTAAATACGTAAGAGGTGGTCTGATAGATGGGAACGGCGCGGGCGCCGGTAGCCGGATCGGCCTCTTCCTGGCCAACATGGAGCTGAAGCGTTTCAAAATGCAGTTTGTTCTCAGACATTGTAATTCCCTCCAAAATTTCGCGGTCAAATTCTCATATCTCAAATTGTTCGGAATGATTCGATAGAAAAATGCCCGGTATCCCCGCATTTTCTGCATGCGTCTGGTTACCGGGCGTACTTACCTGTTTTATAAGCCTGGGCGGTCACATTCGGCCCCAAAGCGGTGCCGATACGCCCCCAGCCTGTTGTACAGCCCGGAAGTGTGACATTCGGCCACAGCGGAAGTTTGCGCGCAGCAAAGTGTTAAAAATAGCGTTCATTGTTGTGTGCTCCCTTCCGTTCAAAATCTCAACCAGCGCATTTCCTTTAACATACTAGGCTGGTTGGTATATGTGTATTATAGCAGTCCTGCCCCCTACTGTCAACCCTTTCCAACAAAAAAGTGCAAAAAAATCCCGCCGCCGGAGTTCCGGCAGGCGGGGCAGAGCATATTGGCGTGTTACCGCTTTTTATTTCACATAACCCATCAGACTGGGCAGAGCCAGGCTGATCTGCGGCACATAGGTGACCAGCATCAGCACAGCAAAAATCGCGGCAAAATAGGTGATCAGCTGTTTGAACACCGTTTCGATTTTGACGCCGCCGACCTTAACGCCAACAAACAGCGTGGTGCCGACCGGCGGGGTGATGGTGCCGATGCACAGGTTGAAAATCAGCATGATGCCAAAATGGATGGTGTTCATGCCCAAAGCCTGGCAGACCGGCAAAAAGATGGGGGTAAAGATCAGGCAGGCAGGGGTCATATCCATAAAGGTGCCAACCACCAGCAGGATGATGTTAATGAGGAACAGGATCACATACCTGTTGCTGCTGATGGAAAGCAGGGCGCTGGACACCAGGGACGGGATGTTGGTGAACGCCATGACCCAAGACATGATGCTGGACACGCCGATCAGGAAGATGATGATGCCGGTCATCTCGGCACTTTCGCGCAGGATCTTGGGGATTTCTTTCAGTTTGATGGATTTATAGCCAAACAGGGAGAGCAGCAGGCTGTATACAACGGCCACAACGGAACCTTCGGTTGCGGTGAACACACCGCCGATGATGCCGCCGATGACAATGATAATGAGCAGCAGCGCCGGGATAGCCTGCAAGATGGTGTGAATGGCCTCCTTAAAGGTAAAGGAAGTCTTGCTGCGGTAGCCGTGCTTTTTGGCAAAGAAGTAGATTACGATCATGCAGGCCAGACCCCACAGGATACCGGGCAGGTAGCCGGCCATGAACAATGCGGCAACTGAAGTGCCGCCGGACACCAGCGAGAAGGTGATCATAACGTTGCTGGGAGGGATCAGCAGACCGGTGGGGGCGGTGGCAATGTTGGCGGCAGCGGAGAAGTTGGGGTCATAGCCTTCTTCTTTTTCGATGGGGCCGATGATGGAACCCATGGCGGAAGCAGCAGCCGTGCCAGAGCCGGAGATTGCGCCAAACAGCATGTTGGCAATCACGTTGGTCTGTGCCAGGGCGCCAGGGGCGCGGCCGGTGATGAGCTTGGCCAGGTTGATCAGGCGGACCGCAATGCCGCCTTTATTCATAATATTGCCGGCCAGGATAAAGAACGGGATTGCCAGCAGGCTGAACATGGAAATACCGGAGAAAATGCGCTGCGCGCCGGTAACAACGGCGACTTCAAGGTCCATAATGGGCAGGATGGCAACCACGGACGAAATGCCGAGCGCCACCGCGATGGGCACGCCTGCGATCAGCATAATGACCAGCAGGATCAGGATGATCAGCCCGGAAACAAGAGCAATGTTCATTGTGTTTTCCTCCTCATTCTGCGCTGGTGGAGCTGTGTTCTTCCACGCTGTCGGTGGCAAGGTCAATGATGTTCAGTACCGAATACACCACGATCAAAGCACCGGACAGCGGCAGAACGGTGTACACCGTGCCCATGGGGATGCCCAGAGAGGCTGTGACCTGGGTCATGGTCAGCTTCATGATGTTGACACCACCGTACAGCATAACAACGGCAGCCAGCAGCAAGACCAGGCATTCGCTGATGATCTCCAGTACCTTGCGCGGGGTGCCGGTGATCTTATCGGCCAAAAAGCCCATCCGCATATGGTCGCGCTTGCCAAACACCAGCGCGCTGGAAAGCAGGGCCATCCAGGTAAAGCTGTAGGTCAGCAGTTCTTCCGAAACGGTGGAGGGGCGGCCAAAGAAATAGCGTGTCACGATCTGGTAGGTGCCAACCACGACCATGGCGGCAAACAGCAGGGCGCAGACCCAGCTCAGGACGGTATCCAGCCCATGGCGGAACTTATGTAAAAATTTCATTGTGCGCTGCCCTCCTCATATTCTGCATTGATGGCCTGGATATGGTCATACAGGTCCTGGATATCCGGGTTGGCATCCAGCATTTCCTGCTGCACATTGCTGACCTTATTGCTGAACTCGCTGATATCCACATCAATAAAGGTCACACCCATATCATTCTCGGCGATCTGCTTGGCTTCCTCCACCTGGTCATCCCAGCAGGAAAGCTCTTCCTCGGTGGAAAGGCGGGCGGCCTCCTTGAAGACAGCCAGCTCTTCATCGGACAGGCTGTTCAGGAATTTCAGGTTGCCAACCAGCATATCCGGCACCATCTGGTGCTTGGTGTAGGAGAAATACTTGGCAACTTCGCCGTGCTTGTTGTTGGTCAGGGCCAGCTCGTTGTTCTCCGCACCGTCAATAACATGCTGCTGGATGGCTGTGTACACATCGCCGAAGCTCAGCGGAGTGGCGGCAGCGCCAAAGGCCTGCACCATCTTAACGCTGGCGGGGCTCTGCTGCACGCGGATCTTCAGACCTTTCAGGTCATCGGGGGTATAAATGGGGGTAGTTGCATAGAAATTGCGGGTACCGGCATTATACCAGGTCATCACGCGGAAACCGGCTTCATCGGTGGAATCATACACGTTTTCCATGTAATCGGTATCATTCATGACGGCATGGTAAGCTTCTTCTGAGGTGAACAGGTAGGGCATGCTGAAAATCTCGTACACATCGGCAAAGGTTTCCAGGTTGGCGGTACCGGCCACGACAAAGTCAATCGCGCCGGTCTGGGTCAGCTCGATGGCTTTCTGGGCAGAGCCAAGCAGCTCATTGGGGAAGATCTGAACCTCGTATTTATTGCCCAGGTTGGCTTCCACATATTCTTTGAACTTGAGCAGGCCAAGGTGTTCGGGGTGGGTTTCGGACTGTGCATGAGAAATGCGAATGATTCGCTTGCCGCCCGTCAGTGAGCCGGAACAGCCGGTTGCCGCTACCAGCATAACGCCGCAGATGCTCACGCACAGCATTTGCTTGAGGTATTTCATGGGGGTTCCTCCTTCTTTACATTCCGCTGGGCCGGCCTGCAGCGCACAGCACGCCGCAGTGTTTGCTCATAACCCATTGATTCTAATTAGCATTATATGTTTTATTTTTAGCTTTGTAAATATCACATTATTGTAAAATGTAACGTAAACATATGTTTATTTTTGTGTATTCTGATTTCGCAAGGTTTTTTCGCACGTATTTTGCGCATGTAATTTTATTATCAAGCGATTTTTGCTTTATCTTTTTCTTTATATATAAGGGCCATATAGGAGTCCGGCGCAGCGGAGCGCTGCCGCTGCGCCCCGGCCCTATCGTTTGGCGGCATAAAATAACAGATGCCCCGCCTGCCAAACGGCGGAGCATCTGCTCAGATCACATATTCGTTGCCCGCATCGGGGTACTGCATCAGGTCGGCCAGTGTCACGCTGTCCAGGTATTCACTGATCATACCGTCCAGCTTGTACCACAGCGGATAGGTGCGGCATTCCGCCATGCGCGGGCAGGCAGGGGCACCTTCTTCCAGGCAGGCAACAGTTGCCAGACTGCCCTCCGTCAGGCGCAGAATGCTGCCCACGGTGTACGTTTCCGGCGCGCGGGTCAGCTTGTAGCCACCGCCCTTGCCGCGCAGACCTTCCAGAAAGCGCTGCTGGACCAGCACCTTTAAAATGCTTTCCAGATATTTTTCGCTGATCTCCTGGCGCGCTGCAATTTCTTTCAGCGGCACATAGCCTTCGCTCTGGTGCTCGGCCAGGTCAATCATAACGCGCAGGGCATAGCGCCCTTTTGTTGATACCATCATAAGTGGATCATCCTCCGTATTTTCTAATACCTAGTATATAACAAGGTTAATGGGAAAACAAGCCTTTGAAAAAATAAAAAAATCAAAATACCCTATTGACAAACGGGTTAATGGGGTTTATAATCCCTATAAACCCAGACGAAAGGTTGGTAATTAAATATGAAGCGATGTCGAGTCTTGGAGCTGTAACACGAAATCATCCATTCAATTCCAACATTTTATAAATAAAAATAAAACATTTTTTGATTTACATAGAGAGAGGGTTCACTATTATGAGTAAGATTTATACCTCCGCAGACCAGCTGATCGGCCATACCCCGCTGCTGGAGCTCACCCACATTGAAGCCGCCGAAGGCCTGGAAGCCAAGCTGCTGGCTAAGCTGGAATACTTCAATCCCGCCGGTTCCGTCAAGGACCGCATTGCAAAGGCAATGCTGGACGATGCCGAAGCTGCCGGCAAGCTGAACAAGGATACCACCATCATTGAGCCGACCTCCGGCAACACCGGCATCGGCCTGGCCAGCGTGGCAGCTGCCCGCGGCTATAAGATCATCATTGTCATGCCCGAAACCATGAGCGTGGAGCGCCGCCAGCTGATGAAGGCTTACGGTGCCGAGCTGGTTCTGACTGAAGGTGCCAAGGGCATGAAGGGCGCTATCGCCAAGGCTGACGAGCTGGCCAAGGAGATCCCCAACAGCTTTGTTGCCGGCCAGTTTGTGAACCCCGCCAACCCGAAGGCCCATTACCAGACCACCGGTCCCGAAATCTGGGAAGACACCGACGGCCAGGTTGACGTTTTTGTTGCCGGTGTTGGCACCGGCGGCACCGTGACCGGCGTAGGCAAGTACCTCAAGAGCAAGAACCCCGATGTCAAGGTGGTGGCCGTAGAACCCGCTTCCTCCCCTGTGCTGAGCAAGGGCACTGCCGGTGCACATAAGATCCAGGGCATCGGCGCAGGCTTTGTGCCGGACGTGCTGGACACCACCGTCTATGACGAGATCATCGCCGTGGAAAACGACGATGCCTTTGCCACCGGCCGTCTGATCGGCCACAAGGAAGGCGTGCTGGTGGGCATCTCCTCCGGTGCTGCCGTCTGGGCTGCCATCCAGCTGGCAAAGCGCCCCGAGAACGCCGGTAAGAACATCGTCGTCCTTCTGCCCGACACCGGCGACCGCTATCTGTCCACCCCGCTGTTTGCTGAATAAGCTTCTCATTCCTTCCGCCCCTGCCGTGGTCTTCCGCCCGGCAGGGGCTTTTTGTCTGCGCTGCCGAAACGATATGGTGTGATTTTTTACAAGTTTGCAAACTTTTTGTGAATCCGAGGCTCTTCCGGGTTTTGCCTATTGACATTGCAGCGTGTTTGGAGTATATTTTTAGCAGTCGATGAGTAAGAGTGCTAAAACAACATTCCACCCACCGCCTGAATCTCAACTTCCGGTATGAATGGAGGCTTGACTTTATGAATACCAATCAATATACCCAGAAGA
>ERZ857757.1523-NODE-1523-length-17927-cov-9.430170_pt1 | contig 17927 bp, 12 predicted proteins | sample MGYA00519764_ERZ857757 | MGnify/ENA primary metagenome ERZ857757 (study PRJEB31778, sample SAMEA3449359) | human gut metagenome | biome: human gut; feature: human-associated habitat; material: faeces | place: United Kingdom | collected 2010/2012 ... | reverse complement strand
GTACTTCCGTATTCGCCACGCTGAAAGCCTTTGAACCCTTGTTCCGTCATATAGTTAAACAATTCATCTTGCAGTATGCTGTACGAAGCTCGGAACATCGGTTTTCCGTTCTTTCTGAGAAGCGGATTGCCTTTTTCATCGGTCAGCGGAATATCCGATTTCCATTTCTTTGAATGGCTGATTTGATGAACCACTTCCTTGACCGTTCCTCGCAGTTTTTCATCTTTGCAACGCTTGCTCCATAGGATTTCTTTCTCCACCACAGGCAGAACCATAGCGTGAAGATGATAGTGGTAAACCTCTTTTCCAAGTTCCTCGGTTGCCGCTACATTGATTTCATCAGCGTGCATAACAGCCGATATGACATTATCAGCGCCGAATTTTTCCTCGATAAAATGGAACGCTTCTTCGTAAAACTGCTTTGCATATTCGTAGCCGCCGTTACGCTCGAAGTACATCGTGTTCACATCAATCACAATCTCATTGAACAGCGTTGCGTCTTTTCTTAACCCACGAAGCGACACCAAACCGTCAGTTTCCATCTGCTTTAATTGCTCCATATAGGTTGGGGCAAAAGGCTTTTTGAAATGCACATTATAGGGTATGCGTTCCTCAATCACATTCATATTTTCATAAGTTTCATTCTTGCGTTCATTGTGCCTTTCCGCCTTGCTTACATCAGAAGCGGTGTACTTTTTTACCCTTGCACAACTCATATCCGCCTTGTTGTTTTTCGCCATTTTCGTTCTCCTTTCTCAGTAGGGCGAAGCCATTACACAACATTCTTTGAATGTGTGTAACCCACTATGACACTTTCAGACTTCGTCTGCAAAGATGTCGTGGGCAAGGGTGTTCCCCCTTGACCTCCTTTGATACCTCAATCATAAAAACAGACTGTCACATCAGCGGACAGCCTGTTTTTATTCTTTCGGTATGTCGCCCATCGGCAAAGACCAGTACCACAGAAAACCTTTCTTTCGGGAGATAACTCCTGCGTTCTTCTTTGCCTTTTTGATGGTCGATTTCTTGAACCCTGCGGCTTCAAGTTTTTCTTCACAATCCGAAGAAAGCATTTCTCCGTCTTTCAGCATTTCAATCAGAAATGCTTTCGCCTTGGCTTCCTTATCGTTCGGTCTGCCAGTTTTCGGGGCAAAGGATTGAAACGCTTCTTCTGCTGTCATTTCCATTTCGGAAATGAAGTCCACACCTTTCTCCGATACCTCAAACAGAATAGCAGAACCAGTCGGAGCAAGGTTGGATTTTACCTGCACCAAATATCTTTCCGCAGGTGCTTCTTTGTTCGGTGTGCGTGTGATTGCAAGAATGCTTCTTGCAGCACCCGCAATGTCAATCGAACCGTTGGTACGGTACAGAGGATTGGTATCCCTCATCTTATTCATAGGATACATTTCTTTGACCTATATATATATTACATGTTTTTTCAAAATCCAAAGACTTCGACAGTACTGTAAAATCAATTTCGGAAAAGTATTCTATTGCTTTTGAAGTAATCCGTTTCACCTCATCATCACTCAGCGCCCGCGTTGCAGACAAACTTTCATAATCATCACTTGCCAAAGTTTCAAGCAGACTATTTCTGATTGTGACTACAACGAAACATTTTACTTCACTTGGGGCGTTAGGTTGATAAAACTCGCCTTCTTCCAAACCGATATTTAAGATGATATTGCGAAATTTATCGTCATTCCAATACTCAAACAAAGATAACATCTGTAAACGAATATTATTAGTAATGCGCTCACAAATAACATCCGATGCTCCAAACTCTTTTAATTGATAAGCAAGAACATCGTTTAAATAGTTGTCGATACAGCTCATATTTTCCTTTTCTCACCTGTTATTTCCCGCAGACTTTCCTTTTTCCTGTCGTTTATACATTGACTGATTATAATATAACACATATTTGCTAATTTGTCGAGTGATTTTGTAAGAAATAATGGTTGAAACGGATTTAAGTATACCCCATTCCATACAGAGCAAAAAATAAAACCGGCGTCGCTTTTTCAAGCGACGCCGGTTTTATTTTTACTTAATACAATTTATTCTCTGCCACCGGAATTTTTTGTACGGTTCGCACACTTGGGAACTGTTCAAAAAGGAACGGGGCTTTTTATGCTTTCAAAAATTACTTTTTGAGGTTTGCTTCAAGAGTAGCAAGCTCATCAAGCAGACCTTTCGGCATGGTATCGCCGATCTTAGCATAGAATTCCTTAATGCTGTCGAGGTCGGCAATCCAGCTTTCGGTATCGACTGTAAGAAGTTCTTTCATGGTATCAGCGCTGATATCAAGACCTTCGGTATCGATATCTTCCGGTTTCGGCAAATATCCGATAGCGGAATCAACAGCGTCAGCTTTGCCTGCGCAACGGTCGAGAATCCACAGAAGAACGCGGAAGTTGTCGCCGAAGCCCGGCCAGATGAAGTTGCCGTCTTTATCGGTACGGAACCAGTTGACATGGAAGATCTTAGGTGCATGAGCAGCCTTTGTTCCCATTTCAAGCCAATGTGCGAAATATTCACCCATATTGTAACCGCAGAACGGAAGCATAGCCATCGGGTCACGTCTTACGACACCGACTGCACCGGCAGCGGCCGCAGTGGTTTCAGAAGCCATGATAGAGCCGACAAACGTACCATGCTGCCAAGAACGTGATTCGTATACAAGCGGAGCGGTCTTTGCACGACGTCCGCCGAAGATGATTGCTTCAAGCGGCACACCGGCCGGATTGTTGAATTCCTTGGAAATGCACGGGCAGTTGATAGCCTTTGCGGTGAAACGGGAGTTCGGATGAGCGCCGCAGGTGCTCTTGTCTTTTTTGTCGTACTTGGTGTAATCCCACTTGTTGCCCTTCCAGTCAATGGCATTCTTGGGAGGATTATTGTCGAGACCTTCCCACCAAACGGTGTTGTCATCGAGGTTATGCACAACGTTGGTGAAAATGGTATCTCTCTTGGTGGTTGCAAGTGCATTCGGGTTGGACTTTTCGTTGGTACCCGGTGCAACGCCGAAGAAGCCGTTTTCCGGGTTTACAGCATACATTCTGCCGTCCTTGCCGATACGGATCCATGCGATATCATCGCCGACGCACCATACCTTGTAACCCTTGTCACGGTACATTTTAGGCGGAATCAGCATAGCGAGGTTTGTCTTGCCGCAGGCAGACGGGAAAGCAGCCGAAACATACTTGGTTTCGCCGTTCGGATATTCAACGCCGAGGATAAGCATGTGCTCAGCCATCCAGCCTTCTTTGCGTCCGAGGTAGGAAGCGATTCTGAGAGCAAAGCACTTTTTGCCGAGAAGTACGTTTCCGCCGTAGCCGGAGTTAATCGACCAAATGGTGTTTTCTTCCGGGAAGTGAACGATATAACGGTTTTCTTCGTCAAGGTTTGCCTTGGCATGAAGACCCTTGATGAAGTACGGGCTGTCGCCGAGCTGATCAAGGCATGCTTTGCCGGCACGGGTCATAATGAGCATGTTGAGTACAACATAGATAGAGTCGGTAAGTTCAATGCCGATCTTGGAGAAATCCGAACCAAGTACGCCCATGGAATACGGAATAACGTACATGGTCTTGCCGCGCATCGAGCCTTTATATAAAGGAATCAGCTTTGCCTTGCATTCGTCCGGGCTCATCCAGTTATTGGTAGGACCTGCATCTTCACGCTTGGTGGTGCAGATAAAAGTACGGTTTTCAACACGTGCAACGTCGTTAATTGCGGTTCTGTGAAGATAGCAGTTCGGGAGCTTTTCTTCATTCAGTTTAATCATTTCGCCGGTTTTCATTGCTTCATGGCGAAGCTTTTCGGCCTGATCTTCTTCACCGGTGATCCAGACAACGGCATCCGGAGCAGTAAGCTCGGCCATTTCCTTGACCCACTGCTTTACATATTTGTTCTCTGTCATTTCCTAAATACCTCCATTACAGCAAATGCTGCTTATATTATTTTCGTATTTGGCAAACGTATGCTTGTTAAAAAATTGTCGTTTTAAAAACTCCACAACTTCAAGCATTATAAATTATAGCACACTTCCAGGAAAATGCAAGAGAATCGAAAAAATTTACCTAAAAATTTAATCCTTGTTCAAACATTTTGCATATCAAGCTATTCGATTATGCAAAAAACAAGAATTTTATCTGAAATTTACGTGAAAACGACTTCGATTTGCACGACAAGATGCCTAATTCTTCATTTACCTGTTTTGCAGACTCCCCTCTTCTCTCCGTTTTTTTGCCGAAAGTCCTTTTTACGGAAATTTGTCCACAAATTTTCATACTATGCTCTTTCGTATGCATATAAATATGGTAAGAAATATTAAATAGGTAGCATTCGGAGGGAACGATATGCAAAGAAGCTTTTCCAATTACGACGAACGAACCATTCACTGCGCCGAATACATCTACGAAACCGGACAAACGGTACGTGAGGCAGCTAAACGGTTCGGTTTAAGCAAATCGACCGTACATAAAGACATTACGACAAGACTTGCCTACATTGACCATGCACTGTACGAAAAAGTCCGCGTCATTTTAGACCGCAACAAGGCGGAACGTCACATGCGCGGCGGTCTTGCCACTAAACACAAATACGAGGAATTAAAGGAAATACGCGGCAATACAAATCCTTCAAAAAGAGCCGAAAAGCATTCAAAAAAGGCCGAAAGGAATAAAGGTTTATGAATAATCGGAAAAGTTTTCAAAATGGCTGAAATTCGCTTGACTTTTCTGTGTAAAGGTGTATAATCTCAATGTCTGGATTCGTCCGGTAAACTTTTTTCACGGACAATTTTTTCGCTTTGAGGTGTTATAATGGCCAAAACGCAGAACATAGACATGTGTTCCGGTCCTTTGATGAAAAATATGATCCGGTATACCATTCCGATCATTTTAACAAACTTTTTGCAGCTTTTATATAACGCGGCCGACCTTGTGGTCATCGGCCAGTTTGACGGTCATGACGCTTTTGCCGCGGTCGGTGCGACAGGTTCGCTGTACAACCTGTTTGTCACGCTGTTTGTTTCCATTGCCGGCGGCGGCTGTATCTGTGTTGCCCAGTATTATGGCGCGCGCGACGGCAAAAACGTTTCCGAAACGGTACATACCTGCGTATTGTTTTCATTAGTTGCAGGCGTTATCGTGGGACTGATCGGCATCTTTTTTGTCGAAGATGCGCTATGGCTCATGGGTACGCATGAGGACATCATCGACAAATCCACTCTGTATCTGCAAATTGTCTTTGCCGGTACGCCGTTCATGCTGTTCTATAACTTTGCCGCCGGCATTTTACGCGCAACCGGCGATACCAAGCGCCCATTCTACATTCTTGTTGTGAGCGGTGCGGTAAACGTTATTTTAAACATTGTCTTTGTCGCCGGATTTCATATGTCAGTAGCCGGCGTTGCGCTTGCCACCTCGATCGGTTCTTTCATCAACGCGGCTATCAGTTTTTACCTTCTTGCTAACTCCGGCGATTGCATTCGCCTTACGGTAAAAGAACTCAAAATTCACGGCGACAAGCTTGCAAAAGTCTTGAATTACGGCATTCCGTCCGGGATCCAAGGACTGTTGTTTTCGGTTTCCAATGTCATTATCCAGTCGGCGGTCAACTCCTTTAAACTCGTTGCCGTCGTCGGCGGAAGTTCTGCCGCCTCCAGCATTGAGGGCTTCATGTACACAGCCATGAACGCGGTAGCCCAAACAGCTCTCAACTTTTCCGGTCAGAATTACGGCGCAAGACAATACAAGCGTGTGGACAAAGTTCTTATCAATTCCTGCATTATGTCAACTGTTATCGGTGTCAGCATGGGTGCGGTCGTGCTGATCTTCCATGAGCCCTTACTTCGCATTTACGAACCGCACGACATGCAGGCAGTTGCTTACGGTTGGATCCGCTTGCAGTTAATTGCAAGCACCTATTTCATCTGCGGCCTGCACGATACACTCATATCCGTCCTGCGCGGTATCGGGTCATCCTGGCCGCCCACCCTTATCACGGTCATTTCGGTCGGGTTTGTGCGCATTGTGTGGATTTTCACGGTGTTCAAAGCGTTCCACACACTTCCGGCACTGTTTATTTCGTGGCCGCTTACCTGGATTGTTTCGGTCGTTCTTTCGACTATCATCTACCAGACCACCAAGAAGAAGCATTTTGCCATGAATGAGGCGCAATATGCGGATGCCGCACAGACCGAAACGGTAACGGCACAATAGCACACACTTTATATCAGAAAAAAACAGCGGCTTTCTTTTCAAGAAAGCCGCTGTTTTTTGGTTTTAATCCTCCGTCAGCCATTCAAGGACGTTTGTTGTCAGATACGCCAGGTCCCAACTGCAATGATCCACATCGTGGAAAACCGTAAGAAGCGCGTCTTTTCCGGCAGACTTGGCTGCGTCAACCATCTGATACGAGCTTTCCGGAGGAACACAGTCGTCCTTATCCCCGTGAAAAGCACGGATTTTTGCCTGAATCCGATTCGCGCGCCACGGCATTCCGCCGCCGCAGACAGGTGCAATTTTACGGAACATTTCCGGATAGCACATAGCCATTTCCCATGTGCCGTAACCGCCCATGCTGATACCGGTCAGCGATACGCGCGAACGGTCGATCTTATACGCATCAATGATCGAATCAATAAAATCTTTGAGAAAGATCACGATGTCGTTCCATATGTATTCGGGCGGGCACTGAGGGCAAATGGTGATAGCTGCCACTTTTTTGCTTTCCTCGCGAAGATAGCGCGGCACGCCTTGCCGGTAAATGAGTTCATGGTCTTTTCCGCGCTCCCCTGCGCCGTGCAGAAAGATAACAAGAGGCGCACCAGACGTGTTCTTGAACTCTTCCGGTACATCGATCAAATAGTACATTTCTCCGAAATACGGATGACGGTAGATTTTTTCTTCCATAAAACAGCAAAACTCCTTTTTTGTTATGGGTTTATTATAACGCGTAGTGGAATAAAATGCAACCATTTTAACAAAAAAAGCCGGAAGATTTTTACATACCGCGCCGCAAAGCTTTTTTTACCAAACAACAACCGGCAGAAAATATTTCTGTCGGCTCAGATTGTTGCAAAAGTCTATAAGGCTTTTCGGGCGAAGCGCGATTTTTATAAAATACGAAAAATCCGGGGACATGTGACACGGATTTTTCACCGATAGATTCGCGCGTGTCGAAAAGCGGAGCTTTTTGGCATGTGGCGCGAGCGTACGAATCTGTTTCCGTGTCGTAAAACGCAGTTTTGCGACACGCTCAAAGCAGCACAGGAACTGACCTGTGCTGCTTTTTAGCTTTTTTGTGAATTTGCAAAAATCTATTGCTTTTATTCCTGCTGTATGGTATACTTTATGTAAAGCTAAATGATATAATTGGAAAATAAGCCAATTTATCATTCACCCCTGATCGTTATCACAAAAGGAGGCGTTTTTATGAAGAAGAACCGTCGGATAGGCATTTTGTTCGCAATTCTTGTGGCCGTGTTGCTTATGATCCCGTTTACCGTACAGGTACATGCAGAGCCGAGCATATCGGGCATGGGGGCATTCCAGCTGAGAGGCACACCCGGCACAAGAGTGGTCGAGAATTTTCAAGTGCTTTTTAGAGAAACACATTTCCGTAATCTGACCCGTAACATGAATATCAGCAGTTGGTTTGAAAACCTCCCGAAGGGACTGGAAGCGCATGCCCTGAATTACGAAGACCGCGGTGTTCGGCTTTTAACGATTCAGATATACGGAACGCCGGAAGAACCTTGTGTTGACCGGATAAAACTAAAAATCCCGGCTGAACATACGGAATGCGGAAAGGAGTTGGTTTTGAACGACCCCAACGTGGTATTCCTCATAGGGGCACGTATCCAATATGACTTTGCCGCCAGTCATTATCTGATAAAATTCGGAGAAACGCTCAATAATGCAGGGTTGGATATAGAACTCACGGGCGATAAATTTTCATCTCACTTAATCAATAAGACAGTTCAGCTTACTAACCTCCTTCCAAATAAAGAAGACCTGCCGGAGGGTGTTGAGGTATCTTTGGAGGTATTGACCCGTAAGAAAGGGCGGCTTATATTTACCGGTACGCCCAAGGAATCCGGGCTCTTTATTATGAGCATAGATATACCGGCAGCGGTTCTGTCCGGCGGATATCCTTCGGCCGGAAGTTGTACGACATGGTTTGAGATAGCGGAAATCACCATACCGGACACCTGCATTGATATTGTTGTCGGCGAACCGCTCGAACCGACGGAATTTTCCGTGAATTTTCATGGTCTCTACTTAGGCAGGAACGCACTATCGGAGGACATGGATGTCACGTCGTGGTTTCAATCACTTCCGGACGGATTGAATGTAAAAATTAAAAACTATGCCAACAAAAGTATCACCTTTGCGCTTTACGGCACGTCGAACGTCAAAGGAAAAAGCGTCATCGATTTTACGGTTCCCAAGAGTGTACTGGATGACCAAATGGAACTCAGAGTCACAAGAAATGAAAATGCCGTGATCGTCGTTGACAGAGGAGTGAGATATGCCCTTCATAACGGCACGACAGGGGAGAGCGTGGAAACGATTTCCGGTGAGGTTGGCACAGAGATTTCGCAGGGGAACTATGTTCTGACGGTTTCACTGTCCGGCGACAGCTTTAAAGGAAACATCGACACAGATGTCAAAAGCTGGTTTACAGGACTTCCGGACGGACTTGAAGCACGCATATCAGCTCTTCCGGCGAAGGGCGATCAAGAATTAAATATATCCGTTTACGGCACCCCGACAAGGGCGGCGGATGGATCGATACAGATCACTGTTCCGGGAAATGTGCTTGAAAGCGGGGAAAGCCTTGTTGTTCGTGAAAAAGCAGAGGGCGTGTTTGCCATAAGCGCCGGTATTCCGATTGATAAAGATCATTTTCCCGATGAGAAATTCCGCACGGAAATCAGCAGTTTTGATACGAACGGAGATCTGCATTTGTCGGGTGCCGAACGTCGCGCGGTTGACAAACTGCATATTGACTCGTGCGGCATCGCTTCTTTGCAGGGAATTGAGTATTTTTCGGCCTTGACGGAGTTATTGTGTCCGGATAATCAGTTGACATCGCTTGACGTATCGAAAAACACCAAGCTTGAAAAACTGGTTTGCAGAAACAACAGAATTTCCTCATTGGATGTCAGCAAGCTTGCGGCGTTAATCGAATTGGATTGCGGCGGAAATTCCTTGACAGAACTTGATGTCAGCCGGAATGAAAAATTGCAGAGTCTGTCTTGCACAAACAATCCACTAACCGTGGTTGGCGTGACAGCGAATTCTGAGCTTAAACAACTGGCGGTCGGCGGGTCTCGGATCACAACCTTGGATGTAACGGCAAATCCGAAATTGATTTCATTAAATGCCGAAAACTGCAAGTTGACGGAACTTGATTTATCGGAAAATCCGAATTTGGTTTCTTTATATTGTTCCGATAATGCGCTTACTTCTCTGAAACTTAACCCGAAAGCAAAATTAAGCGCCTTATATTGCGATAACAACCATCTGACATGCCTTGCACAAAGAGATTTTTCGTCGGAGCATTCCGAATTTTCTGCCAAGGGGCAGACTGCCGAAGGCAAGTGTGTTTACAAAAACGGCAAGTGGATTGTTGATTTGGGAACGTTTGGTCTTAATCTTGCTGACGTAACTGTCACCGACGGCGGCGTGTTGGATACGCAAACCGGCAAGGTTACTTATACAGCCGAGCCGTCAGCCTGTTCGTATCGGTACCGGATTGGCGCGTACTCTCCGGAACGAAATGTGGTAAAGGACGCATTTTTAGAGGCCACCTTGAATCTTTCCCTCCAACAGCTGAATCCGGAAAAGAAAGACTTCACTTTTGCACTGACCTCCGGTCAGAATGCTGTTTGTGACGGCACGGCCAAAACGTTGAACGCCAAGCTTTTGGACGATGAAACCCATCCGGTTACGCTCAAATACTATGATGAGAACGGCGCAGAAACTTCTATGATTCATGCCGGAACGTATACCGTTAAGGCGACAATGGCGGAAAACCGTTTTTATCAGGCAGTTGCAGATCTTGTTATCGGCACTTTCACGGTTGAACCGCGTGTCGTACAGATTGAATGGGGCGCACAAAGTGAGTTTGAGTATGACGGACAGCCGCACGCTGTTTCGGCAAGCGTTGCAAACGGTGTTGCAGGAGATACATTGACTTTGACTGTTACGGGTGAGACAGCAACCGACGCCGGAAGTTATACCGCACGCGTAACAGGCATCGACCATCCGGACTATACAATAACCGGAGCACAGGATCTGGAGCATACTTGGCAGATCAAGAAAGCGCAGAACCATATTACCGGTCTTTCGCTTGACGGCTGGATATACGGAAACGCCCCCCATACGCCGCAGGCAACTGCAAAATTCGGTACAGTTTCGTTTACGTATTCCGACAAACAGGACGGTGTATTCACACAACAGATTCCGCAGAATGCCGGAAACTATTTTGTCAAGGCTTTCGTCGAGGAAACCGGAAACTATTCCGAAGTGACGGAAACGCTGGCGTTTACGATTACGCCAAAGGCTTTGACGGCGGAAAACATCGCTGAAATCTCTTCGCAAAGCTTTAACGGTTTGCCGTTTGAACCGGTACTGACCGTAAAGGACGGTGACACGGCGTTAGTGAAGGATACCGATTATACGGTAGTGTATGAAAACAACGTCAATGCCGGTACAGCAAAAGCTCTTGTTACCTTTACCGGCAACTATTCCGGCAACGCCGAAAAGACCTTTACGATCGCGCCTAAGCCGATTGTCGGTGACATCGCGGATATTCCGGAGCAAATTTATAACGCGTCACCCCTTATGCCGGAAATAGTGATAAAAGACGGCGAAACGCGCCTGATAAAAGACAGTGACTATACGGTGGTTTATGAGGACAATATTTTTGTCGGAACGGCAAAGGTTCACATCACGTTTGTTGGCAACTATTCCGGCAGCGCCGCAAAGACCTTTGCTATTGTCCAAGCAACGCCTCTGATTGCTGAATATCCGACAGCCGCGCAGATCATGGCAGGATCGACGCTTGCAGATTCTGCACTTCGAGGCGGTGTGGCACACGATGCACAAGGAAACGTCATGCCCGGCTTATTTATGTGGAAAGACGATTCACCGCAATTCAAGGAAAAAGGTGATTATACCGCAAGTGCATTGTTTGTGCCGACGGACGAAAATAATTACAAAACCGTGGAATTTGACGTACCTGTGCATGTCTATGTTATCAGTAACATATCGACGATCAATTACCGTACCTACTATACGGTTTCTTTCCAGACAAACGGCGGCAGTACGGTAGCAAGCAGACGTGTTGCTTCTTCTGATACGGTCGGTGAACCGGAGGATCCCGTCAAAGAGGACTACACCTTTGCCGGTTGGTATAAGGATAAAAACTTCAAGAATGCATACGATTTCTCGGATAAGGTCACATCCAGTTTCACTCTGTATGCCAAGTGGACAAAAACGGATAATTCAGCTCATGAGATCGTTCTCACGATTGGCGAGAAAACCGCGGTCGTTTTCGGAAAGCGCGTGACAAACGATGTAGCTCCGTTAATTGTCAAGGATCGTACCATGCTTCCGGCTCGGTTTGTAGCGGAATCTCTCGGAGCAAAGGTCGAGTGGGACGAAGAAAAAGAACTGGTTACCATAACCGGAAAGCATCTCAAAACCGGAAAAGGCGTGAAAATTCTTATTACGATCGGTTCGGCAGAAGCTTTCGTGAACGATGAGGCAGTCACCTTGGATTCGCAAGCTTTCTTGCAGAATGACCGTACCTACACGCCGGTGCGTTTTATTTCCGAAGAACTCGGCGCTGACGTGGAATGGATTGAAGCCGAAGAAAAGGTCGTTATCATCGTTCCTGCGGAATAAGCCGATGTAAATTGCTGAATACGAAAGATTCCCCTTGCGTCTGCGACGCAAGGGGAATCCGTTTTACATAAAAAAACAACGACGATTAAAAATCGTCGTTGCAATGGTGGAGACAAGTGGAATCGAACCACTGACCTCTTGCATGTCAAGCAAGCACTCTAACCAGCTGAGCTATGCCTCCATGTGAACCGATTTGCTTTGACCGGCTCAACAATTTTATTATAGCATTATTTAGTTGGTTTGTCAACCTTTTTTTCTCATTATTTTGCAAAAAAGAAAATTTTATTCCGACATTCCGACATTTTAACCGAAATTATTCTATGGTAACATTGGCCCATAGCATGTAGTGATCTGTGAAAGCTTCGGTTACGGTGCCGATTTCTCCGAATTTCATATTTTTTGAAATCAAGATATTGTCGATTGCTTTGCCGGAGCCGGGAAACGTGACGATTTTATGGCTTGCTTTGTTAGCCATATCGGCGGCCGGGAGAACCTCAAACTCCGAAAAGTTTTCCGTGTTAAAATCGCCGGTGAGGATAAAAGAACGGCTTTGCTTTAAGAGACCGGCAAGCTGTAAAAACTGAGGTGCGCGGAGCTCGGCTGATTCATAAGCAAGATGCGTACCGAAAAAGTCTAAGTTTTTTGTGCCTAAATTTAAGACCGCATGTCCGACAGCCCGTCCTTCGGCAGTGGATTCTAACTCCATCATGGAAAAGCCCACAATCGGAAATCGGGAAAGGAGCATGGTGCCGTAAAAGCCGCCCTGATAGTCAATCGCGCGGATAAATCGGTAAAAGGGAAGTCCGGAGGCTTCCGAAAGGAGCGCCGGCTGGTTGATATCGCCGACGCGTTCCGTTTTGTATTCGATCTCCTGGACGCCGCAAATATCAAGTCCCGTTTCACGGATAACTTTCCCAATTTTTTGCAAATCTCCGTCCGCATAGGCGGCATGGCAAATGTTATATGTACCGACGCGTATAGTCTGCATGTAATGAACCTCGCATGTCCGATTATTTCTATGGATGTATTATAACGGAAAGAGCCGGTTTTGTCAAGAAAATAACCAAAACTGTAAAAAGACGGACGGCAAACGTAAATACATATTTGTCTGACTTGATTTTTTCTAAATAGATGCTATAATAGAGTTGACTATTTGGCGAAGGGGGAATACTTATGGGAATTCTTCATAAAGGGCAAATGTCGGATTCCTTGTTAACCGCCTTGTTTGTTGTGCTGTCCGGCGGTTTTCAGGATGCCTATACGTATGTTTGCCGCGGAAAAGTCTTTGCCAATGCACAGACCGGCAATATTGTCTTGATGAGCACACATTTATTTGACGGGCATTATGGGGAAAGTCTCCGGTATATGATACCGATTGTCGCCTTTTTGATGGGCACATTTTTTGCAGAGGCGGTGCACAGCCGGTTAAAGCATTATGAAAAAATCCATTGGCGGCAGATTATTCTTGCCTGCGAAATTGTATTTCTGTTAATCGTTGGTTTTCTGCCGCAGAATTTCAATGCATTAGCGAATGCGCTTGTTTCGTTTGTTTGTGCACTCCAAGTGCAGACATTCCGTAAGGTACGGGGACATCTGTATGCCAGCACCATGTGTATCGGAAATATGCGCAGCGGATCAGAAGCGTTATTCGCCTATTTTAAAACACGTGACAAGGAAATATTGAATAAAGCCGGCATCTACTTTTTTGTTATCTTTCTGTTCGCGCTTGGCGCCGGTATCGGGAGCATTGTGACGGGATTTTTGGGACACGGTGCTATCTGGATCAGCTGTGCGCTGTTGTTTATCAGCTTTTTGTTGATGTTTATTGAAGAAAAGCTGGAATAGAGAATGCTTTGGAAATAAATGGATAAAAAATTTTAAGTTTACCGCTAATTTTATGGTATGTCAATGCGGAGGTTGTGTAATTGGAAATTGAAATCAAAAATCGCTATCATGCAGATGTTGTAGTTGCAGGAGGGGGAACGGCAGGAGTATTTGCGGCGATTGCGGCGGCAAGAACGGGCGCAAAGACAATATTGATCGAAAAAAACAGCATTTTAGGCGGGACAATGACCGCAGCAGGAGTCAATTTTCCGGGGTTGTTTTTTGCATGGGGAAAGAAAATAATTGACGGCCCGTGCTGGGAGGCGATACAGCGCACAGTCGATCTGGGAGGGGCTGTAATGCCGGAAATAACATTCAAACCCGAAAGACACTGGTACGAACAAATCACCCTGAACAAATTTATTTACATATCTGTTCTTTTTCAGATGTGCGAGGAATCCGGCGTCCAGTTGATATGCAATGCCATGATTTCGGCTGTAAAAGAAAATGATAAAAATATAGATATCCTTATAACCGAGAAAACCGGAATGTCGGTTATAACGGCAAAAAAAGCAATCGATGCGACAGGTGATGCAAACTTTGTGCAAATGGCAGGCTATGACGTGGAAAAAAGTGCGGTTCAACAGCCTGCAACGCTGCAAAATCATATTTCGGGATATTGTCGGGAAAACATATCGGCGGAAGAAGTAAGGGAAAAGTTTGCAAATGAGAAATTCCCTGAATATCTGACTGTGGATAAGATTCTCTCTTTTATTAGTATGGGTAAGATTGATATGCATATTCCGTGCAGTGATGCAGATACCTCACAGGGAAGGACAATGCTTGAAAAACAAGCGTATTCCGATCTGTTGAAAGTATATCGGTTTTTAAAAAATATAAAAGGATTTGAAAATCTTGAATTTGATTATACCGCGGCCGAAACGGGAGTCAGAGAATCTAACAGAATTGTAGGAGAAAAAACGATTACGGCAGAAGACTATATTCAAGGTGTTTGGTATGACGATTCGGTATGCTATGCCTTTTATCCGATTGATTTGCATGTTATGACCGGGATACAGAAAACATATCTTCCGGAAAATGTGGTAGCGAAGATTCCCTATGGCGCGCTTATTCCGAAAAAATCAAGAAATATACTTTGTGCCGGAAGATGTATTTCTTCCGATACCTATGCGAACAGCGCGGTTCGGGTTGAAGCCGTTTGTATGGCAACGGGACAGGCGGCAGGGTGTGCAGCGGCTTTGGCGTCGCAAGCCGATACAGATGTCAGCGATGTACCATATGAAAAGCTTTGCAACGCATTAAAAAGGATAGGAGCTATAACGGATTTTAACGGATAAAAAACTTTCCTTGACCACAAGAACCACCAATGCAGGATGTCCTGTATTGGTGGTTCTTGTCAGACAGGTAAATTGTTACCGTGAGTATCTGAAAACTGTATAAAACAAAAGACTTGCATAAAATTCGCTTTTACTTTCCAAAAAATCGTGTAGTCTTTTATTTAGGGGATAGTGAAGAGGTAATAAGTAAAAAATCGACAAGCACGAATCGTACTTGCCGATCTATTTGTCTCGCGCCGCCGAAAAAGATATCGCGTTTTTGGGGCAAAGGGTCAAATTTCAGATGGATATTTGATTGCTTTCAAACTGTCCAATCAGCCATGCGTTATAATCCGCGGGGACTTGTGACTCCTGCAATAACAACTTAAAGATTGCAATCGATGTCGGACAATTACCGCCGTACTCTTTCTTTGCTCTTTCCAAAAGCTGTTCTTTTGAATAATTCCCTGATAAATAGCAAAGGTAATATTCTGCCGCCAAAACAAACTCTTCCTCATCGCCAGATCGCCAATCTTCAATCAGCGCACGGTGGCAAGCTTTTAATTTTTCTTTGCTTTCAATATATTTCCAATATAAGCTTGTCAATTTCTCGCTTGCAAAGCCATGCATAAGCTCGTGAGCAATAAGAGGGTAGAAATCGACTGCTCCGGCAGAGCGGCAAAAACAAGTCAAAAACGAGCCGCCATACAGAGTGAATGCCGTCGGAGCGCTGAAAAATGAAACATAAATATTGGCAGAAGCTATGACTGATGATTTTTTCAGTAAAGAAACGTTTCGAAATAGCGAGTCTGCATCGTAGCCTGCAACCGCAGTTTCCTTTGGTTTCATTTCGGAATACACCATAGGTAAGATACGCTCTTTGTATATGCTTTCAAATCCTATGTTTTTAAGCACAGTCAATCTCTTTGCATACAGATCGGCGAACCCGTCTTTCAGCCACCCCAGAACCGGATATATGTAGGATGCCGTAAACCCGCCTGTTATCCTCTCCTTTACTGTGTCTTCAATTTTTCGCGGATCGTTGAACATATCAATTAAATCGTCTAACGTCAAGCATTCCAAATCACTATCAAAGTATGCGCTTACAATCAGGCAGATATTTGACATTCCTATAAAATTATCCCCGAAGTCTCCCGGCAAAAGAGTGTTGATATATTTGATTTCTTCGATTTGTTTTTCGTTCATCCATTTGGTATCATTCAGCAACCTTTTTTCGAGAAAACAAAGCGTATCAAGAGTAAGGCTTGATTTTACCTGAATATGGGACATACGACCTCCAATGGCTTAATACTTTGATTATATCATGAAATTCGTTGTGTTTCAATCTTCGTTGCAGCGAAAGAGCAAAAAATAAACCCTTCCCGAACTTTATCTGAGAAGGGTTTTGGCTGCGGAACTAGGATTTGAACCCAGACAAACAGAGTCAGAGTCTGTCGTGCTGCCATTACACAATTCCGCAATGCTTTCAACTGACGGAATATATTTTACCATAACACGCACCGTTTGTCAATAGGTTTTTCTGATTTTTTAACGATTTATTTTATAAACATTTTAAAAATAAATTTTCGCTTTGCCGTCTTGTTTTATACGCGTTCTTCAAGACCGCTTGCATCCGACCGATACGCCGCCTCCATGACGCGGTTCACATAAGCTCCGTCAGAGAAATCAGGCGAAAAGGTCTTTCTTTCGTTCACCGCGGACAGATAACTGTACATCGAATGAATATGTCCGCGAAACCAGCCGATCGGCGCACGTAATCCCGGTAAAACAGATTCCGGAATGTCGTAACGGTTGACGCATTCGATTGCGGTAAAACCGCGTTCACCGCCGTTTGGGGCAGAGGGACGTTTAGCATCGTAAAAATACAGATAATTCGGGTTCATAAGGTCAAATTTCAGCGCACCGTCTGTCCCGTATACAGTAAGCGTAAAGTCGTCGTTTGCGCCGACCGAAACCTTGCTGGCTTCAATCGTGCCGCAGGCGCCCCCGGCAAGTCGGGCTGTAATATAAAACGCTTCGTCCGCGTTTGTGTGCCACGGCTTTCCGTCCGCGCCCGTGCGTTCCGGATAAACGATCTGTGAAAGGCCTCTGACGGTTTCGATCCGGTTTTCCGGCGCATTCCCAAGAATAAAGGATAAAAGGTCAATTGCATGAGAGCCGAGATCAAACAGCACACCACCGCCGCAGATATCCTTATCCTGTTTCCAACCGCGCGGTTTTGCCGGGTCTGTGCTCGATGAGTGCAGATAGGCGCTGCGGAACGAAACGATTTTTCCCAGACGTCCCTCTGCTACAAGAGAAGCGGCGCGCAGAGCCGCCGGAAGATGACGGTTGTTGAATACAACACCGCAAATGCTGTCAGTGTTTCCGGCAAGTGCGGCAAGTTCTTCGGCTTGGGCGGCAGTAATGCCGAGCGGCTTTTCACAAAGCACATTTTTGCCGTGCGCGAGTGCTGCCTTTACTTGCTCGTAATGACAGATGTTCGGTGTGCAGATATCGATTACATCAATTTCCGGATTTTCCAAAACTGCCTGATAGTCGGTCGCGGCATGTTCAAATCCCAGCATATCGGCCTTTTGCCGCGCTGTTTTTTCATCGCGCGTGACAAGCGTATGCAAATGCGCTTCAAAGGGCAGGGGGTGGTAGCAATAGCGCAAATTGGCGACAGATGTCGCATGAGCACGGCCCATAGCGCCGGAGCCGAGCATGGCAATGCAAATCTTTCTTATATTTTCCATTTTCTGTTTCCTTTATTTTTTTTTCGCAAATTGCAATAGCAACCTGCAATAATTCACAGAAAAGTAACGATTAGCGT
>ERZ857757.1519-NODE-1519-length-17984-cov-19.195438_pt1 | contig 17984 bp, 18 predicted proteins | sample MGYA00519764_ERZ857757 | MGnify/ENA primary metagenome ERZ857757 (study PRJEB31778, sample SAMEA3449359) | human gut metagenome | biome: human gut; feature: human-associated habitat; material: faeces | place: United Kingdom | collected 2010/2012 ... | reverse complement strand
TAGGCGGCGATGATGTTCTGGGCCAGCTGGCTGTTGGGACCGGCGGCGGGCCCGAAGGGAGTCTCGATGCGCTCGCCGAAAATGGGCAGGCTCTTGCCGCTGGCCTTATAGGCCTTGTGCACGCCGAAGATCTCGCCGCTCATGGCGTACTCGGTGACCACCCAGTTCATAAGAGACTTAAAAGGAATGGGATACATTTTTTCAGACATAGGGCTTCCTCCTATATTTATTCAAAATAATACTCGTCCTCCGTCCACCGGACGGGGTTTTCATCCATATATTGCCAAATGCGGAGATAATCCGCCTCGTTGCGGATCACATGGTCGTAATAGCCCCGCTGCCAAAGTTTTTGTCCAACCGCTTTCGTTGAAAGGGTTTTGAAAGAACGCACCAGACTTCCCAATGCTTGCGTAGGGGCCGATGCCCACATCGGCCCGCCCTCCGCGGCAATGGATACGATGAAATGCACATGGTTGGGCATGATGACATAATGATTGATGGTTATCTCATCATAAAAGGCGTCCATTTCCAGCAGAGTGTCCCGAACCATTGCACCACATTTCGATAGCCGTACATACGGGGCGTCGAGGACGCCGCCCCCTACGGAATGGCCCAAGATGTGCTGCTTATCCCTGGTACACACGGTTATATAATAGGACCCGTTGGCACTATAATCGTACCCTGTCAGCCGGCCCTTTTTCCGCTTCGGCTGCGCCTCCAAGGAATCAATACACCCGGTGATTCAAATCTCCCCAAAGCTTCTTGGCGGCCTCCAGGATATGGGCGTTCTCGGCCTCCTCATCGATACCCACCAGCACGCGATCCTGCATAAGGACCTTGCCGTTTGCGATGGTGGTCTGGCACTGGCGGCCGGTCATGCCGAAGATCATGTGGCCGTCAATATTCTCGTCGGAGAAGGGGGTGAAGGGCTTGTAGTCCATGACGATGATGTCAGCGGCAGCGCCGGATTTCAGCACGCCCAGGGTGGCGGGGAAATACTTCTCGCCGATCTTGGCGTTGTTTTTGAACAGCATATCCGTGACCTCGCACCAGCCCACGTTGGGCAGGCAGTTCTGGCTGCGCTGGGAGCACAGGGCCACCTTCAGGGACTCCAGCATGTCGTTGGTATAGGCGTCGGTGCCCATGCCCAGGAGGATGCCGCGCTTGTGCAGCTGGAGCACCGGGCAGATGCCGATGGCGTTGCCCATATTGCTCTCGGGGTTATTCACCACCATGGTGCCGGTCTCCTTGATGATCTCCATTTCGGCGGTGTTTACATGGATGCAGTGGCCCAGGATGGTCTTTTCTCCCAGAATGCCGTGGTCCTGCAGGCGCTGCACGGGGCGGCGTCCATAATTCTGCAGGGAGTCATACACATCGTTCATGCCCTCGGACACATGGATGTGATAGCCTGTGCGGCCATTGTTGGCCGCCACCATGCGGTCAAAGGTCTTGTCGGAGATGGTGAACAGGGCGTGTCCGCCGAACATGGCGGCCAGCATGGGGTCCTTGCTCCTCTCGCACTCGGTGATGAAATCGGCATTCTCCTGAATGGCCTGGAGGCACTTTTCCTCGCCGTCCCGGTCGGAGACCTCGTAGCACAGGCAGGAGCGCAGGCCCAGACGCTTCGACTCCTGGGCGATGGTGTGCAGGGTGCCGGGGATCTCGCCGTAGGAGGCATGGTGGTCAAAGATGGTGGTGACGCCCTGCTTAATGGAGTCCATGTAGAGGGCGGTGGCGCTGGCGCGGGTGCCGTCCATCATCAGGTGGCGGTCGATAGCCCACCAGGTACCGTCCAGCACCTCGTAGAAATTGGTGGGGTTGTTGCCTACAATGGACAGGCCCCTTGCCAATGCGGAGTAGATGTGGGTGTGGGCATTGATGAAGGCGGGCATGATGACGCCGCCCTTGGCATCGATGATCTGGGCGTCCGCATACTTGGCGCGCAGGGCGCTTTCCTCGCCCACCTCCACGATCCGGCTGCCCTCGTAGGCCACAGCGCCGTGCTCATAGTACCCCTTTCCATCGGGGTCACGGGTGATGAGTCTGCCATTAGTGACTAAATACATTCTTTTTTCCTCCTTGCTGTATTCTCGCTGTTACGGTTTTGAGTCAAGACCTTTCTCCCTATATTCGACACTGCCGCATATAATGAAAAATGTTCCAAACCCTCCCGAGAGGATCTGAAACACTCAAGCGCAGCGCCGAGTGATAGTTGCAGCCCGTGCGCGAAGCACTTCCTTACAGCTACCAATTCTGATTACTTTTTCTATTTTACACGAATACTGCGCAAAACGCAACAGAAAATTATACAATTTTATCTATGAAAGCTGAAAACTGTTTCCATCAGACCGGTATGCAAACTGCATGAAAACAGAACCGTAAGTTTTTTGTGTTGTATCGGTCATCAATATAATAAAGAAATACGATAAAGACAAGAAATGGTGTGTGCGGAAAAATCAAGGAAGGTGTCCCGGGCCATTAAATCCAATGGATATTAGAGCGTTCCAAGCTTCCATATCCTAACCATCGTGACAATAGCTTTTTTCAATGCGCAAAGCACCACAGGCACAGAGGTGCCTGTGGTGCTTTTGAGACTTAGGCTGGGGACTATCATCACGCATCGCGCATCCGGTGCGCACACCGGCTTTGGCAAGCCGCCCTACTCCTTAGCCAAGGATGTGGGTTTTCGCAGCTGCTCCACCCCTTCAAAATGACAGAATCCGGTTTTCCACCGACCATTTCAGCTCCACAGTGAGCATACCAGGTCTGTATACCCGGACGGGTCCGCCAGGGGCAGGCCCGCAATAAGCAGCGCCTGGTTATACAGCACCTCTGCGTACTTCTTCGCAAGCTCCGGGTCGGTAGCCCGGACGCTCTCCAGCTTCAGGAATGCCGGGTGGGCCACATTCACCTCCAAAATGCGCTTGGCCTTCATGGATAGCTCCGGCTGCACGGCCTGGAAATACTTCTCCATTTCAAAGGTCAGGCCCTCGCCGCTGGTCATGCACACCGGGTGGCTCTTGAGCTTTTGGGACGCCTTCACCTCGTCCACCCGGTCTCCCAGGGTCTCCTTGATAAAGGCCAGGCATTCCTTGTCGCTCTCGCTCTCCTGAGGCTTGGGCTCGTCCTTCAGGCCCAGGTCGCCGTCCACGGCAGAGCGGAACTCCTTGCCATCGTAGGTGCGCAGACTATCCGCCAGGAACTCATCCGCCCGGTCGGTGCAGTAGAGGATCTCCATGCCCCGTTCCTTCAAAAGCTCCGTCTGGGGCAGGCTGTCGATGGACGCCACAGTGTCCCCGGCGGCGTAATAAATATACTTTTGGCTCTCGGGCATACGGTCCGCATACTCCCGGAGGGTCACCAGCTTTTTCTCCGTGGAGGAGTAGAACAGCAGCAGCTCCTGGAGGCTCTCCCGCTTTTCGCCGAACTGGTTCAGCACGCCCACCTTCAGGGCCCGGCCGAAGTTCTCATAGAACTTTTCATAGCCCGCCCGGTCGTCCGTGAGCATCTTCTTCAGCTCAGCGATGATCTTCTTTTCCAGGTTGCCGGAAATGATTTTCAGCTGCCTATCGTGCTGTAAAAGCTCCCGGGAGATATTCAGGCTCAGATCCGGAGAGTCTACCACGCCCCGGACGAAGCTGAAACACTCCGGCAGCAGCTCCTGGCAGTGATCCATGATCATGACCCCTGCGGAATACAGCTGCAGGCCCGGCTTAAAGTCCTGGGTGTAGTACAGATTCGGCACCTTGGAGGGGATGAACAGCAGGGCCTTATAGGTCACCGCCCCCTCGGCGGACACGGAGATGACGCTTTGGGGCGGAGCCATCTCGCCAAAGCGCTGCTGATAAAATTCGTCGTACTCCTCCTTGGTGACCTCGCTCTTTTTCCGCTGCCATAGGGGCACCATGCTGTTGAGGGTCTCCCACTCATACACCGTGTCATACTCGGGCTTATCGTCGGGGCTGTCGGGCTTTTTCACCGAGTGGGGCAGGAGCATTTTGATGGGGAAGCGGATGTAATCGGAGTATTTTTTCACCAGAGACTTGATGGTCCAATCCTCCAAATACCGGCTGAACTCGCCCGGCTCCTCACCGTCGGGCTTGATGTGCATGATGATGTCCGTGCCCACAGCGTCCCGCTCCGCCTCGGTAACGGTGTAGCCCTCCGCGCCGGAGGACTCCCATTTCCAGGCCTGGGTCTCGCCGTACTTCCGGGTCACCACGGTGATGTGGTCGGCCACCATGAAGGCCGAGTAAAAGCCCACGCCGAACTGGCCGATGATGTCAGTATCTCCGGCGGCCTCCTCCCCCTGCTCCTGGCGGAACTTAAAGCTGCCGCTGGAGGCGATGACACCCAGGTTGTTCTCCAGCTCATCCGCGCTCATACCGATGCCGTTGTCGCTGACGGTGAGGGTACGGGCGTCCTTGTCGATGGAAATGGTAATGGCAAAGTCACCCCGGTTCAGCCCCACCTTATCGTCTGTCAGGGACAGATAGCAGAGCTTGTCAATGGCGTCTGAGGCGTTGGAAATGATCTCCCGCAGGAAGATCTCCTTGTGGGTGTAGATGGAGTTCACCATCAGGTCCAGCAGCCGCTTGGACTCGGCCTTGAATTGCTTTTTGCGCATGAAAAACGCTCCCTTCGTGTAAAAAGAGATGCCTACGCATCCCAATTGACCATTATTGACCATATTGTAGCGCACCGGGCGGCAAATGTAAATCCCCGCCGTGTAAACAATCTTTTAACTTATTTACAAAATCCGGCGGCGGTGCTACAATGGCACCATGCAAAACCCCATGGCATTGTGCGGGCGCAGCGCACCCGTGGCAATCCGTTTTATCCAAACATACACTATATAATAACACAAGGAGACCATTATGCTGACTATAAAAGACCTGTTTGACCTGGACCACACCATCGCCAAAGACTATCTTGCCCAATTCACCTACCCCTGGGAGGCCCTGGCGGGCATAAAGGACTTCATCCTCTCCGTAGGCCCCACTCTGGAGGGCTACGACGAGGTTTCCCCCCAGGTCTGGGTGCATAAAACCGCCACCGTGGCCCCCACTGCCTACCTGGGCAGCCCCTGCATCATCGGCCCGGAGACGGAGGTGCGCCACTGCGCCTTCATCCGGGGCAGCGCCCTGGTGGGTGCCGGCTGCGTGGTGGGCAACTCCGTGGAGCTGAAAAACGTCATCCTCTTTGACGGCGTGCAGACCCCCCACTATAACTATGTAGGCGATTCCATCCTGGGCTATAAGTCCCACATGGGCGCCGGGTCCATCACCTCCAACGTGAAAAGCGACAAGCTGCCGGTGGTGGTCCGCTGCGGCCAGGAGCGCATGGACACCGGCCGCAAAAAGGTGGGCGCCATGCTGGGCGACTTTGTGGAGGTAGGCTGCAACAGCGTCCTGAACCCCGGCACCGTTATCGGGCGCCACAGCATCATCTATCCCACCTCCTGCGTCCGGGGTGTGCTGGCCGAAAACAGCATTCACAAAAACGACGGCACGGTTATTACACGGAAGTAAGCATACCTCCCGGGATAAATCCCTCGTCCACCCGTTTCATATCCCATCCGTAGGGCGATCCGCCCTCAGCCCACCGCCCGACAACCGCCACACCATCACGGCGGCGTGAGGGTACGCCGCCCTACGCACAACAGGAAACTGCGGTGGGGCGGGACGATGTGGGGAGCAAACTGAGCGCTGCCAGTGGCAGAAGAAGCGAAGTGAGCGAGCGGCCGCGGTCAAAATTGGGGGCGTCCGCCGCAAGGCAGCGCGGAAATTTTGGGCACCGCAACAGGGGCATCGTCCCCTACGGAAATGCAACAAGAGCTGCGGTGAAACAGGGCGTCGAGGTCGCCGCCCCCTACACAAAGTATTTATTATGTCAGATTGCAGAGGGCTGTGTTCTTCCCCGCCCTCTGCAATATCATCCCCGCAACATTTTCTCCCCCATTCTTCCCGCAAAAGGGGTTGACAGCGGTATTTTTTTGGCATACTATTAACATATTAAAGGCCTCGCAGAGTTTGCCGCCCGCAGGCGGTAAAAATTGAGATCATTTTTCACCGCAACATGTGCGTGGGGAAAAAATACCTCTCAGGCTGCCAGTGTGGAATTTTGGTGCTCCGCACCAAAATTATGCGCGCAGCAGACTTGGGGCCTTTTGACAGAAAAAGCGAAGTTTTTCGCCAGTTATAATGTTCCGGTAGGTAAGGCTACCGCAGGGATACGGACTGCTGCCGCGAAGTGGTGGAGACACCATAAGATGGTTTGAACAGGCGATATCGAAACCAAGGTATCATCTAACGCAGTTTCATTGCCCCGCGATGCTAAAGCTTGTTACGGTGGACAATAGCCCGCGTCGCACTCTGTATGGCGCGCACTTTTCCGCAGCGGCCCGCCACACCCGGAGCCCGGCTGCGGCTTTTATTTTTTGCAGAAAAGGAGGAGCTAACCATGTTTGACCGTGAAGAAGAAATGGACCGCTATTTGGACGAAATTAAGGACATGCTGCGACGAAAGCAGTACGCCGCCGTCCGAGACCTGCTCCTCCCTCTGGAGCCGCCGGATATCGCCATGCTTTTGGAGGAATCCGGCGAGGAGTTCATGCCCCTGCTGTACCGATTGCTGCCCAAGGAGCTGGCGGCGGAGGTATTCGTGGAGCTGGAGTCCGACAGCCAGGAAATGCTCATCAACGGCTTCTCCAACACGGAGCTGAAGGAGGTGCTGGACGAGCTGTATCTGGACGATGCCGTGGACATTGTGGAGGAGATGCCCGCCAGCGTTGTCATCCGTATTCTGGACAAGGCTACCCCGGAAATGCGCAAGTCCATCAACGAAATGCTGCAGTATCCCGAGGACTCTGCCGGCTCCATTATGAATGTGGAGTACCTGAGCCTGAAAAAGGACATGACCGTGGCAGACGCCTTCAAGCGCATCCGCCGTATCGGCGGCGAGCTGGAGACCATCAACATCCTGTATGTCACCGATCCCACCCGCCACCTGCAGGGCGTGCTGTCCGTCCGGGATCTGCTTCTGGCCGACGAGGATGACCGCATTGAGGACATCATGGACCCCAACGTGGTGTCTGTAATGACCCTGGACGATAAGGAAGACGTGGCCCAGGCTATGAGCAAGTACGACTATCTTGCCATGCCCGTGGTGGACCAGGAAAACCGCCTCATCGGTATCGTCACCGTGGACGATGCTATGGATGTTATGGAGGAAGAGGCCACCGAGGATATGGAGAAGATGGCCGCCATCACCCCCACGGACAAGCCCTATCTGAAGACCAGCGTGCGCAGCACCTTTCAGGCCCGTATCCCCTGGCTGCTTCTGCTGATGGTATCCGCCACCTTCACAGGTCTCATCATCACCAGCTTTGAAAAATCCCTGGCGGTTTTGCCGGTGTTGACCGCCTATATTCCGATGCTGATGGATACCGGCGGCAACTGCGGTTCCCAATCCAGCGTTACCGTGATCCGCGCCCTCTCCCTGTCCGAGGTCAATTTCTCGGACACCTTCCAAATCATTTGGAAGGAGCTTCGCGTAGCTCTGCTGTGCGGCATCTGCCTGGCCGTGGCCAATTTTGCGAAAATGATGCTGGTGGATCGGCTGCTGCTGGGCAACACCGCCCTATCGCCCCTGGTAGCCGCCGCAGTCTGCGGGACCTTGGTCTGCACTGTTCTGTGCGCTAAATTTGTCGGCTGCACCTTGCCGCTCCTGGCAAAAAAAATTGGCCTTGACCCCGCGGTTATGGCCTCGCCCTTTATCACCACAATCGTGGATGCCCTGTCCCTTCTCATTTATTTTGCTTTTGCTAAATCACTTTTGGGCGTATAATCCATGCGTTGCAGCGCAAAATAAGCTCAGGCCTGTGGCCTGAGTTTATTTTTTATGGAGGAAGAAATCTATGCCCAATTGTACCAACGATGGGTGCGCCTGCACCCCCAACTCCGCCATCAAGTGTACCGTCACCAGCTGCGCCCATCACTGCAGTGAGGTGAATAACTGCGGCCTGAGCTCCATTCAAATCGGTACCCATGAGAGCCATCCCTCCATGGATCAGTGCACCGATTGTAAGAGCTTCCGCAAGATCTGACGAAAGGCCCCTTCTGCTGAAGGGGCTACATAGGGAGGTGCGGTCATGAACGTCAAGTGGAAATATCGCATAAGCGGGGCGGCAGCGGGGCTGGTAAGCGGTCTGTTCGGCGGAGGCGGCGGCACGGTGCTGGTGCCGCTGCTGACTGCCTGGTGCAAGATGGGCCAGAAACGGGCCATGGCCAACTGCGTGGCCGTAATTTTGCCCCTGTGTGCCCTGTCCGCCGTTATCTACCTGCTGCGCTCAGGATTGCACCTGCTGACAGCCCTGCCCTATCTAATGGGCGGCCTGGCGGGAGGGCTCTTGGGCGGCAAGCTGTTTCGCAGGGTACCCGGGCCTTGGCTGCGGCGGATTTTCGGCGTATTCTTGGTATACGGTGGGGTGCGATACCTGCTGTGAGGGAGTATGTGCTCCCGGCACTGGCCGGATTTTTTACGGGAATCCTATCCGCCTGGGGCATCGGCGGCGGAACGCTGCTGCTGTTGGTGATGTCCCTGTTTTTGGGGATAGATCAGATTACCGCTCAGGGCATCAACCTGCTGTACTTCCTCCCCACAGCGGCTATGGCTCTGGTGCAGCACCGAAAAAACGGGCTGCTGGATGCGCCGGTCTTGGGCGGCGCTATCCCCTGGGGGCTGCCGGCGGCGGCGCTGGGGGCGCTCTTGGCTACAGCGGCGGATGTGGCAGCGCTAAAAAAGCCCTTTGGGGTGTTTCTTTTGGTTGCCGGGCTTTACACTGTTTTCAGCAAGATTCCCAAGGAAGATTAGGTGCGGGGAAGCCCTAATTTTCACACCGGTCCGGCAGCGGCAGCGGTTACAAGAAATGCGGTGCCGGACCGGTACGGCGGGAATTCTGACAAGCGAAAAGGACGGGCCTCGGGTCCGTCCTTTTCGCTTATAATCATTATACTTTTTGCCTTACATGGTCGCCGTCAGGGTCACATAGCAGTGGATCTCCTGTCCATCCCGGAGGATGGTCAGATCCACAGTATCCCCCACATGGACCGTGCGGCGGAAATCCAGCAGCTCCCAATTGTTGCGGATGGGCTGGCCGTCCGCCGCCAGGATTACATCCCCGGGCTCCACGCCGGCCTCCGCCGCTCCTGTATTCTCCTCCACGGAGCGAACCGTCAACCGGCTGCTGCCATCCTCGCCATACACCGTTTCGATGGTAAAGCCGAAGGTCGGGATGCCATGGAATTCTCCATGGGCCAATATGTCATTGACTACATAGGCCACCTGAGAGGTAGGCAGGGCAAAGCCCAGGCCCTCTACCGTAGCCTCGGCCTGGCTTTCGTTTTGGCTCATTTTCATGGTGACGATGCCGATGACCTGGCCGTAGGCGTTGATGAGCGGGCCGCCGGAGTTGCCGTTATTCACGGCGGCGTTTGTCTGGAGCATGGTCAGCGTCTTGCCATCCAGCTCCATCTCCCGCTCCAGGCCGGAGAGGATGCCGTTGGTAAAGGTCCCCCGGAGATTCAGATTCAGGGGATTGCCGATAACGTACACCGTCTCCCCTACCATACAATAATCGGAGTCGCAAAACTCTGCCGGGGTCAGGCCCTCAGCGTCCACCGCCTTGAGCACGGCGATATCCCGGCCGGGCGCGTAACCCACCAGCTCCGCCTCATAGGTCCGGCCGGTATCCAGCGCCACAACGCTGCTGCTGGCCTCGGAGACCACATGGGCGTTGGTGACGATGTACCCATCCGCCGTCAGCAGGACGCCGGTGCCCATGGAGGTGTTGCCCCGGTCATCGGTGGCCAGGACAGTCACGGTGGAGGCGCTCATCTTCTGATAAACCTTCGCCGGGGTCAGCTCCGTGTCTGCCGGGGTCAGCAGCTCCATCTGCTGGCCGTCCGCCGTCGGCGCCTTGGGAATATAGCATTCCTCATTGCCGGAAATATCCACAATGCTGCCGGCATTGCCGTCATCAGGCGTAGATGAATCCCCATCGTCGGTCAGTGAAACCACCAAGGCGGTCACGCCAACGATGGCCGCCAGCACCGCCGCCAGGATCACAAAAATGATCCAGCCGCGCTTTTTCCCCCGCTGCGGTGCCATCTGCGGCGGCTGAGGCCGCACACCCTGGGGCAGCGGCTGGGGCTGTACATAGCAGCGCACCACCTCGTTCCCCCGCTCCGGCGGCACATACCAGGAGATGACCTCCCGGCCGTCCCCCGATGGCTGCGGCGTGATATTCTTCTCGTCTGTCATTGCTGCTCCTCCCCGTAATTGCGAGCGCCGTCTGCCATCTGTACGGTAAAGCTGAAGGCCGTTACGCCGTTTTCACTGGTGACAGTGATTTTTTCCTTATGCTGGTTGAGAATGGTCTTTACTACATATAAGCCCAGACCGTAGCCATCCTTATCCACGCTGCGGGATTTATCCGACTTGTGGAACCGCTCGAAAAGCAGGGGGATCTCCTGGGCGGGAATAGTATTGCCGGTGTTGCGCACAGTAACAATGGCTTTCTCCCCCTGACAGGTAAGGCCCAGGTACAGCGTGGACTTATCTGCGGCAAATTTTGTGGCGTTCTCCAGCAGATTATACACCACCTGTGTGATGAGCTCGTTGTCCCCTCGGACCATGACAGAATCCTCCGGAATGTCCGCCTCCACATCCAGGCCCCGCTGGTTGATCTTCTGCTCCATGCTCAGCAGGGCGATACGCATACTCTCGCACAGGTCAAAATCCTCCTTATGCATCTCCTGGGATTGGATCTGTGAGATGTCCAGCATCCGCCGCACCAGACGGCTGAGCCGGTGGCTTTCGTCAGAGATAATTTGCAGATATTTGCGCTCGTCCTTTTGGGGGATAGTTCCGTCCAGGATTCCATCGGTATAGCCGGCGATGGACGTCATGGGCGTTTTCAGCTCATGGGAGATATTGGCGATAAAGTCTCGGCGCTGGCGCTCCGTCTCCAGCAGTGAGTCGGCCATCATATTGAACGACCGAGCCAGCTCACCGATCTCATCGGAGCGGCCCTCGTCCTCAATGCGCATGTCAAAGTTCCCGGCGGCATAGGCCCGGGTTCCCTTGAGCATCTCCTTGATAGGCTGAATCTGCCGCATGGACATGAAGGAGCTGGCCACGAAGGCGATGAGCAGCACAATGGCCGAAATCATGAAAAACAATCCCGTGAAGGACCGCCACAGCCGCATGAGCTGGCTGCCGTCGATCATGGCCAAAACCATGCCGGCCACCTGCCCATCCGACGTTTTCACCGGTAATCCTACGGCAAACTGGCGCAGCTTATACAGGCCCGACAGGGTAGTATATCCCTCGAAGCCATCGACGCTATTAAGAATTTTATCGGTTATCTCCCCCGGCAGGCGGATGCTCCTGCCGGCCAAGGTGTCATCGGTGGTGAGCAGGGCCTGTCCGTTTTCATCGCAGATGAGGAAGTTCACCTCCGTCATCATGCTGGCCACCCCTGCCATGCGGCTGAGGCCGCTGTTCTGGGCTTCGTCCTCCCCGTTCGCCATAATGTAGTCCGACGTCAGCTGCACGATGAGCTGGGCGCGCATCTTCATTTCATCCCGTTTTTCACCCACCAGGTAGTTATAGCTCAGGGCGTAAAACGACGCACCCAGCAGTAGCAGCGTCAGCAGCACCACGCCTGCGATAAGGCTGAACTGCTGCCAGTAGATGCTGCTGAAGCGAGTTTTGGTTTCCTTCTTCATCACTTCACTTCAAACTTATAGCCAACGCCCCACACGGTCTTCAGGGCCCACTGGTCGGACACGTTCTCCACCTTTTCCCGCAGGCGCTTGATATGCACGTCCACGGTGCGGCTGTCGCCGAAGTAGTCAAAGCCCCACACCTCGTCCAGCAGCTGGTTGCGGGTGTAGACACGATTGGGGGTGGAGGCCAGGTGATACAGCAGCTCCAGCTCCTTGGGGGGCGTGTCCACCTTCTTGCCGTCCACAATGAGCTCATAGCTGTCCAGGTTGATGATAAGCTTGTCAAACACCAGCTTTTTCTTGGTGTCATCGGGAATCTCGCTGCGGCGGAGCACGGCGTTGATGCGGGCCATAAGCTCCTTCATCTCAAAGGGCTTGACAATATAGTCATCCGCCCCCATCTCCAGGCCCGTGATGCGGTCGTTCACCTCGCCCTTGGCGGTGAGCATGATGATGGGCACCTTGCTGGTCTCCCGGATCTTGCGGCACACAGCCCAACCGTCCATCACAGGCAGCATGATATCCAGCAGCACCAGATCCGGCGCCTGCTTTTCAAACTCCTCGATGGCCTTGCCGCCGTCATAGGCGCTGCGCACCTCAAAGCCCTCCTTTTCCATATACATACGGATCAGATCCGATATGTTACGGTCATCCTCTACCACCAAAATGTTGCGTGCCATGAAGGCTCCTCCTTTGCTTCCGCCGGGGCGGTCTTTTTTGAGACTGTCGAAAAAACCTCCGGTTTTTTCCGGCAAAAGGTTTACAGTCTGCTGCGCGCATAATTTTGAGCTTTTGGCTCAAAATTCCACTACTTCTCGCCTGAGCGGTATTTTCTCTCACGCACAGGTCGCGAGAGAAAATGATCTCAATGCTTTGCCGCCTGCGGGCAGCAAACTCTGCGAGGCTTTTTCGACAGGCCATTTTCTATTATATTATACCGTGAAAGTGTCCCTTTTCCTAAACATTTTGTGAACTCAAGTATTATATCATGTTTTTTCCCAGGTTTCAATAGATACGCCCCGGTAATACCACTGCAGAATCTCCCGCCAGGTCTTGCCCTCCCGGGCCAGGGCATTGGCCCCGTACTGGCTCATGCCTACTCCGTGGCCATAGCCGGTCACATGGAAGGTAATGCCATCGGCCCCGCACTCCACCGTGAAGCAGGCCGAGCGCAGGCCCAGGATGCTGCGCACCTCCGTACCCCGGAAGGACACGCCGCCGACGGTGACGGATTCCACCCGGTTGGAGCTGTTGGTCTGCAGGTCCGTGACCCAGCCCTCCGGAGAGTCCTCCAGCACGGCGGTGGGCTCCGCCGCCAGGATCTTCTCCCGGAATTCCTCCGGAGTGAAGGTGTTCACGCTGTAATAGTTTGGGACACTGTCCGCATTCTCGGGGCTCTCCACACTGACCAGGTAGGGCCGGTCCGACACCCAGGCATCGCTGCTTTTAGCGGTGACCCCCGCCGAGGAGGAGTGAAAGGCCGCCAGGATGGGTTTGCCCTCATAGAGCATGACCTGGCCGTCCGTTTCCTCTACAGATTGTTGTATTTTTCGATCATATTCCTCATAGTTATCGCCCCAGTTGCTTTTTGCCTGCTCCCGGGACACCCAGGCGTTGCAGCAGCGGTAGTCCATGCACACGTCGGCATCGGGGTGCGCCGCCTTGCGCCCGCCCAGCATGTGGTAATAAATGAAGGTACGCTCTGCCACCGCCTGGGCCTTTAGGGCCTCGGGCTCAAAGGAGGCGGGCATCTCCCCCCGCACCACCCCGGGCAGATACTCCGCCATGGTCATGGACACGGTCTTTCCCCCGTCATAGACCTGCAGCACCGATCGGCTGTCCGTGCTGTCCGCCTGCTCCGTCTGCCGGATAGGCGTGTCTGTTTTTTCCGGCTCCGCTGCCCCCGGCCGGGGTGCCAGTATCCACGCGCCGCCAAACAGCAATAGTACCCATAGTATCCCCGCCGTCAAGGCTTGTTTCATCTGTACCATCTCCTTTGGCGTATCTCTATGCGCCGGGAGGAGAAAAAATGTCTGCAGCGCCCCCGACGCCCCAAACCGAATCTGCGCAAACCCTCTCGCTAAGCGTAGGGTGGGGTAAGGGTACCCGACCTACGGGGATTTTTATAGGGAAGCCGTCCGCATCCCCCTGCGTTTCGCCCCCACAAAAAACCAAAAGGCAGGGGACCTGCAAACGAAGTCCTCTGCCTTATTTGGTAGGAAGATTAATGAAAAAGTTCTTTTGACAGTACCCAGTATAGCCGCCGGTTATTAAAAAAGTTCAGAATAGATTGTTAAAAAAGTATTAAATCCTCCGCAGCTGCCGGAAAAAATCCGTCAGCACGGCCCGGCACTCCTCCGCCAGCACGCCTCCCACCAGGGCCGGGTGCTGGGGGAAATCCTCCATGAACAGGTTCAGCACGCCGCCGCAGGCGCCCATCTCTCGGTCCCGGGCGCCGTAGTACACCCGGGGGATCCGGGCATTGAGAATGGCCCCGGCGCACATGGGGCATGGCTCCAAGGTCACATACAGGGTGCAATCGTCCAGCCGCCAGGTACCCAAAGCTTCATTTGCCTGGCAGATGGCCTCCATCTCCGCATGGGAGCCGGTGTGCTGCTTCTCCTCCCGGCGGTTACGGCCCCGGCCTATTACCTGCCCATCCCGCACGATGACGCAGCCCACGGGCACCTCGCCGCAATCCGCCGCCTCCCGGGCCAGAGCCAGGGCCTGGCGCATATAGCCTTCGTGATCCATACAGGTTCTCCTTCTTTAAAAAAATTACGCCGCGCCGACTAAACCCCTGCATAAATGGCCAAACTGACAGTAAACTGAAACAAAGGCTTGTGCCGGGAGGATCGCTATGAAAAAACAAACTGCCACCACAAATTCCGATACGCGTATGCTGGAGCTGCGGCAAGAGCTGTGGGACACCGCCCGGGAGCTGCGCTATGCCTATGCCCGGTTCAACTTTATCACGGATCCGGGGCTCATTGACGCAGGGATCTATGACATCAACGCCCTGAAATCCCGCTACGACTTCCTGCTGCGCAAGATGAAGGCCCTGCAGGGCCGCCCCCTGGAGCAGCGCAAATCATCCCCGTTGCCGGCGGAGCCCGCCTGCATGCCCGCGGGGAGCATGAATGGGGGAAAGTCATGTCTGTCGTAGAAAAAATCGCCCTGGGGCTGACGCTGCTATTTTTAGTGGTGGTGTGCCTGCGGCTGTTCGCCGCACCGCTGAAGCTGGCGCTGAAGGTAGCGTTCAACTCCGCCCTGGGCTTCGGCTCGCTGTGGCTGCTGAATCTGACCACCTCCGTCACGGGGCTATCTCTGGGGCTGAGCTGGTTCAATGCCATCGTCATCGGCATCCTGGGGGTTCCGGGCTTCGGCCTGCTGCTGTTGGTGAAGTGGGTGCTTACATAATAATGTAATATATATGGTGTGTGCAAATTGTATGTAAATATGTCATTGCGAGGGTGCAAAGCGCCCGTGGCAATCCGTCCTCCCTTCACCCAAGGGAGGATTTTTCGTAGGGGACGATGCCCACATCGTCCCGCCCCACCGCACTACTTGTAACTTCTCCGTAGGGACAGGGTTCTACCCCGCCCACCTGTACCGCACCTCCTGCTGCACTCTGTAGGGGCGGCCCTCGCGGTCGCCTGCGGACGGGGAAATCGCCGAAGCGCCGCCGGTGGCGGAAGAAGCGAGGCGATTTTGAGGAAGTGCCAACCGATTGGCGGCCACGACGGTGGGCAAGAGAGCCCCGCCCCTACGCACCGCCAAAAAACCGCCGCACTGGGCGGACAGGGTCGTCCGCCCCTACAGGTATATTGGCGGTCCCGCCGCACACCGCGTTTCTTGTACTGTATTATTGCGAGGGTGCAAAGCGCCCGTGGCAATCCGCATTCTCTTTTTTAACCCTCCGCTTACTTCTCCATCTCCTCCAGATTCCACCCATACAGGGGATAGCGCTGCATGGCGCCGAAGATCTTCTGCCGCAGGTTCGGATACCGCTGCTCCAACTGGATAAGCAGCTCCTTCACCTCCTGGCGCCGGGTGGAGCCGTTGGCCGGACAGGGATTCTGCACCACCGGCAGCCGGAGCTTTGCCGCCGCCCGGCGCACCTCGTCCTCGTGGCAGTAGAGCAGGGGGCGTATCTGGGTGATGCCGCTGCGGTCCAGGTACGTCACCGGCTGAAAGCACCCGATGCGCCCCTCAAAGAGCAGGTTCATCAGCATGGTCTCCACCGCGTCGTCGAAGTGGTGGCCCAGGGCGATCTTGGAGATGCCCAGATCTTTAAGGGCGGTGTTTAAGCTCCCTCGGCGGAGCTTGGCGCACAGAGAGCAGGGGTTTTTTTCCTTCCGCTCCTCAAAGACGATCTGATACACCGGTACGGAGATGCGGGTATAGGGCACCTCCAGGTCCCGGCACAGGTCCGCCACGGCGTCAAAGCTCATACCAGGGGTGCCAGTTTCCAGGGTGATGGCGTGGACGTTAAAAGGCACCGGGTAAAACCGCCGCAGCTGTGCCAGGGCTGCAAGGGTCAGAAGACTATCCTTGCCGCCGGACACGCCCACGGCCACGGTCTCCCCGGGGGCGATCATGTGATAGTCCTCCACGCAACGGCGCACCAGGCCCAAAATATGCTGCATAGGGTCATCCCTCCAAAAATGTAAAATGCAATGTGAGAAAACAGAAGATAATCAAAGAAAACGAGAGATAATCGCAGATGTTATTGCCGTAAATCAATTTCGTATTGACAAGCGACGGATAAAGTGCTATAAATATTCTTGCGCGTTAAGCGCATTGGTTTCTGTTTTCTCTCTCCCGATTTTACCAAGGGAGCACGAAAAAGTAAAGCAATACATTATTATACTGGAGGAAAAACACCATGTCCACTTTTATGGCAAACAAGGGCAATATCGTCCGCAAGTGGTACGTCGTTGATGCCGCCGGCAAGCCCCTGGGCAAGACCGCCGTCATCGTGGCTGACCTGCTGCGCGGCAAGGGCAAGCCCACCTATACTCCCCACGCTGACTGCGGCGACAACGTCATCGTCATCAACGCCGGCAAGGCCATCCTCACCGGCAACAAGATGGAGCAGAAGTACTATCGCACCCACTCCGGCTGGGTGGGCGGCCTGAAGGAGACCAAGTACCGCATCCTCATGCAGGAAAAGCCCGAGGTAGCCGTCCGTGTGGCCGTGCGCGGCATGATGCCCCGCAACATTGTCACCAAGGACTCCCTGAAGCGTCTTCACATTTATGCCGGTGAGCAGCATGAGCATCAGGCTCAGAAGCCCGAGCTGGTCAAGTAAGGAGGAAAAGAAGAATGTATCAGTCCAAGAATCCCTATAAGTACGGTACTGGCCGTCGTAAGTCCTCCGTGGCCCGCGTCCACCTGTTTGAGAACGGCACCGGCGCCATCACCATCAATGGCCGCGACATCAACGATTATTTCGGCCTGGAGACCCTGAAGATGGTCGTCCGTCAGCCCCTGAACTCCACCGATACCCTGGGCAAGGTGGACATCGTTGCCACCGTCGAGGGCGGCGGCGTGTCCGGTCAGGCCGGCGCTCTGCGCCACGGCATCTCCCGGGCCCTGCTGCAGGTAAACCCCGAGTTCCGTCCCATCCTGAAGAAGGCCGGCTTCCTGACCCGCGATCCTCGCATGAAGGAGCGTAAGAAATACGGCCTCAAAGCCGCCCGTCGTGCTCCGCAGTTCAGCAAGCGCTGATTTCAGTTCAAAACAGCTCAAAAACCCCGAAACCATGCGGTTTTCGGGGTTTTTCCTTTTCAGATTGTTTGGCCTGTTTTGGCATGGTCTGACCTGTTTTGAACCAATTTTTATGGGTTAAATAAAGGACAACCACCCCTAAAATGAGGGCTAATGGGTTAAATTATAGGACAACTTTTTTGCCCCTGCACCCTCCCATGAGGTCATTTTTGCATTTTTGCCCCTCCGAATTTTTATGCAAAATCGGTTTGGCAGAGTTTGACCAAATCTGAACAAATGAATATGATTTTATTGCGAAAGCGTTCAGCGTTCCAGCTGGGCGCTTTTTGCATTTCCGGGGACCGACGTTCCGGGATCAGAAAAAGCCGTCACTCTTTTTTTCAAGAAAGTAGTGGCGGCTTTTTCTATTTCCAGAACCAAACACGACAAACAGAAACGAGGTGAAATACGATGAAC
>ERZ857757.1518-NODE-1518-length-17989-cov-7.431081_pt1 | contig 17989 bp, 19 predicted proteins | sample MGYA00519764_ERZ857757 | MGnify/ENA primary metagenome ERZ857757 (study PRJEB31778, sample SAMEA3449359) | human gut metagenome | biome: human gut; feature: human-associated habitat; material: faeces | place: United Kingdom | collected 2010/2012 ... | reverse complement strand
ACATGCCGTCGGTTTCTTCATTATAATAAAAGTTGGCAGACAAGAACGGATCGTTTTTGAAGCTTCTTTTCTGCTCCTTATGAAAATAATTGTACTTTATAAAGGTTTCAATGCCATGTTTGAAAGCGTACAGATAATTCTCTTCGCTTCCGTATCCGGCATCACAGACAGACACGTCAGGGTATCTGCCGTAAAGTGAATGGAAATCATCCATGTGCAGAGGATAAGTGGAGGTATCACCTGCACACTGGTGGAGGGTATAGTTCAGGATGAACTGTTTATTGGGACTGATCTGGGGATTGTATCCGGGTTTAAGCTGTCCGTTCTTCATGTAGTCCTCTTTCATACGCATGAAAGTGGCATCATTGTCAGTCTTTGAATAACTGTTACGTCCGTCAAGTATCTTTCCCTGTGATTCGTATTTCCTCAACTGTTCAGGCCATGACTTCCTTACACGTCTTACCTTCACTTTCATCTTCTTGTCGGCATCCACTCCATTCAGGGCATCATCTATCTGCTCGAGTGCCTTTTCCACTTTCTCAGGGGTGATATCCTGATATGTGACCGGAGCGGAATCACGCAGTTCCTGTTTGGTGAGGGATTCTGCACAATTCCATATATCTTCAAGCTATTCTGCTATTTTAGATATACGGGTATGTATGGACTTGCCCCAGACAAAAGTGTAACGGTTGGCGTTTGCCTCCATTTTTGTTCCATCAGTGAAAGCCACATCCAGACTTACAAACCCTTCCGCCACGAGGAACTTTACAATGGTGGCGAAAACTGTCTTCAGCACATCCTTCAGACGACTGCTGTGGAAACAGTTGATGGTGTTATGATCAGGAGTCACATTGCCGGTAAGCCACATGAAACGGATGTCATTGCGGCAGAACTCTTCTATGCGACGGCTGGAATAGATATTACGCAAATAAGCATAGACAAGAATCTGAAACATCATGCGTGGGTGGTACGCAGAACAGCCTTTAGTGGAATACTTACGGTAAAGTTCTTCAAGGTTTATCTGTTCAATGATACGGTGAACAACCCGGACCGGATCGTTCCGGGGGATAAAATCGCCTAAACATGGAGGTAAAAGCAGATTATCGTTGGATGTGTAACCTTTAAACATTATCTTTGAGATATCTAAATATGTTCCCTAAGATACAAAAAATTAGAGACACGGGCAAGTTCTGGCTGAGCGAAGTTAGGGCTTGCCACATTTTTGGGCAGGCACAAAAAAGGCCGTCTCAAAGTTCATTTTGAGACAGCCCCGTTTTCATTTATTACTTTACCTCTATTCAGCAGCCGCTTTTTTCGCTGCTTTTTTCTTATACTTGTCAAGTTCTTTCTGTAACTTTTCAATCTCCTCACCTTGGTTCTTAATCGTTGTAAGAAGCGAATTCAATTCTTCGTTCTCTATCTCGACAGGATATAAGGCATCTACACGACTGATAAAATCACCTAATATATTCATATAATTGGTAAATGCATCATACGGAGAATCATAAATACCACGATTGAGCCAAATCCCGGTTTTCTTGGTCGTCATAAAACGGAAATTATTGCTTGCCTGCAAATAGTCCCAATCCTGCTTGATACGACGATCATCACATAAATGAACACGACCAGCCACACTATACAACTTATTAAACGCCTCACGCTGCATCACGTTACCCAACCAACAACTTGTATCTCTTTCTTCATCAGCCCATGACATCGGATAAGGAACATCAACCTGATCAACAGACTTGAACTTTGTCACGATTTCAAATGGGGTCGAGAATGAAATACCTTTTTCTTTCGTACAAGCCGGCAAAGCCTTGATGAATTGCAGAATATTTGAAGATAACGGCTGTGCTATGCCCAAAGCAGAAAGCTCCATAAAAATATTGATAACCTGTTCTTCTTCCGGCAAACCTGCAATCCAACCGATATATTTATCTGCGAATAACGGATATTCGCTCCAATCCGAATTTGAAAAACGCAGACTAATATCGTCTGACAATTTGAAATCACGAAGCAAAATCTTCAAATTAGGATTATAGGCACAATGATACACATAATGCGGGCTCTTCCATCCCAGCACATGTTTGGCTCCTTCGGTCAAAATCCCCTTAAATCCCATACTTGCAACAACCGATCCGATCTCATTCGAATAAATCAAACTGGAATTACGGAAAACCTTGGGAGTTTGTCCAAAAACTTGTTTGATCTTCGCACTCATTCTGGAAACTTCTTCACGGAAACATTCTTCATTAGCTAAAGAAGAAAGCCCGTGGGAATAAGGTTCACACAAAAATTCGCAACAGCCTGTATCATTCAATTGATGCAACAAATCTATCACAGCGGGAGAATAGATCTCCAACTGTTCCAAAGCCACACCCGAAATAGAAAAAGCGACTTTAAAGGCTCCCCCGTTGCTCTTTACCATTTCAAGCAAAGCGGTCAATGCCGGAATATAAGAACGCTCTGCAATCTCCGTGATACTGCGTTCATTCTCATAATCATCATAATAGTAATGATCCGTACCGATATCAAAGCAACGATAGCGTTTCAAATGTATAATTTGATGTATTTCAAAATAAAGACAGATTGTTTTCATATCTAATGTTGTTTTATTATTTACCGTAATTCTTTAAGACATTCTCATAAAGAGCGCGAATTCGCAAGCCGACCTTTTCCCATGTGATACCATCAACCTCTTTCTTTCCTTCCACCTGAAGATATTCGAACAAAGACGGATTCGTGCAGATCGAATAAATAGCGTCAGCCATTGCATAAATATCCCAATAGTCCGTCTTAATCACTTTGTCGAGAATCTCTCCACAACCGGACTGTTTGGAAATAATGGAAGGTGTTCCGCACTGCATGGCTTCCAACGGGGCTATCCCGAACGGTTCGGAAACAGAAGGCATCACAAAGACGTCACTGTTCTTGTAAGCTTCATATACCTGCCTTCCACGTTGAAACCCGGGAAAATGGAAACGGTCGGCAATTCCACGCTCGGCGGCCAGATTAATCATAGCGTCCAGCATATCACCCGACCCCGCCATAATGAAGCGGATATTACGCGTACGTTTCAAAACAAGCGCTGCTGCCTCGACAAAATATTCCGGTCCTTTTTGCATCGTGATACGTCCCAGAAAAGTCACGACCTTCTCCTTTTTATGCTCCGGACGAGGAATGTCCAAAAGTTCTTGCGACAATGGATAAACCGCATTATGCATGGCAAAACATTTCCGCGGATCCTGATGATACTCTCGGATAACCGTCTGTCGTGTCAATTCAGATACGCACATAATACAATCCGCATAATCCATACCGTTCTTTTCCGTTGCATATACAGTCGGATTAACCTTTCCGCGTGAACGGTCGAAATCAGTTGCATGAACATGAATGCAAAGAGGTTTTCCACTCACCATCTTTGCATGCACACCAGCCGGATATGTCAACCAATCGTGGGCATGAATAATATCAAATTGCTGCTGGCGAGCAACGACACCCGCTATAATCGAAAAATTATTGATCTCGTCATGCAAATTAGACGGATACCCTCCGGCAAACTCCATACAGCCCAAATCATTTACATTCATATATGAGAAATCGGCATAGATATGGTCACGAAAAGCATAATACTGTTCCGGCGTCATATAATTGGGAAGCCTGGACTTCAAATAATCATAATTAACATCCCTCCATACGACAGGTACTTGGTTCATACCTATGATATTCAGGAAACCTTCTTCTTCACCGGTAGGCTTCGGTAAACAAAAAGTCGTCTCCACATCATTCTGCAGACTCAGACCTTTAGTAATACCATAGGATGCAACCGCAAGACCACCGTATATTTTGGGAGGAAATTCCCATCCAAACATTAACACTTTCATACAGGCTCCTCCTTTCAATAGTTATATTTGCTCAATAAGTATAATATTCTCAATATTTCTGCGACATTCATTGCGAACGATATAGCCCCACGCCCCTTGAACGGAGGATTACCATCAAACAATTCTGAAATGGATCCGATACAATGGGACGACATTTCATCTTCATAGCCGATCAGATAGCGTTCGATGAACCCTATACCGCTCATCTTATAGATACGAAGATATGCCTCAAAATAGAAACCTGCTAGCCAAGGCCAGGCCGTTCCTTGATGATAAGCATAATCACGCTGGATCTGGGGACCTACATAATTAGGATTATAACCACCGCTTTTCGGACTTAAAGAACGGAGTCCTTTAGGAGTAAGCAACTCTTTCGTCACAATATCGAGCACACCTTTTTTCTGGCTGGAATTCAAAGGCGAATAATCAAATGCCACGGCAAATATCATATTCGGACGCACGCTCCACTCCATCATGTTACCATCAACGTAATCGAGCAAATAGCCATACTCGTTCAAGAACACATTGACAAACGACTTCTCGCTTTTCTCAGCCAAAGCCCCCAAAGATTCAGTCAAAGCATTATTTCCGACCTCACCCGACAACTCTCTCACAAACCGCAAGGCGTTATACCACAATGTATTGACTTCAACTATATATCCAGTACGCGGAATAACGGGATGTCCGTTAACTGTCGAGTTCATCCATGTAACAGCCTTATTCGTTCCATACGTATAAAGCAATCCATTATCATGCAGAACCAGATTCGGATGTTTATCCTGGCAGAGGAACTTCATGATATCTTCCAACAATAAACCATATTTCTCGCGGCATGCTTCACGTGAAACCATTTTAGCATATTGTTGAATACACCAAACAGCCCAAAGCAAGATATCGGGATGCTCCATTTCATAAATTTTGATCCGGCTCGGTTCATTTCGGATAAAATTATAAATCGCCTTACGGGCCGTTTCCATTACCATTTCAAACTTGGAGACCTCATCGATAGCCAAAGTCAACCCTGGCAAAGAAATAAACAAATCGCGTGCCCTACATTTGAACCACGGATAACCGGCCAAAATATAAAATTCGTTTTCCTGCTTATTCAGGAACTGATGTGCGGCATTGACCAGACAATGCTGGAAAGTATCGCGAGGTGTACGTTCTTCAACCTCGTCCTCAAATGTCTTTTTCAACGAACGAGTTCCTATTTCAGAAACCCCACCGGAAAAGACGATGCTTTCACCTTTTTTTATCTCGACTTCAAAATATCCGGGAACATACAAATCCTCGTTAAAATCATAGCCCCTCTCCTGCTCTTTCGGATATTCGATACCTCGATACCAATCAGGCTGGTAATGAAATTCATTCTTTTTGTTCAGTTGCATATACAATTCGGGATAGCCCGGATACATGCAAGTTTTGATACCATTCGACACAACCTGATATTCGCGATTGGCCTGAGCATTCTCGTGTGTATATTCGCGTACACTGCGAAACGCCAAAAACGGACGTAAACGCAATGTTGTTGCCGAGTGGGCATCCAGCAACGTATAACGAATCAAGATCCGATTCTCATGATGGACAAACAACTTCTCTTTTTTTAGAATAACACCTCCTACACGATAGATCGTCGTAGGAACTTTCTCACACTCGAACTCACGAATGTACTTATGACCTTTCGGACTGTAATTATCCCCCTGATACTTATGAAGCCCCAAGTTAAATTCAGCACCATGCTGTATGACAGTTTCATCCAATGACGACAACAATACATGATTCTCATCATCCAGTTCCGGAACCGGAATCACAAGTAATCCGTGATATTTTCTTGTGTTGCAATCAACGATAGTTGTACAATGGTAGGCTCCCGAACGATTCGTACGAAGAATTTCTCTTGGCAGCGCTTCTTCCAGGTTCGTCATAAGAGTCTTGTCAAATTTAAGATAACTCATATTTTTAATTTGGTTTTAAGTTTATGCTTTAACGTGATAACATATAAATTACTTTTGTATCTTGACCAAAAGTATCACTTAAAAAATAAAAAAACAAATTCACTTTCATATTTATTTAGAAATTTCATTTTTTACGATTTAAAAACAGTTTGATTGATAATCTGTTACAAATATGCCAAAGTGGATATATGTGTTGTCAAACACATACCAAGCTGTTAAAAACTTTCAATTCCGATTGTTTGACATCGCCCGAAAATCAATGCATTTTTATTTGCCGATTATTCCGTACCTTTGTTATATAATAAATCAACACTAAAGGACATGAAGCAAAATAGCGAAAACCCCTTTTTCGGGACTTATCGGACTCCATTCGAAACTCCCCCGTTCGACCGGATCGAAACAGAACATTACGAACCTGCTTTCGACGAAGGAATCCAGCAATTGGACGAGGAAGTCCAGGCCATTGCCAACAATACGGAACTTCCAACATTCGAAAATACAATCGTAGCGCTCGAACGTAGCGGTAAGCTACTGGATAAAGTCAGCTCGACCTTCTTCAACGTATTGAACGCAGAAGCAGACGACGAGATGATGAATATCTCACAACGAGTATCACCCAAATTGTCGGAAAGTTCCAATAATATTTATTTGAACGAAAAACTGTTCGCACGGGTAAAAAGTGTCTACGAACAAATAGAAAAGCTACGCCTCCCGACGGAAGACACACGCTTGCTGGAAAAGACATTCGAAGCTTTCTGTGTACGTGGCGCCGCACTCGGACCCGAAGAAAAAGAAAAATATCGCAAACTCAGTTCCGAGTTAAGCCTTCTTTCCCTCACGTTCGATCAGAACGCATTGAAGGATAAGAACCGCTACGAACTGTTGCTGACAAAAGAAGACGAGCTGAAAGGACTACCGGAAAGCATACGCGAAGCCGCCGCGCTCAGGGCTAAAGAAAAAGGAAAAACCGGATGGCTATTCAATCTCTCGGCCCCAAGCTACGTGCCCTTCATGCGTTACTCAGCTCTGCGCGGGTTGCGGGAAAAGATGTACCGGGAATACATGAGCGTGGGCAACAAAGGGGATGAATACGACAATAAGGAAATCATACGGAAAATCGTCAACATCCGCCTGGAAATCGCCAAGCTGATGGGACATGCCGACTATGCCGACTACAAATTGAAACATACGATGGCTAAAACTCCCGCACGCGTCTATAAATTGCTGAACGAGCTACTGGAGGCATACAAGCCGGTTGCGCGAAGCGAATACGAGGCCGTGCAAGGATTCGCTTCGGTAACGGAAAAAGAAAACATAACCATCATGCCCTGGGATTGGAGTTATTATTCCGAAAAGCTGAAAGATACCCGTTTCAACGTGAACGATGAAATGACGCGTCCCTATTTCGAACTGAACCATGTAAAGAAAGGCGTGTTCGGCCTGGCCACGCAATTATACGGCATCACTTTTAAAGAAAACAAAGAGATTCCGGTTTATCATCCCGAAGTAGAGGCATACGAAGTCTACGATGCCGACGGGAAGTTTCTTTCCATATTATATACAGACTTCCATCCGCGCGACGGAAAACAGTCGGGAGCCTGGATGAACAATATAAAGGAACAATACCGGGATCGAGACGGCGAAGACAGCCGGCCGCAAATCATTATCGTGATGAACTTCACGCGTCCGACCGAGACGAAGCCTTCTTTATTGACTTTCGACGAAGTCAACACACTGTTACATGAATTCGGACATGCCCTGCACGGCATGTTTGCAGAAGGATCATACGCGAGCCTTTCCGGTACGAACGTCTATCGCGACTTTGTGGAACTTCCTTCCCAACTGATGGAAAACTGGCTGACAGAGAAAGAGTTTCTGGATCAGATCGCCATCCACTACCAAACCGGAGAAAAAATCCCGCAAGAATTAGTACAAAAACTGATAGACGCCGCTAATTTCAACGTAGGATACGCCTGCTGTCGTCAACTGAGCTTCGGTTTTCTGGATATGGCCTGGCATACCCGGACAGAGCCGTTCGGCGGGGATGTAATCGCTTTCGAGAAGGAGGCCTGGAAGCAGACCGTGATCGTCCCGGAAGTTACCGGAACCTTGATGAGCAGCAGTTTCGGGCACATTTTCTCTGGGGGATATTCAGCCGGCTATTACGGCTATAAATGGGCGGAAGTCTTGGATGCCGATGCTTTCTCGGTCTTCAAAGAGACGGGAATCTTCAACCGGGAGACAGCCCGTTCTTTTCGTGAAAACATCCTCTCGAAAGGCGGCACCGAAGATCCGGATATCCTGTACAGACGTTTCCGGGGAAAAGATGCAGAAATCGGCGCCCTGTTGAAAAGAAACGGGATAATACGCTGATGACAAAACAAGATGCAAAAATATGGGTAAATGCGTCAAGACGGCCTTGACACATTTACCCTCTCATGAAAGTGATCCTTTCTTCCTAATCGGTTCTTAGTATATTCCTCAATGTCAAACAAAAATTTGTCCAGTCGGCAGAAGTACCATTCCCGGTATAAGTCTCATAATACAAACCTAAATTATCATTTAAAACAGCCCCGATGCAATCGCCAACATCTTTTAATCGTTTTTCATCCATGTACAAAAAGATTTCCCTCGGAACCCATATTTGATATGACAACAGTTTCAATTCCTTATCAAAGTAAAATCTATAGATAAAAATATGCCGCTCCAGCCAGGCTTTTCAACTACAATTCCTGGTACACCCACGAGTTTAGGAGGATTCGGTGTTTCCAACAAGACGCTTTCGCCATTCAAATCTCCATATATTTTAAAGAATTTAAATTCAGGTATTTCTTGAGCGAATGTCACACTCCCCCAAACAAATAGTACCAACAGAAATAATATCTTTTTCATACACCCCGGTTTTATTTAAAATCTATCGTACGAAAAATACGCAGTGACAAATAAAAGCGCAATCAACCAAATGAAGGCGACTTATCCCAATCTATATGATAATACGAACTCAAATTATCGTCTAAGACCTTCGCTACAATCTCACCGATTTTCCTTAACCGGTTTTCATCCATCAATAAAAAAATGTCTGAAAACACTAAAATTCTATACGATATCACTTTCATATCCTTATCAAAATAAAAACTATAAAGAGGAGGATCATCCTTCAACCTTTTTTATCTGGATACCAATCATTTTTTGACAATAATCCGATAATGAAGAACGGATTTTATCAAATAAACAATATGAGTCATAAGCAATACCGGCAGGACACATATCGATATTATTCCGACAGCAACTTCAAGCCGACAACACAGGCCGCCCAGGAGGAAGTCGCAGAATTACATGAATCCATACGATAATACGAACCCAAATCTAAATTTTCGACCAAATAGGTTCCCATCTCCTTCAACTGATTTTCCGTCATTTGAGAAAAAGTTTCCGAAGAGACTGAAATATCGTACGAAATAATTTTCATATCCTTATCGAAATAAATCATATACAAGGGAGCATACTTTTCCAGCCAGTCCTCGGTAGGGAACCAATTATTTTCTTGACAGTATGCCTTTAATACAGACCGCACTTTTTCGCGTATTGTCCGGTAATCCACCTTTTCCACACAAGCACCGCATGGACCGACCAATTCCGGAGAATCAGGCACTATCAGCCGCATTCGGCCGGATATTTCTTTTTTTACTTTAAAATACTGCAACGACGTTATTTCTTGAGCGAATGCCACACCCAAACCCAAAATAACATACGATACTAATAGACATACTATTTTTTTCATAAGTCACAACTTTTCATTCACATACAAAAAAAGTTCTGTAGGCATGGATTTCGTATCTTCCGCCGGAAAATACCATCACAAAATTGGCATAAATAATATCTTAAAAGAAAATCCGACTTCAGACCAAGTAAAAGAACTTTTTTTGTCTTCCGCTATACAGAAATAAGGATGAAGATCCAGCTCTTCCATAAAATATTCACCTATATCTTTCAATTGTTTTTCTGATATTTCTGTAAAAACGTCCGAATTAACAGATATTTTATATGAAAAAATTTTCATTTCTCTATCAAAATAGAATGTATAACTAAGATTATATTTTTCCAACCATTCCTTTTTAGGGAACCAGTTCCGACTTTTGCAATACATTTCAAGTAAATTCTTAACTCTCATTCGATAAAGACGATATCCTCGATTATTTTCTGGAGTCGAATCATAATTTCCAATAGGACCTACACGTTTTGGTGAAGAAAAAGGTTCTAAAACCACCTTACCACTATTCAACACGCTAACAACCTGAAAATAAGTAAAATCAGAAGTTTTCTGTGCCAGAAGTTCTCCTGTTAAACTTAAACAAGCAACTATGGATAATAATATTTTTTTCATTGTAAATATTTTATTAAAAAACAATATAAGTCATAAGTAATATCGGTAATATCGAAAATTCTATATCCCCTTTGTATTCCGGATTGGACCAATCAGACAATAACTCAAAATATACTTGTAGATCTTTTTCCGTCAATTCTTTTTTAGCTCCTAACAATTCAATAAAATCCTCATATTCAGAAGCAAAAGGATCCGACAACCCCCAATTCCCTCTAAAAGGCCTAAACCCCAATCGTTCAGAAACTATATCCTGTATAACCTTCGCCTCAAATTCAAAATTCTTGATATCATTCGTCATTTTACTTCCATACATGACCTTTTGAGCTGCATGAACCAATTCTTCATTCGTATTATAGTCTATGATATCAGTTACTGTCCGAAAAGAAATCGTATTCGTTTTCCCATCATATCGAGCCGGAGTCCCTATAAGTGGATCCACTTGAAATGTGATCTTTGTAACCCGCGTAGCCAATATTCCGTACAAATCGCTATAAAGAGGAGTCGTCGCGAAATAATCCACTGCCGATATCAAAGTTCCTTTATATTCCTCCATGATTCCATCGCCGATCTTACAAGCACGGCCAAAACGTTTCTCTGGTGTTTTCCCGAATGGACTTGTCCCTGTCGTTCCGCCTCCACCCCAACTTTGTTGATTATATACATAAATCTCATCGATTGTCGTATTGGCGGGATGGTCGATATGGTCGATCATCTCGAAATCATGCGTACTGTAATATTCGTTCCAGCAATTTCGAACTACTTGTTTCAGGATACATCTTCTGAGTGAAATAATCAAACCCCCATTCCCAGTCCATCCCCGAATTACCAGCCATTTCTTTCGTCAGCACCACATTCGAGACGACATTGTCATGAGCCAAAAATATCCACAATGCCGGAATCTTATTCTCATGACGAGATTTGACCGGCAACACGACAAGCGCCTCCTCCGAATCGATCGGTATGATTTTAGATTCATTCCAAACCGGATAACCATAGTTGTCCACAAAAGAAGCACTAAAACCTTTTTCCTCGTCCAATTGCCGTAGACCGGCAGTAATCTCGATAACGGCCAATTCACTTCCGGCATACTCAAAAAAGGCATCGTTCATTTCAGTTCTTAGCGTTCTTCCCACTTCATCATCCTCCCCACAACCCAACAACACCGACAATAGGAACAAGCTATATAGGTAAAACTTCCTATCAGTCATAATAATTATATTTCAGGTTAATACAAGGTTAACAAACTCTTATCTCCACTATCGGGACAGACAAGACTTAAGTGAGAGGTTTCATTATCATCCCCAAATTGCGACCCAACAATCCGAAATGACAACGCGGCACGCATTCGGCTCAGACTTCCAATCAGGTTAATGCCCAAATCAGCCGGTACTTCCATATTGGCTTTGGTTTTAAAATTACGAATTAGTTTCTTGTTTCAGTCGTCGATTTCGAAACAAATATAGTCCGAACAATGACTATGCAATCCGAACCAAGACATTCCCTGCAAGACGATCTCTCCTCCTGCTTCGGCAATCTTTTTGAGTAAGATGCGGAGAAACCGCCGGATTATCTGCATTCGGCTCCGATCAAATTACACCAGCATCCGGCCACGGTTATCCAGTATATAATTTTATCACACTTGCCGACACAAAAAAACTTCGAACCTATTCCATTTATCCCAAATATATGTACCTTTGCCTGCTGTTATATAATAAGGTATATAAAAAACAGAAGACGATGTGCGATAAGAAGGAAAAGCAACTCGAATTGGACAAACGCTATCTCAGGATGGCGACCGTATGGGCGGAAAATTCGTATTGCAAGAGACGCCAGGTTGGGGCACTGATAGTAAAAGACCAAATGATTATTTCTGACGGATATAACGGTACGCCATCCGGTTTCGAGAATGTTTGTGAAGATGAACACAATGTCACCAAACCTTACGTTCTGCATGCGGAAGCCAATGCCATTACGAAAGTGGCCGCTTCGTCCAACAGCAGCAAAGGTGCAACGATCTACGTCACCTCCGCCCCTTGCATCGAATGTGCCAAGCTCATCATCCAGTCTGGGATCAAGCGGGTAGTATACTCTGAAAAATATAGGGTGGAAGATGGTTGCAACCTATTACGTCGCGCCGGTGTTATTATAGATTATATAGAAATAAACGACTAAAGATACGTTTTATGGACAAGAATAAAAGGCTGGCCGTATGGTTGCCTGTGATTATAGCATTAAGTATTGCTCTCGGGATATTTGTAGGGAATCATTACCTCAGACTGACACAAGGAAAGAGGCATATTTATTCCAGTGGAAATAAAATCAATGCCATCCTCGACATTATCGACGAACAGTATGTCGATACAGTCGATATGAAACAATTAGTGGAAGATGCCATTCCTAAGGTCTTCAGCGAACTGGACCCGCATTCCGTGTATATACCGGCAAAGGACGCCCAACGGGCAAATGAAGACCTGGAAGGATCGTTCAGCGGCATCGGGGTTTCATTCAATATGCAGACCGATACCATCCTGGTTATCAACGTCATTCCGGGGGGACCTTCAGAGAAGGCCGGCTTGAAGCCCTTCGACCGTATCATCACGATCAACGACTCCCTGTATGCCGGCAACAAAAGTGACCAGGAAGTCATCATGAAGACTCTGCGTGGTGCGAAGAACAGTACGGTCAAGTTAGGCATAAAACGTAAAAACGAACCGGAACTGTTGTATTTCGACGTGACGCGCGGCGATGTCCCCGTCAGTTCGGTCGACGTGTCTTACGAGGTAAGCAAAGGAATCGGCTACATCAAGGTAAGCAAATTCGGCCGTACCACTTATAATGAATTTATCACGGCAATCGCCAAGCTGAAACAGGCAGGCTGTACCTCATTCGTGATCGACCTTCGCGGTAACACGGGCGGTTATATGGATGCCGCCATCAATATGGTAAACGAATTCATGCCGGAAGGCCGCCTGATCGTATACACGGAAGGAAAAGCATTCCCGCGCAACGATGTCTATACGAACGGCACAGGTACTTGCCAGGATGCTCCGATTGTAGTCTTGACAGACGAGTTCTCGGCTTCCGCCAGTGAAATCTTCTCCGGAGCTATCCAAGACAATGACCGCGGGTTGATTATCGGCCGCCGTACTTTCGGAAAAGGCTTGGTCCAGTCGCCGATCCAGTTAAGCGACGGTTCGGAAATCCGCCTGACGATCGCACGCTATTACACGCCGTCTGGACGTTGTATCCAGAAAAAGTACGAACTGGGTAAAGACAGCGAATACGAACAGGACATCTACCAACGTTTCATGCACGGTGAATTTGATTCTGCCGACAGCATCAAGCTGAACAACAGCGAAAAATACGAAACCGTGATGGGACGCCCCGTTTACGGCGGCGGCGGTATCATGCCGGATATCTTCATCCCGCGTGACACAAGCGGTGTGACTTCCTATTTCTCCAACGTAGTCAATTCCGGAATGCTGAACCTATATGCACTCGAATACTCGGATCGCAATTACGACAAGTTAGCTTCTTTCAAGACCTATCAGGACTTACACAAATACCTGCAACAACAACCGCTGCTTTCCGATTTCACCAATTATGCCGCAGCAAAAGGGATCAAGAAACGTCCGCACCTGATCAACATATCAGGCAAACTGATCGAGAAACAGATCCAGGCCTACATCGTCCGTAACTTCTTCGACGAAGCCGGCTTCTATCCAATATTCCAGAACGATGACATCACGTTGAAACGCGCCGTCAAAGTCCTGAACGAAGGCAAATCATTCCCGGTACTGGAGAACAAAAACAATACGCCCAATGGAATTGCGCAAAGCCAAACAAACGTTTCGAGAGGATATGGCTTCCTTAAAGAGATCATATACGAAGACTACATTGCTGGATCTCTCTGCTAAGATAATGGACCAGTTGGAAGAGACAGACCTCTTCCAGCAAGCTTCGTGCATTGCACTATACCATGCCATCCCCGGCGAAGTGCAGACTGCCGGACTGATCGAAAAATGGTACCGGAAAAAGAGATTATTGCTCCCTCTTATAAAAGGGAATGATCTTCAATTGCTCTTGTATGCAGGAAAAGAATCACTCAAAACGGGTGTTTTCGGGATATTGGAACCAAGCGAAGATTGTGAAGCCGTACCGGAAAGCGAAATAGACCTGATCATTGTTCCGGGTGTCGCCTTCGACCGCCAGCATAACCGCCTCGGACGGGGAAAAGGATTTTATGACCGACTGCTTTCGACACTGGATGTTCCTAAAATCGGAATCTGCTATGACTTCCAGTTAAAGGATCAGATTCCGGCCGAGCCGTTCGACCGGAAAATGGACTTGATCATAACTGAAAAAGAAATATTGTGATTCAGATCTTATCCGTTTGCAACAGCTCCATAACCTTAGCATCCGCCTTGGCTCTTATCTCCGGTGTGATGCTATCCTTCACGATTTTCAGGACAAGTCCCATCACGGCTACATCGTCAGTAAAGCCGATCACCGGAAGAAGACCTTCCGGTATCAGGTCGAACGGCAGAATAAAATAGCCTAAAGCTCCTATGATATAAGCCTTATGTTGTAACGGAACATCTTTATCGTGCAGCAGATAATAAAGCTGGAAGACAGGGCGTATCACCGTCGCACCGACTTTCTTTGCAACCCGTTGTACTTTTTGCCAGAATTTATTTTCAGAATAGTATGTACCATACTTTTCCACTTCATAAACCTCTTCAAACGGAACTTCTTCTATCTTTTTTGCATCCATAATGATTCAACTCTTTTATCTGATAACTATATCTTGTATAACTTCCGAACCGGCATAATCGTTCAGGCTCTTCACCAGACGTTCCCGGCACAGCACCAATTCACTTCTCAAGACGGAAGAAGTGAGGGATACATACAGCACTTTGTCTTTTACATATATATTACGAGTGTACTGAGCGACCATCGGCCCCAGTATCTCGCCCCAAGCCCGTATGACACGGATTTCCAGTATCTTCCCCCTCAACTCAGCATTATCCTCGAAAAACTCCCGGATCGCATCGCCCAACGTCTGTGCATTCCGGTGCATCATTCCGCATCCTCCATCGGTTGCACTTCACCCTGTTCGACCCTGAACAGAGCGTAGCCGTGATTGATCGATTGCAGGATGGCGTCCAAATATTTCCGGTTCGTATCAGTAATGAAAATCTGCCCGAACTGGTCGCCGCTCACCAGCTTGACGATCTGCTCCACCCGGTCGGCATCCAGCTTGTCGAAAATATCGTCCAACAGAAGGATCGGACGCGCTTGCCCCCTGCAGGAAAGAAACACATACTGAGCCAACTTGAGGGCAATCAGATACGTCTTGTTCTGACCTTGCGAACCGACACGGCGGATCAGGTGGCCGTTCAACGTCATCTCCAGTTCATCCTTGTGAATACCGGTCGAGGTATAACCGAGTATGCGGTCACGTTCCCGATTGGCAGCCAGCATATCCGCCAGGCTCCCCTTCTCCAGCTGGGAGATATACCGCAAACCGACCTGTTCGGTCGAACGGCAGATCGTCTGGTAATATTCGTTGAAGATCGGGATAAAATCATTCACCAACATCTGCCGCTTCTCGTACACCATCCGGCCGTACATGTCCAGCTGCATTTCCAGCACTTCATAAAGGGAAGCGTCGGTACACTGGTCCTTCAACAGCGAATTCCGCTGAAGCAAGGCTTTATTATATTGTATCAACGCATGCAGATAAGGCTTGTCCTGCTGCGAAATAATCACATCAAGAAAGCGGCGACGTTCTTCGCTCCCGCCTTGTATCAGTTCCGAATCGGCTGGCGAAACCATCACTAATGGCAACAGACCGATATGCTCCGACAGTTTGTCATACTCTTTTTTATTCCGCTTGAACTGTTTCCGCTGCCGGCGACGGATAGCACAAAAGATCTCCTCTTCACGCCCCTCATAGTCATAGTTACCTTGCAACACGCACATATCCTGACCGTTGTTGATCAGCTGGGAATCGGGCGTATTGATATGGCTTTTGCAAAAAGAGAGATAATGAACGGCATCCAACAGATTGGTCTTTCCCATTCCGTTATTCCCGAAAAAACAATTTATTTCGGGAGAGAAAGAAACTTCTGCCTGGAGAATGTTTTTATAATTGAGTATAGAAAGCTTTTTAAGTATCATCCACGCTATATTAGTTGCACAAAATTAAAAAATATACTTCTAAGTATAGATTTTCTCAGTAAAAAAAACTACTTTTGCGACTTGAATTGCCACAGGCATAAAACAGTGATAAAATAATAACAACTATAAAACATTATGGCTACTAAGGAAAAAGACACCAACAAAGAGTTAGAGGTCGAAGAAATTGTTTCGAGATCGGAGCAGTTCATTGAAAACAATTCAAAGAAAATCATTTATGGTATTATAGCACTCGCTCTCGTTGTTGGAGCTGTTTTGGGTATCAAGCACGGATATTTGATTCCGCAGGAGAAAAAAGCCGCAGCAGCTATGTTCAAAGGCGAACAATATTTTGCAAAAGACTCTTTCAACCTGGCACTGAACGGAAACGGTGCGGATTATGAAGGATTCGAAGCTATCATCGACCAATACGGAAGCACATCGGCCGGTAACTTGGCAAAGGCTTATGCCGGTATCTGCTATTTCAAGATGGGCGACAATGAAAAAGCATTGGATCTACTGAAATCTTTCAGCGGCAGCGACGACATGATCTCACCGGCTATCACGGGCCTGATCGGTGACTGCTATGTAAATATGGGCAACGTAAAAGAAGGTATCAGCTATTTCGAAAAAGCAGCCAAGCAGGCAAGCAACGAAGTGATCAGCCCGACTTACCTGAAGAAAGCCGGTATCGCTTATGAAAGTTTGAAACAATATGGCGATGCTGTTAAGGCATACACGACGATTAAGGAAAAATACTTCAATTCAATGGAAGCTTCCGATATCGACAAATATATCACCCGTGCTTCGGCATTGAACAAATAACGTATACACATTATTATAATCATATAAGAGGATGTCTCGTCAAACAAGGCATCCTCTTCTTTTAAGAACAAAAAATATGGCAACAGCTTATCAGAATTTATCGGAGTACGACTTTAACAGCGTTCCTGACGGATCGGAAGTGACTGTCGGAATCGTCGTAGCGGAATGGAACAAGCACATCACCGAAAAGCTATTGGAAGGCGCCTGCAACACATTGGAAAAACATGGTGTCAAAGCCGAAAACATATTTGTAAAACGAGTACCAGGCAGTTTCGAACTGACTTTTGGCGCAAAAAAAATGGCTGAAACAAAAGAAGTGGATGTCGTTATCGTTTTGGGCTGCGTCGTAAGAGGAGATACTCCTCATTTCGATTATGTCTGTTCAGGCGTTACGCATGGCATTACAGAATTAAATCTTATGTACGATATTCCATTCATTTTCGGCTTGTTAACGACAGACACTATGCAACAGTCCGAAGACCGTGCAGGTGGCAAGTACGGAAACAAAGGCGATGAAGCGGCAGTAACCGCTCTTAAAATGGTAAATTTTTCTGCCTAAACGCTTGCAGGTTTCAAAAATAATCGTACCTTTGCACTGCAATTGAAAATAACGGGGGCAGTTACCAGAGTGGCCAAATGGGGCTGACTGTAACTCAGCTGGCTTTCGCCTTCGGTGGTTCGAATCCATCACTGCCCACAAAAAAGGGGCTGTCCAAAAAGTCGGATAGCCCCTTTTGCTATTGTTTATTTCGGTAAAA
>ERZ857757.1517-NODE-1517-length-17991-cov-15.003791_pt1 | contig 17991 bp, 22 predicted proteins | sample MGYA00519764_ERZ857757 | MGnify/ENA primary metagenome ERZ857757 (study PRJEB31778, sample SAMEA3449359) | human gut metagenome | biome: human gut; feature: human-associated habitat; material: faeces | place: United Kingdom | collected 2010/2012 ... | reverse complement strand
CTTTCCACCTGCGGCCGTAGCCGCAACAGGTCGTCCAGCGTGCGGCGTAGCTCGTCTCCATCATTGATGCCGCGGCATAACACCAGCTGGCAGTTCATATCAATGCCGCCTTTGGCAAACACGTCCAGATAGCGCAGGGTTTCGGCTGCGCGCTTGTTTGCCATCATGCGTACCCGCAGCTGGGGGTTGGTGGTGTGTACCGAGATGAAAATAGGGCTGATATGCAGCTTGATAATGCGCTCAACCTCACGGTCCGTCAGGTTGGTCATCGTGATATAATTGCCATACAAAAAGGAAAGACGTTCATCGTCATCCTTAAAGTAAAGCGGTTCCCGCATACCAGGGGGCAGCTGGTCAATAAAACAGAACATGCAATGGTTAGCACAACTGTGCTTTTCATCACCAAGGTATGTTTTGAAATTGCAGCCGAAAGGCTCATATTCCCCTTTTTCAACAGAAATTTGCTGCTGTGCACCATTCTGGCAGATCGTCAGAGTGAAATGCGGCGCAGAGGTATAGAACTGATAGTCCAATGCATCGTTCAGGGGGTTACCATCAATGGCCAACAGCGTACAGCCAGGTTCCAAGCCCAAACGCTGTGCGGGGGAATGTTCATCAACACTGACAAGATGTAGCGGCATGGTGGCAGCTCCTTTCCGGCAGAATAAAAAATGGGGATAAACAAGAAAAAGGGAGAGGCACAGCCCCTCCCTTTAAGAAGCAATTAAGCCTCTTTGCTAACCTTGACAACTTCGACGCCCTTGTAGTAGCCACACTTGCCACAAACCTGATGGGGCACCTTGAGTTCGCCACACTGAGGACATTTCACCAGCGTAGGAGCCTCCAGCTTCCAAACGTTAGAACGGCGTTTATCGCGACGGGCTTTGGATTGTTTTCTCTTGGGTACTGCCATTTTTAAGCACCTCCTTGGTGAAATTCAACTAAGCAGTTGTTTTAATATGCTAAGCCGGGCATCTGCAGGGGCAGCTTCGTCTGCCGGTTGGCAGTTACATCCTGCCGCCTTCCTTTTGCCACAGATGGGGCATAGGCCTTGACAATCGGGGCTACATAAAAGTACCCGCGGAATTTTGAAAATCAATTCCTGGTACACGAGCTCCCGTATATCCAAGCAGCCTTTTTCATCCAGCGGTAACTCAAAGTCCGGGTCATCAAGCTCACGCTCTTTGACAAAATAATCCACACTAAAATTATAACTCTGGTGAATGGGCGTAAGGCAACGTGCACATTCGGCATCGGTTTCAGCGGCAATCGTCAGCTGCATGACCACACCATCAGCAGTGGGCACAGCCTGAAAAGAACCTGTGACCGGTTCACGGATCACACTTCCATCAAAATTTTCTGTGGAGAAATCTTCAGAAAATTGCGCTGTATAGGGCGTTTTGCCCGTTTTGAAATAGTTCCGAATATCAAAGCGCATAGTTACACCTCAAAAGGTTGCTTATCTAGTATACACAAGTCGACCCATCTTGTCAACAAAAAAACAGAAAAAAGTAAAAGAATTTGATTTTCCCGCTCTTTTCAATCGGATGGGCAGCTGTATTGCGGCAAAAGCCACTGCTTTTGCACGGCATACCAAAGGGGCAGGCTCTTGCAGCGCCTGCCCCCAGTTACTTAAAGGACAATGCTTTTACAGGTACTTCTTGATGCCTTCCGGCAGAGAAGCCTGATCAGCGGATACGGTCACAACAACCTCAACACTATTGCCTGCAATCTTATCAATCTCAGCCAGGACCTTGGCGGCTGCATCCATGTTGTGGTCAACGATTTTCAGGATGCCGTCAATGAACAGTTCGGTGATATCATAGTTACCAGCCAGAACACCAGCAACAAAACCGTACAGCATATCAGCGCCGTTGATGTCGTATTCATCGGCGTCCAGCAGGCGGGCTGCGTGGTTAATCTCGGTGGTAAGCTTCATGGACTTCTCAATAACAACGATGTTGCCGGAAGTGGTCTTGGTTGCGTTGTTGATCATATCGATCATGGTCTTGGTTTTGCCGGAGCCTTTGGCGCCAACGATCAGTTTAATCATAAGAAGTGACCTCCTTTATATTGAAGCGGAAACAGGCATTAGCCAAGCTTTGCCTCCAGCTCCGCTTTGCGATCCTCATAACCAGGTTTGCCAAGCAGGGCAAACATGTTCTTTTTGTAGCTTTCCACGCCGGGCTGGTCAAACGGATTGACGCTCAGCAGATAACCGGAAACAGCGCATGCTTTCCAGAAGAAGTAAATCAGGTAGCCAACATTATAAGCATCCAGAGAATCTACTTCAATCACGCCGATCGGCACGCCGCCATCATTATGGGCCAGAATGGTGCCTTCCATGGCCTTGCGGTTTACAACGCTCATGTTCTGGTCAGCTAGGAAATTCAGACCATCAAAGTTGCCTTCCAGCGGTTCAATGTAAAAATCCTCACGGGTATTCTTGATATCGACATAAGTCTCGAACATCGTGCGGCTACCATCCTCAGGAACTGGCCCATGGAGTGCAGGTCAGTCGAGAAGATGCAGGAAGTCGGCATCAGACCTTTCTGGTCTTTGCCTTCGCTTTCACCAAACAGCTGCTTGTACCATTCGTTCATCATGGTAAAGTCGGGCTCAAAAGCGGCCAGGGTTTCCACAACCTTGCCCTTGCGGTACAGGATGTTGCGGGTCATCGCATAACGATAAGCATCGTTATCCTTGCTGCAAACGCTGTAAGCTTCGCGGGCATCAGCAGCACCTTTCATCAGGGCATCAATGTCGATACCGGCACAGGCGATGGGCAGCAGACCAACGGCAGTCAGAACAGAGTAACGGCCGCCAACATCATCAGGAACAACAAAGGTCGGCCAGCCCTGTGCATCAGCCAGCTGCTTCAGGGTGCCTTTGGCACGGTCAGTGGTGGCATAAATGCGCTTGTTCGCCTCTTCCGGGCCAACGGAATCTTCCAGCAACTTGCGCAGAACGCGGAACGCCAGAGCAGTTTCGGTGGTGGTACCGGATTTAGAAATAACATTGATGGAGAAACGCTTGCCCTTGGTCACCTTAATGATGTCGTTCAGGTAAGTGGGAGAAATTGTGTTACCGCAGAAATAAATCTTCAGGCCGTCCTCGGTATCGTTGTGATACAGACCCTTGACTGCTTCGACAACAGCGCGTGCGCCCAGGTAAGAGCCGCCGATACCGGCGACCAGCAACACATCGGAATCTTCACGGATCTTTTTGGCTGCTTCCTTGATACGGGCGAACTCTTCCTTGTCATAATTAACAGGCAGGTCCAGCCAGCCCAAAAAATCATTGCCAGCACCGGAACGGGATTCCAACTGCTGGTGGGCAAGCTCGACCTGCGGGAAGATCGTATCATATTCTTCGGGACGGATAAACTTTGCAAGATGTTTGCCATTGTATTTGACACTCATCGCTTAAATCCTCCTCATCCATAATTTAGTAACTTCATGATACAGTTTTTACGCTTGATTGTCAAGCCAAAACCTGGCGTTTTTCATCCGTTTTGCACAAAACCTTACGCTGTAAGCCATAAAGCATTGACAACACGCCGGAAACAACCGCTAAAACTGCGCGCGTCAACGGGTTTTGCCGCAATAATTGGGCAGCTTTGCAAAATGCCCTGGCTGTTTTTGATGTTTAGGCTGCCGATAACCGAACCTTCCCGGATGGGAGCCTCCAGCGTTTGAGGAAGTTCAACTTCAGCTTGCAGGGCGTTGCCCTGCCCTTTTACGGCCAGGCAGCGCTCCGGCGCGGTGTAACATAGTTCCAGCGTGGGCTCTTCACCCTTCTGCACGGGCAGTGTTTTGGGGGCGTCTGCCGGGATGGGAACCAGCGCACTTTCAAACATAGCGAAGCCATAATCCAGCAGGCTTGTGGCAGCGGCAAAGCGCTCCTTGCCGCTGGAAGAACCCAGCACAACAGCAATCAGCCGCAAATCATCCCGCGATGCACTGGCGGAGATGCACACACCGGCCTTGCCGGTTGTTCCCGTTTTCAGCCCGGTGATGCCATTATAACTTTTCAGCAGTTTGTTGGTGTTCACCAGTTGGGTTGCACCGCCGCGCAGGGTATCCATCCATACAGTGCAGTAATTTTCAATTTCCGGGTGGTTCAGCAGCATTTCCCGGCTCATGATGGCGACATCGCGCGCGGTGGAAAGGTGGCCGTCTTCATCCAGCCCACAGGCGTTGCGGAACGTGGTGCTCTGCATACCCAGCTCTTTGGCGCGGGCGTTCATGCGCTCCACAAATACCGGCTCGCTGCCACCAATAAATTCGGCAACGGCTACTGCGGCATCATTGGCGGAGGAAATACAGATGGCTTTCAGCATTTCATCTAATGCCAGCTGTTCGCCGGGTTCCAGCCAAATCTGGCTTCCACCCATATGATAGGCGTGTTCGGATACGGGGACGATATCACTCAGGCTGACCTTCCCTGCTTCCAGTGCTTCAAAGGTCAACAGCAGCGTCATAATCTTGGTGACGCTGGCCGGCTCCAGCTTTTCGTGTTCGTTTTTGGCGAACAGCACGGTCCCTGTCTCCTTTTCCATCAGCAGCGCCGAGGGAGCGGACACCTCCACAGCCCGGGCACTGACGCTCAGCAGCAATACGGCGCCCATCAGCGCCAGGATTTTTTTCATGATGACCTCCCCTTTCTGATCGGTGCATTATATGAGTGTGCAAAGGTGTTCATGCCGCCGTCATTTGACCCTCGGAGATCCTCCTAACTTTTTCAGAAGACCCGCCATTTTTCGTGTTGCAAAATAAAGAAAGGTCTGCTATAATACAATACGTTCCTGCGGCTGTAGTTCATCGGTAGAACGGCAGCTTCCCAAGCTGCATAGGTGGGTTCGACTCCCATCAGCCGCTCCAGATTGAAATGCCGTGGCATTTCGCGGCATTTCAATTTTCTTTCCTTATTTTAAAGTTTCCTCTTGACAAGTTCCCCGGGAGTATGGTATCCTAATATTTGCCGATAAGCTGCCGGTGTGGTGGAATGGTAGACACAGGAGACTTAAAATCTCCCGGTAGCAATACCGTACCGGTTCGAGTCCGGTCACCGGCACCATCCGGTAAACTATATATCGCGGAGTAGAGCAGTTGGTAGCTCGTCGGGCTCATAACCCGGAGGTCGGAGGTTCAAGTCCTCCCTCCGCAACCATCAAAACAGCCGTTTTCGATAAGAAAACGGCTGTTTTTCTAACTTTTTGGACGATTTTCATTTTGGCCTCGCCCGAATAATTCAACTTTAATTCAACTCGGTCTCAAAATTCAAGCCTTTTTCAAAAATACATCGGCCAAAATGTCGGCATTCCTTTGGTCGGCGGCCTCCATCACATGGGCATAAATATTTGCGGTGGTGCTGACCTGTGCGTGGCCCAATCGCTTAGAAATGGATATGCTGTCCACGCCGTTGAAATATGGCATGGAGACCATTGTGTGGCGGAATGCGTGGGGGTTGATGTGCGGCAGACCGTGCCGCTTGCTGAACTTGCTCATCCAGTCCGTCACACTGTCCGGGTGCATGGGGCCGCCGGTGTCCTGGGTAAAGACATAGCCCTGGTCCTGGTAGTACTCACCAAGGCGCAAGCGCTTTGCATTTTGTCATACCCTACTGGAACAGCCGAAGCTCCGGATCTGCAATGCACTTGCGCGTTACGACCTTCACATCCACCTGCACGCGCTCTCCGGGATGGGTCATCTGCTCGTAAGGCTTTGGCTTGTATGTCATTTTCGCCTTTCCGGGCGGAAACAACCCCATTTTACGCATGATACGGAACAAGCTCTCCTTTTGCGGAGAAAAGGAGTGAATTCATGCTTTACAGCAGGGGCGGATTCGGCTATAATAGAAAGGCTAAGGAAAATTATCAAAGGAGAAATTGACCATGGCTGTCATTGAATACGATGCTTATAAACAAAAGCTGCTGGCCCTGGAGCCCACGCTGAAGGAGCTGGAGCAGGCACTGAATATTGAGCCCGCCCGAAAGGAACTGGCTGAGCTGCAGATCGAGACAGAGCAGGAGGGCTTTTGGAACGATGTGGAGCGCAGCCAGCGGATCGCCCAAAAGATCAAGCGCCTGGAGAATAAGATCAAAAAGTACGATCACCTGGTCACGGATTGGGAGGACACTCTGACCCTGTGCGAAATGGCCCAGGAGGAGGACGACGCCAGCCAACTGGACGAGGTGGCCTCCGGCTATGAGACCCTGGAAAAAGAGATCGGCGATCGGCGCCTGGCGGCCCTGCTCACCGGGGAATACGACGCCAACAACGCCATCCTCACCTTTCACGCCGGGGCCGGCGGCACTGAGGCCCAGGATTGGACGGAGATGCTCTACCGCATGTATACCCGCTGGGCCGAGCGGCATGGCTTTACCTATCAGCTGCTGGACTATGAGGACGGCGATGAGGCGGGCATCAAGTCCGCATCCATCCTCATTGAGGGGGATAACGCCTATGGTTACCTCAAGAGTGAGAACGGCGTACACCGCCTGGTGCGGGTGAGTCCTTTTGATGCCAATGCCCGGCGGCAGACCAGCTTCTCAGCCCTGGAGGTCATGCCTGAGATCGAGGACGACGGTGAGATCGAGATCCGCCCCGAGGAGATCGAGATGCAGGTGTTCCGCTCCAGCGGCGCCGGCGGCCAGCACATCAACAAAACCTCCTCAGCTGTGCGGCTTATCCACATCCCCACCGGGGTGGTGGTTTCCTGCCAGACCGAGCGCAGCCAGTTCCAAAACCGGGATAATTGTATGAAGATGCTCCGTGCCAAGCTGGCGGAAATGAAGGCCCAGCAGCACGCGGAGAAGATTTCCGACATCAAGGGCGTGCAGATGAAGATCGAGTGGGGCAGCCAGATCCGCTCCTACGTGTTCATGCCCTACACTTTGGTGAAGGATACCCGCACGGGCTTTGAGACAGGCAACATTCAAAATGTGATGGACGGCGACATTGACGGGTTCATCAATGCCTATCTCACCGCCTCCGCCAATGGGACGCTGAAAAAGTAAAGAATAGGCGCAGGATAGCCCACTGTAGCTCTAAACCCCCACCGCTGACAATCCGGGGCGGCCCTGTTCCCGGAGAAGCTCCCCGTGGCGGTGAAAAAACCGCAAAAGCATCCTGAAAAACAAAAATGGCAGACAGCACGCAAACGCTGTCTGCCATTTTGCTATGTCGTTTCGGTCTGTGTCAGCATCCGCACGGCATACTTTAAAAACATTTTCACCGCCGGGGAGGCGTCCACCCGGGAGTGCAGGGCTGCGCCCATGGTGATTTGGGCGGGCGGAGCCAAGGGGAGCTTCACAACATTGCAGATATGCCCCTCGGTGATAAGCTGGTTCATGATGCTGATGCCCAGGCCCTGCTCCACCATGGACATTGCAGAAAAGTTCTCCATAGTGGTAAAGCGGATCTTGGGCACGATGCCGTAGTGTCGAAACAGGGCCTCTACGTCGTCATCACAGCCCAGGGCAGGCATGATGAAATCGTCCTTCTCGCAATCCTTCAGCGGATAAGCGGATGCATCCGCCAGAGGATGGCCCTGCGGCAGCAGGGCCAGCATAGGATCCTCCGCCAGGGGGATCCACTCATAGGGCATGCCCTCCTGGTAGCTGAAAAAACCGATGTCCGCCGTGCGGTCGTCCAGCCACCCGGATACCTCCTGCCAGATGCCCTCCATGAGCCGGATAGACACGTGGGGGTAGTCTTGCTGAAAGACCCGGATCACCGCCGGCAGCCAGTGGGTGGCAATGCTGGAGTAGGCGGCGATGGTCACGCTGCCGATGAGCAGGCCGTTGATCTCTGTGGCCAGCTCAAAAAGGCGGTCCTCCTGGCGCAGAAATTCCCGCACCGTGGGCAGCAGCAGCTGGCCGTTTTCCGTCAGGCTCACGCCCTTGGTGCTGCGGCGAAATACGGAGAAGCCCAGCTCATTTTCAAAGGCGGTCACCAGCTGGTTCACTCCCGATGGGGTATAGCGCAGCACCTCCGCCGCCCGTGAAAAGCTTCCCGTCTCTGCTGCCGCCAGTACCGCCCGGCACCGGGCTGTTTCCATAAAAATCCTTCCTCCTTTGCTGTTAGTAATACTGATATAAGCTATAATATTCTATAGCTTTACTTTTCTTGTTATTTATTCTACTATATGACCATAGAAACCGCAAGACCCCAAAATAAAAATCTTCAAGGAGGAATCTACCATGAAAAATATCTATACTTACATTTCTGTCGCTGTTGTGATGCTTGTGATGATGGTGGCGTCCGCCTTTCTGCTGACGGCCGCCGATGCACCTGTTCGTGCGGCGGGCGGCTATGTTACCCTGATTTTCGGTGCGATCGCTACCTGGGCCACTGCCAAAGCACTGCTGGCCGAGCGGGACAACGAGGAGCGCCGTGCATCCGATCATGCGCACAATCACGCTTGATGGATCCTTTGCTACTACAGAGCAGCTATGCTTGACTCTTTCTTCCTCTCTCCATAAGAAAAAGACGCACGAAAGTGCGTCTTTTTCTTATGACGGGGAAAATCAAAGGGATTTTCTGCCATTTTGGCGTTTCCCTGTTTCTCGGTATGGCTTCTGCACAGCATGGCAAAGCGTTTACCATCTGGCCGGTCTGAGGCGGCCTTAATTAAAAGGTCAGCCGCATTTGGTGCCACACAACGTTTCCGTGGGTGGATTTATCCGATACTCCCTCGTCTATAAAGCCGAGCTTCCCATAGTAGTGGATCAGCTTCTCCTTACACGTCAGCACAAGGCCCTTGCGTCCCTGCTCCTTGGCCTCGTCGATGGCCTGACGGATCAGCCTCTCGGCGTACCCGTGCCTGCGGTACTGGGGCAGTGTGTTCACGCCGAAGATCATTTGCCACGCACCGTTTTCGTTGTGCATGGCGGCGTTCGCGTACATCTCGTCGGTCAGATCTGCCTCGTCCGTCACAAAACCGTCTACAAACGCAATGAGCCGGTCCCCGTCGAACATCAGCCAGAAGTGGTTCCCGTAGTGTTGGATTCTACCGGCAAAGTCTTTTTCCGTGGCCGCTTCCGCGGGGGGAAAGCACATGGCCTCCACCGCGGCGACCGCCGCCAGGTCCTGCATGGATGCATGGGTGATTTTCATAAGGGCTCCTCTTTCAAATTATTTTAGCTCAATCTTCATCTCTGCCGTTTACAGCAGAAATTCCCTTTTTATGACTACTCCTCGCGCTGCTCAGCAAAATACAGTCCAATGCTTTTCAGGACATCTATAGCATCTGCGGCAGTGTGGCCCTCCAGCTCAATGGCAACACTCTCGCCGGGGGAGGACGGGCTAAAAAGGGACCAGGCAGTAGTAATGGTCGGCAGCTGCGGAATGGAGTACCGGCGCATCAGGCCCTGATACGGCTCTGCGCTGCTTGAACCGAGGAAAATGGAAACCACATTGTATTTTTCCGTCATAATCTCTGCATTGCCGTTGTGTACACCGACACCCACCTGCGTCAGCCCATCGCCTACAAGCACCGGGCCGACAATAGAAAGAATCTCGTGGATAAACGGTGCAGACATGCCATCCAAATAGTAAACATCCTTGTGAAGCTGCTCAATATTTCCCTTATCATCGGGGGATTCATCCTGCAAGGAGGAGGGCGTCTCCAAAATCAGGAAAAAAGGGCCCTCATGCAGATCAATAAAGCTGTTTATCAGGGGGAGGATGTCATCGGCATTTACATTGGCGGTCAAATACCCGTCGGATAGCATATAGGACGGGGTCAAACGCTCCGGCGTGGGAATATGGGCTCCTGTAATCATTTTCAGCATAAGCCTTTCCCTTCCTTCAGATCATCATCGGCGTCCGCCGCCAATCACTGCCGCAGGGGAGGGGGGAGCCGGGGCATGCCAGGGCGTATACATCCGTCCGGCGGGCCTCCCGGGTGAAGAGTGCCTCTGCCGATGGGCCCAATCGGCCCACATCCGCCGCCTTGGTCAGCACCGGCACACCTGCGTCCCGCATCTGCCGCAGGAGCCTTCGCCCCGCCTCTGTGGCGGCCAGAATTCGGACATAGGGGATGTCCTCTCCGGGCGCCTCCAGGCCCAGGAATACCGCCCACAGCATCCGCCGCACCCGGGCGGTGGGGTAGCGCTTGGTGGTGGCCCGGGTCAGAATATCCCCCAGGCTGCCGCCCTCCTGTACCGCCCGATACACCCGTCGGTACAGCCCCTCGCCGCCACTGTCGTAAGAAGCGAAGTCGTGCTCGTTCATCAGCCGCAGCCGGGCCAGCATGGCCCTCTCCAGCCGGGCCGGGTCTGCCGGCGCCAGGCCCTTTTTCATCTCCCGGCCCAGGATGTCCGCTGCCTGTGGGGGCATCAGGGCGAAGGCCTTCGCCTCTTGGCCCGCTGCCAGCAGCGCCCGAATATGGGAGGCCGAGGCAGTCCCGTGGTGACCGCCGTCCTCCCGGCGCACCGTAACTGCATCTGCGGCAAGGCCCCGTCGGCGGATGACCTTGAGATATTCCACGGCCAGGGTGTTGTTGGGCTGAGCCAGGAGCGCGCCGAGCCCGGTTTCTCGCTCCAGCACTGCCTGCCGGGCGGCGGCGTAGGGGAGCCCTCCGTCCATTTCCAGCCGGATAGCCCGGTGAACATCCGCCCGCAGCAGTGCCTCCGCCGTGGCCCACAGGGCGTCTGCGTCCCCGCACTCACTGCCGAAATAGAGGGTTTTCACTCCACATTGGGCCAAGAGGGATACGCCGCCGTCTGCGAATTTCTCCGCCGTGGCCATGGCCCAGGGAGTGGGCAGCTCTACCACCAGATCGGCCCCGCAGCGCACGGCCATCTCCGCCCGGGCAAATTTCTCCACACAGGCTGCGCCGCCCCGCTGGGTGAAGTTGCCGCTCATGGCGCACACCAGCACCCGGCCCGATTCCCCGGCCCGGCGCAGCAGCCGCTCATGTCCCCGGTGCAGAGGGTCAAATTCACATACAACGCCCACTGCGTCCATGGCCGTGCCTCCTTGCCATTCAAAATCTGATTCCATTCTACCCTATTTTTTCGTTTCGGGCAACGGCCTGTTGCAATTCGGAGCAAAAAAAGGTATAATATGAGGCAATTTCAGATTGCAGATAAAGCGGTAGAATTTGCAAGAACCGTGAGGAAGGATGTGTGAGGGAAACCCAACAAGGGTGTCCCATACCATTGAAATCAGTAGCTTTTGAAGCTCTCTTAAAGCTTCAAAAGCTTAGGCGGCGGGGCGAAAAGACTTTTTCAACGCGCTGAATTTGAAACCGAAAGGAGACCACTCCATGAAAATAGGCATGATGTACGCCATGGACGGCGAAATCGAGAGCCTGCTGAAAAACGAAAACGCCCACCTTATAGAAAAGGTGTCCGGTGCATCCTTTTACCAAATCCGTGAAAATATAGTGGCCTGTGCCGGAGGCGTGGGCAAGGTGAATGCCGCCATGTCCACCCAGCTGCTTATCAGCCGCTACGCCCCCGATGTGGTGCTGAATGTAGGCGTAGCGGGCTGCTTTGAAAATGTGCCCATCGGGACACTGGTGCTGGCCACAGGCTTTGTGCAGCACGATTCGGACACCTCCGCCCTGGGCGATCCTGTGGGCCTGGTGTCCACGGTGAACAAGGTGGAGTTCCCCACCGCCTGGCCGGAGAAGGCCAGATCCGCCATGGATAAAACGGGCCTGCCCTACCGCACGGGGATGGTTGCCACCGGCGACTGGTTCGCCACCGATACCCCCCGCAGCCACTGGATCTATGACACCTTCCACCCGCTGCTTTGCGAGATGGAGGGGGGCGCCGTGGCCCAGGTGTGCTGCCGGAATGACGTGCCGTTTTTGTCCCTGAAGTCCGTCAGCGACTGCGTGCTGGAGCACCACGACTTCTTCTTCAACTTCCCCGAGGCCATCCGGGAATTGAACGGCGTGGCCATGAAATTTATCGGCAACCTGGAGGCGGAATAATGGAGCGTATCGCAAGCTTTACCGTGGATCACACCGTGCTGGTGCCCGGCCTGTATCTCTCCCGACGAGACGGGAACGTGGTGACTTTTGATCTGCGCTTCAAAAGGCCCAACACCGGCCAGCTGCTTTCAAACAGCCAGATGCATTCCGTGGAGCATCTCATTGCCACCCTCCTGCGCAATTCCGAAAGCCGGGACGCGGTGATCTACTTCGGGCCCATGGGCTGCCAGACAGGCTTTTACTTCCTCTATGACGGGGATAAGCTGACCGGCAGCCAGGCCATCGCCCTCCTGCAGGCGGTTTTCGCCCGGGCCGCCGAGTACAGCGGCCCCATGCCCGGCTGCTCCGCTGCCGAGTGCGGCAATTATAAAAACCTCAGCGTGGAGGAGGGCCGGGCCTGCTGTGCCTGGTATCGTGACCTTATTGCCTCCTGGACGGAGGAAAAGCTCAAATATCCCGCAAAATAAGCTGAAAAACTTCCCCAAATCAGTTGACAGGCTTCCAAAAGTCTGTTAAACTATATAAGCCGCTTTGAATGGGTCACAAGCGTCTGCCCCTTGGCAGGCCGCCCCCGACAGCGAGTCCGTAATAAAGGAAAGGTAGGTGCAACAAGTATGCAGGCAATCATCGTGACCGGTGGCAAGCAGTACAATGTTTCTGAGGGTGACACTCTGTTCATTGAGAAGCTGGATGTCAACGCCGGCGACGCCGTGGTTTTCGATCAGGTTCTGGCCATCGTGGATGGGGAGAACACCAAGTTCGGCACTCCCGTGGTGGAGGGCGCCAAGGTGGACGCCACCGTCGTCAAGAACGGCAAGGGCAAGAAGATCCGTATCTTCAAGTACACCCCCAAAAAGGGTTATCGCAAACGCCAGGGCCATCGTCAGCCTTACACCAAGGTTGAGATCGGCAAGATCACTTTCTAAGAGCGTATGACCACCGTTTCGTTCCTTGTGGAGCAAGCCCGCATCGTGGGCTTTGATGTCCAGGGCCACAGCGGCTGGGGCCAGGAGGGCGAGGACATCGTCTGCGCCGCCGTCACCAGCGCCATCCGTCTGGTCGAATGTACCGTCAACGACGTGATGGGCCTGTGCGCCTCGGTAAAGATCCGGGAGAAGGATGCGAAGATCTCCTTCCGCCTGCCCGGCGGCCTGTCCGCCCCGGCGGAGAGCACCTGTCAGAATCTGCTGACGGGGCTCATGGTCTACCTTACCCAGCTCCACGACGAATACCCCGAAAACATCGAAGTGATGGAGGAGTGACCTCCTGTTTCCCCGCAATCATCTTATCAGAAAGGATGGTACTGAATTATGCTGTATATCGGTCTGCAATTCTTCGCCCATAAAAAAGGTATGGGCTCCACCAAGAACGGCCGTGATTCCGAGTCTAAGCGCCTGGGCCCCAAGCGTGCTGACGGTCAGTTTGTTCTGTCCGGCAACATCCTGGTGCGTCAGCGCGGCACGCACATTCACCCCGGCAAGAACGTGGGCATCGGCACCGACGATACCCTCTTTGCCAAGGCTGACGGTGTTGTCCGTTTCGAGCGCCTGGGCAAGGACCGCAAGCAGGTCTCTGTCTACCCCGCCGAGTAATTGGATCATAAAAACTCCTCCGACTATTGCCGGAGGAGTTTTTTTCGAAAAAATACTCCGTAGGGGCCGATGCCTACATCGGCCCGCCCACTGCACTCCTTGCAGCGTATCTGTAGGGGGCGGCGTCCTCGACACCCCACTCTGCTGTTTTACCTAAAACGGACAGAAAATTTTGCGCAGGCGAACAAAATCAGGAGAAATCCTCCGGCACATTTGCAAAGTTTAAACTCTTTTGCTGTCCCTCGGCCTGCTGCTGACCCTATTCGGGTGCAAACAGGAAGCCGACGGTATTTGGCCCTATGCTATCCGTGTGGATGGCCAGGTTTATTACTGCTACGAGGAAGAGGCGGACATAGAAAATGTGGAAGTCCTGGGCACCATCACCTCCAGTGTGAACATCAGCCAGGGACCCGAGATCGACGACCAGGCGAATCGGTCCGACTGGGTGGGCGCCTCCTACGGCACCGCTGACGGGCGAATGTATCTTTATTACGACAACCACTGGCTCAAGTGCTATCTGCCCGCAGAGATCGGCTAAAAAGGGAAGGCCCTCCGGCATCCGCCGGAGGGCCTTTGAGACTGTCGAAAATTCCTTTGGAATTTTCCGACAAAAAGATTGCAGCCTGCTGCGCGCATAATTTGTGCGCCGGTGGCGCACAAATTCCACACTGGCAGCCTGAGAGGTATTTTTCCCCACGCACATGTCGCGGTGAAAAATGATTCCAAATTTTTGCCGCCTGCGGGCGGCAAACTCTGCGAGGCTTTTTTGACACGCCGGAGGGCCTTTCTGCACCTATATAAACTTCAATTACTGCTCAGGCGTTCCCTTCGTCTCCTGGACAGGAGCGCTCTCCACTGGTTCTGCCTTGGCCGCCTGCTCCTCCTTCACGCCGAAGGCCTCCTTCAGGCTGCTCATATCCGGGTCAAAGATGTCAGTGCCCGCCGCGCCTTCGTTCTGGTTGCGCAGCTTACTGTTGATGGAGATGATGTTCTTCACCGCCAGCACCGCCATCATCACCAGCTCATAGCTCAGACGCACGGCGATGGGCCCCAGAATCATCAGCAGGATACCCTTGCCGCCCATCCAGCCGCTCCAATCGGAGCAGAACAGCATGAAAAAGCCCACCAGGATCACCAGCGCCGTGAAGAAAATATACAGCGCCTGCAGGATCTTCTCCACGATCAGGAACTTAAAATTACATGCGTCGTGAAGGAATTTGCCGAATTTGCCCATTTTCTCCCGCCGTTTGGCCGGAACGATGAAAATGAAGGCCAGCACCGTGGCGATGATGGCCAGCAGAATGGCAATAATGCCCAGGGTGCCTAAAGTGCTGATGCGGGAGCCATACAAAGCGTAATCGTACATGGAAGTTCTCCTTTCAGGTTTGCTTCGCGCCGCCCTGCCAGGCGGCGCCTGTCAAATTTCTACGTCATCATTTTACCGTATAATAAAATCATCGTCAAGATTTTTCCCATTCCCGGCACAAGGGACTTGACAACGGCCCTTGATTTGTATAAGATAATAGGCACAAATTGGATTTCCACGTTGAGGGAGTAATTCCATCCTGCCCTGCGGGATGAGGCAGACCCGTCAGTACGGCCCCTCGGGCCCGGGCTGTCTTGAAAGAATGAGACTCATACATAGGCCGCACGCCTGTGTAGGGTCTTTTTTGTTTTGCCTATGGGGCAGAAAAGGAGGATACTATGAAACCGGATTATTTGCAAACCACTGAAGAAGTACTTTCCACTCAGGGCAGCTCATCCCGGGGCCTTACCGGGGAGGAGGCAGCTGCCCGCCTGTCGAAGCACGGCCCCAACCGCCTGCAGGAGGCCAAGAAAATCACCAATTTCCAGCGCTTCGTGCAGCAGCTGAAGGACCCCATGCTGCTGATTCTGCTGGCCGCCGCTGCCGTGTCCGCCGTCACCAGCATTCTCTCCCACGAGAGCCTTACGGAGGTGTTCATCATCCTGGTGGTGGTCCTGCTCAACGCCGTATTGGGCGTGGTGCAGGAGAGCAAGGCTGAGGCCGCCATCGAGGCCCTCCAGACCATGACTGCCGCCACCAGCAAGGTGCTGCGGGACGGCAAGATTACCGTGCTCCACAGTGCCGACCTGGTGCCCGGGGATGTGGTGATCCTGGAGGCCGGAGACGCCGTGCCCGCCGATGGCCGATTGCTGGAGTCCGCATCCCTGAAAATCGAGGAGGCCGCCCTCACCGGCGAGAGCGTCCCGGTGAATAAGACCGCCGAGCCTATTGCGGCTGAGGGTGATGTGCCTTTGGGTGACCGGAAAAATATGTGCTACATGGGCTCCACTGTGGTCTATGGCCGCGGCAGCGCCGTCATTACCGCCACCGGCATGGACACCGAAATGGGTAAGATCGCCGGCGTACTGGCCCGGACGGAGCAGGAGGAGACTCCCCTCCAGCGCAAGCTGACCCAGCTGGGCAAGACTCTGTCCTACCTGGTGCTGGCCATCTGCGTGTTCATCTTCGTTTTTGACCTGCTGGTGGAGGGTGATTACTCCCTGGAGGCCATTCTGAAAACCTTTATGGTGGCCGTTTCCCTGGCCGTGGCCGCCATTCCCGAGGGCCTGGCCACGGTGGTGACGGTGGTGCTGTCTATCGGCGTTACCAACATGAGCAAGCGCGGCGCGGTGATCCGCCGCCTGACGGCAGTAGAGACCTTGGGCTGCACCCAGGTCATTTGCTCCGATAAGACCGGCACCCTTACCCAGAACAAGATGACTGTGGTGGACCACACGGGCCCCCAGCGGCTTTTGGCCACAGCCATGGCCCTTTGCAGTGATGCTGCCTGGGCAGAGGAGGGCGCTCAGGGCGAGCCTACGGAGGCGGCCCTGGTGAATTTCGCCGCCAAGGCGGGGCTGAAAAAGCCCCTGCTGGAGGAGCAGCAGCCCCGGGTGGCCGAGGCGCCCTTCGATTCCTCCCGAAAGATGATGTCCACCGTGCACCAAATCGACGGCGGCTTTATCCAGTATACCAAGGGTGCGCCGGACGAGGTGCTGCGCCTTTGCACCAGCTATATAGACAGCGGCGAAAAGCATCCCATGACCGAGGAAAAGCGCCGGGCCATTCTGCTGGAGAATAAGGCCATGGCCGACCGGGCCCTGCGTGTTTTGGCCGCCGCCCAGCGCAGCTGGGGCGACACCTTGCCTGAAGACATCAGTTCCGAGACTTTGGAACAGGATCTGTGCTTCATCGGCCTTGCGGGAATGATCGACCCCGTGCGTCCGGAGGTGAAGGACGCCATCCACCAGTGCCGCAAGGCGGGCATCCGCCCGGTGATGATCACCGGTGACCATAAGGACACCGCCGTAGCAATCGCCAAGGAGCTGGATATTCTCGACAGCGCTGACCAAGCCATCACCGGCAGCGAGCTCAACGCCTTTACGGATGAGGAGCTGGCGGAAATCGTGCCCCGCTACAGCGTCTATGCCCGGGTTCAGCCGGAGCACAAGGTACGCATCGTCACTGCCTGGAAAAAGCGCGGCGCCATCACCGCCATGACCGGCGACGGCGTCAACGATGCCCCCAGCATCAAGACCGCCGACATCGGCGTGGGCATGGGCATCACCGGCACCGACGTCACCAAGAACGTGGCGGATATGGTCCTCTCCGATGATAACTTCGCCACCATCGTGGGCGCCGTGGGTGAGGGCCGCCGCATCTATGATAATATCCGCAAGACCATCCAGTTCCTCCTGGCCTCCAATATGAGCGAGGTGCTGGGTGTGTTCACCGCCACCCTCCTGGGCTTCACCCTCTTGGGGCCGGTGCATCTGCTGTTCATCAACCTTATTACCGATTGCTTCCCGGCCCTGGCCCTGGGCCTGGAGAAGGCGGAGCCGGATGTTATGGACCGCCCGCCCCGGGATAGCCACGACGGCATCTTCTCCGGTGGCCTGGGCTTCGATGTGGTGTATCAGGGCGTGCTTATCACCGTCATCACTTTGGCCTCCTATATCATCGGCCACTGTGTGGAGGTGGGATACTTCGAGATGCCTTCCGGTGTTTCACCCCACGGCATGACCATGGCCTTTTTGACCATGAGCATGTGCGAGATTTTCCACAGCTTCAATATGCGCTTTCAGCGGCGCAGCATTTTCTCCAGCCGCAGCCATAACAAGGTCCTGTGGGTGGCTATGCTGGGCAGCCTCCTCATAACCACGCTGGTTTTGGAGGTAGGGCCCATTGCCGATGCCTTCGGCTTCACCCCCGTGGGTTGGGCCGAATACGGTATCGCCCTGGCCTTGGCCGTGCTGGTGATCCCTGTGGTGGAACTGGTGAAATTCTTCCAGCGCCGGGCCGCTAAGAGAAAGAAACGGTAAATCCGTATTCCTGAAATAAAGAGCCACCCCGGGCGCCCTCCGTAAGTGGTATGCTCCCCGTCAAGAGGACAATAAAAAATAATAAATTTTTGTATCGTCA
>ERZ857757.1502-NODE-1502-length-18156-cov-4.218551_pt1 | contig 18156 bp, 12 predicted proteins | sample MGYA00519764_ERZ857757 | MGnify/ENA primary metagenome ERZ857757 (study PRJEB31778, sample SAMEA3449359) | human gut metagenome | biome: human gut; feature: human-associated habitat; material: faeces | place: United Kingdom | collected 2010/2012 ... | reverse complement strand
CACGTTTGCGAGCCGAGAAGTATTTTCTCCGACGTACACGCCGCCGGAGAAAATGAATGAAACTCTATTTGCGCCTGCGGGCGCAAACTCTGCGAGGCTTTTTCGACAGGCTGAGGGCCGCCCCTTATCGGGGCGGCCCTGATTTTTTCCGTCTCTCGCATAGACTTTTTTCTGTCGGCCTTTTACCGGGCTGTGAAGCCGTAAATCTGTGCAGTATGCGGCGGGATCGGGTGCGGAAGGGTGCTTCGCTTGGCATTATGAATAATATTTATTTTACCGCTTGACATTTTCGGATTTATGAATTAATATTCAATCACAAGTTAAATATATCGCCTTCCGCATCACCGGGTGCGGGTCAAAAAGACGTCCGGGCAATTCCGCAGGTACGGCGCACATGCGCTATAAGGAATGCCCCGGACGCCTTTTGCTTTATCCGGGCTGCAGCGGGCGGAAAGGAGAATTTTTATGTACATCAAGCCGTTTGCCGTAGAGGAATGGATGAACGAATGGGAGGTCGGCGCGCGATACAACATCGCGGAGACGTGCGTCGATTCCGTGTCGCTCAACGAGCTGTTCGCGCTGACCGGCGAGGACAAGGCCGCCTTTCTGGAGAATCTCGCCGCGCGCCGGCTGACCTACGGCGACATTGAAGGCGCGCCCGCGTTCCGGCAGGGCATCTGCTCGCTTTATAAAACGGTCAAGCCCGAAAACATTGTCACAACGCACGGCGCGGCGGGCGCGAACCACCATGTGTTCTGCTCGCTCGTATCGCCGGGTGACCTCGTCATCAGCGTTCTGCCGACGTATCAGCAGCTCTACTCCATCCCCGAATCGCTCGGCGCAAAGGTAAAGATTCTCCCCCTGAGCCGCGAAAACGGGTATCTCCCCGATCTTGACGCGCTGCGCGCGCTCGCCGTGCCGGGGACAAAAATGATCTGCATCAATAACCCCAACAATCCGACCGGCGCGCTCATGAGCCGCGATATGCTCGAAGAGATCGTGCAGATCGCGCGCGAGGCGGGCGCGTACATTCTCTGCGACGAGGTATACCGCCATCTCTCCCAGACCGACGAGTGGAGCGAGTCCATCGCGGATCTTTACGAAAAGGGTATCTCCGTGAGCAGCATGTCAAAGGTCTTCTCTCTTGCCGGGCTGCGGCTCGGCTGGATCGCCACGCGCGACAAGGACGCGCTCCGCGCGCTCGTCTCTCACCGTGATTACGATCTCATCAGCGGCGGCATGATCGACGAGGCCATTGCCGCGCTCGCGCTCAAGCACAGCGATAAAATGCTCGCGCGCAGCCGCGCCATCGTGCGGGAAAATCTCGCCATTCTGGACAATTGGGTCGCCGGAGAAAAGCACGCGAGCTACGTCAAGCCCCTCGGCGGCACGACGGCGCTCGTCTACTACGATTTTGACATTCCCTCCTATGAGCTGTGCGAGGAGATGTACCATAAGACCGGTGCGTTCGTCACGCCGGGCGACTGCTTTGAGCAGCCGAAGAGCATGCGCATCGGCTACGCCTACGGCAAGGAAGCGCTCGTGAAAGGGCTGAAGGCCGTGAGCTCGTACTTTGCGTGGAAGGAAAAGGAGCTGGAAAAATGAGCACCATCCGCGTCATCGGACGGGAGGATATCCAGAAGGTATTCACCGTGACCGCGGCGCTCCGCGCCGTAGAGAGCGCCTACGCCGGGAAATCCGCCGGAACGGGCCGCGTGTGGCCGATGGTATTCCATGAGTTCGACCCCGGCCGCGCCGATCTCGACATCAAATCCGGCGATCTCGAAAGCGCGGGCGTATACGGTCTGAAGGTCGTTTCATGGTATGACTCGAACGCGGAAAAGGCGCTCCCGGCGCTTTTCGGCACGTCGCTCCTCTTTGATCTTGCCACCGGCGAGCCGAAGGCGCTTTTGAACGCCGGGCCGATCACAGCGCTGCGCACCGGCGCCGCGGCCGCCATCGGCGCAAAATACCTTGCGCGCAAGGACGCGAAAACGCTCACGATCGTCGGCTGCGGCGAGCTTTGCCCGTATCTTGCCGCGGCCGCGCTCGCGGCGATCCCGTCCCTCAAGACCGTGTATCTCACAACCCCGCACCGCCCCGAAAAGGCCGCCGAGCGGCTCGCCGCCGTGACAGCGGCAACGGACGCGCTGCTCAAGGCGTGCGGTCATGCCCGTACCGCCGCGATCACCGCCGAAACGGACACAGCCGCTGCCGTAGGCACAAGCGACATCGTTTTCACCGCCACCTGCGCCAAGGCGCCGGTCGTGAAAAGCGCCTGGGTCAAGCCCGGTACGCATGTAAGCTGTATCGGCGCCGACCTGCCCGGCAAGCAGGAGGTCGAATCGGCGGTGCTCGCCCGCGCCGCCGTCTACGGCGACGATACGGCGCAGTGCTTCGCCGTCGGCGAATGCGAGCTGCCGCACAAAGAGGGCGTCCTCCCCGCTCTCGCCGGGGAGCTTGGCGAGGTCATTCTCGGCGAAAAGGCCGGACGGACGAGCAATGCGGAGATCACCGTTTTCGACTCCACCGGCATCGCACTGCAGGACATCGCCTCCGCCGCAGTCATTCTCAATGCCTGCGAAAAGCAGGGACTCGGCACGGTCTGCGAAATATAAACCAGAAAACCCTCGCCCCGGACGATGCGTCCGGGGCGAGGGTTTTCTGCAATTGCAATTATTCAACGCGGCCTTCCATACCCGAGACCTGAGGAAAAATGTCAAAATGAATAGGAAAATGGCAGATAACGCTTGCGGAACCATGCCAGATGTTATATAATTTGACATAGTTCCGCAAGGCACGTAAAAAGGAGGATGAGAAATTGATGAAAAAAACACTTCACAAGCTGACTCTCGCAGTACTTATCGCCGCGTTTATTTTGACTTTGGCCGGGTGCGGTTCCGATGATACCCTGAAAAAAAACATCACAGGAAGCTGGGCCTGCCGCGGGATCGACGTGACCGATATGATTCTGGAGGGAATGCTCGAGGGCGTCAGCGGCGATGCCGAAGCAGAGGAGTTCATCAGCAATATGAATGTCGGCGTGCTGACGGTGGACTATCTTCTCGATATCCGCGAGGACGGTACATTCGTTCTTTCGATCGATCCGAGTTCCGCCGGCAAGCTGGCCGATCAGTTTTCCGCCGCAATGGCTGACGTAATGTATACCTATTTAGAAACCGAGCTGGAAAAGCTCGCAAACGAGAACGGCATGACGCTGGATGAGGTGATAAGTGTACTCGGCTGCAGCAACATAGATGAAGCGATTGAAAGCTCGCTGGGCGGACAGTCCCTGGCGGAGTATTGTGATGGGGTCTTCGCTGAATCGGACATACAGGACATTTTAGCAGAGGGCACGGAAAGCGGTACTTACAGCGTGAAAAGCGGCAAGATCCTTCTCTCCGCCGATGATGCGGCCATCAGCCTCATCGAGTATGATGAAAAATCCGACACCGTCTCTCTGACCGAGTCCGGCTTTGACGAGCCGTTCATTTTTACCCGCCGGTAACGGAATAAAGCGTTTATAATATTCTGCCCCGAACGGATGTTCCGTTCGGGGCAGCGTTCCTATACAAAGGAAAAATTATTCAACGCGGCCTTCGAGGACCTTGAGATCGTAGGGCTCGAATTTCACGTGGCGGTAGGCTTCCACATCCAGCGGCTCGCCGGTCTGCTTGACGAGAACGTCGTAGAGAATGTCATACGTCGTGCCGTCGATCGTCTCGGTCATCGTGCTGTAGGGCAGCGTGCGGTGATAGGCGATGTGCTGGCCGTGGTTGTTGAAGTGGTAGCCGCAACGGATGCGGCAGCCGTCCAGACCCAGATACTCAAAGTTCTTCATAAGATCGGCGAGGATCTGGTCGCCCTCTCGCTCGTAGAGGTTTTCGGGCGTGGTGATGGTGTAGTCCGCGCGGAACTGGATGGGCAGGCCGTACTTTGCGAAGCGGTTGGCAAAGGCGATCATGCCGTCGTGCGGATAGTTCTTGAAGAGCACGCAGTTGATGCGCACCGGCACCTTGAGCGAGCCGAGAAGCTCGTCGTTGCACTCCTCCACATAGTGCACCATGTGGCGGGAGATGTTGATGCAGGTGATCTTATCCTTGTTGCGCTCCGTGAACGCAATGATGCGCTCGGCGGGGAAAAGATCGGATACCGGGAGCGTCGTGTTGATGAACACACGGTGGCCCTCCGGGATGCAGTCCATCATCACCTGCAGCGCTTCCGGCTCGGAAAACGGCTCGCCGCCGGTGAACACGAAATCGCACTTTGGCGTGATCTCATGGAACATGCGGATGCTCTCGCACACCTTTTCCACGCTGAAGCCTTCGGGATTCTGGTATTCCTGCTTATTGATGCAGAACGGGCAGTGGTTTTTGCAGTCGTACGGGACGAACACCGTGACGGTCGCGCCGCCCTCGCGGGTCATATACGGGTTGTGGTTTGTCATATTCTTCACCTACATGGGGTAATTTCAAAAAGGTATTATAACACAGCCTTAACAGAAAAGCCAGAAAAAAACAACATAAAGTTGAAAAAAACGAAAATTTTCCGGTTTTACTCGCTTAGTACGTCACGTCCCAGAGGAAAAGCCCCTGCGCCGGGGCGGTAAAACCGGCACTCGCACGGCTGTGCGAGGCAAGGATCGCCTCCATATCGTCCGGGCAGCGCTCTCCGAGACCGACCTCGAGCAGCGTGCCGGTCAGGATGCGCACCATATTGTATAAGAACCCGTCGCCGGTATACGTAAGCCGCACTTCTTCCCCGCAACGTTCGATCCCGATAGACTCTATCGTGCGCGTGGCGGCGCGGCCCGTTTTCTTTCCGGTGGAAAAGGCAGAGAATTCGTGCCGCCCGCAAAGCTGTGCCGCGGCGCGGCGCATGGCGTCAAGATCCAGCGGGCGCGGCTCCGCATGCACATACTTTCTTTCAAATACGCAGGGCGCATCGCTGTTCCAGACACGGTAAATATACGTTTTCCGCACCGCCGAAAGGCGAGCGTGGAACCGTTCCGGCGCTTTCTCGAGCGCGAGCGCGCCGATATCCTCCGGCAGATATTCCCGGAGCAGAGCCAAAAGCTCCGCGCAGGACTTGTCCGTATCCGCCCGGAAGGAGCACACCTGCATTCTCGCGTGGACGCCGGCATCCGTGCGACCGCTGCCCGCGATCTCGACGGGCTGCTCCAGCGTGCGGGAGAGCAGCGTCTCGAGCTTGCTCTGCACCGTCTGGGCGGTGTTTCCCTGCTTCTGCCAGCCGCGGTAGCGCGTGCCGTCATAGCAAAGCGTCAGTTTATAATTTTGCATCGGGCAACTCCCTTCTTTTTCTCGCAGTGCTTAGTATAGCACATTTGAATACATCGTCCATATACTTTTCGATATTTTCTGTTTTTCTGTTGAATCTGCCGATCCGTTCAAATTTGTTTACATTTTGCCCGGAATTTGTTCATGAAATGTTCACTCTTTGATTTTAACGCCGGTTATAATAACATCATACAGAGCATCCGGTGTGCAGCCGCCGAATGATCTGGATGCCTCCACCTTAATTTAAAAAAATCCGCCGCTTCTTGCGGCGGATTTTTTATTTTGCCATTCGCCTCATAACGGCAGAGCGATTCCGACAAATAGTTGTTGCATTTTTGTACGGCACTTGGTATATTTGAATAAAATCAACGTGAATCCCCTTTCCTGCGCAGCGTCCCCTCTCCCCTTTGGAAAGCGGCGGTCTGACCGCTTTTAAAATAAAGAAGAGAATTGGGAGGACATCACATGAAAAAGATTCTCGCTGTTATCCTCGCGCTGACCATGGTTCTGGCTCTTGCCGCCTGCGGCGCGGCGCCCACCACAGCAGAACCCGCTCCAGAAGCGCCCGACCCGCTCAAATCCGAAATGCCCTCGAAGATCTACGAGGAATCCGCCGCAGCCAACCCGGAGGGAAAAACCGTGAACATTCTTCTTGTCATCGACATGCAGAAGGATTTCGTCGATCAGGCGCTCGGCACCGCCGAGGCACAGGCCATCGTCCCGAACGTTGTGGCCAAGATCAACGAATACAAAGAGCGTGGCGACGTCATCATCGCCACGAAGGACACGCACGAGGAATCTTATCTCGAAACGCAGGAGGGCGTCAACCTCCCGTTCATCCACTGCGTGCAGGATACCGAGGGCTGGCAGCTGGACGACGCGGTGCAGGCCGCCATGCCGGAGAACGCCACGATCGTCAATAAGCCGACCTTCGGCTCGACCGACCTTGTGGAGATCATCGGCGAATACGTCGCGCAGTACGGCGAGCCGAACGTCCATGTGGAGATCATCGGTCTTTGCACCGACATATGCGTTATCTCCAACGCCCTGCTCGAAAAGGCGTTCTATCCCGAAATGCCCATCACGCTCGACGCCTCCTGCTGCGCAGGCGTCACTCCCGCCAAGCACGACGCCGCCATTGAGACCATGAAGAGCTGCCAGATCGGCGTATATAACGACACCATTACCGCGCCGCTCTCCACGGAGGTTCTCAAAGCGCCGAAGTCCTCCGAGATCTACGCCCACGCCGAAAAAGTCAACCCCGAGGGCAAGACCGTCAACGTCCTGCTCGTCATCGACATGCAGAAGGACTTCGTCGATCAGGCGCTCGGCACCGCCGAGGCGCAGGCCATCGTCCCCGCCGTTGTCGCCAAGATCAACGAATATAAGGCCCGCGGTGACGTCATCATCGCCACGCGCGACACGCACGAGGACTCCTACATGGATACGCAGGAAGGAAAGAACCTGCCGGTCATCCACTGCGTAGAGGAGACGGACGGCTGGCTTCTCAACACCGAGGTTGCCGACGCGCTCGGCGAATACGCCACCGTGATCAACAAGCCCACCTTCGGCTCGACCGATCTCGTAGCGCTCATGCGCGAGTATGTGCAGCAGTACGGTCAGCCGAACGTCAATGTGGAGATTATTGGTCTCTGCACCGACATCTGCGTCGTATCGAACGCGCTGATAGAAAAGGCGTTCTATCCCGAAATGCCCATCACGCTGGACGCTTCCTGCTGCGCGGGCGTCACCCCCGCAACGCACGATGCCGCCATCGCCACGATGCGCATGTGCCAGATCAACGTCATCAACGCTGACTGAGCTCTTTTCTGACATACACATCGCCCCGCCATCCGGCGGGACAACAGACTAAATCACCCGTTGGGAGTTTTCCCAACGGGTGATTTTGACGGAAACTTAGTTTTTGGAGAACTCCGCGAGCTCTAGGCCGGGGTTCTGCTTGAGCGTGTAGGCGATGTTCCACTCGCCGCCGAAGAGCAGGAGGTTGTTGCCCTTGAAGGCCTGCACCCACTTGGTGTCGCGCGTGAGCGTGAGAGTTGCGGGGTCGGTGTCACCCACGATCCAGCGGATGTTTTCATACGGCAGCGCGCGGCGGCGCACGGCGGTGGAATATTCGCTCTGCAAACGGTATTCGAGCACGTCGAACTGCAGCACGCCGACGACGCCGACGATGACCTCCTCCAAGCCGGTGTTCGGCTCGTGGAAGATCTGGATGGCGCCCTCCTGCGCGATCTGGCGGATACCGGTCTCGAACTGCTTGCGCTTCATCGTGTCCTTGCGCTCAAAGGCGGCGAAGTGCTCGGGCGCGAACGTCGGGATGCCTTCAAAGCGGACCTTCTTGTCCTTGGAGCAGATCGTATCGCCGATGGAGTAGATGCCGGGGTCGAACACGCCGATGATGTCTCCGGCGTAAGCCTCGTCGATGATCTGGCGCTCCTCGGCCATCATCTGCTGCGGCTGCGCGAGCTTGATGGGCTTTCCGCCCTGCACGTGGTAGTATTCCTCGTTGCGCTCAAACTTGCCCGAGCAGATGCGCATGAACGCGATGCGGTCGCGGTGCGCCTTGTTCATGTTCGCCTGGATCTTGAATACGAAGGCGGAGAAATGGTCGTCCGTCGGCTCGACCGGCACGCCATCGGAAAGGCGCGCGAGCGGCGGCGTTGTGAGATCGAGAAAGCTCGCCAGAAACTGCTCCACGCCGAAGTTCATCAGCGCCGAGCCGAAGAAAACAGGGCTCAGATCGCCGCTGCGGACAAGATCGAGATCAAATTCGTACCCCGCGCCGTCGAGCAGCTCCACATCGTCGCAAAGCGTGCTGTACAGCCGCTCGCCGAGCGCTTCGCGCAGGCCTGCCTCGTTATCCATGGAAAGCTCCGCCGCGTGGATGGCGCGGCTGCCCGCGTGACGCTGCGTATACGCGAGCACTTCCTTCTTCTCGCGGTCATACACGCCCTTGAAGTCCACGCCGCAGCCGATCGGCCAGTTCATCGGGTACGTGCCGATGCCGAACTCCTTTTCGAGCTCTTCGAGCAGATCGTAGGGGCTGCGCGCCTCGCGGTCCATCTTGTTGATGAACGTGAAGATGGGGATGTGCCGCATGGCGCAGACCTTGAAGAGCTTGCGCGTCTGCGGCTCGATGCCCTTGGCCGCGTCGATGACCATGACGGCGCTGTCCGCCGCCATGAGCGTGCGGTAGGTGTCCTCGGAGAAGTCCTGATGGCCGGGGGTGTCGAGAATGTTGATGCAGTAGCCGTTATATTCAAACTGGAGCACGGACGACGTGATGGAAATGCCGCGCTGCTTTTCCAGCTCCATCCAGTCGGAGACCGCATGGCGCGCCGCCGCCTTGCCCTTTACCGAGCCGGCGAGCTGGATCGCCCCTCCGTAGAGAAGGAGCTTTTCCGTCAATGTCGTTTTGCCCGCGTCCGGGTGGGAGATGATCGCAAACGTCCGCCGCCGCGAGATCTCCCGCTGTAAGTCACTCATGTTGTTTCATCCTTCCGGTAAATTTTTGAAATGAAAAATCTACCGTATTTTTAATCCTTCATAACCCGTCTCTTCCTTTGAAAAAGTTGCAACACTCTTTTTTACCATAGAATTCCCGAAAAAGCAATGCGCGTATTCCTTCTTTGCAGGGAAATTGAAAAAAAGCCCTTGCCTCTCCCATTGAGAAATGCACCCCATTCCTTAGTACTAAGTATTTTACGATACTTGTCTAACGAATGGGGTGCTGTTCACTGTGCGGGGGAGGCTTCTTTTCTTCTTATTGCCGGAGCTCAGTATACGGCGTATAGTCGAGCGCCGTATAGCGTTCCGTGTGGGAATCGATGATCGCCTGACAGGCCGCCTCATCGGACGGCGTGTCATTGGAAACGTCGTAGTCCGTATCGTACGTCATGTACCACGCGCCGGACTCGCTCGTCACGCCCTGCATAAGGGCAAGCTCTCCGTTCTGGAGCGCATAGTAAAACCACACGCTGCTCGCCGCGCCGCTCGAGCCCTCGTTCGCAATGAGCCAAGCGTTTTCGTCCGCGAGATATTCCACATAATACTTATCTCTCGCGTGGCTCTGCGCGAGCATCACCGGTGCGCCGTCCTTGACCGTCCAGATCTCCAGAACGGCCGGATCGGTGTCCGCGCCCAAGATCGCGCCGATCACCATCTCCGGCGAGCCGTCGCCGTCAAGGTCAGGGAAAAATACGCCGACGTTCGCGCGGGCGTCGCCCTCGTAATAGTATCCGGCGATCTCGCTCATGCCGTTTTCAAAGTACCGTCCCTCCGGCCACTGCTCGGAGAGCGCCGCGGCGTAGCGGCCAAGCTGCGCGGCATAGAGCGTTTTCCCCTCTTCGGCCATGTTCACGATGCCGGTCGATTTCTCCACCGGCTGGGAGACCGGCTCCGCGGTGGGTTCTTCCGTCGGCTCCGCCGCTGCGGTCGTCTCGGGCGTCGCGGTCGGCTCCGCGGTGGCGGTCGGTTCAGGCGTCGATGTGGGCACTGCTTCGGTGGGCTGCGCGCCGCAGGCCGTCAAAAGCAGACTTGCCGCCAGCGCGAAAATACCGAGCCATTTCATCTTCTTGTTCATTGCATATTCTCCTTATTCATTGCATATCCTCCTGCGGTCCGGTTTTCGGAGCCCGCAGGATATTAGACGTGCTTTGCGTCAGGATGGTTCACACGGAGTGGATAAATTTGGTTCCTGCCGCGCCGCCCACGCCCAGGCGCGCTCGTCCACGGCGGTTTTCCCTTCGCGCAGCGCCGCGATCTCCCGCCGGCAGAGCGGCACGGCGGCGGCCAGGAATTCCTCCGCAATGGCTTTGGTGAAATGTACGCACTCGCCCGGCGGGGGCGGCGTCGTGAAATCCGCGTGCAGCTCGGCGAGAAATTCCGGCAGCGCAAAATCGGAAACAGCGCAGATCGGCTCGGCGGAAAAATTCTCCGGCGCGGCAAGATCCTCGCGCAGGGCGAATTTCTCAATGGCCCAGGTATTCAGAATGCGGTAATCGTCGTAAAGCCGCTCGACCTTCTGCGGCGAGTCCACCTTCCAGCCGTGGTCGAGATAGAATACCTTGCGGAACACGATGTCCTGCACAAGATGGAGATAGTACCCGAGATAGAGCGGATCGTCCATTTTGTCCGCGAAGCGCGCGCGGAAGCCGCCGAGCGCCATCATCGTCTTCGTTCCGCCGTCGATCCGCACGCGGAAATGCGCGCTCACGCGCTCTCCGGCGTCCGGTAAGATCGAGCCGAGACGAAAGCGCTTTTCGTCCGCCGCGGGATGCTCGTCCAGAATGAGCTTTGCCGCGGCAAGATGAAGGATACGGGATGCCATGGTCTTTCCTCCTGTATACGAAAAAGACGGGACGCTGCCCGGAGGCGCATCCCGTCTTTTTCCCAAAAATTACTTGAGGCCGTACTTCTTGTTGAACTTGTCCACGCGGCCGCTGGTGTCGACCAGCTTCTGCTTGCCGGTGTAGAAGGGGTGGCACTTCGAGCAGATCTCGACGGTGATGCCGGGGCGGGTCGAGCCGGTCTCGATGGTTGCGCCGCAAGCGCACTTTATAACGGTGGGCTGATAGTTAGGATGGATTCCTGCCTTCATTGTTCATATCTCCTCGTCGTAGGCTATCTTGAGCACGCAAAAGCGTGGTTACAAGACGCAAAGGTAATTGTAGCACAGCACTTTGCTATTTGCAAGAACTTTTTACGGTTTCGCCGGAATATAAAAAATACAAAACGCACTCGCGCACGGGCTTGCCTGTCATCCGCTGTGCGGCATAGGCATAGGCCTCAAGCTGTTTTGAATAGGTCTGCGCACGCTCGGCGGTCTCCTCGCCGCGGACTCGATCGGTTTTATAGTCGATTATCGTAAGCTCGCCGGCCTCCTCGATCATGCAGTCGATAACGCCCTGCATGAGCACGCTCTCGCCCTCGCCGCCGGGGAAGAATTTTTCCGCCGGGCAAAGGAGCGAAAACTTAAACTCGCGCTTTCGCGCATCGGCCGACATTATGCGCTTGCCGAGAGGCGAGGAAAACAGGCGCAGTATGCTGCCGGTATCGACGGCCTCGGCCTGCCGGGGGCTTAAAAAGCGCGCTGCGGTCAGCCGCGCAAGCTCCTCGCGTATCTCCTGCTCGGTGCCTGTTTTTTCATAGTCGATGTATTGCAGAAGCATATGCGTCGCCGTGCCGCGCGCGGTGGGGCTGAGCTTATCCCCGCCGCCGAGACGGGGCGCGCGAAAATGAGCATGCTGCATCGGCACGATGCTCTGCGCCTCCTCGTCGGGCGCTTCAAGGCGCTTTAGCTCCGTTGCCGTGACCTTCGAGGGCAGCGCGGACGCGGCCGCATGCGGATACGAAAACGCTGTGTTTTTCTCAAGCACGGCAACAAGCTCCGGGTCTGCACAGGCAATGTCCGCCGAGGCTTCGGTATCCTGACCGGCATCCTGAGCCTCAGTGCTCAAAAAGCTCAGGCGGAATTTCTCCTCCCCTGCGCACAGCTGAGCATAGATCATCCACTCGGCCATGCTCGATGCATTAAGCAGTATCTCCGGTGACATTGGGCGCGTGCATTGCAGCATCATTTTCTGCATTTTTTCCTCTGGATGCTTTATCGCCGCCGTGACGAAAAGCCGCTCGCGCGCGCGCGTGAGCGCAACATACAGCAGGCGCATCTCCTCGGAAAGCTGCTCGCGCCGCAGCCGCTGCTTTATCGCGCTGCGCGCAAGGCCGGGATATTCGAGCCTGCGCGCGGTGTCGTAGATCTTGGCGCCAAGGCCAAGCTCGGGATGAACGAGCACTGTCTGCTTGAGGTCGGCATCGTTGAACCTGCGAGAGGTATCGCACACAAAAACGACCGGAAATTCAAGTCCCTTGGATTTGTGGATGGTCATTATCTTCACCGCATCGCCGGACGATACCGCACCCATGTCTCCGCCGCGCTCGGCAAGCTGCCTGAGCCAGCGGCAGAAGCGGTGCAGTCCGCGAAATCCGCCGGCGGAAAAGCGCTTTGCAAGCGTGAGCATCATGCGCATGTTAGCGCACCTCTGCGGCGCATCCTGCATGGCAGCGCAAAGCGCCATGAGGTCGAGCTCATCATAGACAAACATCAAAAGCTCGTCGATCGACATTTCGGGAGCGCGCGAGCGCAATTTATCGAGCGTCTTCAGAAAATTCGCGCATTTTTCGTTATCCTGCGCGGCGGCTTTGAGCGCCGTGTAAAAATCCGAATTTCGGTCGGCAAGGCGTATCTCCGTCAGCTCATCGGCGGAAAAGCCGAATGCGCCGGAGCGCAGCACCGCGATGAGCGCAACATCCTGATGAGGATTGTCGATAACCGCAAGCAGGCTCATAAGCGAGGCTATCTCCGTCGAGCCGAAGAAGCTGCCTCCCTGACCTGCCGCAACGGGTATGCCGCGCAGGATAAGCTCGCGGCGGTAGGTCTCGCCTACGGAGTTTGCCGAGCGCATGAGCAGCGCGATATCCCCGTAGCCGAGCGCGCGGCCGTTTACCGTCATGCCCGAGTGCATGAGTTCAAAGATCTTCTCGGCAACGGCGGCGGCCTCCTTTTCGGCCTTGCCGCGCAGATCGTCCTCGTCGGCGCTGATATCGATGAGAACAAGCTCCGGAGAAACGCCCTCGTCCTCATACACACCTCCGCATTTGAGCTGCGCGTTCTCGTCGTAATCGACCTCGCCGAGTTTTTTCGACATGCAGACTTCAAAAACGCCGTTTATGCCGTCGATCACCTCACGGCGAGAACGGAAGTTTTCCTGAAGCATTATCTTCACAGGCTCGCCCTCGCGCGCATCGGGCAAAAATGCGTATTTTTCATATTTATCGGTGAATATCAGGGGATCGGCAAGGCGGAAGCGATAGATCGACTGCTTCACGTCGCCGACCATGAACAGGTTGCTCCCGTCCTTCGACAGGGCGCGGAATATCTCGTCCTGAACGGAGTTTACGTCCTGATACTCATCGACCATGATCTCGCAAAAGCGCTCGCCGGTCTCGCAGGCAAGATTAGTCGGGCTTCCGTCCTCATTCGTCAGAAGCTGGGCGGTAAGGTGCTCAAGGTCTGCAAAATCGACCTCTGCCCTGCGGCGCTTTTCGGTGCCGTAGGCTCTGTCAAAGCGCAGGGTCAGCTCGATGAGCGCGCGCATGGCCGGCGCCGAGGCGCGCATGTCGCTCAGGAGCTTTTCGCTGTCGTCCGAGAGCATTTTCGTGAATTTTTCGCAGTCCTTTTTGCACAGGGCGCGCACCTGCTTTACATACTCGGAAAGCTCGGGATCGGGCGAATTCAAAAGCCTGCCGAGCGTGGGGAAGCTCACGGGCAGCTCCTGCCGCGCCCTGTCCCAGCCGAGGGCGCACGCGCCCGAAAGCGAGCGCAGCGAAAGCGCGGTATCCGCACAGCTCGGGCCGTATTTTTCGGCGATGACCTTGTTTTCGGCCGCCCTTTGGCAAACATCGTCCATCCTCTGCGCCCAGTACTGCGCCGAGGCGCTGATCTCCTCGAGGATCTCCGCGCCCCAGACGGTTTTTCCTGCGTCGTCGGCGTCGGCTTCTATTGCCTCCAGCTGCTCGCCCAGCCACTTTGCAGGGCGCGCGTGGCTCTGCGTTTTGCGGTGCAGCGCGAGCACCGTTTCCGCAAGGCGATCGTCGCTCCGACCGGCCCCCACCGTGTCGGCAAGGAGCTTAAAGCCCTCGTCGGGCGCTTCATAGCACTCATCGAGCACGCGCTGGATAACGCGCTGCTTTATCGCCTCCGCCCTGTCCTCCTCGATGACCTTGAACTCCGGCGAAAGCTGCGCCGCGTGGCAGTTTTCGCGCAGGAAGCTCTGGCAGAACGAGTCGATCGTGCCGATCTGCGCCTTGGCGCACAATGCGCTCTGCCGCTTGAGCCTGCGGTTATCGGGATCTGCGGCAAGGCGCTCGGATATCTCGTCGAGTATGCGGCTGCGAAGCTCTGCGGCCGCGGCCTTGGTGAAGGTTATGACCAGGAAGCTGTCGATATCCGCGTCGTGCTCTATTCTGCGAAGCAGGCGCTCGGTGAGCACCCTTGTTTTTCCGCTTCCGGCCGCCGCCGACACAAGCACGGCGCGTCCGGTTTCCTCGATCGCGCATTTCTGCGACGCTGTCGGCTCAAACCTCGCCATCTTCCCCGCCTCCTTCCAGAACGCTCCACACCTTCGTTGCAGGCAGGTGCGGAGTAGATCGCATGCTCTCGCCGTTTTCGCCGTCGGCAAAGCGGCATGCGTCGAAATAATCGCAGTTTATGCAGGCATTCTCCTGCTGTCCGGCATAGTAAGGGTCGGCAGCTATGCTGCCGCGCCGAAGCTCCGACGCCATTTCGCACAGCGTTTGGTCGATATGCCGGGCGAGCGTGCCCAGGCGCTCTGCCGAAACGAGCGCGTCGCCGGCAGGGCCGTTTTTCTTGAAATCAACGGGTATATACTTCGGCGTGTCGGCATGCTCCATCGCCCGGATGACCTCCGGATCGCTGAGCACAAGGCCGCTGCGGCGCAGACCCTTGCTGCGCTTTTTCTCAAGCTCGGCGTCGCTTATATCCCCGTCCTCGCTTATCACTCCGTCGCGCGCCGGAACGTACAGCACTCCAGCCGGGACGATCTCCTCGCCGTACAGAAGCTTTCCGTTCTCGCCCAGCGAGAAAAGGTACAGAAGCATTTGCAGGTTCATGCCGTACAGCACGTCCGAGAGGTCAAATTTCTTGCGCCCTGTTTTGTAATCGACAACGCGCAGATACAGCTTGCCCTCGTGCAGCCAGCCGTCCACCCTGTCGGCAATGCCGGTGAGCACGAGCTTATCCTCGCCCTCGCCAAGCTCAAGCGGCGGAAGCTGCGGCGTGTCGGCAAAGTCAAGCTCAAACGACAGCGGCTGAAAATCGCTGCGGCGCAGCTCGTCGGCAAGATCAAGCACTATCCGATGCACGCTGCCGGTCAGGCGGCGGAAAAGATATTCAAAGCGCTTGCTTTTATCGCGAAAATCGTTAAGCTCGCGCGTGATGTATTCGTCGATGTATTTATCGCACAGCCGCGTAACGGTCTCGTCGTCAACGCTCTTGTAGCCACCCATTGAGGCGGCCTCGCGCGAGACCTGCTCCAGGATCCTGTGCATAAACGTGCCCATCTCGGGCGCTGTGAAGCCTGCCGGCTCACGCGGCTTTGCCTTGAGCGCGTACTGCATGAAGTAAGCAAAGCGGCAGGACGCAAATTTATCTATCCTCGATGCCGAAAGGCGCAGCTTTTCGCCGTAAAGCGCCCTGACCGACGCACGCGAAAGACTGCCGCGGCTGCGGTTTGCCTGCGCTTCAAGCGAGCGCAGACGCTCCGGCTCGTGCCGGGTGAAAAACTCGGCCGCGCTTGCCGCGCACGCTCCGCCGCCGTGCAGCGACTGCGCGGCAAGCTCCAGCGCCGGAGCTGTGGCGTTAAGGCGCGCCATGTCAACGTCAAACTCGCAAGCTTCTATTCCGAACATGGCCTTTGCTCGGTTAACGACAAACGCCGGACGCTGCTGCGCGCCGGCGCTGTCGGTGAGCGCATAGCAAAAGCTCAGGCTGTCCGACGGCAGCGTCAGGCAGTTGTACACGACCGAAAACGCGCGCCACAGCTCGCTGTCGCCGACGCCGCCGAGGTCGATATCCATCTCGAGCAGTCTGCGCCGCTCGTCGGTCGAGAAAACGCCGGTGTCCGCCTCCGTGCCGGGGATGCGCTCATCCGTTGCGCCGAGGACGATCAGATGCTTAATGTTTCGGCGGCGCATGCGGTCCATTTCGCCGGCCGTCACGCAGTCGAGCGAGGCCGGGATCGTTCCGATATCGTAGCGCGAGAGCATCAGCGAAAACAGGCGGCCGAAATACTCCGCGTCCGCCGGAGTGTCGCCGAGCACCGCCGCGCACTGCTCGAGCGCGCCGACCGTTATATCCCAAAGCTGGGCGTATTCCTGCGCTGCGGCGGCTCGGCCGTCTTTCTCCAACGCCTCGGCGCGCGCCTGAAGCTTATCGGCAAGGTGCAGATCCTCAAAAAGGCTTGCCAGAGCCTGCGCCTGCTCCGTCGCGGTCGTGGCGGCAGCGGCGTTTTCGGCAAAGCGCATAAGCGGCCGGCGCGCCGTTTCGCGCAGAAGATTTATCTGCTCAAGCGTCTGCTCGGACGCCTCGTCCGGCTGCTTGCCGTAGCCCTCCGGGTGCAGCCGCCAATTTTCGGCTCTTGTCCACGCCGAGCCGTGCAGCTGCCACATGAAAACGTAGTTTTCAAGCTCGTCGCACTCGTCTGTATCCAATCCGCCGAAGCCCGTGCGCAGATAGTCGAACACATCGTCGGCCTCCCAGCCGCCGAGGATGATCTCATACGCCGACTCGATAAGCATCGGCAGCGGCTTTGATAGCATGTCGGCCTTGCGCGCGGTGTATATCGGCGCGCCGTAGCGCGAAAATGCCGACTCCAGCGGCAGGCGATAATCGTCAAAGCCCTTGGCGCACACGGCGATATCGCGCCAGCGGCAGCCCGTGTCGCGCACGAGCGACACCGCCTCGGCGGCAGCAAACTCGCACTCGGCGTTTGTGTCGGCTGCGCTTATTATTTTGATGCGGCCTTGCGCGTCGCCGGCCTCGACGGCGCGGTAGCTGAACATGTTTTCGCAAAATTCGCCGAGCGGCTTTGCCTTGGTGCTTTCGCCCTCGCGGCGCTCGGTCTGCGCCTTGATGCCGTTATCGGCGGCAAATTTCAAAAGCGCCGAGGCTGTTATGCGGCTGAGCGCAAATACCTCGCTTCCGCCGTGCAGCTCGTCGCAGCCGAGGCACACGGTAAGGCGCACGCCCTTTAAAAGCAGCGCCTCGAGCACTCTGCGCTCCTGCGCGGTGAAGTCTGTAAAGCCGTCAACAAACACGTGGGTGCGCTCGCTCATCGAGCACTGCCCGATCTGCTGCGCAAGCACGCTCAGCCGGTCGTACGGGTCTGCCCTTCCGTTTGCGACAACGCCGTCATACGCCTCGAGTATAAGTCCCAGGTCGTGCAGCTTGTCGCCCAGCGCGCCCTCGCAGGCTTCGGCGGCGTCAAGCAGCCGCTCGCTCGTCACGCAGGCGCTTTTGAACTCGTCCACGGCGCCGAGCAGCATCGTTTGAAGCTCGGCCTTGCGCCGCGCCGCGCCGTAAACGCGCAGCCGCGAATACAGCCCGTCGGCAGCCAGCGCCATGCACAAAAGTCTGCCGCCCTTGTCGAGGTATTCGTTTGCCGCGCCGCCGCACTCGGAGCTTATCTCGCGCGCAAGCCCCGTGAACGACAGCACCTCGGCGTACAGCGACAGGCCGTCGCCGCACACGGCACACAGCTCGCGCTCGGCCTCGTGGCTGTACTGCTCGGGAACGAGCAGGATGTCCCGCTCGCCGCTGTCCGCGCCGCGCCGGATCTCGTCCATGATCGCCGCGCTTTTGCCCGTGCCCGCCGTGCCGTAGAGTATTCTGAGCATTCTTCCACCGCCTTGAAAATTTCTAACGCTTTATTATACCAAACAATCCTCCTCCTGTCTATTTTTAGTGGCGCATTACCGCACCTACGGATACATATATCTCTGGTGCCCGGTTCGGGATATTGGAATAAACCGTATTTGCCTCGCCGTACATTAGTGCGCTGCTGAGTTTTCGGCGCATCCTCGTAGGGAACGGATTTATCCGTTCCGTGTGTTTCATCTACTGACGCAGTTAATACAGCGCTACGCAGCAGAGGTTTTGCCATTGCCTTCCCCTTGCGGAGCTTGAGGGGAAGGTGTCGCTTGCGACGGATGAGGTGTTATTAAATCTGCGGTGCTAACCGCCACATTATAAAAAACGGGC
>ERZ857757.1500-NODE-1500-length-18172-cov-4.210355_pt1 | contig 18172 bp, 16 predicted proteins | sample MGYA00519764_ERZ857757 | MGnify/ENA primary metagenome ERZ857757 (study PRJEB31778, sample SAMEA3449359) | human gut metagenome | biome: human gut; feature: human-associated habitat; material: faeces | place: United Kingdom | collected 2010/2012 ... | reverse complement strand
AGCGCATCCTTGGTAAGGATGAGGTCGGCAGTTCGAATCTGCCCAGCAGCTCCAAGATAAGCCCTGAAGTCATTCGATTTCAGGGCTTTCTTGATTTTGTCATAGCCTGACAATAAATTGGGCGGTGAATTATATGAGCAAAAAAACAATCGGCATTCTCGGCGGCATGGGGCCTGCCGCGACGGCTGACCTGTTCACAAAGATCATAAACAACACCGAGGCAGGCTGCGATCAGGAGCATCTGCACGTTATTATTGACAGCAACACGAACATTCCCGACCGCACCGAGGCGCTCATTCACGGCGGAGCAGACCCCACGGAGCAGATGACGCAGAGCGCGCGCCGCCTTGCCGAGGCCGGGGCCGAGCTTATCGTCATGCCGTGCAACACGGCGCACGGCTTCTACGACGCCGTGTGCGCGTCCGTGCCGGTTCCCGTGCTCCACATGATAAAGCTCACCGCCGAGGAGCTTATGCGGCACGAGATCACGCGCGCCGGTCTTCTCGCTACCGACGGCACGGTGCAGAGCGGAATATACGAAAGCTGCTTTGCCGGCAGCGGCATCGAGCTTATAACGCCCTCGCCCGAGACTCAGGCCGCCGTTATGGATCTTACCTATAACGGAGTCAAGGCCGGCAAGCTCGATTTTGACACGTCGGGCTTTGAAAAAGCAGTCCGCGAGCTTTTCGATAAGGGCGCGCAGACGCTCATCCTCGGCTGCACGGAGCTTCCCCCGGCGTTTGAAATGTACGGCCTTGACTACGAGCACATCGACCCCACCCTTGTGCTTGCTCGCGCGGCAGTCCTTGCCGCCGGCGGCAAGCTGCGCGAGGCATAAAAATCACCTCCCACGTTTAGTTCCGTGGGAGGCTTTTTGTTATTCGCCCGACGAGGGGATCGTTATCTCGCGGTCATAGCCCGCGCCGTAGCAGAAGGAGTGTATCTTCCCCTCCGACGGATTTATGACGTTCACGACAAAGGACGTATCGTCGGCCGTATCGTGCGTTTTTGCGTACGTCGTCGTCTCGCCGTACTCTATGCCGTTCGAGTCCGCGCCCTCGTTTGCGCCAAGCTCGTTGTTGTAAAAGTAGCACATGTTCGGCGTTGCCACGCGCAGAACGTCAAACTCCGTGTTGCCGCTGTCCTGAACGTCGCTGAGCTTTGCAACTGCAAAATTGTGCGTATGTCCGTGGAACGCGGCGTAAATTTTCGCGCTGTTTGAGTCCTTGAAGGACACCGTCATGCCAGAGAGCGTGACCGAGCCGCCGTCAACATACTGCTTGAGAATACTGCCAAGAGTTTTGGCCGAGCTGTTCTTGTCGAGATTTTCCGTGAAGTCGAGCGGATAGTGCGACAGTATCACTATGCCCCAGTCGGCCTTTGCCCCGACGGCCTTGAGCGCCCTTGCAAACCAGAGCCGCTGCGTGAGCGAAACATTGTCCCAGCTCATGCCGATCTCGGCGGTGCTCAGGCAGAAAACGCGCAGCTTTTTCTCGTCGAAGTCGCGATAGCAGTAACCCTCGGTGGTGCTGCCGTAGGTCGCGCCCTCGTTATAGCGGCCGACATAGGTGTATATCTCCTTGGGCTGGAGCCATGTGTTGTCGTTTGTCTCCAGCGCGCGGCGCAGTCCGTCGCGGTCGCCGGGAGTGCGAAACTGCGGAATGCCGCCAAAGCCCTCTTTTAAAATTGCGTTTATCTCGGCAAAATGCTGCCTGCCCTGCGCGAACGTAGTCGTCTCGCTGCCTATGCTGTAGTCGCCCAGGAAGCAGCAGAAGTCAATGCCCGGCATAATGTAGCTGAGCGCCTTCATTGCCATTCCGGCGTGCAGATTGCCGTCTGCGATGTATTCGTCGTCGCTGTGATGGTGCGCATCGGATGCGGCGATAAAGGTTATGCTGTCGGTCGTCTGCACGGCGCTGACCTTTTTTGCGACCGCGAGCGCCTCGGTCCTGACGTACTCGGGCACGTCCGTCTGCACATACTTATCGCCCGTTTTCATCGACTCTATCGCCGACGCCATCTGCGAGAGCTTATACGTCGTGCTCGAGCCGTTTCGCAGGCGTATGGCCGCCGCTACGGCCTGAACATCTGCTTCCTCATAAAGCTTTTTTGCCATCAGTAGCTCACCTCACTTCCGTCTGCGACCTCAATGGTCTTATCCTTGAGGCCGGTGTATTCGTAGCTTTCAACCCTGTCGCCAAGCTTTATCGTCAGTATCTTATATGGCGATACCTCAGGCTTGTCTATCGGCTCGTCATCTCTGTCGGTGATGCACTCGGCACAGCGGAACACAGCCGGAGTCGAGGTATGAAGCTGTCCGGCGTAAAGGCCGACGGCTATCCACGGGCGCTTTTTTATAACAGGCAGCGCGCAGCTTGCCCCCGTGAAATCAACATCCTTGTATTTGCCGTTGCGATAGCCTATGCGCATGGTCTTTTTGTCGTATTCCGCCCACTCGGCGTCAAGCTCGAAATTTACCGTGTAGTCGCTGTTGCCGCAGACGATGAGCGTCTCGTCCCCGACCGCGATCTTGTCTTTAACTTTGATGTTTATGTCCATGAGAATTCTCCTTTTCATGCTGCCGTGGGCAAAAAGCTCGAGGCTGCTTTCTGCACCGGCATCTTTGATAGTAGCAAAAATGCGTAATTTGTCAATGCAAGCACTATGCTATCGCGTAATTTTTTTGCTCAATGGACAATCGCGGCAATGTGTGGTATGATGGTGAAAAACGTAATCAAGAGGTAATATTTATGGCAAATTCGGAACTTAGCCAGCAGCAGATAGATCAGATATCGCGCATGGGTATAAAAAAGCTCATCGGCAAATACAGCCGGTCGCAGGGCAAGGATCAGCAGTCGCTGACCATGCTGCTCGAGCAGCTTGCGAAAACGCCGATGTACTTTGCCGTGCAGAAAAACGGCGCGTCCTCCGCGATGCTCAATTTTATAACGCTTACCGTGAACAATCAGGTGTTCATCCCCATTTTCACCGATCCCGATGAGTTCGGGAAGCTCAAGGATCAGTGCGACTGCGTGTGCTTAAAGCCGATGGACTATTTCCAGATGCTCGTTGACAATAAGCGCCACGCCGTCGTAAACCCCTTCGGGACGTATTTTCTCATGTGGCCCGAGCTTGTGCGCGACCACATGCTGCCCTACATGAAAGAAGCCGCAGACTTCGAGCGCCAGCAGCGCGAACAAAACCCCGACTTTAAGCCTATATCGTGAAAGAGTATCCGCCATGAACATTGAACAAGTAGCGGATAATATATACGCCTTTCCGATCGTTCTGCCGAACAATCCGCTCAAGTGGCTCAACTGCTATGTTGTAAGCTCCGGCGGCAGGAATCTGCTTATCGACACCGGGTTTAATCGCCCTGAATGCCGCGAGGCTCTGCTCGGCGGAATGCGGCAGCTTGGTCTGGCGGCAGACAACACCGACATTTTTATCACCCATCTTCACTCCGACCACACCGGCAACGCCGCATATCTCGCCGGAGAGGACTTCAACATTTTGATGGGCAGAAAAGACCACCGTGTCATCACCATGCCCGAGCAGGAAAAGCACAGGGAAACTCATGCGCGGTTTTTGCGCGAAGGCATGCCGAAAGAGGATCTTGCGCTGTGGTCTGCCAAATCCCCGGCCATAAAATTCGCGCCCGGCGCATTCCCGGCGCGCGAGCTTGACGACGGCGACGTGCTGTGCTACGGCGGCTACGAGCTGCGCTGCCTTGCAACGCCGGGGCACACCCCGGGGCATCTTTGCCTTTTTGACGAAAAGCGAAAGCTCATTTTCCTCGGCGACCATGTTCTTTTTGACATAAGCCCGAACATCTGCGCGTGGAACGGCATTCCCGATTCGCTCGGCGATTACCTGCGCAGCCTGGAGCTTATGAAAAGCCTTGATATCGAAACCGCGCTCCCGGCACACAGAGCGCGCGGTGAAGTCACTCTGCGTGAGCGTGCGCAGCAGCTCATAGAGCATCACCGGCTGCGGCTCAGCGAGGCCGAGCGGCTCGTTCACGAGAACCCGGGCGTCACCGCATACGAGCTTGCCGGCCTTATGACCTGGCGCATAAGGGCAAAAAACTGGGCCGACTTTCCGCCCTCGCAAAAGGGCTTCGCCTTCGGCGAAACGCTCGCCCATCTGGACACGCTGCTTGCAAGCGGCGCGATCGAGCGCCTTTGCGGCGAAAACGGCATCGTTACTTACAGATAATATGAAAACCTCTCACGTCAAATGACATGAGAGGTTTTTTGCTTGTATCAATTTATAATTTCAACATCGTCATCCGTCGGGTAAAACTGAAGCGCGTCCTGGATCGTGCGGAATGCGCCGCTGTCATCCCAAAAGCCCGACTTTCTGTATTCCTCGGCGGTCATCGCCGGATACTGAAGCCAGCTTTGCTGATGCACATAGTTTATCCAGCTGCTGATGATGTAGTCATCCGCAAGCTCAGAGGTCGCATAGGCGACGTATCCGCGGCAGTTTTCACCGTTTCTCGGCACGGAGAACGAGGCAAAAACATCGCTGCGCGTTCTGATCCCGAAAAAGACGCTGTCGTAATCGTAGGTTTCGGATCTCAGCGAATGGTAGGGCGCTGCAAAGGTCTTGCCGCCGCGGTCGTACAAAACGCGGCCGCTCACCTCGCCGTCGGATGCCCAGCCATCCGAAACCTCGGTATAAGTCGGCCAGAGCTGAACTGCCTCCGTGCCGTAAAAGCCGGGATCGGTAAGCCACAGGAAGTGATGGAAAATGACCCACCGCTCGCGCTCATCCGATACCTGCACCGCGACGCCGGTCATGCGGAGCTTCTTGTCGTAAACCGTGTCCTGCACTATGCGGCGGCTTGCTCCGCTGCCCGATACGCTCGTTACCGTTCTGCCGCCGTCTGCCGGCTTATCCTCAACGTCCGTGACGACGCGCAGAGCGCCCTTGCAGGCAGCGATATCCTCCGGGGTGAGATCGTTCAGAACATACTCCGGGAAGCCAAGCTCGAGCAGCTTATCCTTTATCTCCGCAACGCCGCTCTGCTCCGACGGCTGAACCTCGCGCCAATCCATGTCATAGCTGTCGCCGAAGATATACCCCAGCACGCAGCCAACTAAAACGACGGCGCTCAGCGCGATAACGACGCACTTATCCGTAACCCTCACCGGCTGCGGAGTTATCGAATATCCGGCCTCGTCAAGCTCGCCGGAGAGCTTATAAAGATTGCGGATAATGCAGATATAAGCGACGACCATTGCCAGCAGGATTATAGTACCCTCGTACCCGGCCACGGCCAGCACACCCATAAGTGCATACCAGACAATGAGAGCCGCGGCGCATTTCGCGCTCGGCGGAAGGCCGACCTTGGCCTTGACCGCCCTCAGTCCCTGCCAGAGGCAGATAAACTCGGCAAGCATAAGAATAACGCTCGCCGCCGTCAAGGCCGATGTAACGGAAGGCGTCAGAATCGTCGCATGGAAAATGGTCGTATTCAGAACGAGCGTCGGGAAAAAGTAGGCTGCGCGGATGATCGTTACGGCAAAGCATGCGTTAAACCACCTGTTCTCGCGCCGCAGAGCGCGAAAGCCGAGCAGCTGTAGCACAATGCCGACGGCAGGGAGAATGTAATTTAAGCACAGGAAGTTGAGCGTTATCGCACACAGTGCCATGCCGGCGAGCACGCGGTTTGCCGCTTTTTTCCACGGCGTTATCTCCGCAACGATATCCTCCGGCGGAGTTTCCGCAACACTGCCTTCGAGCAGCGTATCAAATTCCTTTTCGCTCATGGAGCTCCAGTCACGATCATTCACATGCCTCACCTCCCAAGCTTTTGCGAAGCTGCTTTTTCACGCGATACAGCTTTCCCTCGACGGCGCGCTCGGTCATGCCAAGCTCCGCCGCTATCTGGGCGGTTGACTGCCGATAATAATATTTTCTGTAAAACAGAAGTCTGTCTTTGTACGATAAGCGGCTCAAAGCGGTCTTTAATGCCTCCTGCCGCTCCTTTTTAAGCAGCGTCTCCTCTGGTGTCGGATCGGGCGACGGCGTACTCTCGGAAAGCTCCTCGGCGCTGCTGCCGGAGGCCCTGCGCGCATGATTGAGCGCGGTGTTTCTTGTTATCGTCGTAAGCCACGCGCGAAAGCTGCCCTTCTCGCCGTCAAACTGCCCGATCTTTTCCCACACGCGCATCGAGACCTCGGAAAGGCAGTCCTCCCTGTCCTGCGGATTTTGCAGTATAGGCGAAATGATGTATCGCATGAGCGGCCCGTAATGGAGCAGCAGCGCGTCCATGCCCTGTTCGTTTTTCTCAAGCAGCAGCCGCTCGACCGTGTTCTCCTGCACATCACCGCCTCCTTTAGCGCTGTCTGTCTATCTAATTATACACGACGCTGCCGAAAATCCCACGCATATTTTTTTGAGCGCAAAAAACGGACGTTCTCTCGAACGTCCGTTTTCGGGTTTTATTCTTTATTCGCAGACAAGCTCGCCGTCGCGCACATCGACCTTGATGACGTGGCCTGCCGGCATATCGCCTGCAAGGATCGCGCGCGCAATGAGCGTTTCGACGGTGCTCTGGAGATATCTCTTCAAAGGACGCGCGCCGAACACGGGGTCAAAGCCGCGGTCGATGATGAGCTGCTTTGCGCTGTCGGTGATCTCAAGGCCGAGGCTCTTGTCCTCAAGGCGCTGCCTGAGCGCGGAGGTGAGGATATCAATGATACCGTTAAGCTCCGTCTTGGTAAGCGGCTTGAAGCAGATGATCTCGTCAAGGCGGTTGAGGAACTCCGGCCTGAACTGCTGATGCAGCTGAGCCAGGACCTGCTGCCTTGCGCTCTCTTCGATCTCGCCCTTATCGTTTATGCCTTCAAGCAGATACTGGCTGCCGAGGTTGGAGGTCATGATGATAATGGTGTTCTTGAAATCGACCGTGCGTCCCTGCGAATCGGTGACGCGGCCGTCATCGAGAATTTGCAGCAGGATGTTGAAAACATCCGGGTGCGCCTTTTCGATCTCGTCAAACAGCACGACGGAATACGGTTTTCTGCGCACAGCCTCGGTAAGCTGGCCGCCCTCGTCGTAGCCGACGTATCCCGGAGGCGCGCCGATGAGCCTTGAGACGGAGAATTTCTCCATGTATTCTGTCATATCGATCCTGACCATGTTGTGCTCATCGTCGAACAGGCACCTTGCAAGAGCCTTTGCAAGCTCCGTTTTGCCGACGCCCGTGGGGCCGAGGAACATAAACGAGCCTATCGGTCTGTTCGGGTCGCCTATGCCGGCACGCGAGCGCCAGATGGCCTCGGTGACCTTCTGCACGGCCTCGTCCTGGCCTATGACGGATTTATGCAGCACCTTATCAAGGTTCAGCAGCTTCTCGCGCTCGCCCTCGAGCAGCTTTGAAACGGGGATGCCCGTCCACTTGGCCACGATGCCGGCTATCTCCTCTTCGGTAACGGTGTCGTGCACCATGCTGCTGGCCTTGCGCTCCTCGCTGAGCTTCTCGGCCTCCTCGAGCTTCTTTTCAAGCGCAGGCAGGTCGGAGTATTTGAGCTTTGCAGCCGTTTCGTACTCGTACCTGAGCTGAGCATTCTCGATATCGGCGTTCATCTGCTCGATCTGGCTCTTGAGCTTCTTGACCTCGTCAACGCTGCCCTTTTCGGCCTCCCAACGGGACTTCTGCTCGTTGAACTCGTCCTTGAGGTTTGCAAGCTCCTCGGTGAGCTTTGCAAGACGATCCTGCGAAAGCTTATCGGTCTCCTTTTTAAGCGCCGTTTCCTCGATCTCAAGCTGCATGATCTTGCGGCGCATGTCGTCAAGCTCGGCAGGCATGGAGTCGATCTCGGTGCGGATGAGCGCGCAGGCCTCATCGACAAGGTCGATGGCCTTATCGGGCAGGAAACGGTCGGAGATATAGCGGTTTGAAAGCGTTGCGGCGGCGACAATGGCGTTATCGTGGATGCGCACGCCGTGATAGACCTCATAGCGCTCTTTAAGTCCGCGGAGGATGGAGATGGTGTCCTCAACGGTCGGCTCATCGACCTGAACGGGCTGGAATCTGCGTTCGAGCGCCGCGTCCTTTTCGATGTACTTGCGGTACTCGTCAAGTGTCGTTGCGCCGATGCAGTGCAGCTCGCCGCGCGCCAGCATGGGCTTGAGCAGGTTGCCCGCGTCCATGCTGCCCTCGGTTTTGCCCGCGCCCACAATCAGGTGCAGCTCATCGATGAACAGCAGGATCTTGCCTTCGCTCTTTTTGATTTCTGCCAGCACGGCCTTGAGGCGCTCTTCAAACTCGCCGCGGAACTTGGCGCCGGCAATCAGCGCGCCCATATCCAGCGAAAAGATGGTGCGGTCGCGCAGGGATTCGGGCACGTCGCCGCGCACGATACGCTGCGCCAGGCCCTCGGCAATGGCGGTTTTACCCACGCCAGGTTCACCGATCAGCACGGGGTTGTTCTTGCTCTTGCGGCTCAGGATGCGAATGACGTCGCGGATCTCGCGGTCACGGCCGATGACGGGATCCAGCTTATGCTCGCGCGCCAGCTGGGTCAGATCGCTGCCGTATTTCTTGAGCGCGTCGTAGGTATCCTCGGGCGAATCGCTGGTGACGCGCGCCGCGCCGCGCACGGCGGACAGCGCCTTGAGGAAGCCGTCCTGCGTCAGGTTAAAGCGCTGCATGATCTCCTTCATTGTGCGGTCAGGCGCGGAGAGCAGACCCATCATCAGGTGCTCCACGGAGATGTACTCATCGTGCATGCGCTCCGCCTGGGCGGCGGCCTCGCGCAGCGCCTTATCCATCTCGGCGGTCACATACACCTTGCCCTGCTCGCGGGCGGAGCCGCTTACGCGGGGCAGCTTTTCCACCGCGGCCACAGCGGCGCTGTGCACGGCGGCGGCGTCCAGCTGCATTTTGCCCAGCAGCTGATAGACCAGGTTGTCGGCGCTGTCGGTCAGCGCGGCCAGCAGGTGCGCCTGGGACAGCTCCTGATTGCCATACTCGCTGGCCAGGGCTTGCGCAGCGTTGATGGCGGTGATGCTTTTCTGTGTATATTGATTATCCTTCATAATGCATTCATCCTTTCATCGAGGAATCAGGAAGATCAAGAGTTTGACTAACTTTGACCTTCAACTGATATTATATGCGCTTTGCAGAAATTGTCAAGGGGGAGAGAAAAATTTTTTTGCAAGTAGAAATATGCCATCTTTGCTGTGCTTAAAAAACTGCAATATGCTGGCAGATTGACAAATAGTTAGGACTATATTAAAATGAAAAAAGAAGAAAAAAGAGGTAAACAATATGAATTCAGATTTCTTATTCCCCAACAACGCTGCATTTTCGGAATCTCAATCATTGCTTCTTCCTTCCCAGCGTAATACTGCTATCGTTGTCCTTACTATTATCGTCCTTGTAATGATAATTCCTTATATTATTTTTCGCAAAATAAAAAAAGAAAAAGAGTTAGAACAGCAAAAAAGATTAGTTAGACATAACACAAGGACTGTCAAACTTTTAAGTAGCCATTATAATCAATTGTTAGCGTTGAATAGCGATACTTTTTATTATAATATCACGTCTGAATATTACTATAGGCATTGCTTTCAAACTAAGCAGGCATTTGACATGACAGATTGCAAACAGATCATGATGAAGATCATTGCAGACAATCTGCAAAGCTTTGAGGACACCTGCAATCAGGCTTTAGGCAATCGTTATTATAAACATGTTTATCAAAAGGCCTTGACCAACTTGGCGGCTACAAGCCCAAGTGAAATACATCGTTCCGGTTTAGAAGCAGACGAGTTCCTTAGAATTGAAAATCAGCTCTGCGCTGATGCTTATTTGAAAATCGTTGATACTCCTACATTCTATCTGATCTATAGCTACATCAGTCCTAAAGGCCGCAATTTTTACGAGCATACCTATTATTTTTCACTGGATGATATCATCGATTTTCTTGATGAATTGACGGAATCTGCGCGCCAGTATGATCAACGTGCCGCCGAGCGCGCAAAAATGACACCGGGTCTTCGGTATAAAATTATGCAAAGGGATGGCTTTCGCTGCCGCCTCTGCGGAGCCAGTGCTGCAGATGGTGCAAAGCTACACGTAGACCATATTTTCCCCGTTTCAAAGGGTGGAAAAACTGAGCCTGATAATTTGCGCACCCTTTGTGAACGCTGCAACCTGGGCAAAAGTGCTCGTTATAACCCCAATGGCATGAACTAACACAAAATGCGGAATAGCCTGTGAGGAAAAAGAATGGACGTCAATGCTTATATTCATAGCAATGGAACCTTTCTTTGTTACTTATTACGATTTATATATTAAAAGGAGGGACTGCAATGCGGCTGCGCGACTTACGGGAAGATCGGGACTTATCCCAGCACGCGGTCGCAGAGCTGCTGCACATCCGGCAAAATACCTATTCGCAATATGAAACGGGACGTCGGCAGATTCCCATAGCGCTGCTGATTCAGCTATCTGAATTTTATGAAACCTCCGTGGACTATCTGCTGGGCTTAACGAACGAAACAAAGCCATATCCTCGCAGTAGCGAGCGTTGAAGATTCCGGCATGCAAAAGCCCCGCCCTCCATCTGGAGAGCGGAGCCTTTGCATGTTCAGTTACTTTGCGTCCACGTTGGGCACGCTGATTTCAGTACCGTCAATCGTCAGCTTGAACACCTCGGGATAGCTGTCGCTGGTGCTCAGCACATATTCATAGGTCAGCACCGCGCGCTCGCCCTCGGGCAGATGGTAGGACATATAGCCCGTGCCGTCGTCATTGATCACAAACTCCTGCTTGGGCGCGTTGGTTACGCCGCGGCTGCTGTCGCAGACTTTCAAGCCAAGGCTCGTATCGCTGAAGTTGCCGACGCGCTCATCGATCTCCTCGTCGGTCAGACCGGCGGGCAGGGTGACGGTGGCCTGGATGTATATACGGATGGGGGTGATCATGAAGTTGGTGATGGCGATTTCAGTGCCGTCAGCCAGCACGGTCTTTTCGGGCAGCGCGATGTGGCGCACGCCGGCCAGATCGGTGTTCTGGACGGTGAAATGCAGATCCTCGGGCGTTTCATCCTTGCCGCCCATGCCGATGATGGGCAGCCACACCTCAAAGGTATCGCCCAGGGTGATATCGGCCTTTTCGGAGGCGATGCGCTCCACCAGGTCGCTTTCCAGCGCCACCAGCACCTCGCCAGGCTCGCTGCCCGCGCGGGAGGCCATGTAGCCGGTCAGGCACAGCTTGACGCCATTGACATACAGATAGTCGCAGCCCCAATCGGCCGTGATGCCATCCTGACGCGCGCCGGGCAGATCGTACTCAGTCCAGATTTCATCATCGGTGAACACATGATCCACCGTGCGGTCGCGCACGCTGTAGAGAATGCGCAGCACGCGGCCGTCCCAGGACGCCTCGCGGACGGCCACGTCGGTGTGCTCAAAGCTGTGGCTGGCCACGTCGTGCGCCGTGAGGGTATAGGCCTCAGGCTGCACGGTGGGGCTGGGGGAGCCGATGTCCTCAAAGAAGTTGAAAAGATTCAGGCCGCTGCCCACTGCCAGCGCCGTGCCGGCCAGGCAGATGACCAGCGCCAGGGTAATTGCCAATACGCGAAGCGGACGTTTTACCTGCATAGTATCCTCCTGCACAATGTTTTCCAGCGTGCTGCGCACGGCGTGGTCAAACGCCGCGTCCATGGGCGGGAACGCCCGTTCCAGCCGCTGACGGTTGTTTTCATGTTGCATGGCTCAAGCCTCCTCCGACAGGTAATCGCGCAGCAATGCTTTGGCGCGGCTTAAACGGCTTTTGACGGTGCCCTCGGGCACGCGCAGCATCTTTGCGCACTCGCGCATGGTGCAGCCGTCCAGATACACGAGTACAACCGCGTAGCGCATGCCCTCGGGCAGCGCGCGCAGCGCCTCGTAAAGCGGCAGGTTATCCGGCCTTTCCTCGGCGGGCAAGGTATCGCTCAGTTCCGTGGTGGGCAGCTTGCCGCGGCGCTTGCCATCGGCGATGGTATTGAGCAGAATCCGCACCATCCAGGCCTTGAAATGATCCTGGGAGCGCAGCGAGCCGCGCTTTTTCCATGCGCGAAGCAGCGCTTCCTGCACCGCGTCGGCGCACTCCTGCCGGTTGCCCAGCGCCGTGTACGCCACGTGATACAGCAGCCGCTCAATCTTGAGCACCTCGCTTTGGAAGGTTACAGCGTCCATCATTGCCTCCGTGATTTCCTGTGTTTATCAGACCGGTCGCTTATATGACGCGGCAGAGGACGGGATTTGTTCCATGGGGGTAAAAAGATTTTGAAGGGGATATGAAAGGCCTGCAGACTGAAAGCTAAAAAGAAGGAAGATTATCTTTGCCGCCTAAGGTGATTGGGGAAAAACTCAAGGGGCGTTATCAGAATAGCATGCACGCACCCCCGAACAGCATCGGAATTGAATTCTATTGACGTAATAAGTGAAGGAACAGACTACTCACGATAACTTAACCTGTGCCTTCTTAGATTGATGCTTAATGCAACTTGGGTGGTGCAGAAAAAGCAAAATTAGTCATAGCGTTAGTCATAGCGTTAGTCATAGCAAAACTTAATGAAACCCAAGCAAAAAAACCCCCGATTTCGTACTGAAATGGGGGGCTTTTTTGGACATTTTGGTCGAGGTGACAGGATTTGAACCTGCGACCTTTTGGTCCCGAACCAAACGCGCTACCAAACTGCGCTACACCTCGATAAAAAATGGAGCCGATAAAGGGACTCGAACCCTTGACCTGATGATTACGAATCAGCCGCTCTACCAACTGAGCTATATCGGCATCCAGGCTAATGAGGCATGCTGCTTCATCAGCATTAATTAGTTTACCACAAGCAATGGGAAAAGTCAATGCCCAATTGCCTATTTTAGGGGAATTGGGCATTGCAAATTTAAATAAAAGAAGCATGAAAACTGGAAAAAATGCCGCAGAACGGGAGGCGTGGTTGCACGTTGAATGCGGAAAGGTGCAATTGCCGGGCGGATGCGCTTGATTGACTGAGTTGCACTGCATTTTTTCTGCATCCCCGTTGCAAAAAATGGGAAAATCTTCTATAATAAGCATGGACTTTTAGAGTTTTCATCCTGCATAATTCCATTTTGTAAGGGGAGCGTCATGAAAAAAGCCCGGCAAAAGCAGGCTCGGCGGGAGCTGACGCGCTGCTTTTTTCACAAGAATCACATGCTGTTTATCGCCGCGCTGGCGGTTGGTATTGCCATCAATTGCAGCAATTTGCTGTTTTCATATCTTATTCAGCGTATCACGGATGTGGCCATGGGCCATGATATCGCGCCGCTTTGGCGGCTGCTGATGATCACTGCCGTTGGCATTGCCGCTTTTTTTGCCCTGGAATGGCTGTGGAGCGTGGTTAAGCCGCGCTTTGTTACCCGCGCCGTGCGGCAGTATAAATCCCATGTGTTTACCCGGTTGATGCAGAAAAGCATTGCATCCTTCCAGCGGGAAGGCAGTGCCGAATACATTTCAGCCTTGACCAACGATATCGCCATGATTGAGCGCGATTACCTGCCCCAGCTTACCAGCATCGCTTCGCTGGCGGCGGTCTTTTTCGGCTCGCTGGCCATGATGCTCTATTACAGCCCGCTCCTCACCGTCGCGGGCGTGGCGCTGTCGCTTTTGCCCATGGCGGTTTCCGTGGTGACGGGCAGCCGCCTGGCCGCGCGCGAAACCCAGGTTTCGCAGCGAAACGCCGGCTTTGTGGGCATGGTCAAGGATCTGCTCAGCGGGTTTTCGGTGCTCAAGAGTTTTCGCGCCGAGGGCGAGGCACAGCGGCTCTTCAATCAGGAAAACGCCGCGCTGGAAGAAAGCAAGCGCGCGCGAGGCGCGACGGCGCAGCGCATCCATATGTTGGGCGAGGGCGCAAGCATCCTGGCGCAGATGGGCGTGTTCATTCTGGGCGCGTACCTGGCTGTCACCGGGCAGGGCGTTACCCCCGGCGTTGTAATATTGTTTGTGCAGCTGATGAACTTTGTCCTTTCGCCCATGACCGCGCTGCCGCCGCTGCTGGCCAGCCGCAAGGCGGCGCTGGCACTGATGGACAAGCTGGCCGATCATTTGAACGAAAATGTGCGCGATACGGGCGAAAACATCCCCCCGTGCCTGACGCAGGGCATCGATGTGCAAAACCTCACCTTCGCCTATCCGGACGGCGCGCCCGTGCTGCGGGATGTGAGTTTCCGCCTGGAGCACGGCAAAAGCTATGCCATCGTGGGCGGCTCGGGCAGCGGCAAGAGCACGCTGCTGAGCCTGCTGATGGGCGCTTCGCCCGATTATCAGGGGCAAATCCGCTATGATGGGCACGAGCTGCGCGGCATCAGCGCCGAATCGCTGTACGGCGTGATTTCACTGGTGCAGCAAAACACTTTCATCTTTAATGATACAATCTTGAACAATGTGACGATGTTCCGCCAGGCCAATCCTGCCCGGGTGGAGCGCGCGCTGCGGCTGTCGGGCCTGTCGGCGCTGATTGCTCAGCGCGGAGCGGATACCCCCTGCGGCGAAAACGGCAGCGCCTTATCGGGCGGCGAGCGGCAGCGCGTCTCCATTGCCCGTGCGCTGATGCAGGATGCGCCCGTCATGCTGGCGGATGAGGCCACCGCCGCCCTGGATGCGCAGACTGCCTGCGCCGTGGCGGACGCCATTTTGGATATCGAAGGGCTGACGCGCGTGATCGTCACCCATCGCATGGATGCGCGGCTGATGCGCCGCTATGATGAAATTCTGGTGCTGCATGGCGGCACCATCTGCGAGCATGGCACGTTTGATGATTTGATGGCTCGCCGCGGCATGCTGTACTCGCTCTATACGGTATCGCAGGCGGATGAGAAACCCGCGTAACGCCGCACGCTCAATGAGAAAACCTACCTTATATTATTGCAAACCCAGGAGGGCTTATTGTGCAGCCTACCAATCGTCTTTATTATGATCATGCTTATTTGACCGCGTTTGACGCGCGGGTGGTTGCCGTGCGGCCAGACAGCTGGGCGGCGCTGGATTGCTCGGCGTTTTATCCCACCTCGGGCGGGCAACCCTATGATACGGGCACGCTGCAATGGGGCGACGTTACCGCCCATGTAACCGATGTGGAGGTGCAGGACGGTATAGTATGGCACAAGCTGGACGCGCTGCCGCCGCTGGACGCGCCGGTGCGCGGCTGCATCGATTGGCCGCGCAGGCTGGATCATATGCAGCAGCACGCGGGCGATCATATGATCGCCGGGGCGGCATGGCAGCTGTATGGCGCAGTGACGATCGGCCTCCACCTGGGGCAGACGGAATCCACCATCGATATGGATCTGCCCGGCGGGCGCACGCGCCTGACGGCGGAGGAGATCGATACGCTGGAAGCCACGGTCAATGCCCGCGTACAGCAGGATGATCCCATCCGCTGCTGGTTCCCTGCGCCCGACGAGCTGGCGGCTCTGCCGCTGCGCAAGCGTCCCACCGTTTCCGAGCATGTGCGCGTGGTGGCCATGGGCGATTACGAGATGGTCGCCTGCGGCGGTACGCACCCGGCTACGACGGGGCAAATTGGGCCGGTCAAGATTCTGTCCACCGCGCCCGCCCGCGGCAAGCTGCGGCTGACCTTTGTGGCCGGCATGCGCGCGGTGCGCTATTTTCAGCGTGTCGCCCGCTGTGCCGAAGGGCTCAGCGCCGCCCTGTCCGCCACGCCCGATACCGCGCTGGACGCGCTGCGTCATGAGCGCGAAACGGCTCAGGAAGCGCGCCGCGCGGCCCGGGAGCAATTGACCCTGGCCATGCTGGAAACGCTGCGCCGGGACGCGATCTCCCTGCCCTGCGGCACGCTGTATTGCGGGCACATTGCCTATGGCGAGCCCGAAACGCTGCTGCACGCCGCCGCCGCGCTGACGGCGCAGCCGGGAGCGATTGCGCTTTTGTCCTGCCCGCGCAAGGATGCGCGCATGCTGATCTTTGCACGCAGCGCGGACAGCGCGCTCGATATGGCGCAGCTGCTGCGCGAAAGTGGCGCGCGGGGCGGCGGCAAGCCCGATATGGCGCAGGGCAGCGCCCCGGATGGCGCGGCGCTGAAAAGCGCAAAACAAATTCTGTTCAACAAATGAAAGGAGCATCATTACCATGGAAGTATCCGCTCGCCGCGCGTTTGCGCTGCTGAAAAGTCTGGCTTTTGAACGTCTCTCCGGTTCCGATGCGGAGAAATGCGCCGCCGAAACCCTGCTGGCCGAGGCTCAGGGCTGCGGCATGGACGCGCACATTGAGGAGTTTAGCGTGCCCTGCGGCCGCGTCAATAGCGCGCGCCTGGTCGTCACCGCGCCCTATCAGAAGGAATACGCCGTTACGGGCTACGAGCGCTCGCTGTCCTCGCCCGAGGGCGGCCTGGACGCGGATTTCTATTATGCCGAGGATCTGCTGCCCGCGCACCTGCTCCATGTAAAGGGCAAGATCGTCATGATCAACGGCCGCCTGCGCCGCGCGGATTATGAAAAGCTGCAAAAGGCTGGGGCTGCAGCCATCCTGACCTTCTCGGGCACCACGCTGGATCGTCCCAGCGAGACGGACTGCGATATCCGCAAGCTGCGCGAAACCATGACCGAGCCCTTTGGCTTTGCCGTGGCGCTGAACATGCGTGCCGCCGATGCGGCGGAGATCGTGCGCCGGGGCGCCGCGCGCATGCATATTGAAATCGACAGCGAATGCGTGGAGGGTACCAGCCGCAACGTGTGCGCGGTAATCCCCGGCACGCAGTACCCTGATGAAATCATCTCCTTCGGCGCGCATTACGACAGCGTGCATTTTTCCACCGGCGTATACGACAACATGTCCGGCAGCGTGATCAACATGGAGCTGCTGCGCTACTTTGTCACCCATCGCCCGGCGCGCACGATGAAATTTAACTGGTTCGGCTCGGAGGAGCAGGGGCTGCTGGGCAGCAAGGCGTGGACGGCCGCGCACGCGGAGGAATTGAGCAAGCATGTGCTGATGATCAATGTGGATGTGGCCGCCGCGACACTGGGCCACAACATCGCGCCTGTGCTGGCTACGCAGGAGGCTGTGGGCTATGTGGATGCGCTAATGTGCGAGTTGGGCGTGCCCTGCAAGGTGAAGCTGGATATCTATTCCAGCGACTGCGTGCCCTTTGCCGATCACGGCGTGCCGGCGATTAACCTGTGCCGCTTCGGCGCGTCCGGCGCGGATTACATCCATGATCGCCGCGACAACCTTAAAAGCGGCTATATCGATGAAAAAGCGCTGGATATCACCCTGCAGCAGGCGCTGTACCTGGCCAAGCGCGTAGCCAACGCGGCGGTGTTCCCCATCAAGCGCGAGATTGCCGATGAGATCCGCGACAAGGTGGATACCTATCTGTTCCGCAAAGAAAGCAAGGATAAAAAATAATTATAGCATCAATAAAAAACGATCCCCTGCCTGTTGGCGGGGGATCATTGACTTTTATCGATTTACTTGAGTTCATTTCCGCACTTGGGGCAGAAGCGATAGTCCTCCTGCAGCGCTTCGCCGCAATAGGGGCAATAGCGTGCGGCAGGCTCCTGCTTTTCAGGCATATAGCCTGCGCCGTTCTTGCCGAAGTACTGGTTCAGCTCGTCCGGCTCCTCCTGCTCATCGGTGATATCAAAGGCGGAAAAGCGGTTTTTGCGCGTGGCATTGGAAAACTGATAGATTGCCCCGGCGACGGCCATCAGCACGAAGATTGCGCCAAAGGCAACAAACAGCCCCGGCGCGCCGATACCGCCGGCCAGGATCATCCAGAATATGCCGAACACGGCCGCCGCCACATAGCCGACGCCGTTCATGAAGGAGGGCCCGCGACCGGGCTTTACGCTTTTCATTGCCTGTCACCTCTCTGTGTGCAAGATGCGCCGCCGCGCTCTCTACTTATATAGACGATACAGCCGCGGCATTTGTTGCAGGGATTTACAGATTTTGAGAAATTTTGACAGATAAGGGAATACGGGGGAACGGGGGGATACGGTACTTTCTTGGCGCCCAAGAAAGTACCAAAGAAGGCTGCATGTGACGTGAAAGTCAATTGGATGAAAACAGGGAGTGGCCCTGGCCACCCCGTGGCAGATGAAAGCCTGAACCGCCCGGATGAAAGCAAGCTTTCCTCCGTTCGCTTCCTGCTTTCCCCCT
>ERZ857757.1499-NODE-1499-length-18175-cov-3.509382_pt1 | contig 18175 bp, 11 predicted proteins | sample MGYA00519764_ERZ857757 | MGnify/ENA primary metagenome ERZ857757 (study PRJEB31778, sample SAMEA3449359) | human gut metagenome | biome: human gut; feature: human-associated habitat; material: faeces | place: United Kingdom | collected 2010/2012 ... | reverse complement strand
GCCTGAGAGCACCAGCACCGTCGACATGCCGCTCTCCATGCCGGAGATCACGTCGGTGTCCATCCGGTCACCGACCATAACGGCCTCGGCCGAGTGGCAGTGCAGCATCTTGAGGCCCGTGCGCATCATCAGCGGGTTCGGCTTGCCGCAGAAGTACGCCTGCGTGCCGGTCGCCATCTCAATGGGCGCGACGAGCGCGCGGCAGGCAGGCACGATGCCGTTTTCGATGGGGCCGGAAACGTCGGAATTCGCGCCGATGAGCTTTGCGCCCTTCCAGACAAGGTTCGTCGCCTTCGTCAGCGTGTCGAGCGAATAGGACCGGCCCTCGCCCACGACGACATAGTCGGGGTTCACATCGTTCATCGTGATGCCTGCGTCGTAGAGCGCGTTCAAAAGGCCTGCCTCGCCGATGGCAAAGACCGAGCAGCCGGGCGCCTGATCGCGCAGGAACGCCGCGGTCGCGAGCGCGCTCGTATAAAAGTGCTCCTCCGTCACGTCGAGGCCCATGCGCGCAAGCTTCTGGCTCAGCTCGCGCGGCGTATAGCCGCTGTTGTTCGTCAGGAACAGGTATTCCTTGTTTTCATTATGCAGCCATTGGATGAACTCCGCCACGCCCGGCAGCACGCGGTTGCCATGGTAGATGACGCCGTCCATATCGCAGATGAAGCCCTTCTTTTCGTTAAAATCGATCATATTGTAAGTATCCATGTTGTATCACTTCTCCTCTCTTCTCTCCAAATTTCATCAAATACAGTATAGCAGAGGGATTTGTCAAAAACCAGCAAAGAAATGTAAAATCTGCGTGAAATGCAAAAGGAAAAGAGACAGCCGAGGCTGCCTCTTTTTTTCTTTATACTTCGCCGCCCAGAAGGCGCGCGACGGTGCGGCGGTAGACCTCGCCGCAGTTTTTCACCTGCCATGCATAGCCGTACTCGTTGTCACCGTGCATGTTGCCGCCCGATGGGCCGAACGTCACGACCGGAATGCCGAGCGAAACGGCTAAAATATTCGAATCGCAGACCGAGGCGTCATACGCACACGGAAGATTCTTGCCCGTGACGGAGTAAAACTCCTCCTGCAAAATTTTGACAAGCGGATGATCCTCCTCCACCGCGAACGACTGCATGTAGGGCGATTTTCTCGGCTTGAGGCGCACGTCGACCTTGCCTGCAAGGCCGAGTTGCTCCGCCACCTCCATGATCTGCGCGATGCAGGTCTCATCTGTCTCGCCGGGGACGACGTAGCGGTCAACGAAGAGGTAGCACTTCTCGGGCACAACAAGCGTGCCGGGATTGCCGCCCTCCATATAGCGCACGCACCACGTGCCGTGCTTGAGGTGCGGGTGCTGAAGCGTCGGCAGCGCCTCGATGGCCGCGGCCAGGCGTCCGCCGGAGATGAGAGCGTTTTCGCCGACCTCGGGATAGTGGCTGGCGTGCGCAGACTTTCCGTGGACGGTCACCTCAAAGCTGTAGCGGCCGCGGAAGCCGACAGCCACATTGTCGTAGCGGCACTCGCCCATGATGGCGTAGTCGGCATGGATGACGTCCTCTGCCACGAGCTGATAGGTGCCCTTGCTCAGGCCCTCCTCGTCGGCGACAAAGCAGGCTAAAATCTTACCGTTGATCTCGTCGAGATGGGCGGCGTAATAGGTCAGCGTCTCCAGGATCGCGGCAAGGCCGCCCTTCATGTCCATCGCGCCGCGGCCATAGACCTTGCCGTCGATCTCCTTGGCGCGTTTGGTGATCTCATCATGCAGCGCCTGCGCGGTTTGCAGATGGGAGTAGCTCATATCTTCAAAGTTGATGGAGATGAACTGCGTCGGGCTGACACCGGACTCTGTGAGTTCCTGCTTGATCAGTTCCAGCATGACCGACTTTCCGCAGCGGCGGATACCGGTCATGACTTTGATAAGCTCCGTTCCGATAAACGGACGGATGCGGCTCATATACAGTTCGCGTTTGATCATGAATCTTGCCCCCTTCCATGGTTACTTGCAGTATATCACATTTATAAGTGAAGCTCAACAGTTAAATCGCGATTTTATAAGTTATAACTGATAAACCCTAAATTTCGACAAGAAGTTTCAGGTAAGCCTTGGTGAAACAAGCATCGCGCTTATAAATGTCGATTATGTTCTTAAACTACACACCCGATGCTGCTATAAAAGCGTGGAGTGGCTTATATTAGGTTGGAAAAGTAAACGGCATACTGGCAATATTTTGCCTGAATGGTGTTCACATTGTAGCTCTGAGTTCACGGAGGTTCAACTGTTTGTTTTTAGATTCTGCGGAATTGAAAATCGTGCGAATATATTATTTTCTTGCTTGTTTCCACCGAATATGCTATCATAATAAACAACACCGTCAAGTGTTGTAAGGCCTTGGCAGGATAGCCGTACAGACCGTATGCTCTGCCGAGAGGCAGAGCATTTTTTATATCACCGGGAGGAAAAAGTATGTCTGTGAGTTACAAAAAGCTTTGGAAGCTGCTCATTGATAAGGATATGAAGAAAAAGGATCTCTGTGCAAAGGCTGGCATCAGCCCGGCCTCCGTCACCAAGATGGGGCGGAATGGCCATGTCACGACGGAGATTCTCCTGAAGATATGCACGGCACTGGATTGCGGCGTGGAGGATATTATGGAGATCGTGCCAGGCACTATATCTGACAACACTCCGATGTAGGAATTGCGTCCGTTTTTCGTACAACTGCTTTGTTAAAACGACTGGAGGATAGTTATGGCGCACAAAAACAATGTTCCTAGCTATAGTGAATTAATTACTGTTACATATGCTGCGCTCAAGGCATTGGGTGGTTCCGGTAAGAATGATGAAATAAATAATAAGGCTGCAGAGATTCTAGGATTATCTGATGAAGTTCTGGAAATCCCTCATCTTAACAGCAGTAGTCTGAGCGAGGTAAACTATCGATTGGCTTGGGCAAGAACTCTATTGAAAAGATCTGGAGCCATAGTAAATAGTGCCAGAGCCGTGTGGGCAATCAGCCCATCGTTTTCGGATGTAGCCGAGGTCGATGGTACAGCAATTGATAAGGCGTATCACAAGTCAAATGCGCCTAAAAAAGATGTTCCTGCTGACTCTGATCCAGAAGATATACCCGAGGAGGTTCGCCCCTGGCGCAAGAAATTGTACGAAGTGCTGGTACATATGGATCCGTATGCATTTGAACGTCTTACACAGAGAGTTTTGCGCGAGTGTGGATTTACGCAAGTCGAGGTTACTAAGAAGTCTGGTGACGGTGGGATCGACGGTACAGGAAAACTGAAAATTAACGGAATTTTTAGTTTCAATATAGCTTTCCAATGTAAAAGATACCAGGGCATTGTCGGTTCTGGAGATATAAGGGATTTTAGAGGATCGCTAACAACGAACATTGAAAAAGGTGTATTTATTACTACAGGATCTTTTTCGAAGGCAGCAGTCGAGGAGGCTGCGGCTCCTGGTAAGCAACAAATTGATTTGATCGACGGAGAGGAATTTATAACAAAGCTCGCTGAGTTCGGTATCGGTGTTAAAGAAATCAAGGACTACGATATTGACGAAGAATTTTTTAAAAAACTCTGAGGTGCTTATAATGGCTAAAAAGACACCTGAGCAGATCAGCTATAATATGAGCCGCGTAAAGAATAAAGACTCTGCAATTGAAGTCGCTCTCCGGAAAGAGTTATGGTCGCGAGGACTTCGGTATAGAAAAAATGTGAAAACAGTCTTGGGGAAACCCGACATTGCTTTTATAGGCAAAAAGATTGCGGTCTTTTGCGACAGCGAGTTTTGGCATGGGTACAACTGGGAAGTAAAGCAAGGCGAGATAAAAAGTCATCGCGATTTTTGGATACCCAAGATAGAAAGAAACATAAAAAGAGACAAAGAGGTTAATGCTGCGTTAGAGGCAAACGGATGGAAAGTCCTACGTTTTTGGGGCAAAGAAATCAAAGAAAATGTAAAAGCCTGTGCGGATTTAATCGACGATGCTCTCAAGGAGCGGGATAGATGAACCTGAAAACAATCGATCTATGTGCAGGAATAGGTGGTATAAGAAGAGGATTTGAGTTAGCTGGGAGCTATAGGAACGTTGCTTCAGCAGAAATTGATGAAATGGCTTGCAAAACATATGAGCACTTGTTTCTCGAAAATCCTCGCAACGATGTAACAAGCGAAGAATTCAAAGAACACCTTCAAACACTGCATTATGATGTATTGATGGCTGGTTTTCCGTGTCAGGCATTTAGTAGCGTTGGTTTGCAACAAGGATTTGAGGACAAAACAAAAGGCACTATTTTTTTCGATATTGCAAAAATCGTTAAGATGACCCGCCCCAAAGTTGTTTTCTTGGAAAATGTCCAAAATCTTCTTTCACACGACAAACAGGCGACCTTTAAAACCATTGTTGATACTCTTGATCGGCAGCTCGATTATCATATAGTCGGTGTAACACACGACAAAAACGGGAACCCGCAATACAAGCGCTCGGCTTTTTTGCGTAATTCCAGATATTTCGGCGTTCCTCAAAACCGCCCTCGCGTATATATCGTTGCATTCAGCCGAGCTTATTTCGGACAACACATAAGTCTCTTGCCAGAAGAAGCTCCGACCAAAAGATCAAAAACACCCGTTTTTGAAAGCCTTAATGATATACTGGACGAAAAAGTTGATCCTCGCTTCTTCCTTTCGTCGGGATACCTGCAAACATTGGAAAAGCATATCGTCACCCAACACAGCAAGGGATATGGTTTTGGATATCGCATTGTAAATGCGCCGGATATTGAAATTCCGATTGCTAACACCCTGCTTGCAACCGGTGGTTCTGGGCGAGAGCGAAATCTAATATATGACCCAATCAATGGTGCTTCTTGTGCTGGGACAAGTATAAAGGGAAAGTATTCTCCGATAAATGATAAATTCGTCCGAACAATGACCCCGAATGAGTGGGGGCGTCTGCAAGGCTTTATCGGATATGCCTTTGTAGATGAAAATGGCACTGATCACTTCTCATTTCCGGAAGGCATCCCAAATGCGCAAAAGTTCAAGCAATTCGGTAACTCTGTTACTATCCCCGTTATTGAGGAATACGCTATTTTCATTCAACATTGCTGTAATACAATGTACAACGCTTTTTCACCCATCGAAAAGCGAATATTCAGCATGTATGGAAACGAATTTTTGCTTTGCAGCCTAATCAATCGAGAACTATCTCATCGGATGAGGGCAGATTCATTAAATCGGTATTTTAGCATCGTATATCACTATAAACTGAGCTGCTTTCGTGTGAAAGAATTAGCAAATTACCTTGATATGTCTGCGGCACGAGCTTCACAAATTGTAACACAATTAGCTCAGATCGGGTGCGTACATCAAGAATCTGACGGCGCATACCGATTTGAAGATTTGCTGTCTATCAGCAAGTGAAAGGAAGTGCATAAAATGGATCCGATACGCAATGCAATGATAAGAATAATCGAGAAATGTGATGTCTGCATAGACGGAAATATTATTTCAAAGGAACTGCTTATAAAAACTTTTTCCGATTTTATTTCATCTACCATAGAGGACAAGTGTCACAATATCGGAGTTGTTTTGCATACGGGATCGATCTGCTTTGATGCAATTCTTTTAGCTTACGCAGCTATATCGAATATTCTTTACAACGAGACAAATGCTGCCGACCTTATTCATTCCCTTCACGCCGGTGATGTAGTGTTGTGTTATGATGGGAGTAAAGGTAGAACGAAGCCATCAAAGTGGGTATTTGAGGGCTTTGTAAATTCAGTCGGTGAAACTCCGCAAGAAATTCCTGGAACATATATCCTCCTGCAAAATGGCAAGGAGGGCAAAAAGTGGTTGAAGGAAAACAGCTGGACTAAAATTGTTCCTTATTACGGGGCATCAAAGTCTATGGATAACCGTGGGCTTCGGCAGGAAGACGGCAAGCGGTATGACTTTTTCAAGGCGGTTTTGGAAATGCAGGATACAGAGATTCCCCGTACCATAGACACATCTACGATAGTTGTAATGTCTCGCGAGGAAGCGAACATACTGGTCGGAAGTTTATCGTTTCGCTTTGGTAAGACAGACATTAAACTTACCGATTTAGTGCCGGTATCCTATTACACCGAAAGCAATAAGGAATATCAGTATGGAATAAATCCATCAAAAAATGAGCCAGTAATTAAATTGACAGGGAAAGTTTCAGTTGCAAGGAATCTTCTGCTTCGCAGGGGCGGCAACAGACATATCGGGTTGATTGTCCTTGGCGAGGATATGTACCGTCGTGGTGAGTCTGAATTGCCTGAGTTGCTTGACCGGCAATCTATTCAATATGTTTATCTGTGCATGCATCTTGACTCCGAAATTTCCGCAAATTTGATCGCAAATTATAAGGAAGCAAACCTATTTGCCTGCACGAAAGACTTCCTGCTGTCAAACAGCCGCCCTCCAGCAGTGTGCAATCCTTACACAGAACAACTGGATGCTCAGATCGGGGCAATCGTCGATAAGGAAGTTGCCGTGAATGTTATTTCCGGGTTTATAAATTGGGAAAAATACAAAACATTCAAAAGAGCAATGTATTCGGTGAAGTCCTCGGAGTACAATTCCGAACAAAAAGACGATTTTCTCGTGCAAGCCTATTCGCTGATGAATCTGTTTATGACTGCCGTTTTTTCGATAGGTCTGTTGGAAGAACTAATTGAAAGCGGGATTGTAGACAACGTTGAGAAACCAGAATTGCGATTACATCGACTCGAAGAAATCGCAAAGCACTTCCCTGGTTTTCTGAGAGAGTCAGCAACTTCCGTAGTAAGCATTTTGGAAGAAGCCTACTTAGAACTTTACGACAGCACACCCAAAGAAACAGCATTTTTAAAAGCTATTGAAGCTCGTCGGGGTAGAATTGCAGTTGTTGTTCCCAAAGCCTATTTTGGCATTGTGATTGACAGACTTCTGAGCCTAAATAACCTTTATAACGGAACAGATATATACACAATGACAGCAAACCGATTCGACAATTCGCAATTATATAGTGCAATTATTGTTGTCGGTAATATTTCGGGGAAACGATTTGATGCTCTTCGATGCCGTTCGTCACAAGAAATTGACTTGCTGCTTTACGAATGTGAAAAATATCGATATAAGAAGCAGATGCGCGATGCAAAAGCTGCCGAGCACTTGCTTAACAAGCGGTCCACAATTCTAACCGATGATGAATACGAAGAAGACTCCATAGGGATTGCTGAAGAAGATCTTAAAGAAGTAGACAACATCGATACAGAGATTATTGACTATATCAGTTCGGCTCCGATTAAAGCAATTCGGAACAGTTTCTCCTGCGGTGACGGAAAAAGTATGGCCGAGATTGTTGCTGTTGCAAAATTCGACTCGGACGAGATTGCTTTCTTCACCAAGAATTATAAGGCGTATGTTTTGGATGAAACGGATAATTCGGTTAAAGAGGTCGTTGCATCGGATCTGTCAGAAGGCGATATCATTATATTTACGCGGAGCACATCTAAAACGAGGGATATCGTTGAAGAAATCCTACGAGATATGATTAAAAACAAGCTTGTCCCTCCAGAAATTGAAAATGCCTATTACAAATCCCGTGAATGGAAGAAGACGCTTATTGACTATATGAAACGAACCGGAAGCAGTGCAAAGTCAATTGCTGATGAGATGATTTCAAACGGGGTAAGCGTTCAGGAAATTACGATTCGCGGATGGCTGGACGAAGAATCTCATACCGTGCGACCACAAAGACTTGATTCTATTCAGCAGATTGCTTTAATTGCGGGGAACGATGAGTTGTTTGACAGCGCAGAAGTCTGCTTTGATGCTGGCGGGCAAATTTATAAGATTCGTCGCCAGATCTTGAAAGCAATCGGTCAGGCAATTTTGGGTGAAGTGACCGGAAACAATGATGTTATAGGCATAATGACAGCAACTGTTGCCGATAGAATTAAAAATGCCGCAGTTACACTTCAAATTGAAACAATCACTTTTGTGAACGATGAAGTTCCGATAAGTACAGCAAACCGTCCCATTACTATTGACCAATAGGAGGATATGCTATATGAGCTCTATTAACGAGTTCCTGTCAGCGCGGGATGAGTATATTGCTCGGGTAAAGGAGGAATTGCTCGGTCCGGGATCGGAAATATCAATCCCCGATGCAGAGCATGAGCTGATAACTAATCCCCCGGATGTGCGCTACTCTATAGGGATACTTTTCCCGAAAAACAACAAATTGAACGCAGACAACAATGACCCTTCACGATTAGAGGAATCCAGCGAACCACCGGAGGAGCTCTCGGATGAGGAGGAAGAAGCATCTGGTGACGATAACGAGAAAGCAGATCCGGTAACCCCAGCAGAGGAAGAAAATCTGGATGAAGAAATTAGCTTAGCCGCGCAGAATATGCCGTCTTCTCTTGGTTTTACTTTTCTTGCATCATCTGATCCGCAAGTGCTGAAATGCGAAGTTGCATTTGCGACTTACAGAAAAGCAAAGATGCCAGATTGCAGGATACCTTTTTATCCGGACGTACCGGAGAAATACTCAGTACCAACCCAACTGTCCTCATATGTGGTTTACGACCGCGAAGAAAAATGCCTAAAACTGTGTACCGGCATAAACAGGAAAACGGTTCGTGATCTATACGAGCGGGATTTTCTTGACGGAGATGAGTATGGTATTTTTCCTGCAATGTATAAACTTTGCGACCAATTAAAAGGTGGTTATGTACGAGTTCCGCACAATGTAGATGTTGTTATTGATTTTTCATCCGGAGAATATGTGGATGACAACAAGCACCTTGATGAAACAAGTGCAAAAATTACTGCTTTGAAAAGAAAAATCGATGAACAATTGTATTCGATTACGGTCATGCTTGTAAACGATGACGAGGAGAAGTCCAACGGAACGCGTTGCCTGTTTCAGCCAATGGTTAAAGTCAAATCCGAACTGAATGGGTTTAGGTTTCGCGAGTATTCATCACTGGTTGACTTCAATGTGTTAGACTCAGAAGAACAGTCACTGGAACTGCAATACCGAAATAAGCGTGTTTACGGAACCGGACTCGGCACATCTGTTAATTGGAATATCGATGCTGACGGGAACGGAGAAATATATAATGACTTTTTCCCGGAGGTGGAGGTTCCTTCAATGGATTTTTCCATTCCTCAGGGCTTAGGCATACATAAAGAAGCTCTATCCATGCGCCATTTGTCTGATCTGGACAGCACGGTAAAGCCTCAAAAACTGTCAGAACTCAAAAGTGTAGTAGACGCTTACAGCGGGTGGATAGATACGCTGGTTAAAAAGCAGAAGGAGCTTTCTGCCTGCTACCAATCTGCTGCCGAAATTAATATTGCAGGTTGCCTTAAGGCAAGAAACCGGATGTTGGCAGGACTGCAAGTCTTAGGTGACGATCCGATTGCTTGGACTGCGTTTTCTCTTGCAAACAGGGCAATGTTTATGCAGCGAGTACATTTGAAATTACAATCCGATATGGCAGATGTTGATCGCTATCCCGGAGATGAAGACCTTACAAAGTCTCTTGAATCTATGGATTACAGCGAACCTAACGGCATAACCGGAGATAACTATTCTTGGCGTCTGTTTCAGATAGCGTTTTTGTTGATGAGTATTGAGTCAATCACAAATGATTCTGCTCGCGACAGAGATGTTGTAGATTTGATTTGGTTTCCTACAGGCGGCGGAAAAACAGAGGCATATCTCGGGTTGACCGCATTTACTATATTCTACAGACGTCTTGCGCATCTTCCCGATTCGGATGGGACAACTGTTATTATGCGCTATACCTTGCGACTGCTGGCTGCACAGCAATTTACAAGGGCATCTACCCTGATATGTGCTTGTGAATATATTCGCAGTGATGCAGTGTCGCGTCGCCCGCAATACGGTAAATATCCGTTAGGAAATACAGAAATTACAATTGGATTGTGGATCGGGCGAGAGCATATTCCCAATACAAATGCAGACGCAAAAAAACACTTGAAAGAACTTACCGATGCGCGAACAGACACCCTTCAATATGCGAAGGAACAGCACAATAAATTTCAGGTATTGAAATGCCCGTGGTGCGGAACAAAATTAGTCAAAGATCGAATTGGGACTAAAATGGTTGGAACTTTCGGTTATCGCATGAGAAATAACCGGCATTTTGAACTGTTTTGCCCTCAAGAGAGATGTTTCTTTAATCAACAAGGGAAACTCCCGATTCAGATTATTGATGATGAACTGTACGCCTGCCCGCCAACACTTCTTTTTGGCACGGTGGATAAGTTTGCAATGATCCCGTGGAAAAAAGAGATCGGTGCATTTTTTGCCGCTGGAACCAATAATCGTGCCCCTGATTTAATTATTCAGGATGAGCTACACCTGATTTCTGGTCCGCTTGGTACAATGGTCGGCTTGTACGAGGCTGCAATTGATGCATTATGCACCCGTAGTGGCGTTCACCCCAAAATTGTTGCATCTACGGCAACAATCCGCAGAGCTAAAGAACAGTGTTCTGCTTTGTATAATCGTGAAGTCAGCCAGTTTCCGCACCCGGGATTAGATGCTGAAGACTCATTTTTTGCAAGAGAGTCAATAATTAACTATGAGCATAAAGTCTATGGTCGGAAATATATCGGACTCATGCCATCCGGGAAAACCAAAGCTATGATGGAGGTTCGCTCAATCGCAGCTCTGATGCAGGAAATCAACATAATGGATTTGCCAGATGACATTAAAGACAAGTTTTGGACGCTTACGGTCTACTTTAATAGTCTGAAAGATTTAGGCAAGTGCTCAACTTTAGTAGACGATGATGTTAAGGACTTTATTAAAAGGACCGCATACAGACTCGGCAGCGCAAAAGATGCCAGAATGATTGCCCGTGCGGATGAACTGACAAGCCGAGTCAATACTACGCAGTTGAATGAAACACTGGACAAACTTGAGAAGCTTTGCTATTCGAAAGAAAACGTCGAAAATAAGCGTTACCCCTCCAACGTACTGTTGGCTACAAATATGATTTCCGTGGGTATAGATGTTGCACGGTTGAATGTTATGCTTTTGGTCGGGCAGCCCAAGCTAACCAGTGAATACATTCAGGCTTCAAGCCGAGTCGGGCGTTCATTCCCTGGGGTTGCCTTTGCCATGTATGACGGTTCAAAAAGCAGAGATCGCTCTCATTATGAGCAATTCAAGCCTTATCATGAATCGTTTTATAAACATGTCGAGCCGACAGGGGCAACACCTTTTTCGAAGCCCGCAAGAGACCGCGCCCTTCATGCTGTGATGATTGCAATGATTCGTGTTCTTGAAGACGAACTCAGTGCAGAAAAAGGTGCAGCTAAGTTTAACCGTAAAGACTATTCGGCGCGGGTTGCAAAACTCAAGGAATACATAATAGGGAGAGCATCAGACATTTCCAAACGGATGAACACAGAAATGGTTGATGATTCTTCGGAAATTGCGCTTGAGATTGATTCGGTGTTTGAAAAGTGGGAACAACTTGCAGAAAACTTTGATGAAGAACACTTTTATTACGGAGAAAAATTCCTGATTAAAGAACCTGACGATGGCGAAGGGCGTTTGATGAAACCTTTTAACACGAGCCGTAACGATCCTGCATTTGATACTATGACATCTATGCGGAACGTTGATTCAACGGTTGCGGGAAATGTCCTGATATGGGAGGAGGAATAATCAATGGATTTGGAATCGGCTAAGAAAGTCCCATTGAACAGAATTACTCATTCTGTCCGTGCATCACAAGCGGTCCTGCAATACGGAGTGGGAGCAATGATTGATTTTCCCAACCAAACTTTGATGACTGCTGCTCCGGAATATTGGCAGGAGCAAGTTGTCCAAATACATGATGAGCGTCTTGAAAAAGTACTTCGCGTTGATTATTTCGGACTTCCCGGCGGGCAGGATGATCCTCACTGTCGCGAAGGTATCTCGTATGCCCGTTTTCCGGAATGGTATTTTTGCCCGAAATGCAGACGATTTCAACCAATCAGCGATTGGATTTCCGATTACAGAAAGTCGGCGACTCAGAAAAGACTCAATAGCGATCCGGATATGGTTAAGTTCATGCAATGTCCGAAGTGCAGACAAGATCTTGTGGTCACACGTATCATCACTGCCTGCGAATGTGGGCACATTGATGACTTCCCGTGGGTAAAATGGGTCCACTGTAAAAACATGTACGGCGGAGCGAAATCGATTTGTGCACATCCAGCCCTGACATTTAAGACCAGTGCGTCCTCTACCGAAGGGCTTGAAGGACTTACTGTTTCATGCGAGTCTTGCGGCGCTAAAGCCACACTCAAGGGTGCGTTTGACAAAAACGCCTTGCAGGAACTGGATCAAAAATATGAGAAGAAATACGGTTTTCACTGCACAGGAAGACACCCGTGGAAGCATACAAAAGATGGGTGCAACGTATATCCGAAAGTGTTACAAAGAGGCAGTTCTTCCGTTTACTTTCCGATCACAGTCAGTTCACTTGTCATCCCACCGTACTCAAGCCTGATTACAAAGAAAATCGAGGACAGTGCGGCTTTTGCAAATTGCAAAAATGTTATTGCTGGCTGCAAACGCAATAATGCCATCCCAAAGGAATTATTGCCGACACTGATCCAAGGGACAATAGAAACTTACGCAAAGGATATTGCGAGAGAAAAAGGCATAGCGGCGGAAAAGGTACAACCAATATTGGAAAGGAAATGGATTACTCCGACAGGCGAAGATGAATACCTTACAACGAGTGTAAAATATCGGGCAGAAGAATACGAAGCACTTAGCGGTGAAGTGTCGATGTCAACCGATGATTATGGCGACTTTCTGCGCGAAGGAACAGAGATTTCAAAATATGCAATTCCGTTCATAAGAAGCATCTCTTTGATACACAAAGTCCGGGAAGTACAGGCTCTTGTTGGATTTTCAAGGCTTAAACCCGTTGACGCTAATATGGGCGACAATTCTTCGGAGTACGTTGTTCCAGTCAAGCAACAAGATACGAATTGGTATCCTGCTTATGAGGTTCGCGGTGAAGGCATTTTTATAGAATTTGATGAAACTGCAATTTTTGAATGGCAAAAGAGCAACCCGGAAATTCAGCATAGAGTTGATGTTCTGAATGAGAATTATCGGAAATCATTTATAGGGCAATCAAAGCCGCGAAAAATAACTGCAAAATTTCTTCTTTTACATACGATTTCACATGCTCTGATTAAACAACTAAGCTTCGAGTGTGGGTACAGTATTGCCTCATTGAAGGAGCGCTTATATTGCAGCGAAATTGCGGATGGAAAGCAGATGTCAGGAATCTTCATTTATACCGCAAGCGGAGATTCGGAAGGCACTATGGGAGGTTTGGTGCGTCAAGGTTGTGCTGACACATTCCCGGGTATATTTAAAAAGGCGATGGAAGAAGCAATGACTTGTTCCAATGACCCTGTTTGCAGTCTCAGCATGGGGCAGGGACGTGATTCTCTCAACCTGTCTGCATGCTATTCGTGTTGCTTGATTCCTGAGACAAGCTGTGAAGAGTTCAATATTTTCTTGGATAGAGGAACCATCGTCGGAACATATGAGAATCGTGAAATGGGGTTCTACAGCAGACAATTATATGGCGCAGCATCTTGGAAGGATAATAGTGTTTCCGCAGACAACACTGATGCAAGTCTGAAAAGCGGAGTACATGTTATCATTACAGATCAGGGAACAGATTTAAGAGACTCTGTATATGCCGAAATATGGAAAGACCTTGGGGCTTGGGCTGTCGATACGAAAGAAAGAGCGTTACTTTCTGAGTTGGAAAACAGCAGCGGTTTGTTTTCACAAAAGGAAAAGCCATATAGAGACTGCATGTTCCAAATAGGCGGAAACGAAGAGCAGTATAAATGTGACCTTTTTTGGAAAGAGTCACAAGTCGCACTCTTCACTTCGGATAATGAAGACTGTTATGCAGCAGCAAAAAACAGTAATATCCGATGCATATACTGTGCCGACGATACGGTTAGTGTCGGAAAAATACTTAACATGTTAAAAGGGTGACGATATGGCGACAATGATTCCGGAGAAACCAAGGAGCTTTGACCCAGCAAGCCAAGAAGGACTAATATTCGACGCATTAGCGCTTCTTCCTGAAGATTATTATATATTTCACTCTTTCCGGATCACTGATACGAGAGACGGCACTTTCCGCGAGAGCGAAACGGATTTTGTTATTCTTAATCGTACCAAAGGGGTAATCTGCTTAGAAGCCAAAGCAGGTCAAGTAAGGTATGAAAATGGATGCTGGCTTTATGGAAGCGGTATTCCGATGCATAACGGCGGACCGTTCAATCAGGCAAGCGCAAACAAATACAAATTGATGAGATACATATCTGACAGCAACATGGCGTTTATTTTGGAGAAATGCAAGTTCTTTCATGCCGTATGGTTTCCGTCTGTAAGTAATGACCGCCTGAGAAGTATGACTTTGCCATCTGAGGGCGATAAAGCCATTGTATTAACCAAAGAAGCGCTGGATGACCCTAAAGAGTTTATTAACAGAATTTACGCCCTGCAATTGCCGAGTCGTGTTGAAACAAAGCTGAGCGAGATCGAATGTAAACGCTTGGTTCAAGAAATTTTCTGCCCACAGTTCAATGTGTTTCCATCCGCATCTTTTGAGGCGGATTTGAAGAAAATTGTATTTCATCGTCTTTTGGATGAGCAAGCAGGAATTTTGGATTTCCTTGACGAACAGCTGACAGCTGCGATTAACGGAGCTGCCGGAACAGGTAAAACGATGATTGCGGTTGAAAAAGCCCGCAGACACGCTGCTGCTGGAGAACGGGTGCTGTTCCTGTGCTTTAATGCTCAATTAAAAGATTACTTAGAAGAAAACTACGCAAGAGATCTCGTTAGTTACTACACTATTGCTGGATTTGCCTGCAAAATCTGCAATACGGTAAAACCAAACTATAACGAACTTAAAGCGAAACTTGAAGATTACTATATATCGGGTTTCTTTCCGTATAAGCATGTTATTATTGATGAGGGGCAGGATTTTGGAAGCGAAGCAATAGAAGAAACCGATATTATTCAGCTTATCCATGATATAATTGTTGACACGGATCAAGGGGGCACATTCTATGTTTTTTATGATCGGTTACAATTGATACAGGCAAACGAGATGCCTAAATTTATAGGTGACTTGGATTGCCGACTGACGCTTTATCGGAATTGCAGGAATACCGAAAATATTGCCGTAACTTCTTTGCGCCCGATTACTGATCGCAAACCAAGAGTGTTTAAGGGGGCAGTTAAAGGCACACCAGCCAAAATTCACTTTTGTGATTCAGTTCAGAACGAAAGAGAACGGCTTGATTCAATAATTGATGATCTCGCAGCTGACGGGTATCGTGACATTGTTCTTTTGACATGTAAAACAGAAGCAACGAGTATATTGAGTGATGCCGTAAATAACGGAAAGTATCGCAACAAATATTTGTTCACTACATGTCGAAAGTTCAAAGGGCTTGAAGCCGATGTCGTGATTCTTCTTGATGTTGATAAGACTACTTTTGAGCAAGGGAATGTTCTGATTTTCTATGTCGGTACTTCGCGTGCTCGTATCAAGCTCGAAATTGCTGCCATATTAAGTGACGATGATTGCGAAGAAATACTAACATCAGTTCTGAATTATCAAGGGAAAGTCCGCAGAGCAAAAAAAGATTTTGCTGGTGCTCTCAATGCTATTGGAAGCTTGGACACTTAATAAATGCACATTAGGTGGGGAACCTTCTTTTCTGTTATGGATGCGGCTGATATCATCAGATAGTGCTTGCCCCTTTAGTATGTCAAGCCTAGACTCAAGTAATGCCAAAATATAAGGAGGACTGTCAATGGCAATTCTAAATTTTTCGGATGTGCTGATAAAAGTCGGGCTCGATCCAAAACGAGTAAAGTTGATTCGACATTCCTTGGCTGATAAAGAGTTTCGACAGTGCTATGAAAAAGGAATGGTCACAGAGTATACTCGTGTGCAAAGTGATAATTTCAGCAACGGATATGACTACTGGTGTGTTTTCATCAGCGATAAAAGTACAACAGCAAAATTCTTCGCTTGCTATAAAGTGAACGGCGGTGTCTGCGATACGCAGGATATAAAACCGGATAACTTTCCACTGGAGGATTGGTTCCAAGGTCAGAAAATGTTTTATGAATTGGAACACATCGACCTGCTGAAAGAATACGAAGGACGGCTCCTGATTGAATGGGGCAAGGGCGCACTTGCGTGGGCACAGAAAGCGACAAATGAAAAGCCGATCGTCGCCATTCAAGATAAGCGTGCCTTTTCGGGGTATGAAAATTTCATCCTCACTTATGATGAGCTTAAGGAAATCGTGAAGGATCCTACGGCATACGAATCGTGGCATACAGCACTATCGTCTGTCAATGCAATCTATCTCATCGTCGATAGAGAGAACGGACGTCAATATGTCGGCTCCGCATACGGGAAAGACGGTCTGCTGGGAAGATGGACTCACTACGTTGACTCTCTGCACGGCGGCAATAAGCTGATGAAAGAATTGCTCTGTAACTATCCGCAGAGATATAAATATTTTCAGTTTTCTATTTTGCAGCTCCTGCCGAAGACTGCGACCCCAGATGATGTAATTCACACGGAGACTCTTTGGAAGAAAAAGCTGCTGACCTACGAGCCGCTCGGCATGAATGCAAACTAAACGAAAAAGTGAATGCGGTCATAAGCACATCGGCCTCTCCCTCCAGGAACAATTCCCCCATCCCCCCTCACCAGATACTCCGCCATAGACAATGAAAGACATGACGCTGACCATTAAACGGTCAACGTCATGTCTCTTTTTATTCCGAAGTCTTCAGCCAAGCGTAAAATTCCTCGGCTGAGATAATATCACGGTCGCATTTCTTTTTCTGTTCTCTGGCGCGTTCGCTCCAGTCGTAAAACTGCTTGTCCGTGATGCGCCCGGCCTTGATCCAAGCGAAGCGCCGCTTGTATTCCTTGCGGTAGGCCTTGAACACCGGATCCTCCGACTGGCGTATCGTCCACTGCTTCAGCGCGCCGATCTCCCGGCAGCGAGTCTGCCCGGACGGAACTGGGCGCTCGCAGTACTCCGCGCTTACGCGGCCTGTCTGCGGGAAATAGCGTCCGCAGTTTTTGCAGCGGCGGACGGTGATGCCGCGCTCGACGCAGCTCCGCAATGAGTAGTCGATCATGTCGGCAATGCTTCCGGAGTACAAAACCGGAGAGCACTTCTGGTGTTCCACCGGCTCGAAGCTGAGGGGGATGGGATGGAACCTGAACAAGTCTGGATCGTTTGGGATATCGTAATAATAGTTCTTCGACGCTTGGACTTGCGGTTCGCGTCCGGCAGTGTCAACGTCCAGCACCAAGTCAAAGAATCGCTGCACCTGTTTCTGATACACCGGAAGAATCTCCAGCAAGCGCCGAAGTTCGTCGAGCATCTGCCCGTCCTCTGCGCAGCCCCGGTCTTCGGAAAAGGCTAATCTTGACATCCGCTCATAGAAGCGAACATACAGGAGCTGAAAATAAATGTGCCTCGCGCCAAGCTCGCCGAGCTTCATCATCGCAGAGGTGAGCGCATCCTTGTCATCGTCCGCAATATACCTGCTCCAGCAGTCGGCAATGTCCTTGAGCAGCGGCGTCTGCTCGGCTATGTCAAGCTCCTGAAACGAGAGCAGGCTCTCCAAGAAAGGAAGCTCCTGCTGTACAGAGGGAGCACCTTGAGTTCCCATAGAATCGTATTGAAAAATTTCTCTGTCGCCTGAGAAATACATCTTTGCGTACCAAGACATAGCGCCCTCCAAATAGACAATCGCAAAATTTTTATAAGATAAGTCTTGACAAATCTCGAAATACATGTTACTATGCAAATCCCAAAACAGACTGTCAAAATAAATTTGAGATAAGTCTATCACTGGAGCGGTCGATTGTCAACAAGAAATTATGACACGCCGCAATGGACCTTGAAAACTGAACACCCATCGCCAGAGATGATACTCACCGGGGAAGTACCGCAATGAAGCGACGCTGAGCGTACCAAGGATGATGCAAACGCTGTGTTGGTCAAACAAGGCCGCAGGGCAGG
>ERZ857757.1492-NODE-1492-length-18255-cov-3.318791_pt1 | contig 18255 bp, 13 predicted proteins | sample MGYA00519764_ERZ857757 | MGnify/ENA primary metagenome ERZ857757 (study PRJEB31778, sample SAMEA3449359) | human gut metagenome | biome: human gut; feature: human-associated habitat; material: faeces | place: United Kingdom | collected 2010/2012 ... | reverse complement strand
CGTCATGGCGTCGGTCGCACCCCGCAAGGGGTGCGTGGATTGAAATTGAATTTCCTCGATCACCTGCAACGCCTGATCCGGTCGCACCCCGCAAGGGGTGCGTGGATTGAAATTGCCGTGATCGATATAGCGCTTGGCTACAGGCCGCGGAGTCGCACCCCGCAAGGGGTGCGTGGATTGAAATGATTAATCTTACAACAAAATATCAGCAAACCCAGGGGTCGCACCCCGCAAGGGGTGCGTGGATTGAAATCCACAATCCGCTTTTGCGTTGCTGGCGGTGCCCAGTCGCACCCCGCAAGGGGTGCGTGGATTGAAATCACCCCCGCGTATACAGGATGAAAGGTAATAAACGTCGCACCCCGCAAGGGGTGCGTGGATTGAAATATCGTAACGCTGTCCTCCCTATATTGATTAGGTAGTCGCACCCCGCAAGGGGTGCGTGGATTGAAATTCATGCCGCTGCGCTCGGCGATCTGCGCCTCTACGTCGCACCCCGCAAGGGGTGCGTGGATTGAAATCTTGACAGTAAACTTAGAATACGGGATGGTTTCGGTCGCACCCCGCAAGGGGTGCGTGGATTGAAATACCCAGCGCAGCCAATGCATCGCCGATTGCTGCAAGTCGCACCCCGCAAGGGGTGCGTGGATTGAAATGGCTCGACGGTTTGGGTGTTGACCTGTACGCCGATGTCGCACCCCGCAAGGGGTGCGTGGATTGAAATAAAGATCGCCTTCCGTAACCTGGTCGAAGCGCCCGTCGCACCCCGCAAGGGGTGCGTGGATTGAAATCCCAATATTTCAAAAGAAGAAGGAACGATAATTTGTCGCACCCCGCAAGGGGTGCGTGGATTGAAATTTCGCGGGTCATGGTGCTGCTGCCGCCGCCGTTTGGTCGCACCCCGCAAGGGGTGCGTGGATTGAAATGTTATGCGATGCAACAAACCGGCTGCCGACAGGCAAGTCGCACCCCGCAAGGGGTGCATGGATTGAAATCACCTCGACGGTGCTTAGATCGACCGTGCCCAGCAGGTCGCACCCCGCAAGGGGTGCGTGGATTGAAATGGACATTAAAATTACCCTTGACTTGTACACGCGTCGCACCCCGCAAGGGGTGCGTGGATTGAAATATCTTCGGTTTGGCTCAGGTTGCGGATGGTGAAGTCGCACCCCGCAAGGGGTGCGTGGATTGAAATGCCGTGAGCACGGTGGTAAAACCGCACGCGACGGTCGCACCCCGCAAGGGGTGCGTGGATTGAAATCGTCAGCAATAGCGCCAAGAATAGACGCAAAGTCGTCGCACCCCGCAAGGGGTGCGTGGATTGAAATATCCACCGCCCGTGCAGCTCGTCCGTCAGATCGGTCGCACCCCGCAAGGGGTGCGTGGATTGAAATGCCGCCATATCGGACAGCTCTTTGATCTTGGCTTCGTCGCACCCCGCAAGGGGTGCGTGGATTGAAATGCAATATCAGCTACGGTTCTTCCGCCATGACGGGTCGCACCCCGCAAGGGGTGCGTGGATTGAAATATTTTTGCGAGATTGGATAAGTTAGGCATGCGGGTCGCACCCCGCAAGGGGTGCGTGGATTGAAATCAATCTGCACATTGGCCGACGCGCTGCCGCCCGTGCGGTCGCACCCCGCAAGGGGTGCGTGGATTGAAATCTCCTTGGCTCAACCGCTTTTAGAATGGCAAATCGTCGCACCCCGCAAGGGGTGCGTGGATTGAAATCTGACCGCCACGCTCACCTGGCAGCGCAGTTATGTCGCACCCCGCAAGGGGTGCGTGGATTGAAATGGGCATCAGGTACAGCCCCGCAACGCCCAGCGCACGTCGCACCCCGCAAGGGGTGCGTGGATTGAAATCCTGCTTAAACGTAAATGTGACGCTGTTGCTGTGTCGCACCCCGCAAGGGGTGCGTGGATTGAAATATCGCGGGTCATGGTGCTGCTGCCGCCGCCGTTTGTCGCACCCCGCAAGGGGTGCGTGGATTGAAATATCGCATCCTCAGCGGGAAATTCGGGTATCAGGTACAGGTCGCACCCCGCAAGGGGTGCGTGGATTGAAATCAGACAGCTACGCCATTATAGGTGATCTTTGTTAGTCGCACCCCGCAAGGGGTGCGTGGATTGAAATGGCATTATCGACAATGCCGTTATCATTCGCGTCGGTCGCACCCCGCAAGGGGTGCGTGGATTGAAATCTGTCCCGCGCGTGAAATGACTTAACGTCTCCTTGTCGCACCCCGCAAGGGGTGCGTGGATTGAAATCGCTCCCGCCCCAGGCATGCACGAAGAAGGGCAGTCGCACCCCGCAAGGGGTGCGTGGATTGAAATAGTCGCAGCGCCGAAGATACCATCCGCCGCGCCGTCGCACCCCGCAAGGGGTGCGTGGATTGAAATGCTCCGGGACGCGCCCGGACAGGTAGGCGGGTATGTCGCACCCCGCAAGGGGTGCGTGGATTGAAATATTACCGCGTCCACGCCCCGGTACATAAACCCCTGGTCGCACCCCGCAAGGGGTGCGTGGATTGAAATGTTGGTAAACGCCGCCGAATAGCGCACGATCACGTCGCACCCCGCAAGGGGTGCGTGGATTGAAATATCTCGATCTTAAACTCGGGCTGACGGCTGAACGTCGCACCCCGCAAGGGGTGCGTGGATTGAAATCTGCCGCCGTGGCTAAAGCCGCTCCAAAAGGCATTGTCGCACCCCGCAAGGGGTGCGTGGATTGAAATCTTCGCGACGGCGGCAGAGTCTTCCGCGCCCTGGTCGCACCCCGCAAGGGGTGCGTGGATTGAAATGCCGCCCTGCTGGCCGATTATTTCGAAACCGTGCCGTCGCACCCCGCAAGGGGTGCGTGGATTGAAATTTGCCAGCGTTGGCCTTGTCGGTTTCGATCTGCGTCGCACCCCGCAAGGGGTGCGTGGATTGAAATACCCTCGGTGGTGTACACCAGACCGGCGCGGGCCGTCGCACCCCGCAAGGGGTGCGTGGATTGAAATACGCAGGCGGACATCTCTTTATTGGTCTTCCCCAGTCGCACCCCGCAAGGGGTGCGTGGATTGAAATCCAGTTGCGGGCAAAGCGGGTGACGAAATCGATCGTCGCACCCCGCAAGGGGTGCGTGGATTGAAATTTGCAAAAGTAAAAAATATGCTATTTACAAACAGTCGCACCCCGCAAGGGGTGCGTGGATTGAAATGTCATCCTCCTGTCCAGCGTCCATTTTCGCCCTGTCGCACCCCGCAAGGGGTGCGTGGATTGAAATGACCGCGACCAACAGATCGAGCAGACCGCGCGGGTCGCACCCCGCAAGGGGTGCGTGGATTGAAATAGCATCCCGACGGAGGAAATGGCCGACCCGGACGCGTCGCACCCCGCAAGGGGTGCGTGGATTGAAATAAAATGCCGGTGCTATCCTCAGCCTTTACACCAGTCGCACCCCGCAAGGGGTGCGTGGATTGAAATATTTTGGACAGGATATTTGGCGTCAGCTCGCTGGTCGCACCCCGCAAGGGGTGCGTGGATTGAAATATCCACCGCCCGTGCAAATCGTCCGTCAGATCGGTCGCACCCCGCAAGGGGTGCGTGGATTGAAATCCTGGGCGCGCATCTATTGCGCGTGGGAGAGGAGTCGCACCCCGCAAGGGGTGCGTGGATTGAAATCAGCGTATTGCCCACGTCCACGGTGTTTTCGCCGTCGCACCCCGCAAGGGGTGCGTGGATTGAAATGACAGTTTTCCACCGCGGCCATCCACAGCGATTGCGTCGCACCCCGCAAGGGGTGCGTGGATTGAAATACATACGCTTCGATATCCTCCGCGTACTCGGTCAGGTCGCACCCCGCAAGGGGTGCGTGGATTGAAATCGCAACCTGGTCGAAGCGCCAGCCGTGATCCGGGTCGCACCCCGCAAGGGGTGCGTGGATTGAAATAGAATCGTGCCGGGAGCCTTACGGATTGGGCGCGTCGCACCCCGCAAGGGGTGCGTGGATTGAAATGGGCGCGGTGACGGGCATTGCGGCGCAGGCGACGGGTCGCACCCCGCAAGGGGTGCGTGGATTGAAATCGACCGTTTGGCCAAGGCCGGGGTGGATAAGCTGTCGCACCCCGCAAGGGGTGCGTGGATTGAAATTCATACGTCACGGTTTCGCCAAGGGCCTCTGTATAGTCGCACCCCGCAAGGGGTGCGTGGATTGAAATCTGCGTTGCTTTACCGGCGATGCCGTCAACCACGTCGCACCCCGCAAGGGGTGCGTGGATTGAAATGTTTTTCGGCAGTCGATCAAGCGCCCATTCTTTGGGTCGCACCCCGCAAGGGGTGCGTGGATTGAAATAGCCAACGCTTACAACGAGTATACAGAAACGCCGGTCGCACCCCGCAAGGGGTGCGTGGATTGAAATTTATACTGATCATCCGCAGCCGTTGTATTGGCATACGTCGCACCCCGCAAGGGGTGCGTGGATTGAAATTCGCAGGCCCGCACAAGCAAGCCAAATTCTCTCGTCGCACCCCGCAAGGGGGGCGTGGATTGAAATGCCCTGGCCGTTGCACTGGATTTCGATATGCTGCAAGGTCGCACCCCGCAAGGGGGGCGTGGATTGAAATCTCCTTTTTGCCCGCCTATTGCCGGGCGGGCGCAGAAGCGCGTCGCACCCCGCAAGGGGTGCGTGGATTGAAATGACATCAACTACAACAAGCAGGAATACCTTATCGATCCCCATGAGCACACTACAAAACACTGCATGAGACACACACTTCCATGCAGCGTTTTGTTATTTCTATGGCAGGAACGCTTCTCATCATTCCTCCAACAGTTTTTTCAGCAGTCCTTCGCGCTGCTCAATGAACATGCGCGTCACCTGGTAGCTTTCGGTATCGGTATAGGCAATGGGGCGCAGGGCGTTGCCATCCAGGGAGAGCAGCTCCGCGCCGGGCAGACCCAGCAAAATGGGCGAGTGCGTGACCAGGATAAACTGCGCGTGGGCCTGGGCCAGGCGGTAGATTTCCAGCAGCAGCGTCAGCTGGCGCTGGGGAGACAGCGCAGCCTCGGGCTCATCCAGCAGATACAACCCCTCGGGCTGAAAATTGGCCTGCACCATAGCCAGAAAACTCTCGCCATGGGATTGATGATGCAGCGATTTGCCACCGTAGCGGGCATAATAGTACTCCTCTAAATCGTCATCACGATAATTTTCAGCCTGCGTTGCTACATTATAAAAGCTCTCCGCGCGCAGGAAATAGCTCCAGGCAGGCCTCCGATAGCTGCGAATCAGCCGCATCGCGCCGCATAGCTCGGAATGAGAATCATAGGTGGAAAACCTGAAATTGCGCGAGCCCCCCTCGGGATTGAAGCCCGCAGCCACGGCGATAGCCTCCAGCAGGGTGGATTTGCCCGTGCCGTTCTCCCCCACCAGACAGGTGACGGGATGCGTAAAGGAAAGCTCGGTCAGGTTGCGCAGGGCGGGAATGTCGCGCAGATAGCTCTCCTCCGCGATGCGCGACCAATCGATCTGCAAGCCCTGGATAAAATTGCTGTTCACGGGAATCTCCTCTTCCTGCGTTATGCCATTAAGTTTCTTGAGTATATCACACCTTTATTTATCTGTATAGGGATCAATGCGTATGGCAAACAGGCAGGGAACCGTCCGGAATCTCTCCGGGGGGCTCACTGCCTATGCGCTTGATGCCTTTAAAATTGCTTATCCCAGCACGCCGTCGATAAAGCGGATCAGCCCCGCTTCCACCTCGTCGCGCAGATCCAGTTCATTGTGGATTTCGTGCCGGTAGCCAGGGTAGGCGTGCACGCTGACGCGGTGACCGCTGCGGGCCAACAGGTTGGCACAGTGATACAAGCCCTCGCCATAATTGCCGCAAGGATCCTGATCGCCCGCAATCAGATAGGCGGGGATATTGCGCGGCACACTGCGCGCCCAATCATCGTTCTCAATAAAATGATACAGCTGCACAAAATCCCACACCAATTCCAGCGTGGTATCAAAAGTGTTGAACATATCCTGCCCGTGATCGATCACCACGCGCGGATCGGTGGCCACCCAGGCAGAGGCGTTGATGGGATTCTCGATGCGGTCGTTCGCGCCCGCCAGCACACGGCCAAACCATGCTCCGCCCGGCTGATAGCGGTCGCGCTCATACTCGGCGCGGAAGTCTGCGTCGTCGTACAGCCTTTCGCAGCCCGCCAGCTGCGAGCACACGCCGCACAGCATCAGCGCGCGGATATCCTGCCCATACAGGGCGGCGTAGCCGCGGGCCAGCATGCTGCCCCAGCTATGGCCAAACACCATGAACGGCACATCCGGGAAATCGCGCACGGCAATATCATGCAGGCTCTTTTCATCCTTCAAATAGGTCATAAACCCGCCCGAGTGCGGATCGCCCAGCGTACCGTTATCCACGCCCGTTTTGCCATGGCCGATATGATCGTCCGCATACACGGCGAAGCCCGCCTGATTAAAGGCGGAAATCATGTGCAGATAGCGGCGGGAATGCTCGCCATAGCCGTGCATCAGCTGGATTACCCCGCGCGGCGTGCCCAGCGGCGTATAGGCCCAGGCGCGCACGGTATCGCGGCCATTAGCGGAAGGAAAAGAAATCTCTCTCAGGGACATAAGCTGCGCCTCCGTTCTCATTGCTCTTGAAATTTTTGAACATAACAACGCTGCTGCGGATGTTATTATAATATACAAAAGTGGCCAATTTGTCAATGATGAGTATAAAAAACCACATAAGGAAAATTTTAGCGTTTCAAAAGCACATGCTTGCGATTGTTTTTGCACTCTACAATAGATAATTAATCATTTTTATTAAAATTTGCAAATGCCACTTGCAATCTGGCCTAAAATGTATAATTATAACATAAGCGCAAAGGAAAATGCTGGATTACGGAAAATCCAACATTTTTTACCCGCTGTGGATTTAAACGTTTCATTTATTGAGCGAAAGAATAATGCGATTTCATTGATGGGAAGGGAGATTTATCTTGAATACTGTAGTTAATTCCAGAAGCAGCACATTAGGACGCCGCGTCCGCAGCAAGCTGATCCATATAAAGCGCCATCCGCTTTTGTATCTGATGCTGCTTCCGGGCTTGTTTTTCCTGTTTCTTTATAAATTCTGGCCGCTGTATGGCTTGCAGATGGCTTTCCGTAAGTACAATATATTTGCCGGCGCCAATCCGATGGATGCAATTGCAAAAAGTCCATGGGTAGGGATGAAGTACTTTGATAAGCTGTTTAATTCCACGCAATTTGTGCTGGTTCTTCGCAACACGCTTATTATAAACGGCATGAAAATCATCGTGTTGTTCCCCATCCCGATTATTGTTTCTATCATGCTTAACGAAGTTCGCAGCCTTAGATATAAGAAATTCCTACAAACCTCCATTTACATTCCGTATTTCTTTTCATGGGTGATGATATTTGGCATCTTCTATTCTCTCCTGGGCTCATATGGTTTGTTCAATACGCTTTTGGTAAAGCTGGGGATGAGCCGTATCAGCTTTTTTACCAGCATCGAGCATTTTCGGGGCCTGCTCGTATTTACGGAGGGCTGGCGTGAAGTTGGTTATAACGCGGTTATTTACCTGGCGGCGATTGTTGGCATTGATACCACGCTTTACGAAGCTGCCAAGGTGGACGGTGCAAATAAGTGGAAGCAGATCTGGCATATAACGATTCCTGGTATTTTGCCAACGATCGTGCTGATGCTGATTCTCAAGGTCGGTCATATTCTGGATACTGGCTTTGAGCAGGTGCTGGTATTCTACAATGCCGCCGTATATGACGTGGCGGATATTATCCAAACCTATGTATATCGTTTGGGTATGGGCAAGCTGGACTTTTCACAGGCGACCGCGCTTGGCCTGTTTAACTCCGTCATTGCGTTCATTCTGATTGTCGGGGCCAATACCGTCAGCCAGAAGACGCTGCACCGCAGCATATGGTAAGGAGATATAAATGATGAAGAAGAAATTATCAAATCGCATTCCGCTTGACGGAAGCGAAAAAGCAATCATCAGTATATCGGAGATTGTGCTGACGCTGTTTGCACTGATTGCTATTCTCCCTTGCCTGCACCTGTTTTGCAAGGCTGTAAGCAATGGACCTGCCGTTACTGCTGGATTGGTATATTTCTGGCCTAACGGCATGCAGTTTGAAACGATTGATTATATTCTGACAAAGACGAGCTTTTTTACATCCCTCAAGAATTCGCTGATTATCACTGTCCTTGGCACGGCTATTTCCATGTTTACAACGGTTACTACGGCTTATCCGCTGTCCAAGCCCGATCTGACCTGCAGGAAGCTGGTAACGATGCTCTATGTTATTTCCATGGTGTTCTTCGGCGGTATTGTTCCGGCCTACATGGTTGTGCAGACGCTGGGGCTGCTGGATACGTATTGGGCCTGCATTCTGCCCTTTGCAATTGTGCAATTCAATATGTTTATTGTTAAAAACTATTTTGAAGGCCTGCCGGGAGAAGTGATGGAATCCGCCGCCATTGACGGAGCGAACGATATCAAAACGCTGATTTCCATTGTATTACCAATGTCTGTTCCGGTGCTGGCTACCGTAGGCTTGCTGTATGCCGTAAACTATTGGAATAATTATTTTCATGCAATGATGTATACGACCAGCACGTCTATGAAAACGATGCAGCTGTATTTGTATGACATTATCAATAACAGCCAGGCATTTGCAGAAAACCTTTACGGCAACGGCGTAGGTGAAACGCAGGGCACGCTCTCACTTAATGTGACGACAGACGGCATGGTTGCCGCTGCTGTGGGTATGTCCATCATTCCTATTGTGCTGGCATATCCCTTTGTTCAGCGTTTTCTGGTAAAGGGGATTACGGTAGGTTCTGTTAAAGGATAAGCTTTGCTTCTTAATCCGTCTGCGGACGGTAAAATAAAAGGAGGATTTTGTCATGAAGAAGCTCGTTTCTCTCTTGCTCGCCGTCGTTCTGATGTGCAGCGCGGCCATGGTTGCCGCTGCCGAACTCAAAGGCCCCGGCAATGTTACTCTGCATCGTTTGGGCACCAACGTTGGTTTTGATGTGAATAACGATATCAACGGGAAGAACTTCCAGGAAAAAACCGGCTACGACGTTGTATACTACACACAGCCTGCGCAAAATGCCGACGAGAAGATTCAGATGGAACTCGCTGGTAAAACGGCTCCCTACGACATCATGAAGCTTAACGTGAACCTGTGGCGCACGCTGATGGTCAACGGCATGCTGCAGCCGCTGGAAGACGCGCTGGCGAAATACGGCAAAGACATTCTGGCTGGCTGCAGCCAGGAAGCCTGGGACGCTGTAACGGTAGATGGCCATATCTACGGCATTCCGATGACTTATCCCTACGATACGGAAATCACCACCTTTATGGCTTGCCGCATGGATCTGATGCGCGCTGCCGGCATCGAAAAGCTGCCGGAGACAATTGATGAATTCTATGATGTTTTGGTCGCTCTGAAAAATTTCTACGGCGATGAGTACATTGTCTTCTGCGGTCCCTACTGCCCGCCAACCGAGAGCTCCTCTTCCAACTGGGTTATTCCCAAGACCATCGCTTGTGCGTTTGGCATTTACAGCGACTGGATGGTTGATGATAACGGCAAGGTCATTTACATGACGGAGGCGGAGGGCTTTGCTGATATGATCGCTTTCCTGACCAAGCTGCGCAGCGAAGGCTTGATCGATGCTGACTGGGCGGTAAATACCGACAGTACCGTCAACGAAAAGTTCAGCTCCGGCAAGGCGATTATTGCCTGCTCCAACCGTGCTGGCGTTAACGTGACAACTCCTGCTCAAATGTCCGTTCTCGGCCTGGACTGGGACGACCTGGGCTACATCGGCGCGCTGAAGGGCAATAAGTACACGACCAAATACATGGAAACCGATGCTTTGGGCAACATTCCCTGCATCCCTGTTTCCTCCAAGAATCTGGAAGATGCCATCAACTATATGAACCTGCAGGTGCAGAACCAGGAGTACCTGAGCTTGGGCGAGGAAAAGGTTCATTGGTACTATGATGAAAATGGTAAGTACACCCCCATCAACCCCATCTTCTCTACGGAACGCGGCAATTCTTATTGGTACAACGATGCGCTGAACGTGTATGACTGGAAGGTACAGTGGCCTACTCGTATCCGCAAGAGTGATGCTCAGTGGGCGGCGTTCGAGGCTGTTACCATTAACGCTGATACCAGCATTATTGTAAAGAACGAATTCAAATTCATGCCCTCTACCGAGGCCTATGCCGAAAACAATTCCGTGCTGTTCAAGAACCTCCAGGACTTCATTCTTCAGGTAATGTCCGGCACCCGCACCATTGATGACCTGCCCACCTTCCAGAAGGAATGGGCCAACAACGAAGGCGAAGCCGTTCGCACGGAACTACAGGAATACTACAACGGGCACAAGTAATTGTGACGTGCTAATGCTCGGCTTATCCATCAATATGTAAAATACGGCCGGTGCGGCGCAGAGATGCGCTGCATCGGCCGTTGGTTATTCGGCAAAGGCAGATTGCGAAATTGTCGAAAGTATTGTATTATTTTCTGTTGAAATTAAAGAATCGCGGATGATGGGCAGGCTGTTTGGGGAAAAGTTCTCACTGCTTCATAGAGAATATTTCTTTTATTTGATAATATTATGCAATTTAGAGTCGAAAATTGCATATTCTACTCTGTGGATTCCTGCTTATTACTTAGGAAGTAAATTTATTCCTTACAAGTCTAAATTTGTGAATACCTCTTGATTTCTGGTACAAAACATGTATAATATAAGCAGGTTTGCGGTTTGGGTTGTGGTTTTCAGTTTTTGAATGGCACTTTTTGCACCTTCAAAAATTGAAACGTTCCATTTTATGTACGCCGCAGATGATCTTTTTCCGGCATCGCAGATAAACAATAGGAGGCATTTTCACGATGGCGCAGGTTCAGCCCTACCGGCCGCAGTATAAGCAATTGCCGCTTACACGCCGCTTTTGGCGTGCAATCCGGCAATACTGGCCGCTGTACGTCATGCTTATCCCCGGCATGCTGTTTTTCCTGGTGTACAAGTATGCACCCATGTACGGCATCCAGATCGCGTTCAAAAACTACTCCCTGAAAAAGGGCATTTCGGGCAGCCCCTGGCTGACGGAAACGGGCAAGCCCCTGCTGTACTGGTTCCAGCGCTTCTTCAAAACGCCCCAGTCCCGGCAGATCATCAGCAACACCCTGGTGCTGAGCCTGTCCAAGCTGCTGGTTGGCATGCTGCCGCCGCTCATTTTCGCCTTGGCCATCAGCGAGTGTTCCTTTAAGCGCTATTCCCGCGTGATCCAGACGGTCAGCTACCTGCCCCACTTCCTCAGCTGGGTTATCATTTACGGTATCTGCGCCACGATGCTGGGCGAAACCTCGGGCGTAATCAACAACCTGTTTAAAAAGCTGGGCTGGAACACCGTCCCCTTCCTCAACAGCAGCAAGTACATCCGCGGCGTGCTGGTCGGCTCAAGCCTGTGGCAGAGCATCGGCTGGAGCTCCATCGTGTACCTGGCTGCCATCGCGGGCATCGATACCAGCATGTACGAGGCTGCTACCATCGACGGCTGCGGCCGCTTCCGCCAGATCTGGTATATCACCCTGCCCAACCTGGGCCGCATCTTTGTGGTGCTGCTGATCACCAAGGTGGACAACATCCTGGACGGCGGCTTCAACCAGGTATACGTGTTTATGAACGACCGCGTGCGCGCCTCCGCCGAGATCATCGACACCTGGGTGTACACGCAGGGCCTGGGCAAGGCGCAGTACAGTCTGACCACCGCCGTTGGCCTGATGAAATCCGTGCTGAGCTGCGGTCTGGTGCTGGGCACCAACGCGCTGGCCAGAAAGTGGGATAGTTCGCTATGGTAAAATCTAAAAACGATATTGCCTTTGAAATTCTGGTGCTGCTGATCATCACTCTGGTGGGTCTAGCCTGCCTGATCCCGATTCTGTTTGTTATCAGCTATTCCCTCACCCCCATGGAAGAGATGCTGCGCAACGGCGGCTTCTCCCTGATCCCCCGCAATATCACCTTCAGCGCCTATAAACAAATGCTAAACGACCCCACGCTGATGAACGCTATGAAGGTATCGGCCTTTATCACCATCGTGGGCACCGCGGCCAACCTGGTTGTCACGCTGATGCTGGCCTATCCCCTCAGCCGCAGCTATCTGCCGGGCCGCAAGGTGTTTGTGCAGCTGATCGTATTCACCATGATTTTCAGCGCCGGCACCATCCCTACCTATCTGATCGTCAAGGCCACGGGCATCCTCAACACCCTGTGGGCGCTGATCCTGCCCAGCCTGGTGGCGGTGTATAACTTCATTGTTATGAAGGCCTTCTTTGAGGGTCTGCCCAACGATCTGTTTGAATCAGCGCGCATCGACGGCGCGGGCGAATTCAAGATCCTGTTCAGCATCGTGCTGCCCCTGTCGCTGCCCATCGTAACCACCATCAGCCTGTACTACGCCGTGGCGCATTGGAACGTGTATACCGCCGCCATCCTCTACATTCAGGATACCAAGCTGATGCCCCTGCAGGTCATCCTGCGCCGCATGATCAACAGCGCCAGCACGGGCGACCTGAACATCGACGATGAAATTCCGCCCGAAACCCTGCGCATGGCCGCCGTATGCATCGCCACCGCGCCCATCGTGATCATCTACCCCTTCATCCAGAAGTACTTTGTCAAGGGTACGCTGGCCGGCGCGGTAAAGGGATAACGATACCTGCGGATAAGCGCTGTTTGCAAGAATGTAAGTATCGATTGCAATTAGCAATGACGGCCCCCAAAAGCCTTCTCCTTGAGGAGAAGGTGGACGGCTTTAGCCGCTCGGATGAGGTGTAGGCTACGAAATAGCCGTTATCATTCTTATCTAAAAGCTTCTCCCCAAGGAGAAGCCTTCCGCAGGATCAATTGCGAAAGTCGTATTCATCACCATCCCATCTTTACTCCTAATATGCGGACGCATATTAAAATAAACAAAAAGGAGAAACGAACATGAAAAAACTCATCTCTCTGCTGCTCGTAGCGATGATGGCGCTTTCTCTGTGCATGGTATCCGCCAGCGCGGACGAGCCCGTCGAAATCGAAATCGCTGTCAGCTCCCTGGGCAACGGCTGGCCGGCCGACCTGAAGGACGACTTCATCTACCAGAAGATCCTGGAAGACACCGGCGTTTCCATGAAGCTGGTGCTGGTAGACGATTTCTACACCGCCGTTAACGCCCGCATCACCGGCGGCAACACCCCCGACATGATCAAGACCGACGTGGACCATATGATCACCTGGGTGCGCATGGAAGCCCTGAAGGACATGACCCCCTATCTGGACAACGAGCTGGCCAACTACAAGTCCTGGCTGGGCAGCACCGAAATGACCGCCTGCTACGTGGACGGTAAGCTGTATGCCCTGCCCCAGATCTACGATGGCTCCAAGCATCAGTACTGTGTCACCATCCGTCAGGACTGGCTGGATGCGCTGGGTCTGCAGATGCCCACCACCGTGCAGGAGCTGTATGATGTGGCTTATGCCTTCACCTACAACGATCCTGACAAGAACGGCCTGAACGACACCGTCGGCCTGACCGCTACCAAGGGCATGTATGTGTTTGATACCATCATGGGCAGCTTCGACACCGTGCTGAGCAACCAGATCATCATCCGCGACGGCAAAGTCACCAATACCCTGCTGCAGCCCGGCATGGTGGATGGCCTCAAGTGGTGCAAGAAGTTTGTTGACGACAAGCTGATTGACCCCGACTGCGTCACCACCTCCGGCGCCGATAAATTCAAGGCCGGTACCGTCGGCATGCTGTCCTCTTCCTGGACCGGCATCTGGAAGGCCTATGGCCAGGAGCAGTTCCACAACGTTAACCCCAACGCCGTGACTAACTTCTTCACCACCCTCAAGTCCGAAGTGGGCGCGCCTGACGCGATGTTCACCGACGACCTGAACACCACCAACACCGTGTACGGCATCAGCGCCGACATCTCCGACGAAAAGCTGAACGCCATGTTCAAGCTGATCGATTACCTCGTATCCGACGATGGCTCCAAGCTGGTGTTCTACGGCCTGAAGGACGTGCACTGGAAGTATGACGACAACGGCAACATCGTCATGACCGATCGCGCCAAGGAAGCCAACTACATCTCCACTTACCAGCTCTTCAGCCGCAAGGAAGCCGAATACCTGAACGTGAAGTTCCCCGAAGCCAAGAAAGTATTCGACGCCACCATGTCCGCCAACCGTATCCAGGTGTACAACTCCCTGGTGCGTGAGCCGGAAGAAATGTTCCTGTCCGACATGGAAAGCTATGCGAAGCAGGAGCTGCTCAACTTCATCTATGGCGATCGTGAGCTGACCCAGGAAGAATATGACAAGTTCATCCAGGAGCTGCGCGACCTGTACGACTTTGACGCCTACATGGAAGCCGCTACCGAGCAGCTGACCGCTTACGGCCTGGTCAAGTAAGGTTATCGCTTCAAAACAAACAACGCGTCCCGGGGTTCCGGGACGCGCTTTTTTGTGCGCCATTTTTGATTGCGTTTATTCCTCATAATACATCGCAACGGCGGCCAGCACCTTGGCACGCTCAGGGATGGAGGACAGCCGGGCATATTCCTTGATCGTATGGTACGCGCCGCCCTCAATGCCGAAGCTGTCCAGGCAGGGCACGCCTGTCTGGGACACATTGGATGCATCCGCGCCGCCCGCGCTCATGAAGGGTTCAAACTGTCCCAGCCCGCAGCGCGCGCAGATGCGATTTACCTGGTCAAACAACCGCTGATTCTTTTCGCACAGCTCCATGGGCGGGCGCATGCCCTCGCGGATCACCTCGCCGCTGGCCCCAGGCAGCGTGCATTCCGCGGCCACCTGATGCACAAAATCCGACGCTTCCCGCGCCTCAGCCATGGTGGCTACGCGGATATCGATCACAATATCGCACACGTCAGGCACGGTATTGCTGCTGCCCTCCATGGGAGCCAGGGTACAGTTGTAGGTAGGGCCGTCCGCCGTGCTGCGCTCGTGCAGGCGAATGATCTTATGTGCGGCCTCCACCAGCGCGCTCACGCCCGTCATATAATCCTTGGCATGCGCAGCCTTGCCATGCACACGGACGGTCATCTTGAGGATGCCCTTGCGCAGCAGCGTCACCTTGCCGGGGCGCGCCGTTTCGCAATTGAAAAACGCTGCGCATTGCTGAGCCTCGGCAATCATATTGTTGATAGACTGGCGCTGCGAGTAACGGCTGCCTACCTCCTCGTCGCACTGCAAAAACAGGCGGATAGGACGTGCGGTAAAGCCCGCCTGATGCAGTGCGTCCATGGCCAACAGCGCCACGATGATACCGCCCTTGCAGTCCGATACGCCGGGGCCATAGATCATATCGCCCTCCGCGCGCACGGGCGGATAGCCGAACGAGCCCTTCTGATATACGGTATCCATATGGCCTGAGAACATCAGCGGCTTTTGATCGCTATCCTCGTTCATGGAGATCACCGCCGTGGCCCCCGCGCCCGCGTATTCCTGCTTGCGCACGGCAAAGCCAAGCCCCTGCGCATAATCGCACAGCGCGTCGTTTACCGCGCGCACGCCCTCAAAATCGGCCGAGTTGCTCTCAATATTGCAAATTTTTTCCAGCAGTTCAAAGTATTTTTTCTGTTTTTGATCGATCAGATTGAAAACTTCCGCTTGCATTTTGCCCTCCTTCAAGCTCCCTGTGTATGTTGTTATCATACCACAATTTTGCCCGTGGATACAGGATTTGTGCATTCTAACGATATGCAAATTCAACTTTAAATGTGCAAATCCTGCTTGGAATACCCCGGCGGGGTTGAATTGACCGCGGCTTGCGTTTATGATACAGTTAATGAGCCTGCATGGCTCACGCATCAGGCAGCAAGCGCCGCTCCGTTTTTTTTCAGTCGACACCCTGCGCGCGCCGCCCTTGTTACCCCGGAAAATATGAATATGCGGCGATCGGCCGAAATGGAGGAGACACCTCGATGAGCGTTACCTTGAACCGTGCGCGACACCCCAAGCTCAAACGGACGCTGCGCAGTATAGCGAGAAACTGGGATCTGTACCTGCTGCTGGTGCCCGTGCTGGCGTACTTTATCATTTTCCACTATGCGCCCATGTACGGCGTGCAAATCGCCTTCCGCCGCTACTCCATCCGCAAGGGCATCCTGGGCAGCCAGTGGGTGGGCATGGCGCACTTCAATCGCTTTTTCCAATCCTATTATTTTGAGCGCCTGCTGGTAAACACGCTGACCATCAGCCTGTACAACCTGGCGCTGGGCTTCCCGCTGCCCATCCTGCTGGCGCTGCTGCTGAACGAAGTGACCAGCAAGCGCTATAAGAAACTTGTGCAGACCATCACCTACGCCCCGCACTTTCTCTCCGCCGTGGTACTGGTCAGCATCATCAACGCCATGTTCTCCACCTCCACGGGCATCATCAACAACCTGATCGTGCTCTTCGGCGGCGAAAAGGTGGCCTTCACCACTGATCCCAGGATTTTCAAATCCCTGTACGTGCTCTCGGGCGTATGGCAGAACATGGGCTGGAATTCCATCATCTATATGGCAGCCCTCAGCGGCATCGATCCCACCCTGTACGAGGCCGGGCGCGTGGACGGCGCGTCGCGCTGGCAGATGCTCTGGCGCATCACCCTGCCCTGCCTGGCGCCCACCATCTGCATCATGCTGATTTTGCAGTGCGGCAGACTGATGAGCCTGGGCTATGAGAAGATCTACCTGATGCAGAACGACCTGAACATCGCGGCCTCGGAAGTCATCTCGACCTATGTGTACAAGAGCGGCCTGATCAACGCCGAGTACAGCTTCTCCACCGCCGTAGGTCTGTTCAATTCCGTCATCAACTGCATCCTGCTCTTTACCGTGAACTTTATCACCGGCAAGCTGAGCGATACCCGCATTTTCTAAGAGGAGGGAAAGAGCTATGAAAAATCAGCGAATTCATCTTTCCCGCGGCGACCTGCTGTTTCAGATCCTGGTGTATACGGTGCTGGGGCTGCTGTCCCTGATTGTGCTTTACCCGCTGATTTACGTGGTAAGCGCCTCCTTTACCAGCCCGGCGGCACTGGTGGCGGGCAAAATGTATCTGTGGCCCGTTAATCCCACCGTCTCCTCTTACAAGGCTGTGCTGCGCGAAAGCCGCCTGTGGATCGGCTACAAAAACACCATTTTCTACACCCTGCTGGGCGTATCCATCAACATCGTCATGACCGTGCTGGGCGCCTATCCCCTCTCCCGCAAGGATCTGGTCGGCCGCAAGGTCATCATGACCCTGATCACCTTCACCATGTTCTTCTCCGGCGGCATGATCCCCCTGTACCTGATCATCCGCAACCTGGGCATGATCGACACCGTGTGGGCCGTGGTGCTGCCCGGCGCCATCTCGGTGCACAACCTGATCATCGCCAAATCCTTCTTCTCCAGCAGTATCCCCTTTGAATTGCAGGAATCCGCCTTTGTGGATGGCTGCTCCAACATCCGAACGCTGCTCACCATCATTATCCCGCTGTCCGCGCCCATCCTGGCGGTGCTGACCATGTATTACGGCGTGGCGCACTGGAACGCCTACTTCAACGCCATGATGTACCTGAGCGACAGCAAGAAATTCCCGCTGCAAATCGCCCTGCGCGAGATCCTGATGACCAACAGCATCGCCGACGCGACCGACACCACGATGAACTCGGTAGATCAGATTCTGCTCTACGAAGGCCTCAAATACGCGGTGGTCATCGTGGCCAGCCTGCCGGTAATGTGCCTGTATCCCTTCTTGCAGCGCTATTTCGTCAAGGGCACCATGATCGGCGCCGTCAAGGGATAAAAGCTTCGCCCCAAGGCGTGCCTGTCACGCTGAAAAATAAAAGGGAGGAACCAACGCTATGAAGAAACTGCTTGCCCTGCTGCTTGCCCTGTGCCTGCTGCTGCCCGCCGGCCTGGCCGCCGCGGAAACCGTCTTCCCCCTCTCCGAGGAGAAGATCACCTTCCGCATCGCCACCTGGCAGCGCTCCGGCCAGGTAGATTACAACGACATGCTGATGTGGCAGAAGTACGAAGAAATGACCAACGTGCATATCGACTGGATTCACCTGCCCGACAGTACCTTTGTGGAGCGCCGCAACGCCATGTTCACCCAGGATGACCTGCCCGACGCCATCTAT
>ERZ857757.1488-NODE-1488-length-18314-cov-19.619913_pt1 | contig 18314 bp, 17 predicted proteins | sample MGYA00519764_ERZ857757 | MGnify/ENA primary metagenome ERZ857757 (study PRJEB31778, sample SAMEA3449359) | human gut metagenome | biome: human gut; feature: human-associated habitat; material: faeces | place: United Kingdom | collected 2010/2012 ... | reverse complement strand
AGATGGATGCTGACTATGCGGGTTCCACCATCCGTCAAGCCTATATCACAATGGGTACGATGTTTAAGGCTGCGAAGATGAATGATCTGATTGCCAAGCACCCAATGGACGGTGTGCGGTTTACAAAGCCGGTTCGTGCGACAGACGATATTAAGTTCCTCACCCGTGACGAGCAGCGCGTGTTTCTTGAAACAGCGAAACGCTCCCGCAACTACAACCAATACGCGCTGATCCTTGAAACCGGTTTGCGTACCGGCGAGATGATCGGGTTGACGTGGGACGCGATTGACTTTGAAAAGCGCACGCTCACGGTCAACAAAACATTGGAGTTTCGACACGGTGAACAGTATTGGCGTGCGGGTCCTCCGAAAACGCAGCACAGCTACCGCACAATACCGTTGACGGATCGGGCTTATGAAATCCTCAAAGGTATTTGGGATAACCGCCCGGAGCAAAAGGAGTCACCGACGCTGGACAAAACGCTTGAGTACATAGACAGACGTACAGGCGTTTCTTCTCAGCTTGTCATGCGCGATCTTGTCTTTATCAACTGGCGAACAGGAGAGCCAGCGAAGAACAGTTCCTATGATACCCACTTATATAAGCTCTGCGATGAAGCAGGGATCAAACACTTTTGTATGCACGCCCTGCGACATACCTATGCTACAAGAGCAATCGAAAGCGGTATGCAGCCAAAAGTGCTGCAAAAATTGCTGGGTCATGCCAGCATCAAAACGACAATGGATCGGTATGTTCATGTGACTGCCGAATCGCTGGATTATGCCATCAAGCAATTTCAGCAAAATGGTGTAGTCTGATGAAATCCAATAAAGCCAAATGCGGAAATGGTGTAAAAATGGTGTAACAGCCAAGACACCAAACGCTGAAACCCCTTGAAAATCAAGGAAAATCGAAGGAGAATGAGTACAAATGAAATTAGGTATCGTAGGACTGCCCAATGTGGGCAAGAGCACCCTGTTTAACGCCATCACCAATGCCGGGGCAGAGAGCGCTAACTACCCCTTCTGCACCATCGAGCCCAATGTGGGTGTGGTGGCGGTGCCGGATGCAAGGCTGGACAAGCTGGCTGAGATGTACCAGCCGGACAAAAAGACTCCGGCGGTCATCGAATTCGTGGACATTGCGGGCCTTGTCAAGGGCGCCAGCCAGGGTGCGGGCTTGGGCAACAAATTTTTGGAGAACATCCGCCGCACGGACGCCATCGTCCATGTAGTCCGCTGTTTTGACGACGAGAACATCATGCATGTGGTGGCCGATGCCGGTACCAACGTTCCGGTGGACCCCCTGGGGGATATTGAGACCATCGACTTAGAGCTCATCATGGCCGACCTGGAGATGGTGAATCGCCGGGTGGAAAAGGCCGCCAAGGCTGCCAAGGGCGACAAGAAGTTCCTCCACGAGGCGGAGGTGTTCAAGGCCCTGGCGGAGCATCTGGACGGAGGGAAATCCGCCCGCACCTTCGATTGTGACAAGGATGACCGCGCCATTATCGAGACGGCGGACCTGCTGAGTCTGAAGCCCATTATCTATGCCGCCAACATGGACGAGGCCGGCTTTGCCGATTGCGATTCGAATTCCTATTATAACGATGTGAAGGCCTTGGCCGAGAAGGAGCAAGCCCAGGTGCTGCCCATCTGCGCCAAGCTGGAGCAGGACATCGCCGAGCTGGACGACCCCGAGGAGCGGGCTATGTTCCTGGAGGAGCTGGGGGTGGAAAGGTCCGGCCTGGATCGGCTGATCCAGTGCTCCTATGACCTGCTGGGGCTCATCTCCTTCCTTACCTATGGCAAGGACGAGTGTCGGGCCTGGACCATCAAAAAGGGCACCAAGGCTCCCCAGGCCGCAGGCAAGATCCACTCCGATATTGAGCGGGGCTTCATTCGGGCAGAGACTATCAATTTCGACGAGATGATGGCCTGCGGCGGCAGCGTGGCTGCGGCCAAGGAAAAGGGCTTGCTGCGCTCTGAGGGCAAGGACTACGTGGTCAAGGACGGCGACATGATCTATTTCCGCTTCAACGTGTAAAGGGAAAGGCCTTTGCAGAATTAGCATATAAAAAAAGACGCACCCCGGTGCGCCTTTTTTTATTCGATTTTGACTTATTCCGATAAGAGGATGCGGTCATTGTCCAGGGCCTTTCCGGCACCGCTTTTGAACTTGGCCAGCAGGTCCTCCACGGTCATGCCTGCCCGTTCCGCTCCGGCAACATCCAGGATGATATGGCCCCTGTCCATCATCAACGTGCGGTTGCCAAGCTCCAGAGCCTGGTGCATATTGTGGGTGACCATGAGAGTGGTGATATGGTTTTCCGAGACGGTCTGACGGGTGATTTCCAGCACTTTTTCTGCCGTGGCGGGGTCCAGGGCGGCGGTATGCTCGTCCAGCAGCAGGAGCTTCGGCGGCTTGAAGGTGGCCATCATCAGCGTCAGCGCCTGGCGCTGGCCGCCGGAAAGCAGACCCACAGGCTGCTTCATCCGATCCTCCAGGCCCATGTCCAGTTGAGCCAGCTTTTCCCGGAAGGCGGCCTTTTCCGCCCGGGTCACATGGCTGAGCCAGCCGCCAGAGGCCGCCGCCAGAGAGAGGTTTTCCTCAATGGTCATGTGGGGTGCGCTGCCGCGCATAGGATCCTGGAACAGACGGCCGATTTGGCGGGAGCGCTGATATTCCGGCAGGAAGGTGATGTTTCTTCCGTCCAGATAAATGCTGCCGCTGTCGGTGAAAAAGCTGCCGCAGATGGCGTTAAAGAGAGTGGATTTTCCTGCGCCGTTGGAGCCGATGATGGTGACAAAATCCCCGGGGAGCAGGTGCAGGCTCAGGCCCTGCAGGGCTGCCTTTTCATTGATGGTGCCGGGGTTGAAGGTCTTGGATATATTTTCAATCTTCAGCATAGTGGCGGGCCTCCTTTCTCGCAGCCATGCGGCGGCGCAGCATGGGCAGCTGCTTTTTAAAATAGGGGGTGGCGATGGCCAGCACCACGATCACCGAGGATACCAGCTTCAGCATGAAGGCGGGCATATCCAGCCGCAGGGCGATGGTATACACCAGGCGGAAGGCAAAGGCGCCCACCACCATGCCGATGGCCCGCTTGAGGATGCTGCCCTTGCCCAGCAGCACCTGGCCCATGAGCAGGGAGGCCAGGGCAATGGTCACCATGCCGGTGCCGATGTCAATGCTGACGGATTTTTGACTTTGGGCCAGCAGGCAGCCGGACAGACCCGTGAAGGAGTTGGCCACGCACAGGCCCACGATGGTGGTAAAGGTGGGATTGATAGAGGAGGAGCGGACCATGTCGGGATTGTCGCCGGTGGCGCGGATGGCCAGGCCCAAGCGGGTGCGCAGAAACAGGGCCAAAAAAACTACCACGGCAATAACGGCGATGACCGCCACCAGCAGCTTATACTGCTCAGAAAGGACGGTGCCCTGCAGCAGAGCCCGGGCCTTGGTGAACACGGTCTCGGTTTTGTTCATGTTCAGCAGGGAGGAGCCGCCCATGACGGCGATATTGATGGAATAGAGCCCGGTGTTGACAATGATGCCCGCCAGGAGGCTGTCGATGCCCATTTTCGTTTGCAGCAGGGCGGTGATGAAGCCGGAGAGGACCCCGGCGGCCATGGCGGCCAGGATGGCCAGGTAGGGATGCCCGGCAATGGCCACCGTAGCACCCACAGCGGCACCCAGAGTGAAGCAGCCGTCGGTGGACAGGTCGCACACATTGAGCATGGAGTAGCTCAGAAACAGTGCCAGCACCGTCAGCGAGCAGATGAGGCCCAGCTCCAGGGCGGTTTGGACCAGAGATAAAATGTTCATGGGGGTCTCCTTTGATGAAGTATGATGGGGATTTACGGGGAGAACGAAGCCTCCTTTGGCTAAAGGGAGGGGGACCAACCGTAGGTTGGTGGAGGGGTTCCGTGCGTGATAGAGAACTTCGTGTTTTCTGTGCGTTCGTGTGGGGAAGAATCCCCCAGTCACGGCTTCGCCGTGCCAGCCCCCTTTAGGCAAGGAGGCCGTGGGGACGGGGGATGCGGATTGCCACAGCCAGTGTGCGCACTGGCTTCGCAATGACAGTTTTTTGCAAGAAATGCGGTGGGACGGGCCGATGTAGGCATCGGCCCCTACGGAAGGACAGGAGGCCCTTCGCCCATGAACAGGGCGGGGGAGCGCCCCGCCCTGTTGGATCATTTTTCGGATTTTACTTGTTCAGATCGTCGAAGCTCTCGGCGGTGACGATGGATTGGACCTTGGTGCACAGGGGGGCGAAGGCCTTGGCCAGGTCGTCGTAGTTCAGGCCCAGCTCCTTGCAGACGTCGGTGTTGATGGTGGCGGTGCCGTTGTCGAAGGTCAGCACGGGGGTGGTGGCGGGCTTGTTGCCGTCCAGGAGAATGCCGGAGACCATGTTGGCGGTTTCCACACCCAGGTTGGCATAGTCCACGCCGTAGCCCAGGAACGCACCGTTCAGGGCGAAGGAGTCAGCGCCGGTGTAGTGGGGGATGCCGGCCTTGGCCAGGGTCTCGTAAATGGCCAGCTCTGCGGTCATCACGGTGTTGTCGGTGGGGGTGAACACGGCGTCGGCCTTGTCGGCCACGATGCTGCTGACGGCCAGGCTGATCTCGTCGGTGGTGGTGCCGTTATACTCCTTGTAGGACACGCCCTTCTTATCCAGGTACGCCTTGGCGTTCTTGATGGGGGTGGTGGAGGAGTCCTGGCCCTGGTCATACAACAGGGCGATGTTCTTGGCGTCGGGGTTGGCGGCGAAGATCAGGTCCAGGATGGCGTCGGTGTCCAGATAGTCGGAGGTGCCGGTGATGTTGGCACCGGGAGCCTCCAGGCTCTCCACCAGGCCGGCGCTGACGGGGTCAGACACGGCGGCAAAGACCACGGGGATGTCGGTGCCCTCGGTGGCGGCCTGCATGGCCACGGCCACGGGGGTGGCTACGCCGATCATCAGGTCCACCTTGTCGGCGATGAAGTTGGCAATGATCTGGTTCAGCACGGCGGAATCGGCGTTGCAGTTATCATAGCTGATCTCAAAGGTGACGCCCTTCTCCTGGCCGATGGCAGCCAGCTGGGTTTTGATGTTGTCCACGATCTGATTCAGGGATGCGTCATCCACATAGTTGCAGATGCCAACCTTGTAGGATGTGGCGCCGGAGGTGCTGGTGGAATTGTCGTTGTTTTTTTTGCCGCAGGCGAAGAGGGACAGGGCCAGCAGGGCGGCCAGGGCCAGGGTCAGCGCACGCTTCAGAATGTTCTTTTTCATTTTTGTTTCCTCCAAATTTTATATGGTTTTTTGGGCGGCGGATGGAGGGGCCGTTGCCGGCGGCCTGGATTTTAAAAACAAAAAAGACCTCTGCCCCACATGGGACAAAAGCCTTTGCTTCTGCGATACCACCCAAATTGACATCTTGCGATGCCCACTCGCTTTTACGCACCATCATGCGTACCCCACGGATAACGGGAGGGTTCCCGTCGGACCCTACTTAGGAATGCTCCTGTTCAAGCCGCCCTCGGAAGGCCATTCACACCGCCGCGCACCGCTTCGATCTCACCACCCGAAGCTCTCTTAGGATGCCCTGTGCTGTGCTACTCTTCTTCCTCACAGGTTTTCGTTTGAAATTAAGCGCATTATAATCGCATTTTGGGCCCTTGTCAAGAGGGGAATTGAAATTTTTTAAAAAATTTTAGGGAGGGGAGCTTTTGAGCCAGCTCTATGGGGGTATAGCCCCAGGCATTTTTTATGGATAGGTCCAGGCGGCACCGGGTGAAGAGCAGGTCATACAGCGGGGCCAAGTCCCGGTCCGTCAGCTTGGGGTGGCTGATAAGATGCTGGAGCGCCACCCGGCCTTTCGCATCCGGCTGGTTTATATCCGCCCCGGCGTCAATCAGCAGCTTTGTCAGCTCCACTGTCTGCGCCATATTGTGCTTCGGGCGTGAGAACAGGATGTGGAACAGGGCCTCGTTTTCGCCGTTCGTGCCCGTCAATTCCGCACCTTGGGCGATGAGAAACCGAACAATATCGTATCGGTCCTGGGGCGACTGGTGGCCATGGCGTCAAATATGATGGTAGAGCCGCCGTGTATCTCATGAAGCCGCTGCTGGTCGTAGACCTCCATAAACTGTGCAAGGGTCTGTCGTTTGGCCGAAAAATACATATCCATTTGCTGGGAGGCCTCCTTTTTGTTGGCGTTTCGCATCAGCCGCAGCGCCAGCTTTGATAGGGCGCTGATGGTGTGTGCCGCGTCAAATCCCATGATTTTCCCCTTTCGGACGGCTTATTCCTCCGCCGGCTTCTTCTTTTTAAGAAACGGCAGGCCCACCTCCATGGTCACCAGGGCCAGCATCATCAGTGCCGCCCCCACATAGCCCCGGGGAGCCAGCCGCTCCCCGGCGAGGAAGAAGGCCACAATAGCCGAAAACAGCGGCTCCAATGTAAAAATCAACCCCACATGGACCGCGGAGGTGTGCTTTTGCTGCACGGCGGTGATGGCGAAGGCGATGCCGGTGCAGAAAACGGACAGAAACAGGACGCTGCCCCAGCCTGTGGGGGTTCGGGGCAGGCAGGGGGTCTCAAACAGCAGCGACAGCATCAGCATGGCCGCACCTGTCACCAGCTGCTGGAACACGCCCAGCTGCAGGGCGTCCACCTCCGGCTGGCGCACCGCATGCTCTACCACCAGGAGGTTGATGCCGTAGCCCAGGGCGCACAGCAGGCAGATAAGATCTCCCGGCGCCGGGCGGAAATCGTTCCCCAGGGTCAGCAGCCCAAGACCCACCGTGCAAAGAGCCAGGCACAGCAGCATCCGCCGCTCCGGCTTTTTCCGGTACAGCAAAAAGGCCAAAAGGGGTGTGGTCACCGCCGGCAGGGAGCAGATGAACCCAGCATTGGAGATGGAGGTATACAGCAGACCCACGGTGGCGCCGATATAAGTGAGGGTAAGGGAAAGCCCCGCCGGGACCGCCCACAGCAGGGTCTTGCGGTTTACATGCCGCAGCTTGGGAAACAGAGCAATGCCCAGCAGCGCAAAGGCCAGCAAAAACCGCATGGCACACAGGGCAAAGGGCGGCATCTCCCCCAGGGCCAGGTCGGACAGATAGTAGGAGCAGCCCCAAAAGCCGGTGATCAGCACCAGCAGCAGGTCGGCTTTTCTCTGTGTCGTCATGGGCGGGGCCTCCTATCATAGCAAAGCTGGAAGGCGGGCTCGGCCTGCCTTCCAGCTTATCATATACTATTTTTATCCCAAGGGCAAGGGACGGCTTTCCGCCCCCTTGGGGGCGGTGAGCTGCTCTCCCGCACATAAAAAATCGAGTGGTCATAAGGAATTTCCCTTATGACCACTCGATATGGTGCCGGTGACCGGACTCGAACCGGTACGCTGTCGCCAGCGGTGGATTTTGAGTCCACTTCGTCTACCAATTCCAACACACCGGCAGGTGCTTGCTTATTATAGCGTACTTTCCGCCGCATTTCAAGAGGAAATTTTGCGCTATGCGCTATTTTGCACCGGAGAAAATGCAAAACAGGGACTACCCAAGGAGAGAGAAATGTGGTATAGTATATTCTGAATAAAAATCGGAACCGGGGAGGGAGTGCCGTGAAACGTTCTGCAAGGAAAATACTGATCGTGCTGGCCTATTTGGCTTTGGCGCTGGGACTTTGCGGCTGCTCGCTGGAGACCTCTGCGGAGAACCTGTTCACCCTGCCCCAGGTGCCGGTGGAATACACGGGCCTGGCCAACACACTCAACACCTATCTGGAAAGCGGCTATGAGTACATCACCCCCTCCAGCGGCAATAATATCCAATCCCTGCAGATGATCGACATGGACGGTGACGGGGAGAAGGAGGCGGTGGCCTTTTTCCGCCATACCGCAGACGACAACCCTCTGAAGATCCTGTTTTTCCGGGAGGAAAATGGGACCTTCTCTCTGTACAGCACCATAGAATCCGGCGGCAGCTCCATCGACTCCGTGTCCTTCCGGGATTTTAACGGAGACGGACGGCTGGAGGTGGCTGTGGGCTGGCGGGTCAGTACGGAGGTGCAGACCGTAGCCGTATACGAGCTGGTGCCGAACCAGGTCAATGTGCTGATGCAGAGCGGCTACCTGCGCTATGTTGTGGACGACCTGGACAGCGATGGGTGGTTCGACCTGCTGCTTATCCGGTCGGAAGCGGAGGGAGGCTGCCTGGCCGAGCACTATGTGTGGCAGGATGGGGAGATGCGCGTGGGAGGTACCTGCCAGCTGCACTGCACACCGGCGGAGCTGAGCAGAGGAAGCATTGTGTGCGGCAAGCTGGACAGCCAAAAGACGGCGGCCTTTGTCACCGCCGTGAGTGCGGAAAACACGGCCATGACGAATATCCTGCTCTGCCGCGGCGGGCAGCTGCTGAATACGGGCGCGGACAGAAAAACCGGCATTACGGAGGTGCAGTATCCCTCCAGCCAGCTCCGGCCGCAGGACATTAATAATGATGGCATTATCGAAAGTCCGTACCCCGAGAAAAGCAATACCCGGCAGGCAAGTGCGTTTTTCGCCTGGTACCGGTTTGATGACCGGGGCAATAGTGCCTGGGTCATGGATACCTACCATGACCTGACGGATGGCTGGTATCTGGTGCTCAACGACGACTGGCACGGCAAAATGAGCGGCACACGTCTGGAAGCCATGGAAAACGGCACCTGCGTGACACTGCTGGTGGATGGCAGGCCGGTGCTGTACCTGTACAGCCTCAGCGGCGAGGAACGGGAGCGGGATGCCCAAACAGACGGCCGGACACTGGTGATGCAGCGGGCCAATGTGGCCTATGCCATGCGCATCACAGAAGACGGCGATGAGCTTGGCATCAGCAGCGCCTGGGTCAGCAGCCATTTCAATCTGATTTCCACGGCGTGGAATGCCAGGAACTGAGAGAGGGGAGACAACCATGAAAAAGGTATTGGTATTAGAGGACGAGAGCAGCATCCGCAGCTTTATCGTTATTAATCTGCGCAGGGCCGGCTACGACGTTATCGAGGCCGAGAGCGGCGAGGAGGCGCTGGAAAAGCTCCAGGAAAACCCCGACACCCGGGTGGCGCTGCTGGACATCATGCTGCCGGGCATCGACGGCTTTGAGGTCTGCCGCCGCATCCGGGCCACCAATTTGCGCATCGGTATCATTATGCTCACGGCCCGGTCCCAGGAGATGGATAAGGTCACGGGCCTTATGACCGGGGCGGATGACTATGTAACCAAGCCCTTCTCCCCAGCGGAGCTTACCGCCCGGGTAGATGCCCTCATGCGCCGTAGCGGTGTGGCGGACGAGGTGGCCGACCAGATCGACCAGCCGCCCTTCCTGCTCAACACCCGCAACCGTACCCTGGAGAAAAATGGCCGGCGCATCAAGCTTACCCAGATGGAGTACGCCATCATGAAGATGTTTATGGAGAACCCGGGCAAGGCTCTGTCCCGGGAGGAGATATTGGACCTTGTGTGGGGGAGGGACTATTTCGGCGAGCTGAAGATCGTGGATGTGAACATCCGCCGCCTGCGGCTGAAGATCGAGGACAACGCCACCAATCCCACCTACATCACTACGGTTTGGGGGTACGGATATAAGTGGGAAGCATAATGCTGGACAAGGCGGAGGAGGCAAGCAGGTCTGCCCCAAAACGGAAACGCCGGGTGGTTGGTATGCGCCGGCGATGGATCATGGGGAGTGTTCTGCCCGTTATTGTCATTTTGCTGCTCATTGCTGCGCTGACCTCGGTGATCCTGGTGACCAATTTTTACAGCAACGCCCGCTCCGCCTTGGAGAGTAAGGCCCGCTCCGGCGTGAGCTATTTCAACACCTATGTCATGGTCAGCTACAACGAGTATTACCGCAACGCAGTGCTCTACGCCAAGGATTTTGAGGACGCAGACACCATTGAGCTGCAGTTTCTGGATAAAAACGGGCGCATCGACATTTCCAGCCGGGGCCAGACCATTGGCCTGACGCCGGAAACCACGGAGGTCCGCCGGGCGCTGGACGGCGGGAGGATGGAGAGCTTTTCCGGCAAGGATCCTCTTACCGGGGAGAACATCCTGGCGGTGTCGGCACCACTGGAATTTGACGGCAGCGTGGTGGGGGTGCTGCGCCTGGTTACGGCCACAAGAGAGCTGGATAAGCAGGTAGCCCTGCTGACTCTGGCATTCATGGGCATCGCCGTGGTTATCAGCGGCGTGGTGCTGGCGGTGAATTTGACCTTCATGCGAAGGATCGCTCTCCCTGTGGCGGAGGTGACGGAGGCTGCCAAGCGAATTTCCGACGGCAGCTACGGCATCCAGATCCCCAATAAATACGATGATGAAATGGGCCAGTTGGTGGATAATATCAATCAGATGTCCCTGCAGATCAGCCAAAGCGAAAAGATGCAGACAGAGTTCATCTCCTCTGTGTCTCATGAGCTGCGTACCCCTCTCACAGCCATTACCGGCTGGGGAGAGACACTGCTGGCTGACGACAGCGGCGATATCGGGCAGCTGCACAGGGGTGTGCGGATCATTCTCCGGGAGTCCCGCAGACTCACCAACATGGTGGAGGAGCTGCTGGAGTTTTCCAAGATAGAGGATGGCCGCTTCACGCTTCGGGTGGAGCAGATGGATCTCCAGGCTGAGGTGGAGGACGCCATCTACACCTACCGGGAGCTTTTCCGCCAGGACGGCATCGACCTGGAATATTCGAATGCCGGCGAGATGTTTGAGCAGCCTATCACCGGTGACCCGGAGCGGCTGAAGCAGGTGCTGTGCAATGTGCTGGACAATGCCGCCAAGCATGGTGGCTCCGGCAAACGCATTACCGTGTCCATGGAGCAAGATGGAGAGTGGTATGTGGTGCAGGTCCGGGACTACGGCCCCGGCATCCCGGAGGCGGAGCTGCCCTATGTGAAGCAGAAATTCTACAAAGGCAGCTCCAAGGCGCGAGGCAGCGGCATAGGCCTGGCGGTGTGTGATGAGATCATCCGCCGCCATGAGGGTACCTTCGACATCGGCAACGCCCCCGGCGGGGGCTGCGTGGTCACCATTCGCCTGCCGATTTCCCATGAAGAAGAATAAAAATAATAGAACAAATGTTGTATTTCCTCCATGGCTGTGCTATACTGTGGGGGAGCAGAGAGGACTTACTGACACATGGCAAAACGCGAGAAAAAAGAAACCTTCCGTACCTCCATCGGCGGCCAGGCACTTATTGAGGGCATCTTAATGCGAGGGCCGGAAAAGCAGGCCATTGTGGTCCGGGCCCCGGAGGGCCTGGTGACCAAGGTGGAGGAGCTGAAGCTGGTGCGGGACAAGTACCCCATCCTGGGCCTGCCCATTATCCGGGGCGTGGTGACCTTTTTGGATTCCATGGTCAAGGGGATCAAGGCGCTGATGTTCTCGGCGGATTATTTCCCGGATGACGAGGCCGCCCAGCCCTCCAAATTCGACCTGTGGCTGGAAAAGCATGTCCCGGCGGAGAAGTTCCAGGGCATACTGGTCACATTTTCCCTGCTGCTGTCCCTGGCACTGTGCCTGGGTCTGTTCATGCTGCTGCCCACGTTTGTGGCGGGGCTGTTTCACGCGCAGAGCGCTTTGGTACATAATCTTATCGAGGGCGCCATCAAGATACTGATCTTTATCGGCTACCTGTTCCTCTGCTCCAGGCAGAAGGATGTACACCGGGTGTTTCAGTACCACGGTGCGGAGCATAAGACCATCTTCTGCTATGAGGCGGGGCTGCCGCTGACGGTGGAAAACGCCCGCATCCAGCCCCGGCATCACCCTCGCTGCGGCACCAGCTTTCTGTTTGTGGTGATCGTGGTGTCCATTCTGTTCTCCTCCGTGGCCTTCACCTATGTGGAGTGGCAGAATCTGTGGGTGCGCATCGGGATGCACCTGCTGCTGCTGGTGCCGGTGGTGGGCCTGACCTATGAGTTCAACCGCTTCGTGGGCCGCCATGACAATGCCTTCACCCGAGCGCTGTCTGCGCCGGGTATGTGGCTGCAGAATTTTACCACCTTTGAGCCCGATGACTCCATGCTGGAGGTGGCCATTGAGGCGCTGACATTGGTTTTACCCGAGGAAAAGGGCAAGGATAAGTGGTAATATTGCTGGCGAAAAAACTTCGTTTTTTCGCCAAAAGGATTGCAGTCTGCTGCGCGCATAATTTGTTCGCCGCAGGCGAACAAATTCCACACTGGCAGCCTGAGAGGTATTTTTCCCCACGCACATGTCGCGGTGAAAAATGATTTCAATTTTTTGCGTCTGCGGACGCAAACTCTGCGAGGCTTTTTTAGACTCTGCAAGCCAAAAATTCTCAAAATCCCACAGAAAGTGACAACAAATCGTATTATGGCCATCACATATAACAATTTGTATATGGATATTCGACAGCAGCTGCGCCGGGCCGGGGTAGAAGCATCTACCTTGGAGGCCAGGGAGCTGGTATGCTTTGCTGCCGGCAAGACCCGCCAGCAGCTTCAACGGGACGGGCAGCTCTATGTGCCGCCCCCGGTGGAGGAGCAGGCCCGGGCATTGGTGCGGCGGCATCTGGCCGGGGAGCCGGTGGCCTACCTCATCGGGGAGTGGGAGTTTTATGGCCTGCCCCTGGATATTGATCGGCAGGTGCTTATCCCCCGGGCGGACACGGAGACCCTGGTGGATTGTGCTCTGCCGTTTCTGCGGCAGAATCCCGGCAGCCGGGTGCTGGACCTGTGCGCCGGGTCCGGGTGCATCGGGCTGGCGGTGGCCAGCCAGGTGGGGGATTGCCGGGTGACGTTGGGCGATCTATCTGAGGGAGCCCTGCGCATCTGCCGGCAGAATATCCGGCGCAACGGCCTTACAGACCGGGTGGCGCCCATGCAGGTGGACGCCAGGAAGGCGCCGCCCCGGCAGCTGGGAACCTATGATTGTATTCTCTGCAATCCGCCCTACATTCCCTCCGGGGATATTCCGGGGCTGGACGTCTCCGTAAAGGATTTTGAGCCCCACGGTGCCCTGGACGGCGGCGAGGATGGGCTGGATTTTTATCGCTCCGTCACCACCCTGTGGCGGGAAGCTCTGCGCACAGGGGGGATGCTGTTTTTTGAGGTGGGTATCGGCCAGGCGGACGATGTGCTGCGGCTTATGCGCTCCGTGGGCTTCGGAGACCTGGAGATCACGACGGACCCGGCGGGCATACCCCGGGTGGTATATGGCCGATTGTACGACGAGATATAACTGACGAAAAATCTTCGATTTTTCTGCCAAAGGGCTTGCAGTCTGCTGCGCGCATAATTTTGAGCCATAGGCTCAAAATTCCACACTGGCAGCCTGAGAGGTATTTTTCCCCACGCACATGTCGCGGGGAAAAATGATTGGAGTTTTCGCGTCTGCGGACGCGAACTCTGCGAGGCTAATTAAGCGAAAACTTGTATTTATAATGAAATTATGACGTAGGAGGATTGGATCATGGCAGCAAAGAAAGACACGGCGGCCGCCCCGGCGGCGGGCAATTCCGACAAGAAAAAAGCTATTGAGACCGCCATGCAGCAAATAGAGAAGCTGTACGGCAAGGGCTCTATCATGCGCTACGGCGATAACGCCGAGCCCAATGTGGAGGCGATCCCCACGGGCTCCCTGGCCCTGGATGTGGCGCTGGGCATTGGCGGCGTTCCCAAGGGGCGCATCATCGAGATCTACGGTCCGGAATCCTCCGGTAAGACTACCCTGGCCCTGCATATCCTGGCCCAGGCCCAAAAAAAGGGGGGCGAGGTGGCCTTTGTGGACGCTGAGCACGCCCTGGACCCCACCTATGCCCGGGCGCTGGGCGTGAAGATCGAGGATATGCTCATTTCCCAGCCGGACACCGGCGAGCAGGCCCTGGAAATCACCGAGGCGCTGGTGCGCTCCGGCGCCATCGACGTGGTGGTGGTGGACTCCGTGGCAGCTCTGGTGCCCCGGGCGGAGATCGAGGGCGAGATGGGCGACAGCTTTGTGGGCCTCCACGCGCGGCTTATGAGCCAGGCTCTGCGCAAGCTCACCGGCGTCATCGCCAAGACCAATACCGTGGTGATATTTATCAATCAGCTGCGGGAAAAGGTGGGCGTCATGTACGGCAATCCCGAGGTTACCACCGGCGGCCGGGCGCTGAAGTTCTATGCCTCTGTGCGCATTGATGTGCGCAGGATAGAGACGCTGAAGGCGAACGGAGAGATGATTGGCAACCGCACCCGGGCCAAGGTGGTGAAAAACAAGGTGGCGCCTCCCTTCCGTGAGGCGGAGTTTGACATCATGTACGGCGAGGGTATCAGCCGCACAGGAGAGATTCTGGACCTGGGCGTGAAGCTGGACATCATACAGAAGAGCGGCTCCTGGTTCAGCCTGGGCGAGGTGCGCATGGGACAGGGCCGGGACGCTGCCAAGCAGTATCTGGTGGACCACCCCGACCAGTGCGACGCCGTGGAGCAGGAGATCCGCAAGAATTTCCACAAGCTCATGAGCAACCAGTCTAAGGTGGCCGCCCGGGCTGCCGGACGGGCTGTGGATGTGTCCGCCGACGATTTCGACGATGCGGATTGAGCGCATGGAGCCGTCCAAGCATAAAAAGAACCGGATACTGGTTTTTTTAGAGGGCGGCCAGCTGCTGAAAATAACCGAAAATGAGCTCCTGCACCATGACCTGCGCCCGGGTGCAGACCTTCCGGAGGAGACGGTGGAGGAGCTGAAAAAGTCCGCCCAGGCCTCCCAAATGAAGGCCCGGGGTGCCCAGCTTACCGGCAGCCGTATGCTGTCAAAAAAGCAGGTGGTGGAGCATCTTACCCGCCGGGGCGGTGACAGGGCGGCGGCGGAGGATACCGCCCGCTGGCTGGAGGAACTGGGTGCGGTGGACGAGGCGGCCTACGGCGCGGCTATCATCCGGCACTACAGCGCCGCCGGCTACGGCCCCGGCCGCATCCGCCAGGAGCTGAGCCACCGGGGTATCCCCCGGGACCTGTGGGAGGAGCTTCTTTCTCAAATGCCCCCGGCGGAGGAAGCGGCGGAGCGTTATCTCCGCGCCCGGTGCCGGAATAAAACCGTGGACGAGGCGCTTCTTCGCAAGCTCTCCGCCGCCCTGCAGCGCCGGGGCTTTTCGTGGCAGGATATCCAGGCCCCCCTTCGCCGGCTGGAATCCGAGATTCAGGAATAAAGGAAGATAAAACCGTGATCGTATCATTTATATCCCTGGGATGTGACAAAAACCGTGTAAACACCGAGCAGATGATGGCCCTGTGCCTGCAATCAGGCATGACAGTGCAGGAGGACTGCGCCGGAAGCGATGTGGTGGTGGTGAACACCTGCGGCTTCATCGACAGCGCCAAGCTGGAGGCCATTGAGACCATTCTCTCCGTGGCGGAGCTGAAGGCAGCGGGCCGGGTGGGCAAGATCCTGGTCACCGGCTGCCTGAGCCAGCGCTATCAGGCGGAGCTTTTAGAGGAGCTGCCGGAGGTGGACGGCATCATGGGCACCGGCAGCTACGGCGACATCGTTTCCGCCGTGGAGCAGGTGGCCGCCGGGCAGAAATTCAGCCGCTTTACCGACATCAGCGGCCCGGTGGAGGAGCTGCCCCGGGTCATCTCCACCCCCATGCACTATGCCTACCTGCGCATTGCCGAGGGGTGCAGCAACCGCTGCGCCTACTGCATTATCCCGGCCCTGCGGGGCAAGTACCGCAGCCGCCGGATGGAGGACATCCTCACCGAGGCCAAGGCCCTCTCTGACAGCGGCGTAAAGGAGTGCATCGTCATCGCCCAGGACATCACCCGCTACGGCATCGACCTGTATAAAGAGAAGAAGCTGCCGGAGCTGCTGCGGGCGCTTTGCCAGCTGGATTTCCATTGGATCCGTCTGCACTACCTCTATCCCGACAGCATTACCGATGAGCTGATAGATACCATCGCCGCTGAGCCGAAAATTTGCAATTATATGGACATCCCCATCCAGCACTGCAACGACGACATCCTCCGGGCCATGCGCCGCCGGGAGACCAAGGCGGGGCTGCACCAGCTGTTCAAAAAGCTCCGCAGCCGTATTCCCGGCCTGGTGCTGCGCACCAGCATCATCACAGGCCTGCCCTATGAGGACGAGGCTGCCTTTGAGGAGCTGTGTGGCTTCCTGCAGGAGGAGAAAATCCAGCGGGCCGGTGCCTTCCCCTATTCCCCGGAGGAGGGGACCCCGGCAGCCAAAATGCTCAACCGGGTGGATAGCGACCAGGCCCAGAGCCGGGCGGAGCTTATCATGCAGCTGCAGAGCCAGGTGATGGACCAGTTCAACGAAAGCCGCCTGGGTAAAACCCTGGAGGTGCTGTGCGACGGCTTTGACCCCCAGGCCATGGCCTACGCGGGCCGCAGCTGGGCCGAAAGTCCCGGCATCGACGGAGTGATTTATTTTACAGCGGACCGGGATGTTCAGCCCGGCCAATTCGTGCCCGTGCGCATCACGGGCATTATGGACGGCGATCTCACCGGCGAAGTGACAGAGGAGGAATAAGGTCATGAAAATGAACACAGCCAACAAATTGACCCTGCTGCGGGTGTTTCTCATCCCGGTGTTCCTGGTGGTATACTACTGGGGCTTTGCCGGGAGCCGGTATATAGCCCTGGGCATCTATGCCGTGGCCTGCCTGACGGACCTGCTGGACGGCTACATCGCCCGGCACTATAACCAGGTGTCCGACTTCGGCAAGTTCGCCGATCCCCTGGCGGACAAGTGCCTGGTCATGGCGGCCCTGTGCTGCTTTGTAGAGAGCGGCGAGTTCTACGGCTGGGTCCTGGCCGTGGTGCTGCTGCGGGAGTTCGCCGTCAGCGGTATGCGCCTGGTGGCCGTGGAGAAGGGCCGGGTCATCGCAGCCGGGTGGTCCGGCAAGGTCAAGACCGCCAGCACCATGGTCTGCATCTGCCTGATCCTCTTCGGCATCCCCCAGTGGCTGAACTATGTCTGCCAGGGGATCATCCTGGTGACCACGGTATATTCCGGCGTGGAATATTTCGCAAAAAACTGGGACGTGTTCAAGGAAAACTGAGAAAAAATACCCCCGCAACGCTCCATTGCGCAAATGCAACGCCCCGGCGGTGGTGTGCAACGGAAAAAACTGTTACTCTTTATCTACCCCAAAACACCGTTCAACACAAAAAGGCGGATGCTTTGGGCTGACAACACGATTACAATGCATTTGTAAAGGGGGAGATATCCAATATGGCGGATAAGACGTTTGGAGACAATCTATCCAAGTCACGCAAGAAGGCGGGCCTGTCCCAGGAGGAGCTGGCGGAAAAGATGGGCCTTACTCGGCAAACCATCTCCAAGTGGGAGACGGGGGCCTCCGTGCCGGATGTGGAGGAATTACAGCGGCTGTGCGCGGCCCTGTCGGCCAGTGCGGAGGAGCTGATCTGCGGGGAAGCGGGCCGGAAGCCCAAACGGGAGCACCTGGACTTATTTCAGTGCTTTTTCTATGGCTTCCTGGTGGTGATGTTTATTACGGGCGCCTGCGTCCGCATGGCGAATCAAATCAGCATAGAGACATACCATACAAGCATTACAACCGCAGCACGGGTGATGATGCTGGTCCCGGTGGTGGTGTTTTTCTCTATCGCCCTGTTCCGTCTGCTGCGCAAGAAAAAGCCCAAGGAGAACTGACCGGATACCTCTCTCTGCCGTGCCTTGACAAGGGGTGGGAAAACTGCTATGATAATGGTAATTTCATAGCGCGTTGATCGGAAAGAGTACGTGCCACAGCTTTTCTGAGAGAGGGGCGGCCACCGGCTGCAAGCCGCCCTGTGAAGCGGCGCGGAAAGTGCGTCCGGGAGCGCGGGGGATGCAGATGCCCTCCGCCCGGCCTTGCGGAAAAGGCCCCATTGAGTGACAAACGAGAGTGGAACCGCGAATTTTTTCGCCTCTCATGCCTGCGGGCATGGGAGGCGTTTTTAGTTGGAGCCAACTCGTAGGGGCGGACGCCTCTGTCCGCCCGCCCGGGCTTGTGCCGCATTTCCTGTTACAATCCCGTAGGGGACGATGCCCACATCGTCCCGCCCCACCGCACTACTTGTTGTAATGTGTCATTGCCAGACCAGTGACCGAAGTCACTGGTCGTGGCAATCCGCATCCCCCGTCCCCAATAAAAAGGCTCCCCTGCGTAAGGGGAGCTGGCACGGCGCAGCCGTGACTGAGGGGGCGTCACCCCCGCAAAATCGTCTATATAATAAAACTGCAACCATAAAGGAGACCTGACCATGTATCTGTATAATTCCGCCACCCACAAGAAAGAGGAGTTCAAGACCCACACCC
>ERZ857757.1481-NODE-1481-length-18371-cov-12.769054_pt1 | contig 18371 bp, 18 predicted proteins | sample MGYA00519764_ERZ857757 | MGnify/ENA primary metagenome ERZ857757 (study PRJEB31778, sample SAMEA3449359) | human gut metagenome | biome: human gut; feature: human-associated habitat; material: faeces | place: United Kingdom | collected 2010/2012 ... | reverse complement strand
GCCACAGCAGTGCAAACTGCTGCGGCTGTTCGCTGCCTTACGAACACCGGCCATTCCTGGCGGGCGTTTTGTTTTGTGCTTGGGTTTATTTCGCGTAATCGACGGCCTTGGTCTCGCGCATGAGATTGACCTTGATCTGACCGGGGTAGGTCAGCTCGTCCTCGATCTTCTTGGCGATGTCGCGCGCGAGCAGCACCATCTGATCCTCCGAGACCTCCTCGGGCTTGACCATGATGCGGATCTCGCGGCCGGCCTGAATGGCAAAGCAGTTGGCGATGCCGGGGAAGCTCTTGGTGACTTCCTCGAGCTTTTCCAGACGCTTGACATAGTTCTCGATGTTCTCGCGCCGGGCGCCGGGGCGGGCGGCGGAGATGGCGTCGGCCGCCTGAACCAGGCAGGCGACGACGGTGTGCGGCTCCACGTCGTTGTGGTGGGCCTCGATGGCGTGGATGACCTCTTCGGACTCCTTGTACTTGCGGGCGATGTTCACGCCGATGGTCACATGGCTGCCCTCGACCTCGTGGTCGATGGCCTTGCCAATGTCATGCAGGAGACCGGCGCGCTTGGCAGCGGCCACGTCGACGCCGAGCTCGGAAGCGAGCAGGCCTGCAATGTGCGAAACCTCGATGGAGTGGTTGAGCACATTCTGGCCGTAGCTGGTGCGGTACTTCATGCGGCCGAGCAGCTTGATCAGCTCGGGATGCAGACCGTGGATGTTCGTCTCGAAAACGGCGCGCTCGCCCTCGGCCTTGATGGTGGCGTTGACCTCCTTCTGGGCCTTGGCAACCATTTCCTCGATGCGGGCGGGGTGGATGCGTCCGTCCTGAATGAGCTTTTCGAGCGCGATGCGCGCGACCTCGCGCCGCACGGGATCGAAGCTCGAGAGCGTGATGGTCTCGGGCGTATCGTCGATGATGAGGTCGCAGCCGGTAAGCGTCTCGATGGCGCGGATGTTGCGGCCCTCGCGGCCGATGATGCGGCCCTTCATCTCGTCGTCCGGCAGCGGCACGACCGACACGGTCACCTCACTGGCATGATCGGCGGCGCAGCGCTGGATGGCAGTGGCGATGATCTCGCGGGCGCGGCTGTCGGCCTCGTCCTTGTACTGGTTCTCCAGCTCCTTGACCATGAGCGCCTGCTCGTGCACCACGTCGTCCTTCAGGCTGTTGATGAGGAAGGTCTTGGCCTCCTCGACCGTGTAGCCGGAGATCTTTTCGAGCAGCTCCATCTGGGTCTTTTTGAGCTGGTTGATCTCGTTCTGCTTGGTGTCGATCGCGGCGATCTTCTGGTTGAGGGCATCGGTCTTTTTGTCGAGCGTGTCCGTCTTGCGGTCCAGCGTCTCCTCCTTCTGCTGAAGGCGGCGCTCCTGTTTCTGCAGCTCCGCGCGGCGCTCCTTGACCTCGCGCTCATACTCCGAACGGCTCTTGTGGATCTCTTCCTTGGCCTCGAGCAGGGTCTCACGCCGCTTGCTCTCGGCACTCTTATAGGCATCATTTATGATCTGCTTGGCCTTCTCCTCCGCACTGCCGATCTCGCGTTCCGAGACCTTTTTGCGGTAGAGCCCGCCAAGGATACAACCAACCACAAGCGCTGCGATGATACAACCGAGTGCTATTGGTAACGACATATGAAATTGTAATCCTCCGTTTCTTCAGATTTCTTCACGATATTTTTTCAAGTTGGAAAAGGCGGGCCATCAAGCGTACCCGCCGGGAACATAACGATATTTGTGGCGGTGCTCCATCCGCCGCCAAAAATATAATCACATTATTTTAACTTTATTCCGTACCGTTGTCAAGTGCCGGAAGCTGCCCGCCGGATTCTTTTCTGGACAGCGCCGCCGCGCTGTACTATAATATAGACCATCCGACAAACGCGAGCATCCAACGCTCCGGCGAAGGGAGGAACGGCGCATGGCGGCACTTCGGATCATCTTGCCCGCGGCGGCCATCGCGCTGACGCTGGCGCTGTTTTTGCAGCTGGCGTGGCCTGCGCGCACCCCCATCCCCCGGCGCACGTCGCGCCGCGGCGGGATCGGCATCGCGGTGCTGACGGCGGTGTATGCCGTCGCCGCGTTCACGGGGCTCGGCTCTGCGCGCGACCCGCAGCACTTTTGCACGCTCGAGGCCGGTGAGAGCGCAACGCTCGCGCTCGACGGCGTGCACAGCATCGACACCGTCTGGTACTATACCGGCCTGTACACGGGCGAATACACCCTCGCCTATTCGACCGACGGCGTGACCTTCACGCCCGCCGGCACGATGCCGCAGGGCTATGCCGACCTCTTCAAATGGCTCCAGCCGGAAATGACCGACGCCGCGCCCGCGACGGCGGCCTATGTCCGCATCACGGCGAGCGCGCACATGGAGCTCGGCGAGCTCGCGCTCTATGACCTGCAGGGTGACCGCATCGGCGTGCGCGCCATCACCGGCCCCGCGGACGCGGACGCCCTCTGTGACGAAGCGGACACCGTGCCCGCCGCGTCCACGTACTACAACAGCACGTATTTTGACGAGATCTACCACGCGCGCACGGCCTACGAGCACCTGCGCGGCGTGTATCCGTATGAAGTCTCGCACCCTCCGCTCGGCAAAGAGATCCTCTCGCTCGGCATCGTGCTCTTCGGCATGACGCCATTCGGCTGGCGCTGCATGGGCGCGCTCTTCGGCGTGGCCATGCTGCCATTGATGTGGGACCTGCTGCGCCGGATGTTCCGCGACGACCGCGTGGCCCTGTGCGGCGCGGCGCTGCTGGCGTGCGACTTCATGCACCTGACGCAGACGCGCATTGCGACGATCGACAGCTTTGCGACGCTGTTCATCCTGCTCATGTACCTGTTTTTGTACCGGTACTTCACAGAGGGTAAGCTGCGCCACCTCGCCGCCTGCGGCGTCACCTTCGGCATCGGCGCGGCCACGAAGTGGACGTGTCTCTACGCCGGGGCGGGTCTCGGCGTGCTCTGGGCGCTGCACTGGATCTTTGCCGGCGTGCGGGCGCACCGAGCCGGTGACGGCCGCCGGTATGCGCGCAGGCTGCTGGGCAACATTGGCTTCTGCCTTGTGTTTTTCGTGCTCGTGCCGGGCATGATCTACTATGCAAGCTATTACCCCTACGGCGCGGCGCGCGGCCTGCACGGCGCGGGCATGTACTTCACGCGCGAATACGCCGCCATCGTGCTGGAAAACCAGCGCTTCATGTTCACGTATCACGCGGGCCTTGTCGCCACGCATCCGTATTCCTCGCGCTGGTGGCAGTGGCTGCTCGACCTGCGGCCGATCCTCTACTACCTGTCGTACGGCGACGGGACGGTGTCGACCATCGGCGCGTTCGTCAATCCCCTGCTGTGCTGGGGCGGGCTGCTGGCGCTGCCGGTGCTCGCGTATCGCGCATGGAAGCGCGACCGCACGGCGCTGTTTCTCCTCGTCGGCTATCTGGCGCAGGTGCTGCCGTGGGTGTTCATCTCGCGCCTGACGTTCGAATACCACTACTTCGCGGCGACGCTCTTTCTCGTGCTCGCGCTCGGATATGTGTTCGACCGGCTGCGGCAACGGGGATCTTTCGGCATCGTGTACGCCTTCACCGCGGCAAGCGGTGCGCTGTTCGCGCTGTTTTACCCCGTGCTCACGGGCGTGACGGTTTCGCGCAGCTACGCATGGAATGTGCTCAAATGGCTCCCGGACTGGCCATTTTAACGCCGGGAAATTTCAGAAATCGAGGTATTGTATATGATTGCGATCGGATGTGACCACGGCGGCTATGCCCTCAAGCAGGAGGTCATGCGCCATCTCGACGAGCTGGGCCTTGCCTATAAGGACTTCGGCACCTACAGCGAGGAAAGCTGCGACTACCCCGTCTACGGCGAAGCCGTCGCGCGCGCCGTCGCGGGCGGGGAATGCGAGCGCGGCATCCTCATCTGCGGCACGGGCATCGGCATCTCCATCTCCGCCAACAAGGTCAAGGGCATCCGCGCCGCCCTGTGCGGGGACTGCTACTCGGCAGAGATGACCCGCCGCCACAACGATGCAAACATTCTTGCCATGGGCGCACGCGTGCTCGGCACGGGCCTCGCGCTCAAGATCGTGGACACCTTCCTGACCACGGACTTTGAGGGCGGCCGCCATGCGCGCCGCGTCGCGCTCATCAGCGACATCGAAAACCGCGGCTGAAGCCGCCTGACCCAAAGGAGGTGTGCCGATGCGCGCCCATCGAAACGACGTCTACCGCGCCCGGCGCAGCCGGGGCAAGGTCTGGCCGGTGCTCTTGTGGATCCTCGCCGGACTGATCGTGCTGGCCGTGATCCTGTTCTACGCCGGCCAGAAATACATCGTCTACGGCAGCGACGGCTCGCTGCACGTCGTCTTTCCCATCATGGAGACGCCCGCCCCTGTGACGGACGACGGTCAGCCCGAGACGGTCGACACCGAGCTCGTGCTCGAGGATCCGGACTACTCCGGCATCGTCTCCGACGCGGGCGCAGGGCTCTCGGAGCTGCACGCGCAGTATCTGACCGCCGACAAGATCACGCCCGAAGGACTCACCCGCGCTGCGGCATCCGTGAAAGCCGCCGGCGGCAACGCCCTCGTGCTGCAGATGAAATCGCCCGGCGGCACGCTCAGCTGGAAGTCCGGCGTCTCGGAGGCATCGGCCTACGGCGTCAACGGCACGGCCGAGCTCGCCGACGCGCTCCGGACCGTCAAAGGGCAGAACATCTACCTCGTTGCGGTCGTGAGCACGTGCGTGGACTCGCTCATGGCCGAGCGCTACGCCGCCACCGCGCTGCAGACCGCGTCCGGCAGCGCGTACACCGACGGTTCCGGCGGCTGGGTCGACCCGTACAACACCTTCACGCGCACGTACCTCGTCAGCCTCTGCAAGGAGCTGCGGGAGCTCGGCTTTGATGAGGTCGCGTTCTCGTACCTGCAGCAGCCGCTTGCGGCCGCAGAGCTCAAATATGCGGACCAGACGGGCTCGCCCTCGCGCACGGATGCGGTCGTCGCGCTGGCAAAGTACCTGCGCACGAGCCTGACCGCTACGGGCCTGCGCGTGAGCGCGATCGTGAGCGCGGACTCCATCCTGCAAAAGCAGGCGGAGCTCTCCGGGCAGGACATGACGGTGCTGCCGAAGCTGCTGGACCGCGTGTGCGTGTTCGCCACGGCGGACAACGTTGCTTCGCTCCGGAGTGTCATCGCCGCCGACAGCAGCTTTGACGCGGCGACGCGCTTCGTGCCGTTTCTCGCCAAAGCGCCGGAGTCGGGCAGCTACGTCACCACCGGCTGAACCAAGGCGAATATCCAAAAAAATGACCGGCGCGGCCACAAAGGCCGCGCCGGTTGGATTTTTCACAGCTATGCCAGCGCACGAAATATCGCGCATTGCCCGATTGCGGTTCAGTTCTCAGCATCCAGATAGTCCCACAAATTTATGGTTCCTCCGTCCTCTTCAGCGTTCAACCCGCTATCCCGAAAAGTCATCCTTGTCACGCCTGTTGTTTTGTCGACATAGAAGTACTCATACGCGCCTGTATAACTGCGAAACATCACGACATACTCGCAGTCCGTTTCACCGTAACTTGCCACATACATACTGTCCGGGAGTTGTTCTGCCACACTCCAGTCATACATTTTGTGGCAGTAGTTGTCTACGCCTTCATAGGCCATATCTTCCGTTATTGTCCGCTCCGGCGCAGCGGCGCTCGTCGGTGGGACAGCACTCTCCGGCGTGACCGTGCTCACAACTGCCGGTGCAGGCGAATAATCGGCAGGTGTATCTTTTGCGCCGCATCCCGGCAGCGTTGTGACCACAGTCACCGCGGCAATTATGCAGCAGATTTGTTTTTTCATAGCTCCCTCCGAATCCCGTTTTTTCTGTAGATTCTAGATTATCACATTTTCTTAAAAATGGCAACAGCCACAGTGGCGCGAACCACTGTGGCTGTTTTCTGTCTGATGCGCAGTGTATCTTACCGTCTCGGGCGCTTGACGCCGATCACGTGCGTGGCGATGCCGAGGCCGGTCATGGCGCAAAACACGCGGTGCAGCACACGCGCGCGCTTGACGCCGATCTTCTTTGCCTCAGCGTGCGTATAGTTCAGCCCGACGATGCCGGTGCCGATGACCGCGCCGGTCACGGCGGCGGGGACATTGACCATGCCGGCGGCGGCCGCCTGCGCCGTGTGCACGCCCACGCCGAGGCACAGCAGCCCTGCGCCCGCACCGTGCACGAGCATACGCGCCTTGTAGTTCATCTTGCCCCAGCGGGTGTGCTTGAGCACGAGCTCCGCGCCGTCGAGCGCGTAGCCCGCCACGCCGAGCCACGGCCACACCTTCGGGTACCTGCTGAGGGTGTTCATGATCTTGCAGTCACATTTTTTCATCCTTGAGTGCCTCCTAAGCCTCATAATTTTGCCGTATTTTGCAGCCCCGCCCGCAGCCGCGGCAGCGCCTCGGGGTCATTTTCCGTCTCGCGCATGACGCACACGACAAGCTGCGCGTCCGTCCATCCGCTCACAGCCGCAAGGCAGTCGAGCAGCCGCAGCGCCGCCGCGGCATACCGCACGGGGAAAACCACGTCGCGGTCGTCGAGCGCATCCATGCCGTGCCGCCAGACGATCGCCTGCGCGAGGCACATCTGCTGCGTCTGCGTCAGCCGGGGCGGCGGGCAGACCGGCAGCGCAGCCACGCGCCGGAGCAGCTCCGGCCACTGCGGATCGAGCGGCTCGGGCGATGCAAACGCCGCCGCCAGCGCTGCGGGCTTCAGGCACCCGGCACACGCATCCGTGCACCGCTGCGGTACATTTCCGGCAGCCAGCGCCGCGAGCCGGTGCCTGTCGAGCAGACGCTGCGCCGCGCGGGCAAACGCCTCCGCCGCCGCGAGGTTCTCCCGCGCCGTATGCTCCTGGCGCGTCAGCAGCGCGAGCGTCCGGTCGCGCACCGCCATGAGCGCCTCCGTCAGCCTCCGTTCCCGTGCGCCGGGCACATAGCCGTCATCCGGTACCCGCACGGACACGAAGCGCAGGGGTGCGGTGCGCGCGAGCAGCTGCCGCGCGGCCTCCGGGCACGCGAGGGACAGCCCCTGCTCCACCCGGTCACACAGCAGCACCTCCCAGCGAGGAAAATCGCGGCAGGTGCGGCACAGGCTCTGCGCGCCGAGCGTGCGCTGCAGCTCGCACAGACCGTCGGCACACAAAAACGGGCAGCGCCCGTCCGTCTGCGCAAAATAGGTGTCGCCGTCCGCGTCCACGCGCATCACGCGCCGGAGCTTTTCCGCCAGCGGATGCCGCAGGCGCAGATAGGCGTCCTGCGCATCGGGATCGACAACGATCTCCCACGCGGCGCAGCACGTCTGCGGACACGCACCGGCGATGCACCGGAACGTATCATAGTCGTCGGGTCTGGTCTGGTACATGGCGGCCTCCTCACGTTGATTTGAATATTGTAACACATTTTGCCCCGCAGGGAAAGGGACGTTTCCATGCTCCGTGCGCAAAAAAACAGACGGACACCGGGACAGCCTGTCAAAAAGTATTCCTTTTCGACAAAGGGTTTGCGGCCTGCTGCAGCGCACGCGCCATCCGCCTACGGCAGAGGCGCGCACGTTTGCAGGCCGAGCGGTATTTTCTCCGCCGCACATGTCGCCGGAGAAAATAATTCCACTTTTTTGCCGCCTGCGGGCGGCAAACTCTGCGAGGCTTTTGGCGCTCTGACCGTTTGCTCCGCTGGGAAAGGGACGCTTTGCCGCCGGTGCGCAAAAAAACAGACGGACACCGGGGTGTCCGTCTGTTTTTCATGTTTTGGCAGCTTACTGCTTGACCATGTCGAGCAGGTTGATGATGCCGCGCGGGCAGATATCGGCGCAGTGGCCGCAGCCGACGCACTTGTCATAGTCGATCTTGGACACGAAGTTCTCGATCTTGATGGCGTCCGCCGGGCACTCACGCTGGCACTTCATGCAGCCGATGCAGCCGACATCGCAGATCTTGCGCGTGACGGCGCCCTTGTCCTGATTGCGGCAGGCAACGAGCACGGCCTGCTTGTACGGCACACGCTCGATGATCTTCTTCGGGCAGGCATCAGCGCAGGCCATGCAGCCGACGCACTTGTCGCGGTCGACCTTGGCGACACCGTTGACGATGTGCATCGCGCCAAACTTACAGGCTCTGGCGCAGTTGCCGAGGCCGATGCAGGCGAAGCGGCACTCCTTGTTGCTCTTGCCGCCGAACAGCATGGCAGCCCGGCAATCCTGCGGGCCGGAGTAGTTGAAGCGCTTGACGGCGACGCCCTCCGCACCGGAGCACGGCACGAACGCGACCATCTTCTCCTCCGCACCGGCGGAGACGCCCATGATCTCGGCGATCTGATCGGCAGCGGCCTGACCGCCGGCCACACAGCAGTTGACCGGAGCCTTGCCGGCAGCGACCGCGGCGGCATAGCCGTCACAGCCGGGGTAGCCGCAGCCGCCGCAGTTGGCGCCGGCGAGGCACGCACGGACGGCTTCCTGCTTGGGATCGACCTCCACATAGAAGATCTTCGCGGCAAAGGCCAGCAGCGCGCCGAAGATGGCGCCCATGGCGCCGAGGACAGCGATGCCCTCGAGAATCAATTTAAAATCCATATTCATGCCCTCCTTAGCCGATCTTCATGCCGGAGAAGCCCATGAACGCAAGGGCAAGCAGGCCGGCAGAGACAAGGCAGATCGGGAAGCCCTCGAAGCACTCCGGATAGTCGGCAAACTCGAGCTTCTCACGCACGCTTGCAAACAGGCAGATGGCGAGCATGAAGCCGAGACCGCCGAACACACCGTAGACCACGCTCTGCACAAAGCCGAAGGTGTACTGCGTGTTGAGCAGCACGACGCCCAGCACGGCGCAGTTGGTGGTGATCAGGGGCAGGTAGATGCCGAGCGCGGAGTACAGCGACGGGATGGACTTTTTGAGGAACATCTCGATGAACTGCACGAGCGCGGCGATGACGAGGATGTAAGCGATCGTCTGCAGGAACTGGAGACCGAGCTGCACGAGCAGCAGGTTGACCAGCCAGCAGATGGCGGACGCGAGACCCATGACGAACGTAACGGCCAGACCCATACCGGCGGCGGTGTCGATCTTGCTCGAGCAGCCGAGGAACGGGCAGCAGCCGAGGAACTGCGAGAAAATGAAGTTATTCGTCAGGACGGCGCTGAGGATGATGGCAAAAATACCGGTCGATGAACTCATGTTATGCCGCCTCCTTTTCCTGCGCAGCGAGCGCTTTTTCCTTGGCTTCCTTCTTCTCGGCGGACTTGCGCAGCGCATACTGCATGAGCGCGATCAGGCAGCCGAGCGTAATGAAGCCGCCGATCGGGAGCGTGAGCACGAGCGCGCCGTACTCAGCCGGGAAGATCTGAATGCCGTTGCCGGTGCCGATGACACCGTCGATGGTGTTGAAGATGCCGGTGCCGAACGAGCCCTTGCCGAGCAGCTCACGGATGACGCACATGGCGATGAGCACGAGCGTGTAGCCGAGACCCTGGAAGATGCCGTCGAAGAACGACGGGCCGACGGGGTTTTTCTGGCAGAATGCTTCGGCGCGGCCGATGATGATGCAGTTGACGACGATCAGCGGGATGAACACGCCCAGAGACGCGCTCAGCGCGGGAACGTAAGCCTGCAGCAGCAGGTCGACGATCGTCACGAAGCTCGCAATGACCAGCACGAAGATGGCCAGACGGATGTCATTCGGGATGACCTTACGGATGAGAGAAATGACCACATTGCAGCACGTCAGGATGACGAGCACGGACAGGCCCATGCCGATGCCGTTGAAGAGGCTGGTCGTGATGGCCATGGTCGCGCACATGCCGATGAGCTGCACGAGAACCGGGTTGTTGGTAATGAGGCCTTCCTTGAACTGTTGTTTGATATTCATGCTTCAGCCCTCCTTAACCCAGCGACTTGGCCGCGTTGATGACGGTCTGCACTTCGGTGACGACGGCGCGGGACGTGATCGTCGCGCCGGAGATGGCCGCGACCGTGCCCTTGTCCTTCGTCAGCGCAAGGCCGTCGCCCTGGCCGACGAGATTGTCGCGCCAGGCACCGTCGGTGGTGTCGGCCGCCTTGGCGCCGAGGCCGGAGGTCTCGGAATGCTTGGTGATGTACACACCGGTGCAGTTATAGTCGCTGTCGAGACCGACGACCATGGTGATCATGCCCTGTGCGCCGGAGAACGTGGTCTCGGCGACGTAGCCGGTCTGCTCGCCGCCGGTGGTGGCGACGCTGAGCTTGGTGATGGTGCCGTCGTTCTCGAAATCGGCCTGCTCTGCGTAGTCGTCAGCCTGGAGAACGTTGGCGTATGCGTTTTTGGTCGTCTCGGCTGCGCGCATGGCGATGGTGTCCTTCGTCACCTCATAAACGAGGCCGAGGGCGAGTGCCATGATCGCGGACACGGCAAAGAGCACGAGCGCGAGCTTGATGATCTGGCCGCCGCCGGATTTCTTTTCAGTCTTTTCAGCCATTTGCAGCAGCCTCCTTTGCTTCTTTCTTCGCAGCCTTTGCAGCGGCCTTCTTGGCCTTGACGTCCTCGCGGCTGACGCCGAACTGACGGCGCTGGGTGTGCTTGTCGAACATCCACGCGCAGCAGTTCATGATGAGGATGGCAAAGGAAACGCCCTCCGGGAAGCCGCCGAACACGCGGATGAGCACGGTCAGCGCGCCGCAGCCGGCGCCGTAGATGATGCGGCCGGGAGCGGTGACGGGGCTGGTGCTGTAGTCGGTCGCCATGAAGAACGCGCCGAGCAGCAGGCCGCCGGTCAGGAGGTTGTCGAGCATCCACTCGACGTGGGTGTAGCCGCCGCCGTTTTTGCTGCCGAAGATGAGCGTCAGCAGGGCGACGGAGCCGATGAACGACACGGGGATGTGCCAGGTGATGACCTTGCGCGCCAGCAGATACACGCCGCCGATAAGCAGCGCGAGCGCGCTCACCTCACCGAGGCAGCCGGGCATCGTGCCGAGGAACATGGACTTCAGGGTGAAATACTGCGGCAGCGCCTCGCCGGCCTTCATATAGCTCAGCGGGGTGGCCATGGTCTCGGCGTCTACAACGCCGGCCAGACTGCCGGGCACGACCCACGCGGTCATGAACAGCGCGTAGGACGCGAGCAGGAACGCACGGCCGGCAAGCGCCGGGTTGAGGAAGTTCTTGCCGATGCCGCCGTAGAGCTGCTTGACGACCACGATGGCGAAAAACGCGCCGATGATCGGCAGCCACCACTTGCAGTTGGCGGGCAGGGTGAACGCGAGCAGGATGCCGGTGACCACGGCGGACAGGTCGCCGATGGTGTCGGGCTTTTTCAGGAGCTTGCGGTAAGCCCACTCAAAAAACACGCACGACACGACCGACACGGCCAGCGGGATGAGCGCCTGCGCGCCGAACTGCCACACGCCGACGCACAGAGCCGGGAGCAGGGCGATGATCACATCGAGCATGATCTCGCGCGTGCCGCGCTTGGCGCGAACCTGAGGCTGATAGGCAGCGTCAAAGGTAAATTCTTTCGGTGTCATTTCGTTTCAGCCTCCTTTGCAGCGGCTTCCGCGCGGGCCTTTTCTTCCGCCGCGCGGGCGGCGAAGAGGAGCTTTGCGGTCTTGAAGGTGTGAGTCAGGGGCAGACGGCCCGGGCAGTTGTACGAGCAGCTGCCGCACTCGAAGCAGTCGAGGATGTGGTACTTCTGCATGTTCTCGAAGTCACGGTTCTGGAAGTACTTGTACATGTACAGCGGCTCGAGCTTCATCGGGCAGACCGTCAGGCACTTGCCGCAGTGGATGCACGTCGGGTTTTCGACCGAGCGGTCTTCCTTATCGGTGAAGAACAGGATGCCCGCGGTGCCCTTGATGTTGGGCGCCTCGAGATTCGTGGCGATCAGACCCATCATGGGGCCGCCGAGCACGATCTTCTTCGGCTCGACGACAAAGCCGCCGCACTGCTCGACGATGTAGCTGAACGGGGTGCCGAAGCGGCACTGCAGGTTATAGGACTTATCGCCCATGGCGCTGCCGGCGACGGTGAGGACACGCTCGATGCTCGGCATGCCTTCGTAGCAGGCGCGGTAGATGGCGTAAGCCGTCTGGGTGCTGATGACGTTGCAGCCGACGCCGGACGGCAGGCCGCCGGGCTTGACCTCACGGTTCGTGATGGCCTTGATCTGCATCTTCTCAGCGCCCTGCGGGTACTTGACGTTCTCCGGCACGATCTCCACGCCGTACTGCGCGGGGTTCTTGGACAGCAGCAGGTCGATGGCGTCCTGCTTGTTCTTCTCGATGCCGTAGTAAGCCTTGTCGAGGCCGGACGCGATGCGCGCCAGCTCGATGCCCTTGAGCAGTTCCTCAGGGTGGTTCTTCATGGTCAGGTGGTCGCCGTTGAGGTACGGCTCGCACTCTGCACCGTTGATGATGAGCGTGTCGACCTTGCCGAGGCCGCCGCGGATCTTGAACGCGGTCGGGAACATGGCGCCGCCGTGACCGACGATACCGGCCTCGCGGATACGCTCGAGAATGGCCTCAGGATCCTTCATCTGCTCGGGCGTCAGCGGCGCGAGATCCGTGCAGGGGGTGTCCTGGAAGTCGTTTTCGATCACGATCGCGGGGACCATGTCGCCCAGCGGGTGGGGTCTCGGCTCGATGGCAATCACCTTGCCGGAGACAGTCGCATGGATGGGGGCGGAGACGGGTGCGGGATTGTCAGCGATCTTCTGACCCATCTTCACATAGTCGCCCACTTCGACCAGCGGCTTGCAGGGTGCGCCGATATGCTGCATCACCGGGAGCACGACCTGCGGCGGAGGAGCAATGACGGTCACCGGAACGTCCGGCGCCTTCATGTAGTTGGGATGAACTCCGCCATGAAACTTAAAGGGCATTTGCATCACCTCTCTATTTTTTGACCCACATATCTTAGCACACCACCCCATTTTCGTCCACCAAAAACGGCGGAAAAACATCAAATTGTACTAATTTAAATATTAACGAACCTGAAAAAATGCTGACAAGACCGATCTTTGCGGAAAATTTGCAGCATTTTGTGCATTTTGGTCTCTTTTTCCCCGTTTCATCCGGAATACAGGCATGCGCAGACGCGAAAAAAAATCCGCGCGCAGGGGCTTAACAAGCGCGCAAAAATCCTGTAAAATAGATCACAACTGTTCTGCCGGCGCGCGCCGGCGGGAAAAGGAGGCCACGTTATGCAGACACCTTGGGCGGACACGCTCGAGCGCGCGCAGCCCCTGCCGGAGTATCCCCGGCCGCAGATGGTGCGCGACAGCTACCTGAATCTCAACGGCCCGTGGAGCTACGCGATCACGACGAGCGCGCAAAAGCCCGCGCAGGCCGACGGCACGATCCTCGTGCCCTTCTCGCCCGAGAGCGAGCTGTCCGGCGTGGGACACATCCTGCAGCCGGAGGAATACCTGTGGTACATCCGCACGGTCACGCTGCCGGACGGGTTCAACATCGGCCGCGTGCTGCTGCACTTCGGCGCGGTCGATCAGACCGCGACCGTGTGGTGCAACGGTGTAGAGCTGGCCACGCACACGGGCGGCTACCTGCCGTTCACGGTGGACATCACCGAGGTGCTGGCCAAGGAAAACACGATCCTTGTGTGCGTGCGCGACGCGACCAACAAGTCCCAGCTCCCGCGCGGCAAGCAGACGCTGCACCCGCACGGCATCTGGTACACACCGCAGAGCGGCATCTGGCAGACGGTCTGGCTCGAGAGCGTGCCGCAGAATTACATCCGCTCCCTGCGCGTGACACCGCTGTTCGACGCGCACCAGGTGGAGATCACCGTCGAGGGCGAGGGGCAGTGCACGATCGACCTTGAGGGCCGCCGCTACACGTTCCCGGCGGGCGTTCCGGCGCACGTGCCGGTACGCGCCTTCCGCCCCTGGTCGCCGGAGCAGCCGACGCTCTACCCCTTCAGCGTGACGCTCGGCAGCGACACGGTCTACAGCTACTTTGCCATGCGCAAATGCAGCGTCGAGACGGGCAAGGACGGCGTGCGCCGCCTGTTTCTCAACGGCAAGCCGTATTTTCACAACGGGCTGCTCGACCAGGGCTACTGGCCGGACGGGCTCTACACCGCGCCGAGCGACGACGCGCTCGTCTACGACATCCAGCTGGCCAAGGATATGGGCTTCAACATGCTGCGCAAGCACATCAAGGTCGAGTGCGACCGCTGGTATTACCACTGCGACCGGCTGGGCATGCTCGTCTGGCAGGATATGCCCTGCGGCGGCCGGCGCTACGACCCGCTCATCGTCTCGACCCCGCTCGTGACGGGCTGGCACCTCGACGACAGCTGGTATCCCCTCTTCGGCCGCACGAACGTGACGGCGCGCAAGGCGTTTCTGAACGAGCTGCGCGACATGGTCACCACGCTCTACAACCACCCGTGCATCGCCGTATGGGTGCCGTTCAACGAGGGCTGGGGCCAGTTCGACAGCCAGACGGCCGTGCAGGTCATCCAGTCCGTGGACAAGACCCGCACGATTGACCCCGCCAGCGGCTGGCACGATCAGGGCTTCGGCGATGTGCGCAGCCTGCACGTGTACTTCCAGAAGTACAAATTCCAGCCCGACAAGCTCGGCCGCGCCACGCTGCTGTCGGAGTTCGGCGGCTATGTCCACCGCGTCGAGGGGCACGCCATGGGCGGCAGGAGCGTCGGCTACAAGACGTGCGACGCGCCGCTCTCGCTCGAATACGCGCTGCAGGCGCTCTATGACGAGCAGATCCGCCCCGCCATCGCGCAGGGCCTCAGTGCCGCGGTGTACACGCAGCTGAGCGACGTGGAGCACGAGCTCAACGGCCTCGTGACCTATGACCGCAGCATCGTCAAGCTTCCGGTGCAGACGCTGCGCAAGATCTTCTATATCGAAAACGAATAAACAAAACCGCCCGCTGCGATCGCAGCGGGCGGTTTGCGTTTTGGGTTCGGGTGTGCTCAGTACGCCACGCCCCAGTAGATCATGCACTTGGCGGGCTTGCCGCACACGGGGCAGACATCGTCGATGTGCTCCTGCTCGAACGGGATGCAGCGGCTGGACATACCGGCCTTTTCCTTCATCTCGAGCTCGCAGGCGAGGTCGCCGCACCACATGGTCTTGATGAAGCCGCCGTTTTTCTCCTGCAGCTCCTTGGCCTCGGCCAGCGAGTGCGCAGCGTAGGTGTGCTCGTCGAGGTTGCGCTTGGCCTTGTCGAACAGGCCCTGCTGCACGTCCTCGAGCAGCGCGGGGATGCGCGCCTCGAGCTCATCGAGCGCGACGGTGATCTTCTCGCCGTTGTCGCGGCGGACGGCGACGCAGTGACCGGCCTCGATGTCCTTCGGACCGATCTCGACGCGCAGCGGCACGCCCTTCATCTCCCAGTTGGCGAACTTCCAGCCGGGGCTGTTGTCGCTGAAGTCGCCCTGCGCGCGCAGGCCGGCGGCCTTCAGGCGCGCGACGAGCTCCTCGGCCTTCTCGGTCACGCCGGGCTTGTGCGCCGCGATGGGCAGCACGATGACCTGGATCGGCGCGATGTGCGGCGGCAGCACGAGACCGCTGTTGTCACCGTGGGTCATGATCAGACCGCCGATGACGCGCGTGGACATACCCCACGAGGTCTGGTGCGGATAGGCCTGCTGGTTGTTCTTGTCGGTGTAGGTGATGTCGAACGCGCGGGCAAAGCCGTCGCCGAAGTAGTGGCTCGTGCCGGACTGCAGCGCCTTGCGGTCGTGCATCATGCACTCGATGGTGTAGGTGTTCACCGCACCGGCGAACTTCTCCTTATCGGTCTTGTTGCCGCGGATAACGGGCATGGCCAGCTCCTGCTCACAGGTGTCGGCATAGATCTCGAGCATCTGCAGCGTCTCCTTGCGCGCCTCTTCCTCAGAGGTGTGCAGGGTGTGCCCCTCCTGCCAGAGGAACTCACGCCCGCGCAGGAACGGGCGGGTGGTCTTTTCCCAGCGCATGACGCTGCACCACTGGTTATACAGGCACGGCAGGTCGCGCCAGCTGTGCACGATGTGGCTCCAGTGCTGGCAGAAGAGCGTCTCGGACGTCGGGCGCACGCACAGGCGCTCCGGCAGCTCCTCGCTGCCGCCCATGGTGACCCACGCGCACTCGGGCGCGAAGCCCTCGACGTGGTCCTTCTCCTTCTGCAGCAGGCTCTCGGGGATCAGCATCGGCATGGACACGTTCTGGTGACCGGTCGCCTTGAACTTGCCGTCGAGCACCTTCTGGATGTTCTCCCAGATGGCGTAGCCGTAGGGGCGCAGAACGAACAGGCCCTTGACGTCGGAATAATCCACAAGCTCCGCCTTGGTGCACACGTCGGTGAACCACTGGGCGAAATCCACTTCCATATCGGTGATCTGCTCGACCTTTTTTTCTTTGGCCATAAGCGCAACTCTCCTCTGTATGCCGCGCGGGACACCCGCACAGCCGTAATTTATAATGTATTGGGCAACTTTTATATTTTATGCAATCGCCCGCCGTTTGTCAAGCGCGCACGGCGCTCAAAGCACCTGCTCGGCGACAAAAATGCCGATGAGCACGGCGATCACGCCGTAGAGCACGACACCGGCGGCGGAGTGCCGCTCCGGCCGGCGGTCGAACAGCTGTCTCACGCACAGCAGTGCAAGCAGCCCCGCACCGACCCAGTACGCCGGGTGGACGGCGATGGCCATGACCGCCGCCTCGACGATCATGAGCGCGAACACCGCGATCTGCCACGTGCGGATGCGCCGCGCGCGGCTGTTGCAGTAGATCTCGCGCCAGGCGTCTGAAAGCTCGCGGCGCTGGCGGCGGAAAAACGGCTCACGCGGCTTTTTGGGCGCGGCCGCCTCGGCCGCAGTTTCGGCGGTTTCGGTCACGGTTTCGGCGGTCTCGGCTGCCGTTTCGGGCTCCGTCTCGGTGTAGGGGCGCTTTGGTTCCATGCGTTCCACTCCTTTCCGGCTTTTCGGAAAACCGGCTCTTTTTTCACAGGATACCCCGCCGCAGACCGCCTGTCAAGAACCGGCGCACGGGCGAAAAGTGCATTTCGGGCTTGACCGCACCTGATTCGTGCAATATAATATGTAAATTAGAATGCCATACAATGTGCATCGAACCCCTTGGAGGTGACCATCTATCAACAGACAGAGTTACATGGCGGAGATCAGCAGCCTGCTCGGCCTGATCACCGACGACCAGACACGTCAGGCGCTCATCGCGCAGATGGAGAATATGTTTGACAACGCGCCCGATGAGGAGCGCCTCATTCAGGAGATCGGCAACCCGACCAAAGTCGCCGTTGCCCTCATCCGGTATGCCGACAGCGGCAAGATCACACCGGCCGCCGCGCCCGTGGTCGCGCCCGCACAGGCGCAGCCCAGGCGCACGCCGCAGCCGCGCCCACGCGCAGAGCAGTACCGCCCGATGGCCGCGGCCGCCGCGCAGAGGCCCGCGCCGTCGTTCACGTTCCCGGATCTGCCGGAGGAGCCCGACGAGCCCGAAACGGACGAAGCGCCCGTGCTCGACGGTCAGCTCTCATTCGACGAGCAGCCGGCTGACGACGACAGCTACTATGACGAGCAGCCCACCGACAACGACGGCTACTATGACGAGCAGCCTGCCGACGACGACGGCTACTACGACGAGCAGCCTGCCGACGACGACGGCTACTACGACGAGCAGCCCGGCGAAGGATACGGCGAGGAATACGACGAAGAATACTACGACGACTACGAGCCGGAATACAAGACGAACGTCTTTCTGGCGATCCTGTACACGCTCGGCGCGATCATCATCGGCGTGCCGGTGTTCGCCGTGCTGCTGGTGCTGGATCTGGCCGTGCTGGCCATCGGCGCCGTGTGCGGTGCAGCCGGTGTGAGCCTGATCATGACCGCGTTCATCGGCCTGCCCGTGGTGGCGGATATGCTCATCCTGCTCGGCGGCGGCGCCGCCGTGATCGCCATCGCGCTCGTCGTGATCTGGCTGGCCGTCTGGCTGTTCATCCGCATGGTCATCGGCTGGGTCAGGCTGCTGGTGCGGCTGGGCCATCGCTGGTGCAGAAAGGAGATCGCCGCATGAAAAAAGCATGGAAGACCATTCTCATCATCGCGCTGTGCATCCTGATCGTCGGCGAGATCGTGCTCGGCGTCGGCCTTGCGACCGGCGGCAGCCCCGACCGCATCTGGGACGCGGCGTATGAGCACTACGACATCGGTGCGATCTTCACGTTCATCAAATCCACCGGCATCGCAGACCTGCTGGCAAGCATCGGCCTGTGAGAAAACCGAAACATGAGGCGGCGAGCTATGCTCGCCGCCTCTTGAGACTGTCAAAAAGTATTACTTTTTGACAAAGGGGTTTGCGGCCTGACTGCAGCG
>ERZ857757.1472-NODE-1472-length-18520-cov-3.539778_pt1 | contig 18520 bp, 9 predicted proteins | sample MGYA00519764_ERZ857757 | MGnify/ENA primary metagenome ERZ857757 (study PRJEB31778, sample SAMEA3449359) | human gut metagenome | biome: human gut; feature: human-associated habitat; material: faeces | place: United Kingdom | collected 2010/2012 ... | reverse complement strand
CTGTGCTGTGTTAGAGACATGGGTACCGCCACAGAGTTCGGTGGAAAAATCGCCCATGCGCACCATACGTACCACTTTGCCGTATTTTTCGCCAAACAGTGCCATGGCTCCGCTCTTTTGTGCCGTTTCCATATCGGTCTCAGTTGTAGTGACTGTATTACCAACCAAAATGTTGGCGTTGACCAGAGATTCTACGCGTGACAGTTCTTCGTCACTTAGTGCTTGAACATGCGTAAAGTCGAATCGGACACGTTCATCATCCACGTAAGACCCTGCCTGTTGTACGTGTGTGCCCAACACCTTGCGCAGTGCTGCCTGCAAGAGGTGACAAGCGGAGTGGTTGCGGCGAATGGCTTCGCGTGTTTCGTCGTTGATATCTGCGATGACAGAATCTCCGACCTGCAACACACCACTTACCACTGTACATAAATGCAGATAAATGCCGTCACGTTTTTGCGTATCCTGCACGTTGAGCAGAGTGGTGTCATTTTGGGTATAGATGGTACCTTTGTCGCCTACCTGGCCGCCACTCTCACCGTAAAACGGTGTACGATCCAGAACTACCGTACAGGTTCCCTCACTGACCATATCGGCCGCTTCGTCATCTATAAAAATTGCCAATACTTTCGCGGGAGAACGATAATCGGTGTATCCGGTAAAGACGGTTTTAGGCAGATCATGCAGCTTGGATTTGGAATTGTCGCTCCAACCGGAGATATCAGCACGTGCGGCACGCGCGCGTTGTTTTTGGGCCTGCATCAGACGTGTAAATGTCGTTTCGTCGACTGCCAATCCTTTTTCTCCGGCAATTTCACGCGTGAGATCGATGGGGAATCCAAACGTATCATACAGCTTGAATACCTCTTCACCGGAAATGGTATCTGCGTGATCGGACAATGCGCCGCGAATCAAGTCTGACAGAATCGAGAGACCGGCATCAATGGTTGCGTCAAACCGTTCTTCTTCCAGGGTAATGACTTTTTTGATATAATCCGCTTTTTCTCCCAGCTCCGGATATGCCTCGATGTTTTGCGCAATGACCACATCGCACACTTCCTGCAAAAAGGTGCGGTTGATATTCAACAGTTTACCATGTCTTGCGGCGCGGCGCAAAATGCGGCGCAGTACGTATCCCCGCCCTTCATTGGAGGGCACCACGCCATCACAGATCATAAATGTGGCGCTGCGCACATGGTCGGTGATCACACGGATCGAGACGTCGCTGTCCTCATGGTGACCATAATTCACGCCGCTGATTTCAACGACCTTATCCAAAATCTTGCGCGTGGTGTCGACTTCAAACATATTGTCAACGCCCTGCATGATACAAGCCAGACGATCTAACCCCATGCCGGTATCGATGTTTTTCTGCTTGAGTTCCTCATATTTTCCGTTCCCCAAATTGTTAAATTGGGAAAAGACATTGTTCCAGATCTCCATGAAACGATCGCAGTCGCAACCCGGTTTGCAATCCGGCTTGCCGCATCCGTATTTCTCGCCGCGGTCGTAGTAGATCTCGGAGCAGGGGCCGCACGGACCGCTGCCGTGCTCCCAGAAGTTATCCTCCTTGCCGAAGCGGAAAATACGCTCCGGAGCGATGCCGATCTCGTTGTGCCAGATGTTCCATGCCTCGTCGTCATCGAGATAGACGCTCGGGTACAGCCGGTCGGGATCGATGCCGACCCAGTCGGGGGAGGTCAGAAATTCCCACGCCCAGTGGATGGCTTCGCGCTTGAAGTAATCGCCGAAGGAGAAGTTGCCGAGCATTTCAAAGTAAGTGCCGTGGCGCGCCGTTTTGCCGATGTTCTCGATATCGGGCGTGCGGATGCACTTCTGGCAGGTCGTCACGCGGCGGCGCGGCGGCTCTTCTTCCCCGGTGAACCATGTTTTCATGGGGCTCATGCCGGCGTTGATGAGCAGAAGCGAGGGGTCGTTGCGGGGGATCAGCGAGAAGCTGGGCAGACGCAGATGACCTTTTGTCTCAAAGAAGGAGAGATACATCTCCCGCAGCTCATTGAGTCCGAAATTTTTCATACTAACCTCCAAAAACAAATACACCCCGCCCCCGAAAAACAGGGGCGGGGAAAAACATTCCACGCGGTACCACCCTGATTGCGGCTTTAAGCGCTGACGCCAGCCGTATCTCGTGCGCCCGATAACGGAGGCGGACCGCCGCGCTCTTCGCGCGAAGGCTCAAAAGTGGCTGCCGCGGCGCCGGACGAGGGGCTTTCAGCCTCCCCCTCTCTCTGTAGACCGTATCAGCGCGGCTTGCTTCGTCATAGCCCAAAAATCCTATACATTCTATCACGAAATATCCGCTTGTCAACCGGGAAAATGACTCTTTCCGGCGGTTTTTCCGTACAGGAAAAACATACTGCTTGCTATCATCGCGCAAAAGTGTTACCTTTATAAAGGGTTTTTATGCCTCTGATACGTTTATACTAACCCGGAGGTGGGGAAAAATGCCCAACTGCAATGCCGGACTCGTTTCCGTTCTCATGAGCGTATATAACGGCGCCCCCACGCTCGAAAAGGCGGCGGCGTCCGTTCTGGCGCAGACGTACCGCGATCTGGAGCTCATCCTCTGCGACGACGCCTCCACGGACGATACATGGCGCATCATGCAGCGCATTGCCGCGCAGGATGCGCGCGTCACGATCTTCCAAAACAAAACAAATCTCGGTCTCGGCGCTTCGCTCAACGAGTGCCTTGCGCGCGCGCAGGGCGCATACATCGCCCGGCAGGACGCCGACGATGTTTCCGACTCTGACCGCATCGAGCGGACGATGGACTTTCTGCTCTCGTCCGGCGCGCCCTACGCCGCATGCGGCGTGCGCGTTTTCGACGATACCGGCGTATGGAGCACGCGGCAGTTTCCGCAGAAGATCACGAAGCACATCATCGCGCAGAAGAATCCCTTCTTCCACCCGACGATGCTCTTCCGCCGCGCCGTGCTCGAGAGCGTGAACGGCTACAGCACCTCCCCCGAAACGCGCCGCACGGAGGATTATGATCTCGTCATGCGGCTTGCCGCCAACGGCGTGATCGGGGAAAACTTGCAGGAGATTCTTTACTCGGTGTACGAACCGCAGGAAGCCTATCTCCGTCACAATGCCAGGACCCGCATGTATGAGGTTCGCGTCCGCGCGCGCGGACTGCGCGCAATGGGCTCCCCGGCTTCGGATTACATCTATCTTGTCAAACCGCTCATCATGGCGTGCGTTCCGCGCGGCATGATGCGCTCGGTAAAGCGGCTGCAGTGGAAGCTGCAGAGCCGCGATACGAAAAAGTGAGGAATACCGGATCATGGCATTCAACAAAGGCTACGTAAAAGAAAAAATGGAGGGCTTTCGCCGGTTCACGCCGCTGCTGCGCGAGCTTGTGGTGCGCGACATCAAGGTGCGCTACCGCCATTCCGCGCTGGGGCTCGTGTGGACGGTGCTCAACCCGCTGCTGATGATGGTCGTCATCACGATCGTCTTTTCCACGCTCTTCAAGCAGAATATCCCGAATTTCCCGATCTATTATCTTTCGGGCTCGCTCATCTTTGCGTTCAATTCGGAATCGACGACGACCGCGCTCAACTCGATCATATCCAACGCCTCCCTCATCAAAAAGGTCTATATTCCAAAGTACCTTTTCCCGCTCTCGAATGTGCTTTCGGGGCTTGTGAATCTCGGTTTTTCGCTCATTGCGATGTTCATCGTGATGCTCATTACCAACGCGCCGTTCCACGCGACGCTCCTGCTGCTCCCGATCCCCATTTTCTATACGTTCCTCTTCTCCGTCGGGCTCGGCATCCTGCTCTCGGCGGTCACGGTGTTTTTCCGCGATATCGCGCATTTCTACAGCGTGTTCATTCTCGCGTGGACATACTTCACGCCCATCTTCTACCCCGTGGAGATCCTGCCGGACGCCGTGATGAAGCTCATGCAGATCAACCCGATGTACCATCTTGTTTCCTACATGCGCTCCATCGTGCTCTACGGCGTGTTCCCCAGTCTGAAGGAAAACCTTCTCTGCCTGTGTCTGGGGCTTTTGATGCTCGCGCTGGGGCTTTTCGTATTTTACAAAAAGCAGGACAAGTTCGTCCTGTATGTCTGAGCGGAGGTGCGCCATGGGCAGCGTTATTAAAGTCAACGATGTTTCGATGATGTTCAATCTCAGCTCGGAGAAGATCGACAGCATCAAGGAATATTTCATCAAGGCCGTGCGCCGGGAGCTCCATTTTCAGGAGTTCTGGGCGCTGCGGGACATATCGTTCACGCTTGAAAAGGGCGATTCTCTCGGCATCGTCGGGCTGAACGGCTCCGGCAAGAGCACGCTTTTGAAAATCGTCTCCGGCATTTTGAAGCCGACCAAGGGCACGGTGGAGACCTGCGGGAGCATTGCTCCCCTCATCGAGCTCGGTGCGGGCTTTGACGCCAACCTTTCCGCGCGCGAGAACATCTATCTCAACGGCGCGATCCTCGGCTACAGCCGCGCGTATATGTCCGAGCGGTTCGACGAGATCATCGAGTTTGCCGAATTGCAGGACTTTGTGGACACCGCCGTGAAGAACTATTCCTCCGGCATGGTGGCGCGTCTCGGCTTTGCCATTGCGACGATGAACGTGCCGGACATTCTCATCATCGACGAGATCCTCGCCGTCGGCGACTATAAATTTCAGGAAAAGAGCTTCGCGCGCATGCAGGAGATGATTGCCTCCGGCGCAACGGTCGTTTTCGTCTCCCACTCGATCGAGCAGGTGCAGAAGATCTGCAAAAAGGCTCTCTGGCTCGAGCACGGCCATATGCGCATGCTCGGCGACGCGGACGCCGTGTGCGGGGAGTATATGCGCGCATGAGTACCGCCGCACCGAAGAAAAAGCGCGTCCTTTTTATCATCAATCAGTTCTTCAGGGGCGGCGCGGAAACGGCGCTCGTGAATCTTCTGCGCACGATGGACAGCGCGCGCTTCGACATCGATCTTCTCATCTTTGATATGATCGACCTGCCGGGCAGTCTCTCCCTCATTCCGGAGATCCCGGACTGGGTGCACGTCATCAACGTGGCCGAAAACGAAAAAAAGACCGCGTTCGTGAAAAAGGCCGTCTTCAAGCTTGAGCGGAAGCTCACCGGCACGCAGCCGTTCCGCCGCGGCGCCATCCGCTATCTGCAAAACCAATACTACGACGCCGCCATTTCCTACGGCGAGTGGTTTTCGAGCGCGCTCTGCGCGCGCTATGCCGCGGCACGGCGCAAATATGTCTGGATCCACGCGGACATGGATAAGGCCGCCTTTCTCCACCCGGACATCCTGCGCTTTGAAGCGCAGTTCGACGGCTTTCTCTTCGCCTCCCGCCACTCGATGGAGGGGGCGGTGAAAAAATATCCGCAGCTCGCCTCCCGCTCGGCCGTGCTTCCGAACCGCGTGGACAGCGAGAAGATCATCGCCTTGAGTGAGGAACCGCTGCCCGTCTCTCTGCCGGAGGACGGTCTGCCGCTGCTCGTGACGGTCGCAAACGTGCGTGAGGAGAAAAACCATCTGCGGCAGGTCGCGGCGATGCAGCGGCTCTTTTCCGAGGGGCTGCGGTTTCGCTGGGTGAACATCGGCTCGCTTGCCAACGCCCCGCTCGTGGAAAAGCTCCGGCTTGCGGTGCGGGATGCGGGGCTTGAAGACTATTTCACGCTGACCGGCCCGCTCGACAACCCCTACGGCGTGATGCGCCGCGCCGACGCCGTGTGCGTCCTCTCCGACCATGAATCGTGGTCGATGGTCATCACGGAAGCGAAAGCGCTCGGCGTGCCGGTGATCGCAACGCGCACCTCCGGCGCGCTCGAACAGATCGAAGACGGCAAAAACGGCGTCCTCTGCGGCTTTTCCGATGAAGAGATTGCCGAAAGTCTCCGCGCCTTTCTCACCGGCGGCGCGGCGGAGACGATGCGCCGGGACGCGAAACGTCCAGCCGCCGAAACATCCCGGGACACACTGGAAGCGCTATTGGAAAACGACACGAAAAAGGCTCTCTATGTATTCGACGATATAAACTACGCGAGCGGCGCCCGCGCCGCGGCGCTCGCGCAGGCGCGCGCCGTGTCCGGCGTAGCGGAGGTATGGCTCTATTCCGCTGAGCCGTGCCGGGACGCCGCGCTCCGACAGGAGTTCCGGCTGCTTGAGATCCCCGACGGTGGGGGGCTGCGGCTGCTCTCGCGCCCGACGCGGCAGGTGCTGCGCGACGGGGACGTATCCCTCGCCGGAAAACTTCTCCGGCTCGCCTACGCGGTGCTCGCGCACATCGGGCTCGAGTCTGTGCTGCCGAAAGCGCTGCTGCGGCGGAACATGACCGCGGCGTTTGAGACCTTCGACACGATCTTCGTCGTGAGCGAGGCCTCCAAAATGCGGGAATTTGTCTCCCGCTGCCGCCATCCGGGAAAGATCCAGTGGATCCACACGGACTACGCCGCCTGGCGGGAGCTGAACGAATGGACGCGCGCCGTTACGAAAAACGACGCCGCGCTCTATCGCCGGTTCGACGCGATCGTCTGTCTCAACAGGACGCTGCGCAAGAAGTTTCTCGCCGTATATCCGCAGTTCGCGGACAAGACGCTCGCCGTGCCGAACCCGGTGTTCCGCGGCGAGATACGCGAGCGCGCCAAAGCGCCGCTCACGGTGCCGGTGGACGAGCATATATGCAATTTCATCACCATCGGGCGATTCGAGCGCGAAAAGCGCTATGACCGGCTGCTCGATATCGCCGCGGAGCTGAAAAAGCGCGGCTTCGCGTTCCGTTGGTACTTTGCCGGCAGCGGGCCGCTGTTCGAGGATATCCGGCGGCGGCGCGACGCGCTCGGTCTCGGCCCGTGCGTGACGCTGACCGGATATATGGAAAACCCATGTCCCCTGCTCGCGCGGTGCGATGCGCTCGTGCTCTTTTCGGAGTATGAGGGCACGCCCGTCACGATCGACGAGGCCAAAACGCTCGGCGTGCCGGTGATTGCCAACGATGTTGGCGGCGTGCGGGAGATGCTCGAAGATGGGCGGTATGGCAAGATTGCGAGCGACTCTAAGAGCTTTATCCAATTCATTAGACAATCATAAATGGGAGAAAAAGAGATGGCAAAAATTGTTTTTTTATTTGATGATGTAAATTATAAAGGCGGCGGCCATTTTGCCACATTTAAAAACGCAAATTATCTTTGCAGCCGCGGCCACAAAGTTATCCTGTATTCCCCAACGAAGGCGGAAAACAGCACAAAATCCTTGCTCTTTCCCGAAATAACCGTCACGGACAAAATGCACGTCTCCGACGCCGATTACATCGTTGTCCCGTTTGAAAACTCCACGTTTTTCGAAGAAATTGCAACGCTTAATGTTCCCCGCGCCAAAAAGATTCAATGGATCCACACAAACTACGACACCTGGAAAAATGCCGCTCAAGACGATGTTGAGCGTCGGCGTAAGCTCCTTGCTTTTTATGATACGATCGTTTTCGTTTCGGAAAACGCCCGGCGCAGCTTTTTGAAGCACTTTCCCGAATATTCGGACAAATGCATTGTAATCCACAATTTTGTTGACAGTGATCGCATCCGCGCTATGGCCGGAGAACCTGTCGAGGAGGATTACTTTATCCGGCGATCTGATGACCAATTGAATGTTGTATTAGTCGGTCGTCTGGAACCGGAAAAAGCATTCCACAGGATGCTGGATGCCGCGCGAATTTTAAAGCAGGATGGTTTGGAAATAAACTGGCTGATTCTCGGCAAGGGGTACGAGTACGATTCTCTGATCCACAAAAAAGAACAATATGGTCTGGACAATGTCCATTTTCTCGGATTCAGAAAGAATCCCTATGCCTATATGAGAGCCGCCGATATCGTCGGTGCGCTTTCGGAATATGAAGGATTTTCTCTCACTATTGTCGAAAGTCTTCTGTCGGGAACCCCTGTCATTTCAACACGCTCCGGCGGTGCGACGGAAATGGTAGAAAACTATGGCTGGGTCATTCCCAACGATATATTTTCCATAGTCCGCGGGATGGAAGAAGTTTACAACAGCCGACAGTTGCTGGAAGAAAAAAGGCTTGCTTCAAACACCTATACATATGACAATACCGAAATAGGGCAAATTCTGGACATTCTTTTTCAGCTGCCCGAAGAAAGCAGATGCACTGCCATGAATACAAAAATGACATTTGTTCCCCAGAAAGAAGAAAAAAGTGCACCGGAAATATCCGTAATCATTCCCGTATATAATATGCTGCATTATCTGGCAGAGTGCTTGAATTCTGTCGTAAACCAAACCTTTACGGACTATGAGATCATAATCGTGAACGATGGGTCTACGGACGACTCCCAATCGGTTATTGACGATTACGTCTATCGATACCCCGAATTAATTCGCGCATTCACGATTAAAAACCGTGGACTCGGCGGTGCGAGAAATTACGGAATGGAAAAAGCCCACGGCCGTTACTTTGTGTTCGTTGATTCGGACGATTACATTCACAAAGATGCGCTGAAACATATGTACGAGGCCGCCAAGTTTCACAATGCTGACTACGTAATAACAGACATTATCTCATTCTGGGAAGATGGAAAACAAGTACATTCCAGCTCCTGCGATTTTCCCAACATCAACCGTTTTGAGATCATTAAGCACACTGCGAAATACGGAATTGTGGCCGCATGCTCCAAGCTCATTGACAGGGAGCTTTTTAACGTTATCCAATTTCCTACCGGATTCTATGAAGACCTTGCCACAACCCCAATTCTTCTCAGCTACGCAAAAAATATCTACTATCTTCCCGAAGGCCTGTATTTTTACCGCCAGCGCGTCGGTTCCATCACGTCGATAAAATCCGGCGACAAGCGCCTGCTCGACTGCTACGCCGCGTGGGATCGCATCCGCGAACACGCCAACCCTCTCTTTGAAAAGGAAATACAGTTTGCGGTATACTGGAGCCTCAACTTTTTCTGCACCAATTTTCTCGATGACTTCACAAAGCAGTCCAAGGATTACTATGACCGGAACCGGGACTATTTCCGCGGAAACGCTTATATTGCCGACGCGATCCGTGAAGAGACATTTCTGGATTTTGAGCATCTGGACACGATCCCGAAAATCATCCATTACTGCTGGTTCGGCAACGGGGAGAAAAGCGAGCTCATTCAAAAATGCATGGATTCCTGGAAGAAGTACGCCCCGGATTTTGAGATCATGGAGTGGAATGAATCCAATTGCGACATTCACACAAACCGGTATGTGGAAGAAGCGTACGAAAAGAAGCAGTATGCCTTTGTTTCCGATTATTTTCGGTTAAAGGCGCTGTACGATCACGGTGGCGTTTACATGGATACAGACATGGAACTTCATCAGCCGCTGGAAAGCTTTCTCTATGCGAAATCGTTCTTTGCTTTTGAAACGCCTCTCTTCATTCACGCCGGTATTTTGGGTGCCGAAAAAAACTGCGGGCTCATTGGTGAACTGCGCCGCTCGTATGAAGAAGACACTTTCGATCTGACAGAGTGTCCCGGAGAGGACTTCACGATCCCACGCCGTCTTACGCAGCTTCTCATCAAGCGGACGAACCTGCAATTGAACGGAAAATCACAGCTTTTGGAAGGCAACATCCGTGTATTCAGCGCCAATCGTATGACTGTGAATATGCACGACGGGAGATGTGTCTGCGAGCACCATTACGAGGGCAGTTGGCTAAGAAAGGATAATGGTCCAGCTCCGGATTATACATACGAAGTTTTGAAGCATTACTTCACATGGGATCTGCTGCACGGAGACAACGACATATCTCTCCCCGGTGATACGGCGCAGCTTCTAACATACTACAAAAGCGAATGCGATCGCTACGAAAACTCCACCTGCTGGAAGATCACCAAGCCGCTCCGCATTCTCGGAGATTTTCTGAAAAAGATTTTCCGACGCAATGAAGTCTCCTGACCGAAACGCATTATCGGAGTACGGGTTATGAAAAAAAGCAAAAACTATCTGGCATTACCGGCCATCGTTCTGGCCGCGCTTTATCTCACCTTTCTGGTCAACCTCCAAACACTGGAGACCGCGATGCAGCGGGTGTTTATCTTCTGCTATTTTGTGGTCATGGGCGTGCTGGCATGCTTTTTGAAGGGCAAATACGCCGAGGGAAAGCCGTTTCCGCTCCAAAGCCGGATCGCCGCGGCGCTGCTCGCCGCGCTGCTCGTCGGCGCGGGCTGGAACACGTTCCTGCCGCATGTGCGCTTCCCGCAGGAAGGCTCGCACATGTACGCGCTTTGGGAAAAGCTGCTCTATACGCTCGGCGCGTGGTGCGTTGTGTTCTACTTTGCGCAGCTCGCGCTGCTGTTTCTCGCCCGCCCCATGGAAAAGCGCGGCTGGACGGAGCGACAGAAAGTGCTCGCCTTTCTTCTCATGGGAAACTTTGTGTTTCTCTTCTTCACGAGCGAGCGCATCCAGCCGACGCATCTGACCCAGGGCTTTCTCCTGCTGCTGACGGTCGCTTCCGTCTGGTGCTTCAACCGGAAGAGCGGCTGTATGGAAAAGTACCGCACAAAGGGCTCCCGTGCCGCCATTGGGATAATCGCCGTTTATGCCTCGCTTGCGAGCTTCGCGCAGCGCTTCTTTCTGGACGGCAACACAAGGATGCACTTTTCGCTGCCGGGGCTTTTCTATGTGCTAAGCGGTATTCTCTGGTTTATCCCCGTTATCCGGCTGCTGCTGTTCGCGCTGGAATGGCTCTCCGCCCGTCCCCGCACGCTGCCGAAACCGGGAAGCCGGAAGAAGGCGCTGTGCGTTCTTCTTATTGCACTGCTTCTCTGTCAGGTCTTTGTGCTCTGGGTCGAATGGCCGGGCGGATTTCCGCTCGACGCCGTTTATCAATACCGTCAGGCGATGGGTGAGCTCCCGCTGAGCGACGATCATCCGGTGCTGGATACGCTGCTCATGCGTGTTGTTCTGACGGTCTTTCCGCATCCCGCCGCGCTCACGGCGGTGCAGCTGCTGCTCTTCTCGCTCGTGCTGTGCGCGTTCCTCATGATGGGGTACGACCGCGGCGTGCCGCTGCCGCTGCTCGTCTTTCTTGGGTGCTTCTTCGAGCTGATGCCGAATCAGGTGCTCAGTTGGACGAACGTACTAAAGGATTTTCCGTTCACGCTCGCGCTGCTGTGGGGTACATATCTCCTTTTGCAGCTTGCGCTCGATACGCCGCGCAGCCGGAAATGGCCGTTTTACGCCTGTCTTGCGCTGGACATCTTTCTCGTGTCCCTCCTGCGGCACAACGGCGCCGCGCCCGCGGCGGCGATGATCGTTCTCTGCATTGTGCTCACCGTCCGGCGCTATGAGCAGGTGAAGCTCCGCGCGCTTACGGCGGCGGTACTTGCCGCGGTGTCGTTCGGCGTATTCAAGGGGCCGGTCATGACGGCACTCAATGTTGCGCCGGTGTCGCTCTCGCCGTTCACGACGCTTTTCTGCGCCGTCGGCTCGTGCGTAAATAAGGATCTGCCGCTCTCCGAGGAAGCGGACGCGATTCTGGAAAAGGCGCTCCCGCTCGAGGACTGGCACGATTATTACGCCCGCTATTACGGCCATGATTTCTATTACTGGGGCCGTCCGGAGGGGAGCGTTCCCTATACGCCGACGGAGGTAACGACGCCGGATATCCTCCGGGTCTACGGCGAAGCGCTATGCAAGTATCCGGATGTGATACTAAAGGACCGCATCGACGGGTGCGACATTCTCTGGGATGTCGCGGAACCGGAGGACAGCTTCAACGCAAAGTCCTTCTGTCTCGTGTACGACCGGGACTGGATGGCGCAGCACGTCGATATGGCCGATTACTACGATGCGGACGACGGCGTGCTCCGCGATTACCGGCAGAACTTCTTCACCAAAGCCTACCTGCGGCTGACCGGAACGCCCCGGAACAGCGTGCTGGACATTCTGCTCTGGCGCACGGGCGCGTATCTGATCGCATTCTGGGTGCTGCTGCTCTTCTGGCGGAAAAACGGTATGCAGCGCTTCCGCTCCGCAGCCGTGCCGTTCCTCGGCAATCTCATCATCTCCGTGCTGTATGTTTACCACCAGAGCTTCCGGTACGTCTACTTCGTGCAGGTGTGCGTGCTCGCGCTCCTCTTCGCCACGGTCGTGTGCAGACCGCGGCCGCCGCAGCCGGAAGAAGAATAAAAAATGACCGCCGCGTTTCCGGTGTTTCGGAAACGCGGCGGTCAATTTTCTCAGGAGTCTTTTTTATCGACGCGGTATTTTTTCTTGAAGATGCTTGCGCGGATGCCGAGCTCCTTGCCCTTGACGAGGCGGGCGAAGTTCTTCCGGTGCTTCCAGAAGATGAGCGCGACCGTAGCGGCCATGATCGCAATGTCCCAGCCGCTCCGTCCCGTGAGGATGCACCAGACGAGATACCCCACGCTCGCCGAGAGCGTGCCGATGAACATATAGTCCGTGATGAACGTGATGACCGCGACGCCCGCCACAAGAATGAGGAACAGCCGCCAGTCGAGCGCGAGCGCGCTGCCGAGCAGCACCGCGATGCCCTTGCCGCCCTGGAACTCGAGATAGAACGGATAGAGATGCCCCGCCACGCACGCCGCCATCGTCACGGTCTGGATGGAGGGCGAGCTGTGGAACAGAAATCCCGCCAGCCACACCATGAGCGCCGACTTGAGCGCGTCGCACACAAACACGACCGCCGCGACGCCCGAGCCCATCGTCCGCCCGGCGTTCGTCGTCCCGGCGTTGCCGGAGCCCTTCGTGCGGATATCAAAGCCGCGCTTCTTCGCCAGCAGCCACGCAAAATTCACCGCTCCGGCCAGATAGCCCGCGAGAATGCAGAACACATACGGAAGAACGGTTTTCAAAAAAGTCTGCATGAATGCGATCCTTTCGCAGATACATAAAGAAATTTATATACTTTGGCATACCACTATGTGATACCACAGTATAAAGATTTTGTCAACGAACATATCCGCGCTATTGTCTTTTTCGGCGGAAAGGTACTTGCGTTTCCGCGCCTCAGCGGGTAAACTGTATCTGTATTTAAATTATGTAACCCAATTCAATACGGAGGTAGTATATGTACTGCACGAAAAAAATTGCGTCGGATCTTGTCTGGGTCGGCGCGAACGACCGCCGTCTCGCCATGTTTGAGGGCGTATATTCCGTTCCGGCGGGCGTTTCCTATAACTCCTATCTTCTCACGGACGAGAAGACCGTCCTCTTCGACACGGTCGATAAGGCCGTGAGCCGCACCTTCTTTGAAAATCTGGAGCACGAGCTCGGCGGGCGGCCGCTCGACTATGTGATCGTACACCACATGGAGCCGGACCACTCCGCCACGCTCTCGGAGCTGCTGCTGCGCCACCCGGAAACCACGGTCGTCTGCAACGACAAGACCGCCGTGATGATCGCGCAGTTTTTCGGCAAGGACGCCGTGAAGAACATGCATCTCGTCAAGGAGGGCGACGTGCTCTCCGCAGGCGCGCACGAGCTCACGTTCTATCTTGCCCCGATGATCCACTGGCCGGAGGTCATGATGACCTACGACAAGAGCGCGCACACGCTCTTCACCGCGGACGCCTTCGGCGTTTTCGGCGCGCTCAACGGCGCGATCTTCGCCGACGAGGTGGATTTTGACCGCGACTATCTCAAGGAGGCGCGCCGGTACTATACGAACATCGTCGGCAAATACGGCATGCAGGTGCAGAATCTCTTCAAGAAGATCGCGGGTCTGGACATTCAGATGCTCTGCCCGCTGCACGGCTTCGTCTGGCGGCGTGATCTCGGATATATTCTGGAAAAGTACAACCTCTGGAGCACCTATACGCCGGAGGACAAGGGCGTGATGATCGCGTACGCCTCGATCTACGGCAACACGGAAAACGCCGCCGAGATCCTCGCCTCGAAGCTGCGCGAGCGCGGTGTGCGCACCGCGATGTACGACGTGTCCGTCACCCCGGCCTCGGACATCATCGCCGAGTGCTTCCGGTGGAGCCATCTGGTGTTTGCCTCGGCGACGTACAACGGCGGCATTTTCGTCACGATGGACGAGTTGCTGCGCGATATCGCCGCGCACAATCTCCAGAAGCGCACCGTCGCTTTTATGGAAAACGGCACGTGGGCGCCCGTCAGCGCGCGGCAGATGGCGGCGATCCTCGCTCCGCTCAAGAACATGACGGTGCTCGAGCAGAGCGTCGCAATCCGCTCCTCGCTCACCGAAGGGCAGCTCGCCGAGATCGAAGCGCTCGCCGATGTGATCGCGGAGGGCATCCGGTAAAAACTGGCAACGAAAAATAACAAAAATTCCGAGTGCGGAGGAAACCTTTTGACCCCGCCGCGCGTCTTATAGTCAGAAAGCAAGCGGCAGGGCTATGCGCCGCGCCGTTTTCAAGGAGGTACTTTGTTATGACAAAGAAACTGATGGCTCTTCTGCTCGCCGTGCTGATGGCAGTATCGCTGCTGCCCATGCCGGCGATGGCAGGCGACGCCCAAGTCATCACGGACCTTTCGGGCATTTCCGCGGGAGGATCCTATGTTGTCGATAAATCCGTCAAGGATATCGTCCTCTCCGCGCCGCTTACGCTCGACAAGGACGTGACGCTCGAGCTGACCGGTCAGACGGTCACGCTCAAGCTCGCCGACGGCGAGAGCTATGCCGACGCTTCCGTTTTCCATGTGGAGAGCGGCAGTCTGACGCTCAAGGGCTCCGGCACGGTCAAGGTGCCGGATAACGCCTCCGGCGTCGTTGTCGCGAAGGACGCCGCCGTGACCATCTCGGGCGAGGTCGGCATCTCCGGCGGCGCTTCCGGCGTGAAGGCCGTTGTCGGCGCTTCCGGCGTGAAGATCCGCGTGAATACGCTCGGCAAGATCGAGTCGGCAAACGGCATCAACCTGTCCGGCGCTTCCGGCGAGATCAAGATCGCCTCCGGCACGGTCAAGGGCAGCGTCTGCGCCATTGCCCCCGATAAGGACAACGCGCTCACGCTCGGCAAGATGCTCGACGGCTCCATGCTCTACATCGGCGACACGGCCGCCACGGAGGAGCAGCTCGCCGCCGCTCCCACCGCCGAAATGAGGGAGCTTGTTTTTGACGACGGCAAAGCCCCCGCGCTGACTATTTCCTCCGCCGCGCGCACCTCGGAGACCGAGGGCAGCGTCACCTTCACTGCCTCGAAAGCCGGTACATACTACTACCAGCTCGACGGCGAACCCGCTTCCGCGGCGGACATCATGAAGGACGAGGCGAAGGCCGAGCTCGTCCGCGGCGCGAATACGATCTCTCTCAAGGATCTCGACGCCAACGCCCACACCGTCTACATTGCCGCGAAGGACGCCTTCGGCCATACGACCGAGCTTCTGACCGCAGCGATCCCCGCGGTGCTCGCCGCGCCGACCGCCCCCGTCTGGGACGGCAAGAAGGCCGCGTGGACCGGCGTGGAGGGTGTGAATGATTACACCGTGCAGCTCTATCTGGGCTCCGACGCCTACGGCGATCCCATCCCCGTGAATGGTGCGTCCGCTACGGATGATCTCTCCGACGTGATGAAGGACGACGGCGTTTACACGTTCGCCGTGCGTTCCGTCGGCGCGAACACCGTCGGCGCGTGGTCTGAGCGCAGCGCCGAAACGGTGCGCGACACCGCCGCCCCCATCCTCACGGTGCCGGCCGACGGCGTCAAGCGCACGGCGCAGGACACCGCCACCGTTGCCTTCGTCTCCAGCGAGGACGGCAAGCTTTACTATGTTCTCAACGACGATGCCGCCGATGTATTCACCTCCGGCAGCACCATGGCGCTCACGAAGGGCGAGGACAACACGCTCACGCTCACCGGCCTTGCCGACAGCGCCGCCGTCGTCGTCCGCTACGCCGCCGAGGACGGTCTCGGAAACCGCGGCGAAGTGCAGACCGTGACCGTGCCGCTCTATCTCGCGGCCCCTGCCACGCTCACCTGGGTGAACGGCACCTCCACCGCGATGTGGTCGGAAGTCCCCGGCGCTGCGTCCTACTGCGTGCAGCTCTATAAGGACGGTGCGGAGGTCGCGCCTGCCGTTACCGCGGATGCGACCAGCTACACCTTCACGCTGGAAGAGTCCGGCTCCTACACCTTCAAGGTGCAGGCCGTCAACGGCGATATTCTGAGCGCGTGGTCGGAAGCGAGCGGCGCTCTCTCCATCGATAAGACCGCGCCCGCCGTCTCCGGCGAGAGCGCGAGCCGCACGGACGCTTCCAACGGCTCCGTGACCTTCACCTCCGACGAGGCCGGCAAGGTCTACTACATCGTCGGCGGCGAGAAGCCTACGCAGGATGCTCTTCTTGCCTCGGCAAACGTGAAGGACATCGCCTCCGGCGAAACGAAGATCGATCTCTCCGGTCTCGTCGCCGAAGCAACGAACGTGTATCTTATGGTCGTGGACGCCGCCGGGAACAAGAGCGACATTAAGACCGTGAAAGTTCCCGTGTATCTCGCAAAGCCAACCACGATCACCTGGGTCAACAACACCGCGACTGCCCTGTGGAACGCCGTGTCCGGCGCGGAAGCCTATAACATCCAGCTTCTCCGCGACGGCAGCAATTACGGCAACGTGATCGTCGTCAACGGCGGCTCCGTTACGACCTCGGACCTTGCGCCCCACATGAACGACGACGGCGTTTACACCTTCCGCGTGCAGGCGGCCGCCGCCGGAACGCAGAGTGAGTGGTCGGACGCTTCTGCCGATAGCTATAAGCGCGACACCCAGAAGCCCACCATCAAGGGCGAGCCCTCCAAGCGCATCGACGCGAAGACCGCGGAGTTCTACTTCACCTCCTCCGAAGCCGGAACGTATTACTACACGGTCGATCACGTGAACAGCGGGGCTCCGACCGCGGAGCAGATCGCCAACGACAAGAACCCGAACGGCGGCTGCACCAATGTCCGCACCACCATCAATCTCAAAGATATCGCCGATACGAACGCCCGCAAGGTCTATGTCGTTGTGCGCGATGAGAGCGGCAATCTGAGCGACGTGTTCACGATCACCATTCCCGCCTACAGCGCGCAGCCGACGCCCACCCCGACGCCGGCCCCGACCGCGACGCCGACGAGCGCTCCCACGACCTACACCGTGACGCTCCAGGGCGGCACCGGCTATACCATTGCCGCGACCGGCGGCTCCAAGAGCCCCGTAAACGCCGGCGGCAGCTTCTCCTTCACCGTGACGCCCAGCAACGGCTACACCCGCGGCAACGGCTTTTCCGTAAAGGCCAACGGCACGACGCTCACGAGCAACAACGGCGTTTACACCATCAGCAACATCAACGCCAACCAGACCGTCAGCGTGTCCGGCATTGTGAAGAGCCAGAACACCGGCGGCGGCACGCTGCCCGCCGCGCCCGCCATCACCACCACGACGCTCGCCGCGGCCACGATGGGCAAGGAATACCGCCAGCAGATCACCGCCACCGGCGGCACGCCGATCACCTGGTCCTACAGCGGCACGCTGCCCGACGGCATGACGCTCGCGGCCAACACCGGTATTCTCTCCGGCACGCCCACACAGGAAGGCTCCTTCCGCTTCGCCGTGAAGGCGACGAACTCCACCGGCTTCTCCACGCGGCAGATGACGCTCGTCGTCGCCGGCAGTGAGTACACCGTCACCAAAGGCGCGAACAGCGAATGGACGCAGGGCGGAGACAAGGGCATCGAATTCTCCGGCAGCGGCAAGGGCACCTTCACCGTGAAGGTGGACGGCGCCGCGGTCGCCGCCGGGAAATACACCGCCTCCGCGGACGGCTCCACCGTCACGCTCAAGCCGGAATATCTCGACACGCTCGCCGCGGGCTCCCACACCGTGACGCTCGTCTACGGCGACGGCAGCGCGAAGGCCAAGTTCACCATCAAGGCGAAGGATAAGACCGTCGCCCCGACCGTTTCCTCCCAGCCCGCAAGCGCGTCCGTCAACGCGGACAGCTCCGCCACGTTCACCGTGACGGCGAGCGGCACCACGCCGCTGCTCTGCCAGTGGCAGGTGGACAAAAACGACGGCAGCGGCTGGACGGATATCTCCGGCGCGGTGAACGCAAGCTACACCGTCGAAAAGGTCACCGCCGAGCAGAACGGCTGGAAGTACCGCTGCGTGATCAAAAACGCTGCCGGTTCCGTTGAGAGCAACGCCGCGACGCTCACCGTGAAGGAAGCCATCGGCGATGTGAAGAAAAACGACGACACCAAGGACACCACGTCGTCCGGCGGTCTCGGCCGCATCCTTCTCATCACGGGCATCATCGTGGCCGTTCTGGCACTCGGCGCGGGTCTGTACTTCTACTTCCGCCGCCGCAGCGCCTCCCGCTACACGGAGGACGATACCACCTGGAGAAAGTGATCCGGAAATAAACCAATACGCAAGGGCCGCCCCTTATCGGGGCGGTCCTTGAGCTTGTCAAAAAAGGATTTTTGACAAGCTCTCAAACGAGACCCACTGCGTTGGGCTCTCGTTTGAAAAGGCTGCGGCTCGCCGCAGCGCACTCGCTTCGCTCGCACGT
>ERZ857757.1454-NODE-1454-length-18665-cov-3.195271_pt1 | contig 18665 bp, 12 predicted proteins | sample MGYA00519764_ERZ857757 | MGnify/ENA primary metagenome ERZ857757 (study PRJEB31778, sample SAMEA3449359) | human gut metagenome | biome: human gut; feature: human-associated habitat; material: faeces | place: United Kingdom | collected 2010/2012 ... | reverse complement strand
CTTTCTTTCCCGCCTTGATCGGAGTATCGTACTCCTCTAAAAATGCCTTCATGAGGTTGTTTCTCGTCAAAAATTCATTTGCCGAAAATACGCCCATTGCCTGCTCGCCCGGAATGCCCATAAAACGCGGAAGACCCGCGCCGGAACCGATAAATACCGCCTCAAATCCCTCGTTCTCCATCAGCTCATCGATCGTGACGGATTTGCCGATGACAACGTTCGTCTCAATCTTCACGCCGAGCGCCTTGACATTCTCCACTTCCGCTGCAACGACCTTCTGCTTCGGCAGACGGAATTCCGGAATACCATAGACAAGCACGCCGCCCGCCTCATGCAGCGCTTCAAAAATGGTCACGTCATAGCCCAATTTTGCCAGATCACCGGCACAGGTAAGTCCTGCAGGACCGGAGCCGATGACAGCCACCTTATGACCGTTCAACTTCTCTGCCTTCTTCGGCTTGATGCCATGCTCTCTCGCCCAGTCTGCTACAAAACGCTCCAGCTTGCCGATCGCAACCGCCTCGCCCTTGATGCCGCGGATACACTTTCCTTCACACTGGTTCTCCTGCGGACATACACGTCCGCATACTGCCGGAAGTGCGGATGACTCACTGATAATGTGGTAAGCCTCCTCAAAATTGCCCTCTTTTACCTGCGCGATAAACGCCGGAATATTGATGGATACCGGACAGCCCTTCATGCACTGTGCATTTTTGCAGTTTAAGCAGCGCGTTGCCTCCGCCATTGCCTCCTCAGCATTATATCCCAAACATACCTCCTCAAAGTTCGCTGCTCGCACCTGTGGGTCCTGCTCACGAACCGGTACTCTTGTCATTACGTCCATAGGAACCTCCATACTCTGTATTTTCTATCCGGCAGACGCACTCATTCTCTCTGCCTCCGCCTTCTAACGATCACATCTGCCTTCTCAGCCGCACTGTCCGCAGCCGCCGTGATGGGTATCTCCCTCCGTCAGCTTTAACATCGCTCTGCCCTCTTCTGTCTTATATTGCTGCTGGCGCTTCATCGCCTGGTCGAAATCCACCAGATGTCCGTCGAATTCCGGTCCGTCCACGCAGGCGAACTTCACTTCGTCGCCGACAACCAGACGGCATGCGCCGCACATTCCGGTACCGTCCACCATGATCGGGTTCATGGAAACCACCGTCGGAATTCCCAGTTCCTTTGTCAGCTTACAGACAAACTTCATCATAATCATCGGGCCGATTGCCACACAATGATCATAGCGCACGCCCTGATCCCAGAGTTCCTGCAGCTGCGCCGTGCCGGTTCCGTGAAAGCCGTAAGAGCCGTCATCCGTCGTCACATAGAGATTCGCTGCCACTGCCCGCATCTCATCCTCAAGAATCAGAAGATCCTTATTGCGGGATCCCATAATCACATCACAGTCCACACCATGCTCATGCAGCCACTTTACCTGCGGATACACCGGTGCGGTACCGACGCCGCCCGCGATGAACACAATCTTTTTCTTCTTCAGTTCCTCGATATCCTCATCTATCAGATCAGAAGGACATCCAAGCGGTCCCACGAAATCTGCGAACGCATCCCCCTGCTCCAAGGATACCATGCGCTGTGTGGAAGCTCCCACCGTCTGAAATACGATCGTGATCGTACCGGCTTCCCTGTTATAATCACAGATTGTGAGCGGAATACGCTCCCCCTGCTCATCAATCTTGACAATGACAAACTGTCCCGGTTCGCAATACTGTGCAACACGCGGTGCCTTGACATCCATCAGATAGATCTTGTCTGCCAGCTTTTCTTTTTTAACAATCGGATACATAATTTCCTCCTCGCCCTTTGTACTATCTTAATATAATAAAGGAAAAGCCCCTACATTTCAACGGCTTTTCCCATATTTTCTGTTTATATCTGCTATTCCGACTTCGTTTCGGACTGTATGTGACGTTTTTTCTCCCTGCGCCCTACTCCTGTGTCTCCACTTTGGAAAATAGGATACGGTCGTTATCGAGCGCCTTTCCCGCGCGGAGCGCAAACTGCTCCAACAAGTCATCCACCGACATCGCCGCACGTTCCTCTCCCGCAACGTCCAACACAATGTTTCCCGCGTTCATCATCAATGTCCGGTTGCCGAGCGTCAGCGCCTGGTGCATGTTGTGCGTCACCATCAGACAGGTGATCTGCCGCTCTGCCACAATCTGTCTGGTCAGATGCAGCACCTTCTCTGCCGTCGCCGGATCGAGCGCTGCCGTGTGCTCATCCAGAAGAAGAATTTTCGGTGTGACCATCGTCGCCATGAGAAGTGTGAGTGCCTGGCGCTGACCGCCGGAGAGAAGTCCCACCGGCTGTTTCATGCGGTCTTCCAATCCCATGTCAAGCAGCGCCAGCTGCTCTCTGAATTTTTTCTTATCCGCCGCGTTGATCCTGCTGAAATATGCATTCCGGGAGGTTGTCGTCCGAAGATAGGCGAGCGCCATGTTTTCCTCGATCGTCATGTGCGGCGCCGTTCCCTTTAACGGATCCTGAAACAGATGACCGATCACTTTGCTTCTCACATGCTCCTGCTGATAGGTAATATCCTCCCCGCCGAGCATGATCAGACCGCGGTCCGGGAAAAAAGCTCCGGTGATTGCATTGAACAGGGTAGATTTTCCTGCGCCGTTGCTGCCGACGATCGTTGCGAAATCTCCGGCGCCAAGCGTCAGATTGACGCCGTTTAGGGCACACTTTTCATTGACGGTGCCGGGATTAAAGGTCTTGCTGACATTTTTCATAATCAGCATGGATTCTCTTTCTGCTGCCATATCACGCATTTCCTCCTTTTCCCATCCGTTCTTCTCTCAGTAATTCCGCAATATACTGCTCATTCTCCGCTTTTGCCGCCCGTTTCTGCCGGTAGAACACCGCCTGCTTCTTCAGGTAAGGGAAAGCGATCGCCACCGCCACAATAATGGAGGATACCAGCTTTAAGCACTCTGCCGGGACATTCAGGCGAAGCGCCACCGCCACGATAAAACGGTATAGACAGCTTCCCAGAATCACGCCGATGACCCGCTTTAACATGCTGCCCTTTCCGATGATCGTCTCTCCGATAATCAGGCTGGCGAGCGCGATCGTCACCATGCCGGTTCCAAGGTTAATATCACAGGACTTCTGGTACTGCGCGAGCAGTCCACCGGAGAGTCCCGTCAGCGCATTGGCGACGCACAGACCGATCGTAATCATCATTCCCGTATTGATACTGGATGCCCGCACCATATCCGGATTATCCCCGGTTGCCCGGATGGAAAGTCCGAGTCTCGTATTTAAAAACAGAGAGATCAATACGCCGACCAGTGCGACAATCACTGCCGCCACGATCAGCTTATACCAGGTTCCGCCGATCGCGTCTTTTGCCCATGTAAATACGGAATCGCAGGCAAACAGATTCAGGTTGGAGGCGAATCCCATCACCGCAATATTGATCGTGTAAAGTCCGGTGTTGACAATGATTCCTGCCAGAATCGACTGTATGCCGAGTCTGGTCTGCAAAAATGCCGTCACAAAACCGGAACACACACCGGCAGCCATCGCCGCCAAAAGTCCGAGTACCGGATGTCCTGCCAGCGTAACCGAAGCGCACACTGCACATCCCAGCGTAAAACATCCGTCCGTTGACAGATCCGCTATATTTAAAATACTAAACGAAATGAACAGTGCAAGCGCAACCAGTGCATAAATAAATCCCAGTTCCAGTGCACTCTGCACGATCGATAAAGTGATGATTGATCCCATATTATTCAAACTCCTCTGCCGTTACTGTCTCAATAACTTCCGAACACATATCTTTAAACATGGAGTAGTCCAGTCCAAGTGCTTCTGCCGTCTCTGTATTTACGGTCACAATTCCGCGCTCTAAGGTCTCGATCGGAGTTGTCGCCGGATCGGCTCCGTTTACCAGAATATCGACTGCCATATCGGCTGTCTTTGTACCAAGCTCCTCATAATTGACTCCGTAACCGCAGAATGCTCCGTTTAATGCGAAGGAGTCCGCTCCTGTGTAGTGCGGGATTCCCGCATCGATGAACTTCTCAAAGATGGAAAGTTCTGCCGTCATGACGGTGTTGTCCTGCGGGGTAAACACTGCGTCTACACCCTCTGCCACCAGGGCATCTGCTGCCGCCTGCACCTCCGCAGAGGTCGTACCGGTCTTCTCCACATAGGCGATTCCCTTCTCATCGCAGTATGCCTTTGCGTCCTCAATCGCACCAAGGGAGGAAGCCTGACTCTTATCATAGAGCAGTCCGACCTTTGCGGTATCCGGATTTGCCGCCAGCATCAGATCAAAAATCGCTGCCGTGTCGATGGCATCTGACGTTCCTGTAATATTGGAACCCGGTGCGTTCACATCTGCCGCCAGTCCGGCGCCCACCGGATCCGACACCGCGGAAAATACAACCGGAATCTGATTCTCCTCGGTCGCACTCTGCATCACGACTGCGGTCGGCGTCGCAATCGGGATAATCAGATCCACATCATCCGCCACCAGATCCGCTGCAATCTGTGTCAGGATCGACTGATCTGCCTGCCCGTTGAACGTGTAATCCGCATAATCAAAGGTAACTCCGAGCTCTGCTCCCTTTGCTGTGAGTTCCGCTTCAATCGCTTTTTCAATCTGATTTAAGGAAGCATCATCCACATACTGTACAATACCGACTTTATATACGGTTCCCTCCGCCGCTGTCTGGTCTGCCTCTGCCTTCTGTGTCTCCGCCTGCGCGTCTCCTCCTGCCTCATTGGTCAATTCCACGGTCGTACCGGAGCCGGAACTGCTTCCGCAGCCTGCCACCGCTGCTGCCACCATCGTCATTGTAAGAACTGCTGTCATCATTTTCTTTTTCATAATCATTTCCTCCTTTTTCCTGTTACATAAAAAAAGCCGTCTCAAGCTATTGCTTGAGACGGTAATAAACTAATATTATCGCGGTGCCACTCATCTTGACAAAATGTCCACTCACTTCATGCACTATCATACATGCCGGATGGATAACGGGTCCGGTTCCCGGCGGCTCCTACCTGCGTATCCACTGTTCAGGCCGCCCTCAAAAGTCCATTCAACAAATTCCTCCATACTGCAATCCCACCGCCTGCAGCTCTCTGTGATCTCGGATAAATGCCTACTACTCTTTCTCAAAGGTTTATCGGTATGTCATATACTTTAATACATTAACGTGTATTTGTCAACCTTATTTTTAAATTTCCATCAGACGGAACTTCTCGATCGTCTGCTCCAAATCCTGCGCGATATTCTGAAGTGTCTTCGTGTAGTCCGTGATGTCTGCCATCGTCGTGTTGACCTGATCCGTGGATGCATTGACCTCTTCCGTCGCCGCTGCCGACTGCTCCGATACGGATGCAATCGCCTCCATACGACTTACGACCGTATCCTTGTTGGATGACATGTCCGCATTGAGCCGGTTGATGTTCTCCATGCCGGCATTCAGCTGCTCAATCTGCGCGATAATCTGACGGAATACCTCTTCCGTGCGCTCGATCGCTTTCTGCTGCTCCGACTGAAGCTCCTCGTTCTCCTGCATGGTCTCTTCGACCTGCTTGGACTTGTCCGTAATCTCGGTGATAATCTTCTTGATCTCATCCGTTGATTCCTTGGACTCATCCGCCAGCTTCCGGATCTCGTCTGCAACGACCGCAAATCCCTTGCCCATCTCTCCGGCTCTCGCCGCCTCGATAGAAGCATTCAGGGAAAGCAAATTGGTCTGTGCCGTAATATCCGCAATCGCATCGGAAATATAGAAAATCTTGTCGATGCTGGCAATCATCTCATTCATCACTGCAAGGGACATGCTCGACTTCTCTACGGTCTTCTGTGATTTTTCGATCAGATCCTTCACGCTGCCGAGTCCCTCCGAACTGATCCGGTTCGTCTCCTCGGTCATCTGGTTGATCTCGCTGACACAATCTCTGGAGGACTCCAGACTGTTCTTGAGGTTGTCCACCTCACTGCTTGCCTCCTGCGTGCTCTCCGCCTGCTTCACCGCACCGTCAGCCACGCTCGAGATCGCCTCCGCGACCTGTCCCATCGTACTTCTGGTATCTCCCGCGATCTCGGAAATATGATCCGAAGTCTCTAAAATATGTCTGGACTTATCCTCCACCTCACGGATCACTGTGGATACATCCTTGACCATATCGTTAAAATGCGTCTCCAGCGCACCGAACTCGTCTCCTCTGGTGACCGCAATCGTCTGGGTAAAATCTCCCTCTGCCACAGCAGCTGTCGCACGCTCAATCTTTTTGATCTCACGCACAAGGCTGTACGCGGTAATAAGCGCGATCACAATACCGAAGATCACTCCGAACGCACCCGCAAATACCAGCGCACCGTTGATCTTCGCAAGATTGCCGGTGTTCTCGACATCGCTGATGCAGCCCAGAAGAATCCAGCCTGTCACCTGGTCTGTCATCGCGGTCACCGCACAGTCCATGCCATCTGCACGCATCGTGTATACAGACTCCAGTGTGATGTCGGAAGCGCTCTCATCGCCCGCTTCCTCCAGGGCGCTCTTCTGCTCCTCCAGAGACTTCAGTTCTCCGGAAATCGGCGTCCAGAATTCCAGACCCGTCACATTTCCGTCCGCAAAGGTATTTTTGTCACTGTCGATCACAATATTGCCGTCCGCATCGATCAGCATGGCAAATCCCGTGTTGAGAATGCGGATATTCCTGATATAATTCTCCAGCTGCGCCGCATCAATATCCATCGCCACAACGCCCATTAAGACATCTTTGTATTTGACCTCCTGCGCTACGGTGAAGATCTGCCCGCCTGTCTGCGGATCCTCATAAGGCTGTGTGATATAGCTGAAAATAGAATTTACTTTTGCCTTTCTGCCCTGGCAGTTCACATACCAGTCTTCCCCGGACAGATCCACATTTTCCTCGATGGTGTTCATCGCCGTCTTATCACCGTTGTCCTCGTACTTCACCCATCCGGTGATGAGTTTTCCGCTGGACGTCGCATAATAGCTTCGCACCGCTCCCTGCGTTACCTTGCACGCCGCCACCAGTTCATCCTGCACGTTGGCAATATAGTCATCAAACTGATCCTCGTACTCCAGCTGCTTGATGGAAGTCTTGCGCGTCAGCAGATCCACCGGAAGGCTGATCGTCTTCTCATACGTCTGCAGACTGTTCAACGCGCTCTCTAACGTCTGCTCGCTTGTGAGCTGCATGTTGCTGTTTAACACATTCTTCGTACGGCTGTATGTAATCACTCCACAGATCACAACACTTCCCGCAATCGCCACAAGAAAGCTCAAAATCATTTTCGGCCCTAAACCCAATTTTTTCATCTGTTTCCTCCGTTCATACTGCAATATGACACTTTATTACTTACATTGTAGATGTTTCGCACATTTTTGTAAATATCCGGTATTTTCTTTCATTGTATTACATTCTAAACAAAAAGCCTCCCTGCCGGCATTCTGCCAGCAAGGAGGTTCTCAAAAAAATGCCCACGCACTCTGCTCCTATGAAAAATAAACAAGTTCGTCTTCCGGCTTTTCTGCAGGTGTAATGGAAATCGGATACAGTACCGGTCCTTTTCCCTTGTACTCTCTTGCAAACTCCACCTTGATCTGCGCTGTAATATGAATCCAGGACTTGTGCGGAATCTTATCCTCATCCGGATATTTGCACTTAAATCCGATGAAGGTAATATCCTCCACACAGCAGGTCATCGCAAAACGTCCCGGAACAAAAATGCCCTTCTTGAGCTTGTCAGGATTGTATACAAGCGCCAGAAAGCTGACTTTCTTCCCCTCGTATTTCTTCGGGTTGTCCAGGCAGTCCATATACCAGATTGCATAATCCGCATCTGTAATCTCCAGTTCATCTCCCGAGATGTCAAACGGCAGCTCCTCCTCGCGCTCGTCGAGCGATCCGTCCGCGCGCTCATACACAAGCTGTGCCTTACGGTTGAGCGCCTTGACATTTCTGCGGTATTTTCCCTTATCCGTGCTGTCGTCACAGCGGTTAAAGATCACGACGTCCGCCTGAAACAGCTGTTCCATAATCATCGTGCGCATATTGACAAGATACATATCAAAGGTGGTCGCATCCACGGTCGCAAGGGACTGCACCACCATCCACCCGCGTGGAAGCTCCGTCTCGGTGAGCGTATCCATTCCCCAGGTTCCGTTATATTCGATGAACACCTGATCCGGCAGATATTTCATATTGATGGCATTGAGAAAATCAGCAGTAAAATCTTCCTCATTCTCCACCATCACGAGGCTTGCATTGATTTTTTTCAACTCTGCCTCATCATATTCCACCTCTCCGTCTTCACAGCAGATGATCAGGCTCTTTCCCTGATCGGCAAACCCGTTCTCCAGCAGCGTCTCCTTGATCAGAGTCGTCTTGCCACTGTCCATGAATCCGGTAAATAAATAAATCGGTATCTCCTGCATGTTCTATTCCTCTCTGTCTTATCTCACTATTAAAAGGCAGTCTTCACAGCTTAAGCGATTCCAAATAACTCCTCTAATCTGTGCTCGTCGATATCTGTTCCGATCACGCACAGACGTCCCGTATAATCCGGCTCGCCGTCACGCAGCTCGTACTCCCCCGGCACCATGTCAAAATAAATCCAGGAGCCGTTCTCATCCTCCACCATGCCCTTCGCACGGAGAATGGTTCCATAGTCGTCCGTCTCGCACAGAGTCTTTAAGACATCCTCAATCTTTGCCTTGGTAAACTTATGCGGCGTCTCTTTTCCCCAGCTTGTAAACACCTCATCCGCATGATGATGGTGATGCTCATGATCGTGATCGTGGCAGCCGCAGGTACAGTTCTCGCCGTGCTCGTGATGATGCTCATGGTCATGCTCGTCGTGGTCGTGGTGATGCTCATGATCGTGATCCTCATGGTCATGCTCGTCATGATCGTGATGATGCTCATGATCGTGATCCTCGTGGTCGTGATCATCATGGTCGTGATGATGCTCATGATCATGATCGTCGTGGTCATGATGATGCTCATGGTCGTCATGGTCGTGATGATGCTCGTGCTCATGCTCCTCGGCTTCTTCCTTCGCATGCTGCTCTGCCATCAGCTTTCTCTCAAGAGAATCCTGTCCCTCTACCACCTTTAAAATCTGCTCTCCACGGATGGAATCCCACGGGGTCGTGATGATGGCAGCCTTATCGTTGATGGACTGAATCTGCTTTACGCAGAGCTCCAGCTGCTCCGGCGTCGCATTCTGGCTGCGGCTTAACACAACAGTGGTCGCATATTCGATCTGGTTATTGAAAAACTCGCCGAATGCCTTCATCTGCTTGCTCGCCTTTAATGCATTTACAACCGTGATGAGACCGTTCAGCTTTACATCCTCTTCCTTCTCCACGTCAATCACAGACTTCATGACATCCGAGAGCTTGCCGACGCCGGACGGCTCGATCAGGATACGATCTGGATGATACTTGCCGATCACCTCATGCAGGTTTCTGCCGAAATCGCCAACCAGTGAGCAACAGATACAGCCAGAGTTCATCTCAGTGATCTGAATTCCCGCATCCTTTAAAAATCCTCCGTCAATGCCGACCTCCCCGAACTCGTTCTCGATCAGCACCAGCTTCTCGCCTGTGAACACTTCATCAATCATCTTCTTGATGAAAGTCGTCTTTCCGGCGCCTAAGAATCCTGAAATAATGTCAATCTTTGTCATATCTATCTCTTCCTTTCCTTACAATACATCATTTGTTCCAAAACACATATATTTTACTCGTTTTTCCTCCATTTTGCAAATCATATGCATTTTTTTCATATATTTTTTATAATATTTCTCCGGTTCACTGCTTCTGAAACTGCATGTGATACAGTTTTTCATAAATTCCCTTCTTTGCGAGGAGTTCCTCATGCGTTCCCTCTTCCTCGATACCGTTTTCGGTCAGCACAAGAATCTTCTCGGCATTCTTGATCGTGGAAAGGCGGTGTGCAATCACGAATGTGGTACGGTTTTTCGCCAGTTTTTCCAGGGAGTCCTGAACCACCTTTTCACTCTCATTGTCGAGTGCCGACGTCGCCTCGTCAAAGATCAGGATCGGCGGGTTTTTCAAAAAGACGCGCGCGATTGAGAGGCGCTGCTTCTGTCCGCCGGAAAGCTTGATGCCCCGCTGTCCGATGTCAGTCTCGTACCCTTGCGGAAGTCCCATGATAAATTCATGGGCATTGGCATTTTTCGCCGCCTCGATGACTTCCTCCCTCGTGGCATCCGGTCTTCCGTAACGGATATTCTCATACACGGTTCCGACAAACAGATACACGTCCTGCTGTACCATTCCGATGTGGTCGCGCAGACTCTTTAAGGTGAGGTCCCGCACGTCCGTTCCGTCGACCTTCACCGCCCCCTCCGTCACATCATAAAACCGCGGAATCAGGGAGCAGAGTGTGCTTTTTCCCGCTCCGGACGCTCCGACAAGCGCCATGTAAGAGCCCGCCGGGACCGTCAGATTGATATGTTGCAATACCTGTTCAGTATTCTCCTCGTACTGAAACGACACATCTTCAAAAGTAATATCTCCGCGCACATCGGTAAGCTCTTTTGCATCCGCCCGATCCTTGATGTCCGGCTCGATCTCCATGATCTCGCAGAAGCGCTCGAAACCGCTGTACCCGTTCTGAAACTGCTCCGTGAAATCGATCAATGTCCGCACGGGATCGGTAAATACACTGATGTAGAGCACAAATGTGACAAGATCACTGACATTGACCTTACCGTTTGCAATAAGGATGGTTCCGGCGAGAATGACGTTGACCTGAATCAGTGTCGTGAACGCGCCCAATCCCGCCTGAAAGCTTCCCATATAATGATAGCTGTTCTTCTTGGCAGACAAAAATCCCGCATTTCCAATCTTAAACTTTTTCTTCTCAATCTCCTCGTTGGCAAACGACTTTACCACGCGGATACCGGAGAGGTTATCCTCAATCTGCCCGTTGATCTCCGCAATCTTCACACGGTTCTGGCGGAACGCACGCCGCATTTTGCCATTCAGGTAATACGCGTACGCAAACATAAACGGCAGGACGATGAACGCCGCCAGCGCCAGAAGCGGGCTGATATTGACCAGAATCACAAACGCACCGATGATCTTGATCGCCGAGAGAATAATATTCTCCGGTCCGTGGTGCATCAGCTCCGTGATGTCAAACAGATCCGTCGTGATCCGGCTCATCAGCTGCCCGACCTTCTGGTTATCATAGAACGAAAAGGATAATTTCTGCAGATGCTCAAAAATCTCGGCACGCATGTTGTACTCGATTTTCGCTCCCATCACATGGCCGTAATTCGAGATAAAAAACTTGCTGTAACAGTCTGCCGCCACCATTGCAAACAGTGCAGCCGCAATGATTTTGATCTGGAACATGATCTGCGCCTTATCCTCGTACACAAGCGTGTAGGTGACGTAGCGTATCACTAACGGAATCGCCAGCGCGACGGCAGCAGACACCGTTGCAAAGAACATATCCGCCCAGAAAATACAGCGGTATGGCTTATAATAAGACAACATTTTTTTGAAATTTTTACTCATTTTCACACTCCTTAATCTCTTTTTCAAAAGACCCTTCTATTTTATCTGCTACGCGAAAAATGTCAAGCGACACGCCGCACGAACTGTGCTATACTATACATAGTTACGATTACCATTTAAGGAGGCATCATTATGAACCCAAGACAAATGCATTATGAAACGCTTGCCGGTACCATCATCAAAAATCTTGCCAGACGCCGCATGGAAGGCTACTACTGCGCCACCGTCGAGGACGCTGAAAAGATGGCATTCTCTTTCCTTACCCCGGGCTGCACAGTATCTTTCGGCGGCTCCATGACCCTGGAGGATACCGGAATGCTGACCGCCCTGCGCCACGATCCGGGAATCACCCTGCTCGACCGCGCCCAGGCAAAGACACCGGAGGAGACAAAAAAGATCTATCACGATGCTCTTTCTTCCGATTTTTATTTTATGAGCACCAACGCGATCACCAAAGACGGCGAACTTGTCAATATCGACGGCACCGGCAACCGTGTGGCAGCCTTAATCTACGGTCCGGAACACGTGATCGTCATGGCAGGCATGAATAAAGTGGCTGCAAACGTAGACGAGGCATTAAGCCGTGTTCATGGTACCGCCACACCGATGAACTGCAAGCGTCTCGGTAAAAATACGCCTTGTTCCGCTACCGGCGTCTGTTCCGACTGCCTGTCCCCTGACTGTATCTGCAATCAGGTCGTCATCACAAGACGAAGCGGCATCGAGGGACGCATCAAAGTCATTCTGATCGGCGAGGAACTTGGATACTAAAATCCAGGTTTCCACCCGACAAGGCAGAAAAAATCCTGCTTGCCGGATTTCCACGCCGCGCATGGCTGCTTGCGACCTGAATTCTATTACGAAAAAAAGAGTTACCGCGAAACGGTAACTCTTTTTGCATACATTAGTTGTACTTTCTTTTTCTTGCTGCTTCAGATTTCTTCTTGCGTTTTACGCTTGGCTTCTCGTAGTGTTCTCTCTTACGAATCTCCTGCTGAATACCTGCCTTTGCGCAGTTTCTTTTAAAACGACGTAAAGCGCTGTCTAAAGTCTCGTTTTCTTTTACAATTACACTAGACATTATCTCACACCTAACCTCCCTCCAGTTGCGTATTGTGCATATTCAACTGTTTGGGTCATATTCATTGCACTATATAAGATTATAACACATATTTTTTTCCCGTCAACTGTTTTTCTAAAAAAGCGAAAAATTCAGACAATTTACTCTTCCCGCAGTTTGAATTTGGTAATCAGACCATCCAGGGAATCTGCCTCCGCCGAAAGTTCCTCACTGGTAGCAGATGTCTCCTCGGAAGCTGCGGAATTGCTTTGAATAACATCCCCAATATCCTTCACGCCGTTTGCAATTCTCTTAACGGACTCTGCCTGCTGATCGGAAGACACACGGATATTTGCCACTTCCTGAATAATATCGTCAAGTTCCGTCAATACCTTGTTCAGGGATTCTGCCGTCTGCTGTGTCACGGTGTTGCCACGGTCAACCTCACTCTGATTTGCCTCCAGAAGATGTCTGGACGTCTCAGCCGCCTGCGCACTGTTCTCCGCAAGCATACGGATCTGTTCTGCAACAACCGCAAATCCTCTTCCTGCCTCTCCGGCTCTCGCCGCCTCGATGGATGCGTTTAAGGAAAGCAGGTTCGTCTGGGAAGCAATGCTCTCGATCTGGCCGATCACACTTACAAGCTCCTGGGAGGTGCCGGAAATACGCTCCATGGCCTCCGTCAGTTCCTGCATCTTCTGCTGGCTGACATTCGCCTCCATGCCGACTTCCTTTGCCTTGTCATGCACCACATCGGTGGATTTACTGTTCGCCTCTACCTGCTCAGATACGGTTGCGACACTCTCCACAAGATCGTCAACCGCACTTGCCTGCTCCGTTGCTCCCTTCGCAAGATCCTGAGAGCTGATAGCTAGCTGCTCTGCGCCGGCTGCCACCTGATCGGAAGACTCGCGGATCTGCTTAAACGTGCCGCTCACATCGGTCACCATGCTGATCAGATGTGTCATGACATTCTCAAATTCGCCGACATAAGATTCCTTGCAATTGGATCTTACCGCATAATTGCCCTGTGCAAACTCTTCCAGAATATATCCAAGATCCTCAATAATCTTGTTCAATGTAGTGACCGTCACTCGGAAACTGTCCGCCAGCTTTCCCAGCTCATCATCCGAGCTGTACTGCACTTCTACATCCAGATTTCCTTTGGAGATCTCTTCCGCTACTTTTGTCAGCTCCGTCACCGGATCCACCACTGCATCCACGATCTTCTGGCTGTTCCTCTGGATCAGTCTCGTATCATTGACTGCCGTAATAAGAAATACAATAAGAACCAGAATCGTGTAAGCGAGTGAAAACTGCTTCGGCACATAAGCCGCCGCAAAAACTGCAATCGCTGCAATCACAAGCGTCACATACATTACCACACTGACTCTCCGGTAACTTCCTTTTACCTTATCACTCAGACTACCTTGTCCCCTATCTCTTTCGTCCATCCCTGTCCTCCTGTTTTATCAGATATGCCCATATCCCGATACATAAAAACGGCATATTGCCGATACCTACGTACCATTATACACCGTTTTTACTATTTGTAGCAACAAATTATAAAATATTTTTTTGAATTCTAAATTTTATAAATATACGCAATCGTGTATTTCTGTCGAGTTTTTATGCAAGCTGTGCCTCAAGTGCCGTTTTCGCCTCGGCAATGGCATCCGGAATGCCTGCCGGATTCTTACCGCCTGCCTGCGCCATGTTCGGACGTCCACCACCGCCTCCGCCGACTTTACCCGCAATGCTCTTGATGAGATTGCCGGCATGTGCGCCGTGCGCCATCGCATCGTCTGTCGCCATGGCAACCAGATTGACTTTTCCGTCTGATGCAGATGCAAGAACTATCACGCCTTCTCCCAGCTTTCCCTTTAACTGGTCGCCCAGATCTCTCAGACCGTTCATATCGACGCCGTCCACGCTGACAGCGAGGAGCTTCACACCCTTCACTTCCACAACCTGATCCATGACATCTCCAAGTGCTTCCTTGGCTGCCTTGCTCTTTAAGGATTCGTTCTCACTCTGAAGTGCCTTTAACTCCGCCATCAGATGACCGATCTTCTCGACGAGAGTTGCTGGTGTTGCCTTTGCAGCCTTGGCTGCAGCCTCGAGTTCTTCCTCTTCCTTCTTATAATATGCAAATACATTGTCTCCGGTCAGAGCCTCGATACGGCGCACGCCCGCAGCCACACCGCTCTCAGAGATAATCTTAAATACAACAATATCGCCGGTGTTCGCCACATGAGTACCACCACAGAACTCCTTTGAAAAATCTCCCATGGACACGACTCTTACCGTCTCACCGTACTTTTCACCGAAGAGTGCCATCGCGCCTGTCTTCTTCGCTTCCTCGACCGTCATGACGTCGGTTCTGACATCAATCTTCTCAGCGATCTTCTCGTTGACGATTGCTTCCACCTTCTTAAGTTCTTCCGGTGTCATCGCTGCAAAATGGCTGAAGTCAAATCTGGTGCGCTCACCGTCCTGATAGGAACCTGCCTGCTCTACATGTGTGCCGAGCACTTCGCGCAGCGCTTTCTGTAACAGGTGGGTTGCAGAGTGGTTCCTGCAGGTATCCCTGCGCAGCTTTGCATCCACACTGAGATCTGCTACATCTCCCGCCTTAATCATACCGTTTGTCATCTTGCCGATATGGCCGACCTTACCACCACGCAGCTTGATGGTCTCTTCCACCTGAAAGATACCGGAGGCGGTGCGGATCTCGCCCTTATCTCCCTGCTGACCACCCATCGTCGCATAGAACGGCGTCTTCTCCACGATGATCGTGCCGACCTCTCCGTCGGAAAGCGCCTCCACCAGCTCTGTCTCGGTGGTGAGCACTGTGATCTTTGAAGATGCTGTAAGGCTGTCGTAGCCTGTGAACTCCGTCGTGATCGAAGGATCAATCTCATCGTATACCGTAGCATCTGCGCCCATGTAATTCGTTGCTTTGTGTGCATCATGTGCTTTTTTCTTCTGGATCTCCATGGCTTTCTTAAATCCGTCCTCGTCAATGGAAAATCCCTTCTCCTCCAGGATCTCCTGCGTCAGATCGAGCGGGAAGCCATACGTATCATAGAGCTTGAATGCGTTCTCTCCGGACAGCGTCTTCTCTCCAGCTGTCTGCATTTCCTTCTCCATCTTCTCTAAGATGGCAAGACCCTGATCGATGGTCTTGGCAAACTTCTCCTCTTCCTGCGTAAGCACTTTGAAGATAAAGTCCTTCTTCTCCTCGAGTTCCGGATAACCATCCTTGCTCTCATCGATTACCGTCGCTGCAAGCTTCGCCATGAAAGTACCACCGATGCCAAGCATTCTTCCGTGTCTCGCTGCACGGCGTATGATACGGCGGAGCACATAGCCGCGACCCTCATTTGACGGCATGATACCATCGGAAATCATGAATGTTGCGGAACGGATGTGATCGGTAATCAGACGGATGGACACATCATCGAGCGCATCCTTCTGGTAAGACTTTCCGGACAGTTCACAGACCTTGTCGCGGATTGCTTTCATCGTATCAATGTCGAATACGGAATCCACATCCTGCATGACAACCGCAAGACGCTCAAGTCCCATACCGGTATCGATATTCTTCTGGGAAAGTTCAGTATAACCACCCTTGCCATCACCCTCAAACTGGGTAAATACGTTGTTCCATACTTCCATAAAGCGGTCACAGTCACAGCCGACCTTGCAGTCCGGCTTACCGCAGCCGTATTTTTCTCCGCGGTCATAATAGATCTCGGAGCACGGACCGCATGGACCTGCGCCATGCTCCCAGAAATTGTCACACTCTCCGGTCTTGGGGTCACGGTAGAATCTTGTGATACGCTCTGCCGGCACACCGACTTCCTTCGTCCAGATGTCGAACGCCTCGTCATCCTCCCCGTAGATCGACGGATAAAGTCTGTCCTCCTCCAGTCCGAGCACCTTTGTCAAAAACTCCCAGGACCATGCGATTGCTTCGTGTTTGAAATAATCACCGAAGGAAAAGTTTCCGAGCATCTCAAAGAAGGTGCCGTGACGGGCTGTTTTTCCTACATTTTCAATATCGCCGGTACGGATACATTTCTGGCATGTTGTTACTCTTCTTCTCGGCGGAATCTCTGCGCCTGTGAAGTAAGGTTTCAGCGGAGCCATACCGGAGTTGATCAGTAAAAGACTTTTATCGTTGTGTGGAATCAACGAAAAACTCTTCATAGCAAGATGTCCTTTGCTCTCGAAGAACTCAAGAAACATCTTTCGTAATTCGTTTACGCCATATTTTTCCATGACTGTTTGTCCTCCAAATAATTCAGTGTGTCCCGGAATTTCTTCCGGGAATCCATTCTTTTATAATAGCACACTTAATTATTTAACGCAAATTTTTTTGAAATTCTTCTTTCCTTTTTTCAGAACGATACCGTCCTCGCCGAAGGCTGCTTTTTCTACGGCATATTTCGGATCTGTGATTTTCTCACCGTCTACGGATACACCGCCCTGCTCTACGGCACGGCGTCCTTCGTTTCTGGTCTTTGCAAGCTCTGCTTTGACAAGAAGGGTTACGATATCGATTTTATCGTCCGTGAAATCCTCTGCAGAAATTTCACTGGTCGGCATATGCTCGGAGCTTCCGGTAGAGAATACGGCACGTGCGCCTTCCTGCGCTTTCTTTGCTTCTTCCTCGCCGTGTACCATGGAGGTCAGCTCATAGGCCAGGATCTCTTTTGCCTCGTTCAGCTTGCTTCCTTCCCAGGAATCCATCTCGTCGATCTGCTCCAGCGGCAGGAAGGTCAGCATACGGATACATTTTAAGACATCGGCATCGTCCACGTTTCTCCAGTACTGGTAGAAATCGAACGGGCTGGTCTTGTTCGGGTCAAGCCATACAGCGTTTCCTGCGGTTTTACCCATCTTCTTGCCCTGAGAGTCGGTCAGAAGGGTGATGGTCATTGCATAGGCATCTTTTCCAAGTTTACGGCGGATCAGTTCGGTTCCTCCCAGCATGTTGGACCACTGGTCATCGCCGCCGAACTGCATATTGCAGCCGTATTTCTGGAACATGTGATAGAAGTCGTAGCTCTGCATAATCATATAGTTGAACTCCAGGAAGGAAAGACCTTTTTCCATACGCTGTTTGTAGCACTCTGCACGGAGCATGTTGTTGACGCTGAAGCATGCACCTACCTCACGGAGCAGTTCTACATAGTTCAGGTTCAGCAGCCAGTCGGCGTTGTTCAGCATCAGGGCCTTGCCCTCAGAGAAGTCGATGAACTTCTCCATCTGCTTCTTGAAGCAGGCGGCGTTGTGGGCGATGTCCTCCTTGGTCAGCATCTTGCGCATATCGGTGCGGCCGGAGGGGTCGCCGATCATGGTGGTGCCGCCGCCGATGAGGGCGATGGGCTTGTTGCCTGCCATCTGCAGACGCTTCATCAGGGTCAGGGCCATGAAGTGGCCGGCAGTCAGGCTGTCGGCGGTGCAGTCAAAGCCGATGTAGAAGGTGGCCTTGCCGTTGTTGATGAGGTCGATGATCTCGTCATCGGTGATCTGAGCCACGAGGCCGCGGGCCTTGAGTTCTTCATACAGAGTCATGATTTTTTCCTCCTGTAGTAATCATAAGCCACAGGATTGCGACAACAGCACAGACAAGCGACGAAAGCACCATAGGAAGCCATTCCGTTACCGCCGCTCTGGCACGCGTATATTCCTCATTCATAGCCGCAATATAAGAGTCTGTATAAGCGATACATAATACTAAATCATCGCTGCCGCCTCCGTAATAATCGTCTATCAATTCCTCGCTGTGATAATAGTTTTCATAATTGCCTGCATAAGCATTGTTAGGCTCGCTTTCAAATATCCCGTTTTCATACACTGTGTATGCCTGGTATTTTTTGAAATCATCCGCACTTAAATTTCCGCCCTGTACGTTTGTTATAGACTCTTTACCGTCAGAAATAAAGTACATCAGGCCTTCTATTTCCTCGAGCCTTTTTATATTTCTGCGGAAATATTCGAGATCTCTTTCTATCAAG
>ERZ857757.1450-NODE-1450-length-18712-cov-7.938361_pt1 | contig 18712 bp, 18 predicted proteins | sample MGYA00519764_ERZ857757 | MGnify/ENA primary metagenome ERZ857757 (study PRJEB31778, sample SAMEA3449359) | human gut metagenome | biome: human gut; feature: human-associated habitat; material: faeces | place: United Kingdom | collected 2010/2012 ... | reverse complement strand
GTAACGACAGCCGCATAACACGCGTTGGAAAAGTTATCCGAAACTGCCGACTAGATGAAATAGCGCAGCTTATCGACGTGATCCAAGGAACGGTTACGCTCGTCGGTGTACGACCCGAAAGTTCGAAATACGTTGCCGCATATACGCCCGAAATGATGGCGACGCTTTTGCTACCGGCAGGTGTAACAAGCCTTGCGAGTATTCTCTATAAGGATGAGGCGAAGCTGCTCGACGCGGCAGAAGATACCGATAAGGTGTACGTAGAGAAGATTTTACCTGCAAAAATGTATTACAACCTTAAAAGCATTGAAAATTTCAGCTTTTGGGGCGATATTCGGATTATGTTTATGACGGTGTTTGCTGTGTGTGGAAAGGAATACAGGGGAGAGGACTCCTATATTGAGGAAGAAAAGGTCGGAAAGGAGACTGCGCTGAAATGATGACAGTATCACTGTGTGTTGTTGCATACAATGAAGAGCAATTTTTGCCGAATCTTCTTTGTGATTTTGAGAAACAAACGTATCCGCATGAGTATATCGAAATCGTGCTTGTAGATGGAACCTCCACTGATAAAACAAAGCAAATCATGCTGGATTTTGCACAGCGCGAATCATCATTTTATCGAGTGCAGGTACTTGATAATCCTCAAAAAGTACAGGCAGCAGGGTGGAACGTGGCAATCGGCAACGCCGGAAGTGATGTAATCATCCGGATTGATGCCCATTCCCACATTCCTCCGGATTTTACGGCAAAAAATATGGCTTTACAGGAAAAAGGCGAGTATGTAACCGGCGGAGTCAGACCTTGTCTGATTGATAATCCGACACCTTGGAAGGAAACATTGCTTGCGACGGAAAACTCTATGTTCGGTAGCAGTATCAGTAAGGGGAGAAAAAATACCAAGAGTTGTTATGTGAAATCTATGTTTCACGCCGCATACAGACACGAGGTATTTGAGAAAGTCGGGGGGTTCAACCCACATCTGCTGAGAACAGAAGATAATGAGATGCATTACCGTATCCGAAAAGCCGGTTATCGGTTGTATTGTGATCCGAGTATCGTGTCGTATCAGTATGCACGCGCGAATTTCCGAAAAATGATAAAGCAAAAGTACGGAAACGGATATTGGGTAGGGTTGACACTCGGCGTATGTCCCGGCTGTATATCGTTATTTCATCTCGTGCCGCTTGGTTTTGTAATCGGCATTGTTTTTACAAGTATTTTAGCGTTTTGTGGGCATTTGGTTCTTTCGGCATTGATGTGGGGGGCTTATCTGCTGTTCACATTGACAGGAACTGCAAGTACAGTTATTCACAAAAAGGCCAACCGATGGACCTTCTTGATGCCGTTTTTATTTCTGTCAATGCATATTAGTTACGGTATCGGTACATTGTTCGGATTGTGTGAGATACCTTTTCAAAAAAACAAGTTAAAGCTGGGGATGGATGAAGAATGACAGATAAAAAATATAAGATCGGTTATACAACGGGAGTTTTCGATATGTTTCATATCGGGCATCTTAATATTCTCAAACGTGCGAAGGAACAGTGTGAGTATTTGATCGTCGGCGTTTCGACGGATGAGGTTGTCGAAACCTATAAGCACAAGCGCCCGGTGATACCGTTTGAAGAAAGAATTGCGATTGTAGAGGCAATCCGATACGTGGATAAAGTGGTGCCGCAAGCGTCTATGGACAAAATGGAGGCTTATAAGGCTTTGAATTTTGACGCTTTGTTTCACGGAAGTGACTGGAAGGGCAGCGACATGTACGAAAAAATTGTTGCCGATTTTAAAAAGGTCGGCGTGGATGTGGTGTTTTTGCCGCATACAGACGGAATCAGCTCCACGATCATCCGTAAGAAGGTTAATAAATGAAAATGCGGATAGATGAGATTGAAAATCTTTCGGATCTCTGCACGGGATGTATGGCATGTATTGACGCTTGCCCGAAACAGTGTATTCGGCCGGTAACCCGCTCAGACGGTTTTCGCTATGTCGAGATTTCGGATGTTAGTTGTGTGCATTGCGGAAAGTGTTTTACGGTCTGCCCGATTGAAACTCATAAAAAAAACATAGGGAAAAGACACCTGTATGCGGCTTATGCCAAAAACGACAAAATGCGTAACAGCGGCTCCTCGGGCGGCATGTTTGAATTACTGGCAAGGCATTTTCTTTCCCAAGGGTATGCCATTTGTGGTGCTGCCTTTGACGGAACGGTGTTACGTCATCGTATCATTCATTCCGAAAAAGGACTGCCGCTACTTCTTAAATCTAAATATGTACAATCAGACACAAGCGGAATTTACAGGGAAATTCTTTCGTTAATGAAGAACGGAGAGAGTGTATTTTTCTGCGGAACACCTTGTCAAGTATCGGCGCTGAAAAATTCGGTTCCCGAAAGCATGTGGGAGCAACTTGTTACTGCCGATATTATTTGTCACGGAGTGCCCTCACAAAAAACATTTGATCAGTACATTCATGCACTGGAAGAAAAAGAAAACGGTAAAATCCACAATTTTTCTTTCCGCGTCAAGGATAACAAATATCGCCATGCACATGGTTTTTCTTATTACCTTGAAAAAGACGGAAAAGAAAAAACGGTTGAAGGAATTTATCTGCAATCCTCTTACTATACTGCTTTTAAAAAATACCTTTTTTTTCGGGAGAGTTGCTACAACTGTCGGTATGCAACGCTTGACCGGGTATCGGATATCACACTCGGCGACTTTTGGGGAATTGAAAAATACCCATTTCCTGCGGATAGCGACAAAGGTGTATCAATGATTATTACCAATACAGTAATTGGTGAAAAGGCTTTTGAGGCTGTGACTTCGTATACGGTTTGCCGGGAGTTCCCCGTGGAGTATGGTGTGGAATCCAATTATTGCCTGACAAAAGCCACCCCAAAGCCGGAAATAAGAGATGTCGTTATAAAAAGTTTAAACACCGAGGGCTATGCGGCGACAGCACAAGCGTATTTCGGCTGCACTGCTATGGAAAAACTATATACGTTGTTTCCGCCGGGGATTAGAAATCTAAGAAAAAAATTGCGAAAGAGGTAGCGATGTTTAAGTACATGAGAGAGGAAACACCGGATGATTGGAAAATCAAACAGTTGCAGGATAAGATCCTGGAAATCGCGGTGTATGTAGATTCTTTTTGCACAGAAAACGGAATTGACTATTGTTTAATGGGTGGCTCCGCTTTGGGCGCAATCCGCCATGGCGGTTTTATTCCATGGGATGACGATTTAGATTTCTTCATGACGCCTGACAATTACGAAAGATTTGTACGTTTATTTGAGGCGAAAGGGGATCATGACCGCTTTTTTCTTGAACCATTTGGTCAAACGGATAATATGATCACATTGGGCAAGGTGCGTGCAAAGAACACGACTTATGTCGAGGAAAGCCTGACAGATTACGCTATTTCGCACAACATCTATTTGGATATTTTTATTTTACATACCTGTCCGGATAACAAATTTCAACGCTTGCATCAGTACTTGTGGGCGAAATACATTGTTGCCAAAACACAGGCGCACAGAGATCTTTCGCGATACGGGTTCTGGCTTCGCACGGTTTTGCGTGTGCTGAAAGTTTTACCTCGTCGTTTTCTGATACGCCATGCGCTGAAACAGGTTTATAAGTATAGAGACAAAAAAACTTCATTCTACTGTAATTATTTGGGAAAGGCAAAATACAAGCGCGGCACTTACAAACGGGAATGGTTTGACGGCACCAAGAAAGTTCCGTTTGAAACCGTTTCGTTAAACGTTCCGGTCGGTGTGGAGGATTTCCTGAGGGAACGGTTCGGAGATTATATGAAAATTCCCGATTTGGCACAAATCCGTCGAGAGCAACACGCCGGAATCTGGGATACGGAAAAGGATTATCGGGAATATCTGAAAAACACGCCGAAATATCCGAAGGAATATGTATTGTAAGGATGGCAAAAATGAGTCGAGTTCAGGTTTTGGTTGCCTGTATGGGGCAGAGTGATGACGGTTTGTATCAGACGATGAATCTGCAGACTGATGCAGTGCTTGCCAATCAGTGCGATGTTTATGAATACCGTGAATATAGGGAGTCGGACGGAAACCTTGTACAGTTGGTATCCACAGGTGATCGCGGAGTCGGGAAAAATCGGAATAAAGCACTGTCCTTTGCAAGCGGAGAGTATCTGCTGTGCTCAGATCAGGATATGGTCTATGCGGACGGATATGCCGATATTGTGGAGAGGGCATTTCAAAAATGTCCTCGTGCGGACATTATTGTGTTCCGTTTGGAATACCTGAACCGATTTACTCCATCAAAAAAAGAAGCAGAAAGGTTTCGCCGGGTTCATCTTTGGAACTGTATGCGCTATGGTACGGCAAGAATTGCCATACGAAAAGGGGCGATTGACAAGGCTTGTTTGTCTTTTTCCACACTGTACGGCGGCGGAGCAAGATTCAGTTCGGGAGAAGATTCTCTGTTTATTCGCGAGGCATTTCGCAAGAGGCTGAAGATGTACACCTGTCCGATTACAATTGCTTGGGTAAAACAGGAAGAATCTTCTTGGTTCAAGGGCTACGATGATAAGTTTTTTATTGATAAGGGCGTGTTGCTTGCCAATGCGTTCCCGTTGATGAAAAATCTGTTTGTGTATTACTTTGCGTACGGTTTACGGAATGTTTCAAAGGATTACGATTTAAAAAAAATCTGCCGACTGATGCGACAGGGTATCCGAGAGTTTAAGAAATTATGAGGTTCTATTATGCAGAGAATTATTGTTACGGCAGATGACTACGGAATGTGCGACGAGGTGGATCGCGCCATCGACGCGGGAATTGAGAATGGATTTATCACCACAACCAATGTGATGCTGAATATGGAAACGCTTTACGATGCAGCGGATCTTCGCACGAGGTATCCGGGTATTTCCGTGGGTATCCATTGGAATGTTACTACCGGAAAACCCGTCAGCGATCCGAAAACCGTTCCGTCTCTTGTAGATGAAAACGGCACATTTTGGCCAATCGGCACTTTTAAAAAGAAATATCACAAGGGGAAAATTTTTTCTACCGACCTTGAAAAAGAGTTGGAAGCGCAGTATTTGCTGTTTGAAAAAACTTGCGGAAAGCCCGATTATTGGAACACGCATGAAAATTCCTCGCTTGAAACAAAGGCTTACAACATCTTTGAAAAGGTTGCGGTAAAGCACGGAATTCCGGCTACAAGAACATTTCAGCGTGTGTATTACGATAAGTTTGATCTGGGGGTTAAACGGGAACTCAGAGAATTTGCCGTAAAAATTTTTTTTGAACTGTGGTTTAAAAAAATCCGTAAAACTTTTAAGATGCCGACGGCACGAGTAGTCAGTTTTGATAAAATCAGTAAAACTGATGGCGATGTGCTCTTGAGAGCATTGAAGAAGGACGGGCGCGATCTTATAGAGGTGGTTTTTCATCCAGCAATTACGGCGGATAGCCCCTATTTCGGCAATATTTCCACAGAACGGGTAAAGGAATATCAGTTTGTTTCTTCACCCGAGGTGCGTTTGGAATATGAAAAGAATGGCTTTGCATTTGCAAGTTATGAGGCACTGTAATGAGAAGAATAAAAATCGTTTTAGGAAAATTTCTCTATGTGGTGCTTGCCAAGTATTTGCCGGCGTCATATTCATTCTTTGGCAAACCGGCGAAGGCTTTGCGAGGTGTGTGTGGCAGACTGATTCTTCGGGAGTGCGGGAAGAACGTTAACATTGAACGCGGAGCGGTCTTTTCGTCCCATGTTTCGCTGGGTGACAATTCCGGAATAGGAATCAATGCCTCTCTGACAGGTAGTGTTATTATCGGAAAAGATGTGATGATGGGACCGTTTTGCACTATGTACAGCCGCAATCACGCATTTGACAGATGCGATGTCCCCATGCGCGAGCAAGGATACAGACTCGAAAAGACAATAATTATCGGAGATGACGTGTGGATTGGCGGACATGTAATTATTCTTCCCGGAGTAAATATCGGAAAGGGTGCCGTTGTCGGAGCCGGCGCGGTTGTGACGAAAGATGTGCCCGAATATGCTGTTATCGGAGGAAATCCGGCAAAAGTTATTCGGTTCAGAAACGGAGAAAAACATGAGTAAAAAAACCATACTGCTGGTTATCGATAACATGAAGATTGGCGGGATTCAGAAGAATATGCTCAATCTTGTTACGGAACTCTGCGACAAATACGAATTGACTCTGTGTATTTTTAACCCGGTTGGAGAGTATTTGCCACTGATTCCGAAGCAGGTCAAAATTATCAGTCCCAACTCTGCTTTCCGATACCTCGGAATGTCAAATGCGGAAGCAAAAAAGCATTTTTCCGATTTTTGGGGCAGGACTTTTTACTATCTTATTATGCGTATTTTCGGCAACAAGACGATGTACCGCTGCATGCTGAAAACACAAAAAAAACTCGGAGATTACGATTGCGCGGTTTCGGGTATGCAGAGTGCGGTTGCAGGCGTGTTTTATTCGGGGTGCAACGAGTTGATTTTGGAAAGGGTAAACGCAAAGCAAAAATCGACGTATATTCATTGCGACTATATACTCAGCGGGATTGACAATCCTTATAACCGATCGGTTTACAGGAGATTTGACAAGATAATCGTGCCGAATCAGTCCAATTACAATCAGTTCGTATCGGTACTTCCTGATGTCAAAGAAAAAGTTTGCATTGTGAACAACTTCTGCAATTATAAAGAAGTTCTTGAAAAATCCATACAAGACCCTGTCGTATATGACAGTACAAAGACAAACATTGTTACGGTTGCTCGTATCAGTCCGGAAAAAGGGATAGATCGGGCAATTGCGGTGTTTAAACGCCTAAAAAAAGAGGGATATTCTTTTACATATCATGTTATCGGCGGTGGAAAATCATACGATGAAATGTGTGAGCAAATCCGAAAGAATGATTTGTCGGATTATATATATCTGCATGGTTATGACAGCAATCCTTACCGGTATCTGAAAAATGCCGATCTGTTTTTGCTGCCATCAAGAAACGAAGCCGCAGGATTGGTTATTGATGAGGCACGCTCTCTCGGTGTGCCGGTGCTTTCCACTAAAACAGTTGCTGCAGAAGAAACTTTGTCTTGCCATGACTGTGGCTGGGTTTGCGAAAATTCTGAGGACGGCATCTATACCGTCATGAAAGACCTTCTCGAAAACACTGCAAAAATCAAAGAAAAAAGTTTAATTCTTAAACAGTCCAAAGCGGACAACGAAATCCCCACCACTCAGTTCGAGAAAATGCTCGGACAATAAATTATTACGGACGAACGGAAATATGAGTAAAAAAATATTGCTGCTGTTCTTTGCATATACAACCTTACTTTTAGTGGGGCTTGTTTTTAACATTCAAATTCTGCTGCTTGCCACGGTAAGCTTGCTTTGTGTGTCGATCTTCTTTTTGGATATGAATCATGCGACATATCTGCTGTTCTGTTTTTCTCCTCTTTCATATATACTGGTATATCAACAATATAACCTTTATATTTTGCCGGTTGTCGTGTATATTTTAAATGCATCGGTAAAGCGCAAAAGCACAATGGCAATTCTTTTTGCGCCACTTTTGACAGTGTATTGTATGGTGTTTGCCGATTTTAGAAATTCAATTAAACTCGGGCAATTGATTTCACCGCTTTTACTGTTGCTGATCTGGTTTGTTTGTCGAGTGACGGAGAAATCAGACTACCCGAAATTGGTCTCTTATTTTACTGTCGGTTTTGTGGTGTCTGCCTGCATCGGATTCTTTAAAAATCAGATGCCTTTGCTGCAGGAAATCCTTGTTACTGACTCGCTGTATATCAATGGTATGGATATGCCGGATGAAATTACAAGGTATTCCGGAATCAGTTATGATCCAAACTTTTTTGCTCTTGTTGACAGTATATTAATTGCGATTTTACTCTTGCAAAAACGCAGAAAAAGTTTTACCGAAGCAGTTGTCCTGGTTTTTCTGACCGTGGTCGGCTTTTTCACTTTCAGTAAAAGTTATGTACTTCTTCTTGCCCTTATTCTCATCGTCTTTGCTTTTGAGAACAGCCGTCATCCGTTCAGAACCATGCTGATAATCGGTGTGACTTTCGGATGTCTTGCATTGATCGATTATTTTTCCGGAATTAAAATTCTGGCGTTGGTTCAAGCGAGATTTAACGCGGCAGACAATGTAAATGATTTGACAACGGGGCGGACGGAATTGTGGCTTGAATATTTGGATTATATATTAAGCAATATACGCTGTCTGCTTTTCGGAAATGGGTTTAATGCTTTGTCACTGAGAAAAGCGGTGCACAATACCTATATTGATTCCCTGTATCGTTTCGGCATAACAGGAACGGCGCTTTGGTCATTTTATCTTTGGTATTGCAAGAAAGAAGTTGTAAGAAAATGCAGAAAAAAAACGTCTTCACTTTTGCCGGCTGTTGTGTTTTTACTGGGAGTGTTCTTTTTAAGCGCTTTCCATTTTCAGCAGTTTTGGTGCTGTATCTTTTTGGCAATGATTTGCCCATATCTGAACGGAGAAACGCAGGATGAAAAAACTGAGTGTAATTGTACCCATTTATAACGCCGAGAAAACGCTTACAAAATGCATGGACAGCATTTTGAACCAAGAATACAGCAATACGGAGATTATTCTGGTCGACGATGGCAGTTGCGATAATTCACTTGCGCTCTGCCGGAAGTATGCAAATCAGGACATTCGTGTGGTGGTTTATCATAAGGAAAATGCCGGGTTGGTCGCCGCCCGAAAAAGCGGCGTGGAACTGGCAACCGGAGAGTATATCGGTTTTGTGGACAGCGACGATTACTTGGATGCGGACATGTATTCCTCTCTGATGAAAGAGGCAAACGAGAAAAACTCCGACATAGTCATCGGAGGAATTCAACACGATTACCCGAATCAAACGATTACTTCAACTTTAAATTCTTTGCCGACCGGGTATTATGACAGAACGGCTGTTGAAAAAGCCGTAATTCCCAATATGCTGATGAAGAAGGGCTTTTACAGATATGGTATAATTCCCGGCGTGGTGGTTAAAGTTTTCAAGCGAGAACTTATCCGAAAAAGTCTGGAATATGTAGATAATGCGATTACACTCGGAGAGGATGTCGCTATTACTTCTTATGCCACCCTTGGTGCCGAAAGCATTTCCGTGGTTGAAAATGCAGGATATCACTATATTCAGACGGAAACTTCCATGATTCGTGGCTACGATCCCGGACACTTTGATGCGCTGTGCAAAATGTACCGTTGCATTGATCACATCAGTGAGCCTGCGTATCGGAAACAGACAGGCGGATATTTCGCCTGCGTCTTGTACGGCATATTGGCAGACTGCGTGCGGCATAACAAAATTTCCGAGACAAAGATGCCACTCAAACGAATGCTTGATGACCCAATCACGGTGAAAGCGCTTTCCGAAGCGGACGTTTCGGGCTGGTGTTTTTGGGACAAGTTGAAAGTGTTCCTGATGAAACACAAAACCGAGCGGCTTTTGACCGCAATTTTGGCGAGGTAAAAATATGGCAACGATTACGATACAGCAAATTCAAGCAATTGAGAAGGAGATGTTGCGGGAAACGCTTGCGATTCTCCAAAGGCACCACATCACTTTCTATATGTGCTGCGGAAGTGTACTTGGCGCAATACGCCACAAGGGGCCCATTCCGTGGGATACCGATATGGACGTTTTAATTCCATTTCCGCAATTGGAAAAGGCACGTAGCTGTCTGGAAAAGGAGCTTTCTAGCCGATTCTGTATTGACGATTTACGGAGAAATAAGGGTTATAAAAACCTTTTTCCGCGAGTGGCAATGCCGCATACTTCTTCCGATACGTTGCATATCGATCTGTTCCCGCTCATGGGGTTGCCTGATGATAAAGAGGAGCAACTTGCAATCTGCCGCGAGATTGCAAAACGACAGAAAGTATTCATTCGGCTAAAACATATGAGAAGCAATATTGCGCACCCAAACTTTGCTAAAAATTTGATTGGGAAGATAATTGAAATTTTCTGTTCCCCGTTTTCCAAAGTCAAACTGACGGAGCAGTTTTACAAATTGATCTCAAGGTACGATTATAACACAGCAAAATATGTAATGAACGCCTGCGGGCATTACGGAGCGAAGAACATTTTTGAAAAACAGGTTTTCGGCACGCCGGCTAAGGCTCAGTACGGAAAGTTGGAAGTCCCACTGCCGGCGCAATACGACTTTTATTTGAAAAGGTATTATCGCAATTACATGGAATTGCCGCCGGCGGAAGAAAGAAACGCTTGGTTTGGATTTGTCTTGGAAATAGATGACCAGGATTTTGCATTGATTGAGGATGTTTTAAAAAATGAACAGAAGTAAGAAAGCCGCTTTGAATTTATTGTCTCAATTGATTTTACAACTGGTAACGGCTATCTGCGGCTTTATTGTTCCGAAACTGATATTAGAGAGTTTTGGGTCGGAACTTAATGGTCTTACAACATCGATTGCACAGTTTTTGGGGATTATTTCGCTGATGGAATCCGGGTTTGGCGCCGTGGCAAAATCAGCATTTTACAAATCTCTTGCCAAAAGGGATACTGTCGGCATTTCCGGCGTATACAATGCAACTGAGTCCTTTTTCAAGAAGGTAGCACTCGTTTTTCTTACGTATTGTATTGTGCTGTCATTTGTTTTCCCCTGTTTTCAAAAAGCAGAATTCGGATACTTTTTTGTGTTGACGCTTGTTCTTATTATCGGTATCAGTTCCTTTGTGCAGTATTATTTCGGAATGTCGTATACCGTGCTGTTGAATGCCGATCAGAACGGCTACATCAGTGCATTTTTGCAAGCGATTTCCGTTGTGTTGAATGCCGCCTTTACGCTTCTTCTTCTGAAAGCGAGAGCCTCAATTCATATTGTAAAGTTGGTCAGTGCAATTGTATTATTTATTCGTCCGATTGCGATTAATTTGTATTGCCGAAGAAAATATGCTATTGACCGCAGTGTTCCGCAGGATCTTGCTAGCGTATCTCAAAAATGGGATAACTTTGGTCAAAGCATAGCGCTTTATGTTCATACCAAAACCTCGTATTTGTTAATTACTTTCTTTTTGGATTTTGTCAAGGTTTCGATATATTCCGTATATTCGTTGATTACGACCAGTCTTTCTGCCGTTATTACCAGCATTTCCACCGGATTTGTGGCAGGACTCGGTAATATATATGCGAACCACGAGGAGGAAAATTTCAAACGGGTATTCAGTTTGTATGAATTTATAAACCACTTTACCACATTTGTTTTTTACACAATTGCACTGATTACGATGCTTCCGTTTGTCAAAGTTTACACTTCAGGCATTGCGGACAAGAATTTGTACATACTGCCGTTATTCGGTGCACTGTTGGTGGTGGGTGAGTTGATATATTGTATCCGGCTCCCTTATTATTATGTGATTACCAACGCCGGACATTTCAAACAGATTACCCAAAGCGCTTATATTGAGGCAGGACTGAATATTGTCGTTTCTCTTAGTCTCATTTTTTCGTTCGGACTTACCGGGTTAGCCATCGGTGCCGGAATTGCAATGACTTACCGAACGGCCTTTTTGATCTGGTATTGTTCCAAAAATATTACCAAGACATCACTTTTTGTTCCTATTAAGCGGCTTGTTTTGTTTTCCGCCGCAACGGTAGCAACGGTTGCCGTCGGAAAGCTTGTCACTTATGAACCGAACGGTTTTTTACAATGGTTTTTGTATGCCGCTATCGTGGGTGTCACGGTATTTGCTGTGTTTGCGATTATCAGCCTTGTGTTCTGTCGGGAGGATATCAAAACACTGTTCCAAAAACTGAAAAATGCGGTAAAATAACATGAATTGTATAGACATAAAGGATAAAAACAATTGCTGCGGATGCGGCGCGTGTGCGGATATATGCCCTAAATTCTGTATTCAAATGCAGTATGATGCTGACGGATTTCTATATCCAACTGTTGATGGTGACTTATGTGTTCTTTGCGGAAGATGCAAAAGTGTTTGCCCGGTTTGGGGAGCGGATACCGTAAAAAATCCAGTCGATAACGCTGTTGCATATGCTTATGTTGCATCGAATGACGAGTTTGTCCGCTCCGGTTCGTCCGGAGGAGCGTTTTCTCTTATTATGGATGCATTTTCTGAAATCGGCGGCGAATTTGCCATAATCGGTGCAGTAATGGACGGTACCAAGGTCAGACACACAGCGTTTCACAACCGAAAATCGGCGGATGCATTGCGAAAATCCAAATATGTGCAAAGCCTTACAACAGGCATATTTCGTGAGGTGGCACAAATGTTGAAAAAGGATACACGAGTGCTCTTTTCGGGCACGCCGTGCCAAGTGGCGGCACTTAAAAGGTACTTGGGATATGACGATGCCAATTTGCTGACTGTGGATATTGTATGTCACGGCGTGCCGAGCCAAACGCTGTTTGATGAATATGTGAAAGAGACGGAGACTCAACATAATGCGAAAGTAGTATGGGCGGAGTTCCGATATAAACAGGATTTTGACAAGAAAAATCCAAATCCCCGCGCACTGAAACTTTATTTCAATAACGGGAGTTGTGTCGTTTATACGATGGCAGAAAGCGAATTCCTGTACGCATATTATACGGGACTGTTGTATCGCCCGAGTTGTGAGGCATGCAGGTTTGCGTGTCCGTCACGCCCCGGCGATATTACGCTGGGAGATTATTGGGGAATTGAAAAAATTCACCCGGAACTCAACAGTCTGCGCGGTGTTTCTCTTCTTCACTTTAACACTGAAAAGGGAAAATTCCTGATGCCTTATTTTGAAGAGAGCGGAATTTTAAAAGAAACGGATTGGAAATTTGCCTGTGCAGAAAATAACCAACTAACACGCCCAGCAGTACCGCACCGTAACCGGGATAAATTTTTTAAGCAGCGTTTGCGAGGAATTGGGTTTTGTGAAAACGTAAGAAGGTGTAAAAAGCCGGACACCCATTTACAAAAGATTTTGAGAAAATTACGATTGTTTTTGTTTAAAAGGCTCTGATTATTTTGTTCGATAAAGACAATTGTTCTTTGGTTTTTAAGCCAACGGAGAGAAAAATGCCGTGCGGCTGTTATAGCGATACTCACAATATCATAAACCACTCCCATACAGAGGAACTCCTTGCCGCAACGTGACGAATAAACTGTCTTATAGTACATACAAGAACAAGTCAGAGAAAATAGTATAACAAAAGGAAGGCTATGTCATGGGAAAACTCATTTGTGCAATGATGGATCTTATTGCAAGCGAAGTATGCGGCAAGCAAATTGATCGATCGCAGTATGCGTTTGTCGATGAAGATCTTGTTAAATTGTATAAGCTTTCAAATGCTCATGACGTTGCCCATCTTGTGGGCAATGCACTGACAAGAAAAGAGTTAATCAAAAATGGGGAGATGAAAGAAAAATTCCAGAAACAGATTATGCTTGCAGTTTATCGCTTAGAAAAGCTCAATTACGAGCTGACAACGCTATGTGCGGCGCTTGAACAAGCAGAAATCCCGTTTATTCCGCTCAAAGGTTCTGTTTTACGGCAGTATTATCCCGAACCGTGGATGCGAACAAGCTGTGACATTGATGTTCTTGTTCACGAGGAAAATTTGAAAAGAACAATATCATATCTTACCGAGCATCTTGGTTATAGCTATGAGTCGCAGAGTTCTCACGATGTTTCAATGTTCTCACAAAACGGGAATCATATTGAACTGCATTATGACATTTTGGGTGATAATATGCTTGATTCTGTTGAGCCTGTTTTGAAAAAAATATGGGATGTTGCCCCAAAAAACGATAACAGGCAATATCAATATAAACTGCCAGACGAAATGTTTTATTTCTATCACATCGCGCACATGGCAAAGCATTTTGTCGTTACAGGCGGCTGTGGAGTTCGACCTTTTTTAGACATATGGGTTCTGAACCATCGTGTAAGTTTCGACCGAGAAAAGCGTGAAAAACTACTTTCTGACGGCGGACTCAGCGTTTTCGCAAAGCAAGCGGAGCTTTTAAGCGAAGTTTGGTTTGGAAATGCAGCGCATACGGAAATCACCAGGCAAATAGAAGAATATATTCTTCGCGGAGGCATGTACGGAATAAATACAAACAGAGTTGCCGTGCAGCAGCAAAAGAGGGGCGGCAAATTGAAGTATGCGCTTTCAAAAATTTTCATTCCCTATGGGAAAATAAAGTTTCATTATCCGATCCTTCAAAAGCATAAGTGGCTCACGCCGATCATGGAGGTTCGCCGTTGGGGAAAACTCATTTTCTGCGGTCACTTAAAGCGCACTGTGAATGAATTAAAATATAACAGTACAATCTCAGAGAATGTTGCGGCAAAAACTCAGACTTTGTTAAAAAATGTAGGGTTATGAATGGATGTACCCGCATGAAAAAATAGAACAGCAATTATTGACTTGTTATCATTGCGGTAACTGGTGCAAACTGCTGAATCCCTCTATGTTCAGGCGTAAAACCAAGGAACTGCGAACCGTTTCGGGTCTGTCGGACGCCGCAATCGACCGTACCGGAAAACTGATGCGATCTTTGGGCTTGTTTTCGGAATAAAAAACCCTTAAACTCTTGACAAATTGCCAAAATCTGCTATACTGTTCTCAGTAAAATACGCAGGCTCGTGCCGCAAATCCGGTTCGTGTCGTCCAACCATACTCCCCTGACACGCTCCACACACCGTTTTTTCGGTGTGTTTTTTGCTGTCCGGACAAGCATGCCGAAAATGCTTCTATTAACCTACGGAAAGAGAGTTTTTATGCCTAAAATCAAAATTCACAGTGAAATGCTTTACCTGTTTGCCATTGTCCTTTTGGCTTTTTCGGTCGCTATGCTCACTGCCGCAGATTTCGGCATCTCCATGATTGTGGCGCCGGCCTATATTTTAAGCTTAAAAACCGGCTTTCTGACTTTCGGACAGGCGGAGTATGTCTTACAGGCCGGGTTATTTCTCGTCTTCTGTCTTGTCATGCGCGGCTTTAAACCGGTCTATCTCTCGTCGTTTGTGACCTGCCTCATTTATGGTGCGGTGTTGGATCTATGGCGGCTTGTACCGATTTTCAATCCGAATATCACGCCGGCCGGCAGTATGGCTTTGCCGCTTCGGATCCTTATGTTTGCGTTTGGCATACTTCTTACTTCTTTTTCCATAGCCTGCTTTTTCAAGACCTATCTGTATCCGCAGGTATACGACTTTTTCGTCAAGGGCGTCAGCGCCAAATTTCATATCAAACGCTCGTTTTTCAAGACCTGTTTCGACTTATCTTGCCTTGCAGTGGGCAGTGCGATGACGCTCCTCTTCTTCGGCAGATTTGTCGGTATCAGCTTTGGAACGCTCTTTATGGCGTTAATCAACGGTACCATGATCGGATTTTTCGGGAAACTTCTCGACAAGCTTTTGGACGTAACGCCGTTCTTCCCCCGGTTTGCCGCTCATTTTTCCTTGGAGGATAAATGAACGTGCGCCGGATTGTGTTTTCCGGCGCAGATAAAACTTTTTGATGTATCTTTAAAAAGCCACAATTTTCCTCATACTCTGTCATTGTTGTTTTAAATATCCACGAAATCGTACAGAAAAGTCCGATTTAAGTTTACAGCCTATTCGGTATATGAACATGCGCCATAAAAGACTTGGGTGTATACTGTATGCAAGTCAAAAAATTTTGACCAAAGCTTTTTTTCTATGACTGTAACAAAGAAAGGACTAAAAATGGAAAAAAAAACAATGGTTTACGACGTGCGTACCGTATCGACGATTCGGGAGCTTATTGAAACAAGTGCGGATGATCACGCGAAACGCACGGCGTTTGTATTGAAAAAGCAAAAACAACGCACGGAAGTGACCTATGAAAAATTGCTTGCCGATATCAAGGCGCTCAGCGTTCACTTAAACGCTTTGGGCTTGGAGGGAAAAAAGGTCGCCGTCATCGGAAAGAATTCCTATGAATGGGCGCTTACCTATCTTGCCGTAACAAGCGGCGTCGGCGTGATCGTTCCGGTCGATAAAGATTTAAAAAAGCCGGAGATTGAGAATATTCTCTCGTTATCCGGTTCGGCGGCTGTCGTCTATTCGGCAGAACTGGAAAAAACGATAAGCGAAATAGCACTTCCGCTTCAAAAAATCACTATGAGCGACTTTGAAACACGGCTTGCCGACGGACGCGAAAAGCGCGAAAACGGCGACCGTTCGTATGAAAAGCATACCATTGACCCGTTTGCCTTAGGCGTTCTTTTGTATACCTCCGGCACGACCGGCGTGGCCAAAGGGGTCATGCTCAGCCAGTACAACATCTGTTCCGATATTGTCGCAGTAGCAAAACAGGTGCTTATCACGCCGGAGGACCGGACGCTTTCGGTTCTGCCGCTTCATCATACCTATGAATGCATGGCCGGTTTTCTGTCGATTTTATATGCCGGCGGCAGTATTGCCTATATGACGGGGTTAGCGCACCTGCTTGCGGATTTCCGCGAATATCAGCCGACGGTATTTATCGCCGTGCCGTTACTTTTAAAGACCATCCATACCAGTCTTATGAAAAAAATGAAAGCCGTGCGCGGCGGCCGCACATTCCTTGCAGTCGGAAAAGCGATTGCGACGGTTTCCGGTCCGTTTTCCGACAAAGTGGCCGGAACGCTGTTCCACAGCGTACATGCGGCGTTCGGCGGCCGGCTCCGCGCCATTTTATGCGGTGCGGCGGCGCTTGACGCGGATATCTATCGGGATTACGAAAAGCTCGGCTTTCGCATTCTGTGCGGCTACGGATTGACTGAGACCTCGCCGGTCTGCCTTATGCATAACGACTTCGTTCGGACGCCCGGCACGGTCGGGCTTCCGATCAGCGGCTTACGCGCCAAAATCATCGAGCCGAACGACGAGGGAATCGGGGAGCTTGCCGTCAAAGGGGCAAACGTTATGCTTGGGTACTATCATAACCCCGAAGCGACAGCCGAAGTCATCGACGCCGACGGCTATTTTCATACCGGCGACCTTGCCAAGCGCGACCCGGTCACCGGCGAATATACCATTACCGGACGCATCAAAAATATGATCGTCATTGGCAACGGAAAGAAAGTTTTTCCGGAGGAGATCGAATATTTGCTCGAAAAATGCCCGGCTGTGTCGGAATGCATGGCCTATGGTTCGGCATCGGACAAAAAAGACGATGAAACGGTGGTTACGGTCAAAATTTACCCCAACTTTGAATATCTGAAAGAACAGGGAATCATCGGGACCTTTGACCCCGAAAAAGCGTCGGAAACAGAGAATGCGGACGCAGTTTCGGCCTTGGAAACCTATTTCAAGGAAAGAATCAAGGAAGATGTAAACACCTGTTTGCCGGCTTATAAGGCGGTGCGCAAAATACGGCTGCGTTACAGGGAATTCGATAAGACCAGCACAAGAAAAATCCGCCGGAACTCGGCGGATAACCTGGACTGACAGGGGATTCGATCAGTTGGCCGCATTGGCGGCACGGTGCCGTGCCTTGGCGTCGGCAAGCGTTGCGGCAGGGTTGGTTCCATAATATTTCCGATAGCGGCGGTTGAAGTACGACAAACTTGAAAAGCGGTATTTGGCCGCAATCTCACCGACCGACAGCGTTCCGAGCGTCAGATCCTCGTGCGCTTTCCGACAGCGGATCCGATCCGAATAGTCCAGTACCGACTCGCCGCAGATTTCCGAAAAGCACCGGCAAAGATACGAGAGACTGACATTCACGTATGACGCGATATCGCGTGTGCTGATACCGTTCTGGCAATTGGCATAAATATAGGCAAGCGCCTCGCGCACCACTTTCTGCTTCCCGAAATTCCGTGCCGGATTGGACGCGGAATCGGCTTGATTCCCGCTCTTTTGGCCGTAATGCCGGTATAACCGGATCACAAGCTCAGTCGTCAACGCGCCGAGCGCCGTTTCGTGAAATGCGCTCTGGTGGACGTATTCCTCTTGAATGGCGTCGCAGATGCGAGCCAACGTTTCATCACAGCCGACAAACGTCTCAAACCGGAATAACGGCGGCAAGCCTATGCGGTCAAAATACTGCGGGGAATCAAAGACAAACCCTTGCAAAAGGCCGTCGCTTTCGGTATGGGCAAACACCTCGTCATATGGCTGTATGACCACGATATCCCCGGCGGTAACGCGTTTTTCGGCGCCGTTTATACGCATAAGCTGTGTTCCCGACAAAATGCGCTGTAAATGAATATAACCGCCGTTTTGGAACCGATTTGTCTGATTGTTCCAAAAAGGAAAATAGGTCGTGGATTTTCCGGGTTTTCCCGTATTTGGTTCGGCCATGCAATTCACCCCTTTACGCATTCTTCTTTCATTATATCCGTTTTAGTTTTGTCTGTCAAGTTGATATCCGGTAATTCATTTCTTGAAAAAGGAAAGGGCTGTTCGCCCTTAGCCCTCTCCCACTTTTCTTAAAAAAGAAACGGCAAAAGAATTTCGATTTTGACGCGAGGCGGCTCAGAACACTCTGAGCCGCCTCGCGTTTGTTTTTATAATAATCAGGCAGTTGCAGAGATATTCTGCAACCGCCTGAACGTGTCGCAAAACTGCGTTTTACGACACGGAACCAGATTCGTACGCTCGCGCCTCATGCCCAAAAGCTCCGCTTTTCGACACTCGCGAATCTATCGGTG
>ERZ857757.1449-NODE-1449-length-18715-cov-6.759486_pt1 | contig 18715 bp, 20 predicted proteins | sample MGYA00519764_ERZ857757 | MGnify/ENA primary metagenome ERZ857757 (study PRJEB31778, sample SAMEA3449359) | human gut metagenome | biome: human gut; feature: human-associated habitat; material: faeces | place: United Kingdom | collected 2010/2012 ... | reverse complement strand
TTTATTAAAATCGGGCTTCGCCCGAAAAGTCTTATAGACTTTTGCAACAATCTGACGGACAGCCGGAATATTCCGGCTGTCCGTCAAAAAATGCGAGTAGAGATTACTTGTTAACGTTGATTTTCGGTCTTGCCGTATAGTGCGTATGGAGAATCTCATGTGCTCTGTGGCTGCCGGGCTTTTCAAAGTATTCATCGTAAAGCGTCTTGACGACAGGATTTTCGTGCGATTTGCGAATCGGCAAATTCTCGTCATCCTTGTAGAGAGCTGCGGCACGCAAGCCTTTCAGGTCAACGAAGTTGCGAACAGACGCCGGCTGGATCGGCTGACCGCCGCCATTGACACAACCGCCCGGGCAACCCATGATTTCGATGAACGTATAATCTTTTTCGCCGCTCTTTACCATGTCGAGCACTTTGCGCGCATTGACAAGACCGGAGGCAACAGCAACCTTTACCTTTAAGCCATTGATATCGTATTCGGCTTCTTTAACGCCTTCCGTTCCGCGGACATCGGTAAATTCAACAGTTTCAGCGGTCTTGCCGGTGATAGTTTCAACAGCGGTACGGAGCGCCGCTTCCATAACACCGCCGGTTGCGCCGAAGATCGTACCGGCACCCGAACCGATACCCAAAGGAGCGTCAAACTCTTCATCGGGAAGTTCAGCAAAGTTAAGACCGGCACGCTTGATCATCTTGGCAAGCTCACGCGTGGTAAGCGAAACATCCGTATCCGGATAACCGGATGCGGCCTGGCCGTCACGGTGGATCTCAAACTTCTTGGCTGTGCAGGGCATAATGCTGACAACGAAAATATCCTTCGGGTCAATACCCATTTTCTCTGCATACCAGGTCTTGGCTACTGCACCGAACATCTGCTGGGGCGATTTGCAGGAGGAGACGTTTTCGAGCATATCCGGATAGTAGTGCTCGCAGAATTTGACCCATCCGGGCGAGCAGGACGTAATGAGCGGGAGCTTGCCGCCATGATTGACGCGGTCAAGAAGCTCATTGGCCTCTTCCATGATCGTAAGGTCAGCCGTCACGTTGGTGTCATATACGCCGGCAAAGCCGAGACGCTTTAAAGCTGCAACCATTTTACCGGTTACCAGCGTGCCGACCGGCATACCGAAGCATTCGCCGAGGGTGGCACGAATGGAAGGAGCGGTGTGTACAATAACATGTTTGGTCTTGTCAGCAAGAGCATCCCAAACCTTTTGGGTATCATCCACTTCGGTGAGCGCACCGGTCGGACATACCGTGATACATTGACCGCAGGCAACGCAGGCCACTTCGTCAAGCTTTAATTCAAACGCGCAGCCGATATGGGTTTTGAAACCGCGTTCGTTTGAGCCGATAACGGCAACAGCCTGATTCTTGTCGCAGACAGCAACACAGCGGCGGCAAAGCACGCACTTGTTGTTATCGCGGATGAGGTGGGGCATAGAGGTGTCCTTTTCATAATGAATGGTCATGCCCTCATATTTGTGTTCATCCTCAACACCGTAGTCGGCACAAAGCTTCTGGAACTCGCATTCGCCGTTCTTGGCGCAGGAAAGACATTTTTTATCGTGATTGGAGAGAAGCAGTTCCAAAGTCAGTTTTCTGGACTTTAAGACAGCCGGGCTGTGCGTCATGATCTCGGTGCCTTCGCGGTCGAGAGGATAAACACAGGCGGCGACAAGGCTTCTTGCGCCTTTTACTTCAACAACGCAGATACGGCAGGCGCCGATCTCGTTGATCTCTTTGAGATAGCAGAGAGTAGGGATCTCAATTCCTACGCTCTTGCAGGCTTCGAGAATCGTAGCGCCTTTGCGGACACTGTATTCCTTGCCGTCGATTATAACGTTTATCATATCCATTTTCGGTTATCCTCCTTATTTCTTGACAATCGCGCCGAAGTTGCAGTTGGTCATGCAGACGCCGCACTTAATGCACTTAGCCGGATCGATGGTATGCGGTACCTTGACTTCGCCGCTGATTGCGCCGACAGGACAGTTTCTCTTACATTTCGTACAACCCTTGCACTTGTCGGGGTCGATGCTGAACGAGAGAAGATCTTTGCAGACGCCGGCCGGACATGTCTTGTCCACAATGTGAGCAATATATTCGTCACGGAAATAACGGAGCGTGGAAAGAACCGGGTTCGGAGCAGTTTGTCCGAGACCGCAGAGAGAATTCTGCTTGATGTGGTAGCAAAGCTCTTCGAGTTTGTCAAGATCTTCCATTTCGCCCTTGCCGCTGGTAATCTTTTCAAGGATTTCGAGAAGACGGCGTGTACCGACACGGCACGGAGAACATTTACCGCAGGATTCGTCAACCGTGAATTTGAGGAAGAACTTTGCGATATCGACCATGCAGTTATCTTCGTCCATAACGATAAGTCCGCCTGAACCCATCATCGAACCGATAGCGATAAGGTTATCGTAGTCGATCGGCGTGTCGATCAAAGAAGCCGGAATGCATCCGCCGGAAGGACCGCCGGTCTGGGCAGCCTTGAATTTCTTGCCGTTCGGGATACCGCCGCCGATTTCTTCGATGATCTCGCGAAGAGTCGTGCCCATCGGGATTTCAACAAGACCGGTGTGCTTGATCTTGCCGCCGAGTGCAAATACTTTCGTACCCTTGCTCTTTTCAGTACCCATGGATGCGAACCATTCAGCACCGTTCAAAATGATCTGCGGAATGTTGGCATAGGTTTCAACGTTGTTCAGAATAGTCGGTTTGCCGAACAAGCCTTTTTCAGCCGGGAACGGAGGACGCGGACGCGGTTCGCCGCGATGACCTTCAATCGAGGTCATGAGAGCAGTTTCTTCACCGCAGACGAAAGCGCCTGCACCAAGACGCAGTTCCAGGTCAAAATCAAAACCGGTGCCGAAAATGTCTTTTCCGAGGAGTCCGTATTCTCTTGCCTGACCAATGGCGATTTCAAGGCGATGAACGGCAATCGGGTATTCGGCACGGACGTATATGTAACCTTGAGAAGCACCGATTGCATAACCGGCAATTGCCATAGCTTCAATAACGGAGTGCGGGTCGCCTTCGAGAACCGAACGGTCCATGAATGCGCCGGGGTCGCCTTCATCGGCGTTACAACAGACATATTTCTGTCCGCCTTTGACGAGGTCTTTGGCGAGCTGCCATTTGCGGCCGGTCGGGAAACCGCCGCCGCCGCGTCCGCGCAAGCCCGAATCGAGAACGCATTTGATAACGTCGTCCGGCGTCATTTCGGTAAGCACCTTGCCGAGCGCGGAATAACCGTCTGTTGCAATGTATTCTTCAATGTTTTCGGGGTCGATAACACCGCAGTTACGAAGTGCGACACGCTTTTGCTTCTTATAGAAACGCGTTTCACTGAGAGCGACCGGTTCGTCTTCTTCTTTTTCAACGGCCGGGTCGTTGTAAACGAGTCTTTCGACAACGCGGCCCTTTAACAGGTGTTCTTCAACGATTTCGGGGATATCCTCTGCCTTTACGCAGCTGTAAAAGGTTCCTTCCGGATAAACGATCATGACGGGACCCAGAGCGCAAAGACCGAAACAACCGGTCGAAACGATTTTGATTTCGTCGGTAAGACCGTTTTTGGCAAGCTCTTCGACGAGCTTATCCTTGACGGCTCCGCTGCCGGAAGATGTGCAGCCGGTACCGGCGCAGATCAGAACATGTGAACGTATCATTATATTTTCCTCCGTTATGTTATGCGTTTTCTTTTAAAGTGTACTCGGCGACAGGCTTGCCGTTCTTGATGTGCTCTTCCACAACGCGCTTTGCCTTGTCGGGGGTCATTTTTACATAGGTAACTTTTTCTTTGCCGCTCTGATAAACCTCTACAATCGGTTCAAACTGGCAAATACCGATACAGCCGGTCTGGGTGACGGTGGCCGTGTCGGAAAGACCCATGGCGCTTACTTGTTCCACAAGAGTGTTGAGCACCGGTCTTGCACCGGCGGCGATACCGCAGGTCGCCATGCCGACAACGATACGGATGTCGCCGGTACCTTCACGAAGAGCGACTTTGTCCTTCATGCGGTTGCGGATTTCAGCAAGTTCTGCTAATGTTTTCATAATAGCAAATTCCTTCCTTATAAAGATAAATTTAATTTGTTGACTTTTGATAGGTTTGATATTGTTCTTTGAGATAATCGCGGATCCAGACGAGTACGTCCGGATTGCTCAGCGGCACATCGCCAAGCTCTTTCTTAAAATCTCTTGTGTCGGCCTCCACACGCATGCCATTCGGCAGAATGTGCAAAAAACGGATATCATAGCCGCGGCAATCCTGAAAAAGCGTGCAAAGCGTCGAAACAATGTCACCCAAGGGCGTAAAGTCGAGATGCTTTTTAAAAAAATACGCTGTTGTTGTCGTGCCGTGATGGAACGGATCGTCTTTTTCGGAAACCGAAGTGATTTCAAGATGTCCGCCGGTCTGTTCGGCGGCAAGCCGGAACAGGGGAATACCAAGCCCGACCTTGCGCGTTTTGCGTGTGGTGCAGAAAGGGTCGGTCACGCTGGCAAGAAGTTCTTTTGACATGCCGCAGCCGTTGTCGGATACGGAAATGACCATTTCTTCTTCGGTTTCGCGAATGGTGATCTCCGTTAAAGCCGCACCGGCCGTAATGGAATTCTGCGCAATGTCGAGAATGTTGAGCGAAAGCTCTTTCATGCGTCTTTCTCCTTGTCGTTCCGTTTAAGCATTTCAAAAAGTGCCGCTCGTATGGATGAAATTCCGTCGTCGGGCGGATCAAGTTCAACCGATTCTACCGCTTCGTGTATGTCCCAAAGATAGTGAGCATCGGAGTTGGATAAAAACTGACAGCCGTTTAAGGCCGGATGAGCTGTTTTCAAAGCGCCCACCGCAGAAACATCCGAAAGTTCGGCATAGGAAAATGCCGGAGCTGCCGGAAATGTTCCCAAAATACCGATAATACCGTTTGCCTGTTTATCGATGTGCGCCGGCATGACAAACGCATCATAGTTTCTTGCAAGCTTTACAGCCTGATCGAGATCAAGCGCGGTAGCGTTGATGAGAAGAAATTCTTCTTCGCCGACCGGTTCATCGTTTTCGTCCAAAATCCGTTGTTCGCCAAAGATATGCGGCTTGTTTTTGATCGGAAACCGGTGCTTTTCCACTTCCGCCGAAAAATCCAATGCGTTCTGTAAGTGTTCAAACAGACAGACAACATGAATTTCTTCGGACGTGGTAAGTTCCATGCCGGCGATGCCGACAATGCCGTTCTTTTCACATGCTGCAAGAAAGGCCGGACAGTTTTTGGAAGAATTGTGATCGGTCAATGCCACGATCTGCAATCCTTTAAGGGACGCCATACCGGCTATGTTGTTGGGCGTCATGTCGTTGTCGCCGCAGGGCGATAGACAGGAGTGCAGATGCAGGTCGTAATAGAACTTACGCATTGTCACTCTTCCAATAAACGCGAAAGACGGGCACAGACCGTGTAGCTGTCGAGCGCGCTTCGGAGAATATTGATCTCCTTGTCCTTTGCGGTTGAAAGAAATTCTTCCTCCACCTCTGCATTCTCGCAGATGATTACGACGGAAACGTCAATCAGCGACGCGACGGCAAGCACATTTTTGTTGGTCATGATGGTGACCCACACGTTGTCCGCTTTGGCGTGTCCCATGACCCAACTCAATAAATCCGAACAGTATGCACCGTCCGGCACACGGTCAGGACAGGGCAGGGAGAGCGTTTCAGCACCCAACTCTTTTGCCAGACTTTCAACGGTCATGTTCATCACCCGTGCTTTCGTTTTCGTTTTGATAAAGAGACTGTACGATTTCCCTCATTTTTACAATGCAGTTTTCGTAAGCCGCCTCTCCGGTCACAACATCCCCGGCAAAAGCCCGACAGGTTGGCGAACCGCATGAACCGCAGTCCAAGCCGGGAAGTGTTTTGCAGATGGATTCGATTTCCGCCATAAGCGACATGGCTTTGGAACGGTTGCCGTCCAGTGTTACCGGGTTGTAGATCAGCTTTTCAGTCATCGTGCAGGAAATCGGAATTGCATTTCCGGAGTCAAGCGGTCTGTTTTGCGTTACCGGCAGATACCGGCGCAGATTTTGCAGTTTGACACGCGCAATATACGGGTTTTCCACTGTCATAACACCGCCGACGCAACCGCCGGGGCAGGCGTTTAGTTCAATAAACTCCAAACAAGGAAAATCGCCGTTTTCGATTTTATCCAATACGTCGATGACGTTTTCTATCCCGTCTGCGGCAAGATATTTGTCGTTGAGAAGCGCCGAACCTTCGCCGCCGCTCGATGCCCAACTCACGCCGACCATGCCGACGCGCGAGACAGGAACTTCGGCTTGTTCTTTTTTCATCACGTCCAACAGTTTGAAGTATACGTCGCTTAAAGAAATGACATAGTCGATCTGTTCTGCGGCGTTGTCAAAATTGTTTTTGACATAGCTCACTTTGGCTGGACAGGGCGAAATAAAGACCGTTCGGATATCCTCGTCGCGAAGCTCCGGATGAAGCGCTTTTACCTCTTTTTTCGCTTCGGTTGCCGCTAATAAAACAGGCGGAAGAAGCGGGATCACGTTGTCGCACAAAAACGGAAAACGCAGCGAGATAAGGCGCGTTACCACCGGACAGGCGCTGCTGATGACGGGGCGCGGAACACTGTTTTTTCGTAGGTAGCGGCGCGTATATTCGGTGACAAGTTCCGCGGCGCGTGCCACTTCATATACATAGCCGAATCCGAGGTCGTAAAGACCTTGGAGAATGTAATCAATATCGTCCAAATTTTCAAATTGTCCATAAAGCGTGGGAGGGGGCAGGGCAATGAGAAATTTGTCTTTCGGAAGTTCTGAAAATTTATCGTAGATTGCTTTTTTCGCTTTGTGTTGACACCGGCGGATACATTCGCCGCAGTCGATACAACGCCGCGAATCGATTTTCGCATGACCGGACCGAATCCGTATGGCCTCGGTCGGACATCGCTTCAAACAGATGGTACAGCCCGTACATTTTTCAACGTCCAAAGACACAGAGTGCTTGTAGTCGGGCATCGGCTGTCACCTCAAATCCTTACTTTCATCGTGATTTTCGTACCTTTTCCGAGTTCGGTTTCAATATTCATTTCGTCCGTGTAGCGTTTCATGTTGGGAAGACCCATACCGGCTCCGAAACCGAGAGCACGGATGTTGTCCGGTGCCGTGGAAAAACCCTCCTGCATGGCAAGGGATACGTCTGCAATCCCCGGTCCGTGGTCGGTCAAAACAATGGTGATGCTTTCCGGTTCCACAAAGACCTCCGCTATACCGCCGCCTGCATGGATGACCATGTTGATTTCTCCCTCATACATGGCGATGGACACGCGCCGGATGGTATCGGGCGAAATGCCGAGACTGCGCAGATTTTTCTTGACTTGTACGGATGCCTCACCGGCCGACGTGAAATTTTCACCGTCAACGTCGTAACGGAACACAAGCGGCTCGCTCATAGGGCGTCCTCTTGACTGGAAAGCCCGTGTGTATACAGTTTTCCGCAGGCCTCGAACATGCGTAAGGCTGTCGTCATGACAACAATTTCACAATCCTTGGCAAGCGAAAGCATTTCGGGCGACGGTTCTTTGCCGCGCACGAAAACAACACAGTGCATATCCATCATTTCCGCCGTGCGTATCACCTGCGGATTGACAAGTCCGGTTAGTAACACCGCCTGATTTTTGACAAAGGCAAGCACGTCGCTCATCATGTCGCTTCCGCAGGCGGAACAGACCTCGCTGTCAAGCAAATCCTCACAGCACAGAACCTTTGCATTAAGTAATTCCGAGATTTGCGATATTTTCATAAGAACCTCCGTAACCTTTTATCGGTTTCGGGAACTCCGAAACAGGAAAAGGTTCTGAATGAAGTTATGCGTTGTATTTTTCAAGAATACCGGCTACATCATCGGGAACAAGGCGTCCGTAAACGTCCTCATTGACAAGAAGTACCGGAGCAAGACCGCATGCGCCGACGCAACGGCAGGATTCGAGCGAAAATTTGCCGTCCGGCGTGCATTCGCCTTCACCTACGCCTAAAACTTCGGAGAGCTTATTGTAAATATCGCCCGAGCCTTTAACATAACAGGCTGTACCGAGACAGACAGAAATATTGTAACGTCCTTTGGGATTGAGAGCGAACTGGGCATAGAACGTGACAACTTCGTAAACCTTTTCAAGGGAGATACCAAGACCGGTTGCAATCTTTTCTTCAACCTCGATCGGAAGATAGCCATAGATCTCCTGTGTTTTTTGAAGTACCGGAATGAGTGCTCCGGATTTGCCCTTGTACGCGGAAATTACCTCGTCAAGACGCGCTTCCTGCTCAGCCGTTCCGGCGAAAGGCAGGGTAGAAATTGTGTTTGCCATTTGCTGTATTTCCTCCTTACAGAAATTGTTATGGAATAAACGTATGTATTATATCATATATCCTCAAAAAAAGAAAGACTTTTTGCGAAAAAAATCGCGATTATTCGACTTTTTTTGTGAAATTTATGTAAAATTTGCATTCACCTATCCGTTTTTTGATATATCGAAACTGCACAAACCGGAAAAATCCGTTCCTTTGGAATTCCGTCACTTTTTCGGACCAGCTATATATTAAGGGTATGAAAAATCCGACAGCAATAAAACCGCTGTCGGAAATTTTTAACCGATAAAGCACGCTAAATTATAAAACCGCCGTCGAAGAATTCCGCATAAAAAGTAAGATTTTAAGAAAAAGCGATAATATCCTGATAGACAAAAGCGCTGAGTTCGATTTATAATAACCGTATCGAAAAAAGCTTCAGACCTCCCAGGAGAGCGACGTTTTTCTGCGGTATTCGCGCGGCGTAACCCCTGTTTCTTTTTTGAAAAGACTGCCGAAATACGATTGTCCGGAAAAGCCGCATAAAGAAGCGATTTCGGCAAAGCCGAGCTCGGTGGTGACAAGAAGCGTTTTGGCGTGGGAAAGCCGCTTGTTTAAGAGATACCGGTGCGGCGTCAGACCGGTCGCCGCCTTAAAAAGATTGTGAAAATAGACCTCGCTCAAATGCACATGCGACGCGATAGCCACAAGGTCTATGTTTTCGCTGAAGCGGCTGTCTATGAAAGCAACGGCGGCCTTGACGGTATCAGTGTTGCAGCGATTCAGCCGGCTTGAAAGCTTCAGGGTGTGATGCTCGCTTAAAAGTAGCGACAGCAGCTCAAGCAGCTTGCTCTGCACGAAAACGGAAGCGGCTTCGGTCGGTTCGAGCGTGGCGGCGATCAGCCGGTTGAAGCAGTCGGCGTACAGCTCCCGGTTATTTAGCGTGACTAAGTCGGGAAGCCGGTCACATAGGCTTTTGAAATAAGCGTCATCTGCTAAGAAATGGATAAAAAGACATTTATACGGCAGCTCGGTATAGCGCACCTGTCCGGGCTTTGCACAAAGTATTTTTTCGGTGTCCACGGCAAAACGGCTTTCGTTCATATGGGAAAAACCTTTGTTTTCGAGCGGCAGTTCAATTTCGTATACCGATACGCGCCGGTTTTTTGTGCGCTTTTGGTCGGCAGGATAAATAAGAGAGCTGTCAAAAATGCCGGCGTTAATGAGAGTTGGCAGATAGCATTTGGACTTGTCCATAATATCACCCGAAACAGTAAGATTTTGATATAAGTATAGTGTTTTTTGCAGATTTTGTCAAGTCTGCAAGTGAAAGGAGAGAAACCCGAATGAAAGTCACGGATGTAAAGACCTTTGTGACCGATTGTTTCCGCACCAATTGGGTGTTTGTCAAGGTGTATACCAATGCCGGAATCGACGGCGTCGGAGAAGCAACGCTCGAATATAAGGAAAAGGCGCTTGTCGGAGCAGTCGAGCATATTCGCGAATACTTGCTCGGAAAAGACCCGACGCAGATCGAGAATCATTGGCATACCATTTACCGCGACGCGTATTGGCGCGGCGGCGCGGTGCTTATGTCGGCACTATCGGCGGCGGAATGCGCGCTGTGGGATATTTTAGGCAAAAGCCTGAACGTGCCGGTCTATACGCTTCTCGGCGGTAAAGTGCGCGATAAGGTGCGAATTTATGCCAACGGTTGGTTTAGCGGTGCAAAAGAGCCGGCAGAATTCGGCGAAAAAGCAAAAATCGCAGCAAAGCGCGGGATCACGGCGCTCAAATGGGACCCGTTCGGAAAAAATTATTTAACTATTTCGAATGCCGAACTTGATAAAGCGCTTCGGTGTGTGGACGAGGTGCGGCGGGCCGTCGGAACTTCGGTCGATCTGCTCATTGAGGGACATGGTCGTTTCAACCTTCCGACGGCGGTAAAGATTGCCAAAGAGTTGGAATGCTTCAAACCGATGTTTTTCGAAGAGCCGGTGCCACCGGATAACCTTGACGCGTTAAAAGAGGTCAAAATGCGCTCCGGCGTATCGATTTCCGCCGGAGAACGTCTGTATACGCGCTGGGATTATAAGCGGATGTTCGATTTGATGGCGGCCGACTATATCCAACCGGATGTGTCGCACGCCGGAGGGATTTTAGAGCTAAAGAAGATTGCCGCCGAATCGGAATGCCGGTATATGGGATTTGCGCCGCACAATCCGTCCGGGCCCGTTGCGTGCGCGGCAACCTTGCAGCTTGCGGCCTGCTGTCAGAATTTCGAGATACTTGAGATTATGTATTCCGACGTCGATTACCGTGGAGATTTGACCGATGAAGCACTTGTCTATGCCGACGGCTGCATTGCTATCCCGGAAAAACCGGGTATCGGCATTACGATAAACGAAGCCGAATGCCTGAAGCATCCCTATAAGCCGCATACGCTACGCCACTATACCGGCACTCTTACCGATATCCGACCGGCAAAGACCGAATTTTACTTTTAAGGAGATTTGAAGCCATGAAACGATTTGAAATTAAAGACCACGAACCGAGCCTGCTTCCGGAGGGCAAGTGGTGTCTTGCTTGGGCAGACGAATTCGACGGAACTGCGCTTGACCGCACAAAATGGGATTTCCGCTTGAACTATTGGGGAAAACCGAATCCGGCCTATACCGATAAAGGTATTGTATTTGACGGCAAAAGCTGTATCGAGCTGCACCGCACCGAACACGACGGCTATTATGTTTCGCCGCAGCTTCAGACAGGTTCAAACTCTTTCGATATTCCAAAGACTTCCGCCGTGAATCCTTGGGGGGGACCGAACGACTTTTGGCCGCTCGGTGAGCTGCCTGAACCGAAATTTATGCACCGGTACGGGTACTACGAATGCTGCTGTAAGTTCCAAAAGAATCCGGGCGAAATGTGGAGTGCGTTCTGGATGCAGTCGCCGAGCATCGGAACGGCCTATGACCCGACCTATTGCGGCATTGAATGCGACATTATGGAATGCTTCGAGGCCGGTCAATGCACCACCGGCAACATCATGGGCGGCTACGGCAGTCAATTTCGTGAGGAAGCGCGTGTTCGCTACTCGCTCAAAGCTACAAAAGACGGCTTTCATCGCTTCGGTATGGATTGGACGCCGCAAGGGTATACCTTCTATTGCGACGGAGAGATTGTTTCCCAAACGAGTGAACATGTGTCGCATGTGCCGGAATTTTTGCTTCTGACAACTGAGGTTCAAGGGTATCGGTCAAATGCTCCGTTAAAGGTCGGAGAAACGTTTGTCGACGATGCGTTTATTGTGGATTATGTGCGCGTGTTCGACCGCATCATAATATAGGAAAGGCTGACTATTTATGAAAAAAGCTATGCTTGTGACCGGCGGCACAGTCGGAACAGGACTTGCGTGTGCGCACCGTTTTGCTTCCGAAGGCTATGCAGTGCTTATCACCAGCCGCGACGGCGTGCGCGCCGAAAAGGCGGCAAAGGAAGTGGCAGAGGAGCACGGCGTTTTTGCACGCGGCTATGAGCTTGCAGTCGGAAACGAACAGGCAGTCATTGAACTGTTTTGCGATATCGATAAGAACGGCCTTTTTGCCGAAACCGTGATTCTCAATTCCGCCAATATGGGCTTTGGCAATGACCCGGCCAAGGGCATGGATTTCTTTACCGTGCCGGTGGAGGAATTTGCCGGCGTTTTCGAAACAAATCTCGTCTGGAATTTTACTATCGTGCGGCAGGCGGCGCTTCGAATGCGTGAACACCGTAAGGGTGCGATCGTCTTTATCAGCTCCAACACGGCTTACCGTGCCATTCCGAACCGCAGTGCGTATTGTGCCTCCAAGGGCGGTATCAATGCCATGAGCCGCGCATTTGCGGTGGATCTGGGCATATACGGAATCCGCTCCAATGTGGTTCTGCCGGGGACGATCAAAACCGAACGCTGGGTAAAAATGGGGGATAGACAGATCGTCAACGGCTCTTTAACGCCGCTCGGCGATATTTCCGATTTTGAAGATATCGCAAACGCTGCATGGTATTTAGGCAGTGACGAATCCAAAAACGTCACCGGTACGGAAATTGCCGTGGACGGCGGTATGAGCGTTCAGCTCTATCCGCAGATTCTCGGAGAGTATAAAAGAAAAGCCATGGAAAAGGGATTATAATACGGAAAGAACCGGTCAATCGCCCGGTTCTTTTTTATGAGCCGAATGGAATGCGGGTGATATTTTTTCTTGTGCGCAAGGTTGACTTTTCCGGAAAAATGTGGTATAATCGGGTTTACTTGAAACGATAAAACCACAGACTTTCAAACGGAGGAAAGTGCCATGTACAAGGCTTCAAACGGAAAATGCTATTATAAAGTCGGATTGCACATCCACACCAATTTGTCGGACGGCGCGGTATCGCCCGAACAAATGGCAAAGATCTATCGGGAAGCCGGATTCGATGCCGTGGCGATAACCGATCATTGGGTCTATCATCCGCAAGGCGAGATCGGCGGCTTAAAAATCATTTCCGGCTGCGAATATAATATTGATTTCGGTATTCGTGATACCGCAGACGGAATCATGCACATTGTCGGCATCGGCATGAAAACAAAACCGGAATTGGATGAAAAAACGGCGCGCCGTCAGGAGGTTATCGACGCGATAAACGACTGCGGCGGTATGGCGGTTTTAGCGCATCCGTATTGGTCGCTCAACACGAAAGAGGATGTGGAGGCGCTTCACGACTTTTCGTTGCTTGAAATATATAATTCGGTTTCCGACGTGCATCAAAGCGTTCGCCCATATTCGGGATATCTTGTGGACGTTCTTGCCAACGACGGTTATGTGCTGCCGCTCATTGCTACGGACGACACGCACTATTACGACGGAACGGACGACGCAAAGTCGTTTTTGATGGTGGAGTCGGAAAGCGATTCGGTGGAGGATATTTTAAGCGGCATCCGTGCGTCGCGCTTTTATGCTTCACAAGGACCGGAATTGTATGTAACACAGACCGGAGAGGGCGCAAGAACCATTTGCGTCCGATGCAGTCCCTGTTCGCTCATCAGCTTTGTTACCGGCGCGTCTTGGGCGAAGGATCGTGTAATTCGCGGCGAGAATTTAACCTGCGCGGAATACACGTTACAGGATTACGATAAGTGGGTGCGCGTAGAGGTTAAGGACGCCGAAGGACGCTTTGCCTGGAGCAGCGTTATTTCCTTTTCGCTGAACCGATAAGTTATATGGAATGTAAAATTGCAAAAGTCTAAAAGGCTTTTCGGGCGAAGCCCGATTTCAATAAAAATCTGAAAAATCCGGGGACATGCGCCACGGATTTTTCACCGATAGATTCGCGAGTGTCGAAAAGCGGAGCTTTTTGGCATGTGGCGCGAGCGTACGAATCTGTTTTCGTGTCGTAAAACGCAGTTTTGCGACACGCCCATGCACCGGTAAATACCGGTGCATATTTTATTTTTCCCTGTAATATACTATTACATGTTAAAGTAAATGACTGCAAGGAGGAGGGCACATGATCTATACCAAGGTGACCGTTCCGACAACCACCCAAAATTCCGAAAAAAGAAAAACACCGGCTAAACCGTCGGGTTCGTCTCAAAGCCTCGCTTCTTATGAAAAAACCTTCGTTTTCAACGCCAAAAGAAGTACCGCTCCTGCAAAACAAACGCCGGACAAGACGGAAAACAGCTTTGCCAAAACCGCCGAAATGCCGGAAATGCCGATTCATAAACCAGAAATCGTCATGACCGAACCGGAATCCGACATCAAAAACGTCCGTTTTTCCGAAAACACCAGATCCGCTTTTTCCCATTCTTCGCAAGAACACACCCTTTTTGAAAGATTCCTGCCGCTTTCCGGCAAATTTGCACTTTTGGCGGCTTTGTGCATGATATCCTTTTTGTTCGGCTGTACGGTGACTGACCGCAAGCTCTGCCGCGTCATGATTGCCGTCAGTGCGGCCGCGTCCGGACGCATTCCCGATACGCCTATCTCGGACACTTACGAAAGCGTTGTCAAGGCAGTCAAATCGGATACCTCCGCTTTGGATAAAACGGAAACCTTTTATCGAAAATACGAAACGTCTCCCTTGCCGTCCGCCTCCGGCGGTTCTGTGGATTATCTTGCCGCACATGCCGGCGCTCTCTCGGACAGTTCCTCTGCCAATTCCCCTTTGCCCGATAGTTCCGATACGTCCGTACCGGTGCAGACAACCGAAAACGGAAAAATCGGTTCGGATTCCGCTGTTTTGTATCCGGTGATAAAAAGCGATCTGCGCGCCAAAGATCTGTGTTCCCTTTCCAATGAAACGCGGTACACCCCGGACGTACAGTCGCTCATGCAAATGACGCCCGGCGCGCTCCAAGATCTGTCGCTTGACGGAAATCCCCTTGTTCTCATCGTACACACCCACGGTACGGAGTGCTACAATGAATGCGCCGCAGACGGCTATTATGACGCGTCTCAGCCGGTGCGGAACGAGGACATTTCCCAGAATGTCGTGAGCGTCGGCACTTCTCTTGCCGAGGTGTTGAACGATTTCGGCATTTCCACCATACATGACACGACCATGTGCGATAAAGACTCGTTTGTCCGCGCCTATAAAACCTCGGCGGCGCTTGTGAAATCGTATTTGGAACAATATCCGTCCATTCGCTTTGTAATCGATCTGCACCGCGATTCGATCTCTTCCCCGGACGGTTCCGCTGCCGCGCCCCTGTTTTCCTTTGCCGGGGAAGACGCGGCACAGCTCATGCTTGTCGTAGGCACCAATGCCGCCGGCGCTTCGCATCCGAATTGGAGTGACAACCTGTCTCTGGCACTGCATATTGAAAATCAGCTTTCCGCCGACTATCCCGGAATGTTCCGGCGCATCAATCTTCGTTCGGCAAGCTTCAACCAACAACTTTCAAACGGTTATCTTCTTTTGGAATGCGGTGCGTTTGCCAACAGCCGCGAACAGGCCGAACGCGCGGCAAAATTGTTTGGCACGGGATTTGCACGCCTGATTCTTCAAGCGGCGAAAAATAAATAGTTTTCCGGTTTCTGCATAAAACTCACCTTTTACATAATTCTGCGGCTTTTGCCTGCGGAAAATTTATATGTAAGAGGAAATTATGCGAGATCCTGTAAAACTTTCACACACACGATTCGTTCGGAATGCCGCGGAAAGCGGCACGGTTTTTGCTTTCGGTGCGTTTGCATATTTGTTTATGGAGCTTTTTTGGCGCGGTCACAGCCATTTTACGATGTTTTTGGCCGGCGGAATCTGTTTTTATCTGATTTATGAGGGAGAAAAAAGGTTGGGAGACTATGCCGTGTTTACGCGGTGCGTGATCTATGCCTATCTGATCACCGCTGTGGAACTGGTATTCGGCGTGGTATTTAATTTGATTTTAAAATGGAACGTATGGGATTATTCCGACCGCGCGCTCAACCTTTGGGGACAGATCTGTCCGCTGTTTTTCTTCCTTTGGATAGGAGTTTCGTATCTTGCTGTCAAGGCGGCGCGTTTTATTCGCGGTTATTTTGATAAAACAAGATGAAAAATTGCATAAGAATCCGGCTGCAATATGCAAAAAAATGATAAATCCAACAGAAATTCAAATATCCCCCTGTAAAATCGCATATTTTTATTGACAAGCCGCCACAATGGTTGTATAATAAATTATCCGTCGAAACGAATGCGTCACGGCGGAAATTTTATTATTTTTATCTTCATAAACACGGAGGTTACGCGCACATGAGCAGAATTTACAATTTTTCCGCAGGTCCGTCCATGCTCCCGCTCGAAGTTCTCGAACAGGCGGCATCTGAAATGACTGATTACAACGGTTCAGGAATGTCAGTTATGGAGATGAGCCATCGATCTCCCGTTTATGATGCTATCATCAAGCAGACTGAGGCAGATTTCCGCACACTCATGAACATTCCGGACAACTACAAGGTTCTCTTTTTACAGGGCGGCGCTTCCACCCAATTTGCCGCCGTTCCGCTCAACCTTATGAAAACCGGCAAGGCTGATTATGTCGTATCCGGTCAGTTCTCCAAGAAAGCCTTCAAGGAAGCCCAAAAGTACGGCGACGCGAAATGCATCGCTTCCTCCGAGGACAGAACTTTCTCCTATATTCCGGAAATTACGCCGGATATGGTTCGTCCCGATGCCGACTATGTTCACGTCTGCTACAACAACACGATCTTCGGCACGAAATATCCCGAAGTTCCGAACGTGGGCGACAAGGTGCTTGTGGCCGATATGTCGTCCTGCATCACCAGTGAACCGGTCGATGTGACCAAGTTCGGTGTGATCTACGCCGGCGCTCAAAAGAACATGGCTCCTGCCGGTCTTACTGTTGTCATTATCCGCGAGGATTTACTTGGCTTTGCCCGTCCCGAAACGCCTACCATGCTCGACTATAAGGTTATGGCAGACAACGATTCCATGTACAACACGCCGCCCTGCTACACCATATATATTGCAGGCCTTGTCTACAAGTGGGCGCTTAAAAACGGCGGACTTACCGCTATGAAAGAGAGAAACGAAAAGAAAGCAAAGCTTCTCTACGATTATCTTGATTCTTCCAAACTCTTCAAACCGACCGCCGAAAAGAAATACCGTTCCATGATGAACGCTTGCTTTGTCACCGGCGATGCAGAGCTTGACAAGAAGTTCTGCAAAGAGGCCGCTGAAAACGGACTTTCCAACCTCAAAGGCCACAGAAGCGTCGGCGGTATGCGTGCGTCCATCTATAACGCTATGCCGTATGAGGGTGTAGAAAAACTCGTAGAATTCATGAAGAAATTTGAAGCGGAGAATCTGAAATAAACCGTTTTTCACAAAGGATAGGTACATATCATGACAAATATCAAATTATTGAATAAAATTGCCGCATGCGGCACGTCGCTCTTTGACGACAAGCGCTACAACGTCGGCGAAAATGTGGAAAATCCCGATGCGATTATGGTTCGTTCGGCCGCCATGCACGATATGGCGTTCGGCGATGAATTACTTGCCATCGCACGCGCCGGCGCCGGCGTCAACAACATTCCGATCGACAAGTGCTCCGAAAAGGGGATTGTCGTATTCAACACGCCCGGCGCCAATGCCAACGCGGTAAAGGAATTAGCTGTGGCGGCCCTTCTTCTTGCATCGCGCAAAATTGTGGACGGTATCAACTGGGCACAGACGCTTGCTGGAAATGAAGATGTAGCCAAGGCGGTCGAAAAGGGAAAGAGCGCGTTTGTCGGACCGGAAATTGCCGGAAAAACGCTCGGTATTATCGGACTTGGTGCAATCGGTGCACAGCTTGCCAACGCCGCAACGCATCTCGGCATGAAAGTCTACGGCTATGACCCGTACATCACGGTCGATGCCGCCTGGTCGCTTTCCAAATCGGTCAACCGTGCCAAAACGCTTGCCGCTATTTATGAAAACTGCGACTATATTTCGATTCATGTTCCGTCCACGCCCGAAACCAAGGGTATGATCAACGAGACCTCGATCTCCTGCATGAAAGACGGTGTACGTCTGCTGAATCTTGCCAGAGCTGATCTTGTGAATGCCGATGCAGTGAAAAAGGCGCTTGAAAGCGGCAAAGTAGCAAGCTATGTGACCGATTTCCCGACAGCAGAAGTTTTAGGCGTACCGGGCATTGTCACCATTCCGCATCTTGGCGCGTCCACGCCGGAATCGGAGGACAACTGTGCGGTCATGGCGGCGACGGAGTTGATCGATTACCTTGAAAGCGGCAACATCAAGAACAGCGTCAACTTCCCGGAAGCGGTCATTCCCCACACCGGCGATGCAAGACTGTGCGTGTTCCACAAGAACGTTCCGGCCATGGTTGCTCAGATTTCGACGGTTCTGTCGGACAACAAGATCAACATTGCCAACATGATCAACTGCTCCAAGAAAGACAACGCTTACACGCTTATTGAAGTCAACGGCGATCTGCCCGAAGAAGCAGTGAAAAAAATCAAGGGACTGGAAAACATCACGCGGATAAGAGTCATCAAGTAACTTTCCGGGTCCTTGTCCGTAAGGAAAACGCGGCTTATATAAAAAAGCCGCACAAAAAGATTTGAATTTTAAGCCGCACAGCGCATATTATGCGCCGTGCGGCTTTTCCTATTCTCACGCGAAGCGTGAGTGGCAGTCCCGGCAGCCCCTGCCGGGGGAGCCGTTGTTACTTTTTGGAAAGTAACCAAAGAGGCACTTGGGGAAGGCTTTTCTTTTCCGGAAAGCCTGGAAAGAGTGCTTTTCGTTTTACGAAAAGCATAAAAGGGACGTTTTTACGTTCTTTTTGCTTCCTTGAATTTACAATGTAAGTGCAAGCAAAAAAA